>JAESFL010000913.1_pt1 | contig 14398 bp, 11 predicted proteins | sample 9269401 | NCBI WGS metagenome assembly JAESFL01 (sample SAMN14506025, study PRJNA617098) | algae metagenome | isolation source: Gloeocapsa sp. UFS-A4-WI-NPMV-4B04 and co-occurring heterotrophs from desert... | place: USA: Utah | collected 2006-10-01 | reverse complement strand
CCGCGCGGACAATCCGCTGGCGCAGGTCCTGAGACATCGGGGCCGTCATGGTGAGGTCCTGGGCTCTCACCCCCACAGCCTTGGAATCAGATCACCCGATTCCACGCAACTCCTAACCGCTCTAGTGCTAGGGTCTTCTGCTTGCCCGTATGACGGTATGCTAGCCTCCAGAGCTTGCTGCCGTTGGGTTGCACGATGAGATGGAGCCCACCAGCATCACTGATCTTTCGAGGTCGGTCGGCAGCTTTGGCATTGCGGCAGGCTGCGTCACTCAAAGGCATGTTGGTACCCCTTGCCAATCTTGTTGGTACCAAACCTTGAAGATACCAACAAAACTGCCGGATGCTACCAACCGTGGCTGGATGCTGTTGGTCTATTCTTGATACGTAAATTCATATAATTCAAAGGTTTTTCGCACCCCGTCAGACGCTGTCGGACGGTCTCGGATTGGAAAGTGGTGGGCCTGGCAGGACTCGAACCTGCAACCAGACCGTTATGAGCGGCCGGCTCTAACCATTGAGCTACAGGCCCTGCGCGCTTCGAGGCGAGGTGGAGGGGTCTTAGCGGAAAAGGGGGTCTCCCGGCAATCGCCTCATCGCACAGGACGGGGGCCGACTAGGCCGCAGGCTTGTAGACCGCCACGGGCTCGTCCAGCCCGTCGACTGCATGGGCTCCCAACGACAGGGTGTTGCCCCAGAGATGGTCCACGAAGGACCGCGACATCAGGAGGGGCTCGGCGAGGGTCTTGTTGAGCTTGGCGAGACGGCTGGCGAGATTTACGTCCGGGCCGATCACAGTGAAGTCGAGCCTTTGGCCCGAGCCCACATTGCCGTAGGCCGCCTCCCCGTGATGAAGCGCAATGCCGGCCTGGACCGGCAGGGGAAAGCGCCCCTCCGCATTGGCGGCATCGATCCGCCGCAGGCCCTTGACGGCAGCCGACAGGGCCGCCTGTGCGGCCCCGCCGGTATCGTCGCCCCGGTCGCGGAAGATCGCCAGCACCCCGTCGCCCATGTACTTCAGCACCTCGCCGTTCTCGTCTTCGATCGGCGGCACGAGACAATCGAAGTAGTCGTTGAGGAGAGCGACGGCGGCCTCGGGGCTCAAATGCGAGGAGCTGCGCGTATAGGCGCGCATGTCGGCGAAGAGGATGGCGGAGCGGATCCGGCTCACCTGGCCCCGCAGGATCGCCCCGGAGAGGATCGCCCGGTGCGGCTCGTCGCCCACATAGATGCGCAGCACGTCGTCGAGGCGCCGGTTGACGGTGCGCATCTCCATCACGGTCGCGAAGGTGGGCATCATCTGGCGCAGAACGGACAACCCCGCCTCGCCGAAGCCCTCGGGGTTGCGGGTCGCAAACGAGATGCCGTTCTCGGCTCCTAGGGTGAAGCGGATCGGGATCGTGAGATAGTGCCGGTAGCCCGCTTCCTTGAGGTCCGGGATGACGGGGAACAGAGTGTCGGGGGTGTCGGCGAGGTCGAGGAGCAGCCACTCCCCCGTCTCGTTCACATGGGCAAAAGGGCTCACCTTGTAGACCGCCTCGCGGCGTTCCCCGTGGGGCAGGAGGCGCACGGAGGCTCCCTCCTCCCGGCTCCAGGTACGGCCGATGCCGGCATATTCCGAGTGCAGGGCCTCCATGGCGAGAAACATGCGATCGACGGGCACACCGAGCCCGTTGAGGCGCTCGGCAAAACCGGTGAGCAGGCTGTTCGAGTCCTGAAGCCGGGCGGCATCCTGCACCAGCCAGTCGCGAAAGCGCATGATGCCGACGAGGAGGCCGGGATCGGCCTCCGGGGGGATAGCCGGGGGCGGCATGCGGGCGGAGGCGTCGGACTGGAGCATATCGCCAAGGTGGCGCCCGGGGTCGCCCGTTGCAAGGCGCCGCCCCACAATGAACGGCCCCCTTTTTGACACGCTCGGCACCTGGGAGCTAGAGCTGTTTCCACTTGCGTGGAATCATCTCTCGTCTTTGGTTTGACGCGTTTTCTTCACGTGAGCCGGATCCACCTCACGAGATCAACGCTCTAAGCCACTTTCATGCCGGTTCTCGATCCCCTCTTCGTCACCAAGATCTACCGCGCCGACCTCGCCGAGGGGTCGGCTCGGGGGGCCCGCCTCAACCAGGAGATCGAGGCCGCCTGCCTCTCCATCGCGGAGGACGACACCGCCGGCCAGCGCTGGTGCGCGAAGAACGGCTATCCGGGCTACACCTCCTATGCCTCCCTCAACGATCTGCCTTGGCGGATCCCTGTGTTCGGCGATTTGAAGCGCAGCCTCGACAGCCATGTCGCGACCTTCGCCAAGGAACTCGACTACGACCTCGGGCAGGAGAAGCTCCAGCTCGATTCGTTGTGGATCAACGTGCTGCCGCCGGGCGGCGTGCACACCTCCCACATCCACCCGCATTCGGTGGTGAGCGGCACCTACTACGTGACGGTGCCCGACGGGGCGAGCGCGCTGAAACTCGAGGATCCCCGCCTTGGCTTCATGATGGCGGCGCCCCCGCGCAAGAAAAAGGCACGGCCCGAGAACCGCCAATTCGCCTATGTGGCTCCCCAACCCGGCACGGTGCTCCTCTGGGAAAGCTGGCTGCGCCACGAGGTCCCCTTGAACGAGGCCGAGTCCGAGCGCATTTCCGTGAGCTTCAATTACGGCTGGCGCTGAAGCCGGAGCGCTGATCTGGGCGCGGCGCGGATCACGGCCCATCGCGCCTCTTGGGAAAGCGTGCTGCCTCGACGCGACCGGCAAGGGCGCTCGATGTTCGCCACGCTGGCGCTACAGCGTCGGACGCGAAGTCGAACGCGGTGAGTTCTGCAGGTCAGCACGACGGAGGCCGTCTCCGAGAAAGACGGGGGTGCGTCTACTTAAAGCTCCGGCGCTCTAGCGCTTGCGCCTCTTCCAGGTCTGGATGCGCTCTGCGCTGTCCTCGTCCCGAACCACCTCCTCCTGGACCTCGCGGAAGGTGATGGTCACGACGGGCACCACGTTCTCGTCGTCCTGTTGGCGGCGCTCGAATTGCAGCAGGTCGTAATAGGCGCAGCGCGATCGGCCGGGATAGCCGCGGCACACGGCCGGACGAGCATGGTAGACCGTGCAGCCGCGGGTGCGCTGGTCGAGGAACCCGCAGGTCTCCGGAAAGATCTCGTCCTCGACGCGCCTGAGGACGCGTTCGCCGTCGTGATCCCGCGTATAGCGGCTGCGCGCCACCTCGAAGGAGACGCCGAAGTGTTTCGCGAGCCGCGTGATGTCGCGCTTGGTGACCTTCACGCGTTCATAGATCGAGCAGCAATAGGCAGGGCATTTGCTGCAATTGAAGTAGACCCGAGGCTGCTCGTCCTTGATGACCCGCTCGCCCTCGACCTCGACGCCCACGCCTGGCTCGACGAGACCGCCGGGATTCACGCCGCCATCGAGCGTGTCGGCGGTCCGCTTTGCGGCACCCTCGGGCGCGCGGGACCTGCGCCCGCGGCCGGCGGCCTCGCTCCCAACTTCGATCGATTCGAACTCCTCGTCCGCCATTGCAACCCCATCGCCCGACTCGCGCGACCTTATCATAGGGCCGTCGAATCCTTCATCCCGATCTCCCATTCACCCCGTTCGATCCGATTCGCCACACGCCGCGTGCATTTCGGTGCCGAGACCGAACATTTCTGCCGTGATTGGGGCTGTTCATCAGCGGGACAGGCGGGGTAGTTCACAACGTTTGCCGATCCGTCCACCGAGGCTCGGGAACCAAAGCCCAGCTCAAGCGGTTGTCGAGGTCACGTTTTATTCTTCTGTTCTTGTTTCCGGAGTGATCATGAAGGCAGCCCCCGCCGTCCCAGGGTTTCTCGCCCGAGGGCCTTATGCCGCGCGCCTCCGCCGATTCCTGCTGGCGGGTACGGCCCTTCCCCTGTTCACTCTGCTACCCGCCGAAGCTGCGGAGCGGCATCTGACGCCAGACACGCCGCTCGTGGTCGCGCAGGCCGCGCCCGGCGGGGGTGCAGGGGCCGAAGAGGATCCACGGCGTCCGCGCCGGGGCGGCGGTCAAGGCGGCGGTGCCTCAGAGGAAGCTCCTGGACGGGCGCGCGGCGGGCAAGGCGGTGCCTCAGAGGAGGCTCCTGGACGGGCGCGCGGCGGGCAAGGCGGTGCCTCAGAGGAGGCTCCTGGACGGGCGCGCGGCGGGCAAGGCGGCGGTGCCTCGGACGAAGCTCCTGGGCGCGCGCGCGGCGGCGCAGATCCGGGTGCGGCCGAGCGCGGTCCTCAGGGCGCCCCCGGGCGTCCGCAGCGTCCGGAAGCACCTCCGGCCGCACGGGAGACTGCACCGCCGGCTGCCCGCGAGGCCCCAAGGCAGCGTGAAATTCCTGCCGCACCGGCCACCCGTGAGGCGCCTGCGCCCCGCCCTGCCGCACCCGCCACGAGGGAGCTTCCGGCGCCCCGTCCGGCTCCGGCCGAGGAACCCACGCGGCCCCGCCGCGAGGCCCCGGGAGGCGCCCAGCCCGGCGCGGGTCCGGCAGAACGCCCAGGTCGTCCTCCTGCCGCGGAGCCGGTCGAACGGCTGACGCGGCCACCGGCCAACCAGGCCCGCCCCCCGGCCGACGCCGAACCGGCTCAGCGCCCGACCCCGCGCACGACACCAGCCGAACCTACAACACCGGCCCGTCCGCCCGCGGCGACACCAGCCGAACCTGCAACACCGGCCCGTCCGCCCGCAACGGCTCCAGCCGACCCCGGGACGCCAGCCCGTCCGCCCGCAACGGCTCCAGCCGCTCCGCCGGCTGCAACGGCGCCGGCCACACCGCCCGCAGCAGCACCCACCGGCCCGGCCGGACGCCAGCCGGGAGACCGTCCCGATCGGCAGAATCGTCCCGACCGCCCGGACCGGCCCGCGCGCCCGGGCGACGCGCCGGCAGCGACCCCGCCAGCCACCACGGCTCCCACGGCACCGCCCGTCACGACGGCACCGCCCCCTGCAGCACCTCCCGCCGCAACGCCGCCAGCCGCGACCGCTCCGCGTCCCGGCGCGCCTGCTCCGGCAGCGCCGCCCGTGGCCGCTCCCACAGGGCGAGTCGCGCCCGGGGCGCCTTTGCCGAGCCGGCAGGGCACCACTTACGACCGCCGCATCGAGGAGCGATTCGCTCCCGGCCCGGCCGGCGGCGAGCGCCGCGACGTGCGCGTCGACGAGTTGCGCGGACTTCGCCGCGAGCGCGTCGAGGAGGGGGGACGCCGCATCATCATCGAGGAGCCCGGCGGACGATCCATCGTGCGCGAAGGCAACCGCGTGATCATCGAGCATAACGAATCGGAGCGCTTCCGCCGCTCCTACCGAGATGCCGATGTGGTCGTGGAGCGCCGCGGCGCCAACGAGATCACCGTGGTGCGCCGCCCGAACGGCGTCGAGATCATCACGGAGCGCGACCCCGATGGGAACCTCGTGCGCCGCATCCGCCGCGAGCCCAATCAGCGCGAGGTCATTCTCATCGAGAACGTGATCGAGAATCGCCCCCGCCGCGGGCGCATCGTCGAGGAGGTCGTGGAACTGCCGCCGCCGCGGGTGCAGATCCCCCGCGAGAAATACGTCGTGGAGGTCGAGCGCGCGAGCCAGCAGGACATCTACGAGGCCTTCACGGCGCCGCCCGTGGAACGCGTCGAGCGCCGCTACACCCTCGATGAGGTGCGCCAGAGCCGCGCCCTGCGCGAGCGCGTGCGTCGCGTGGACGTCGATACGATCACCTTCGGCTCCGGGTCCTGGACCCTCTCGGAGGATCAGGTCGGCGCCATGACCGGTATCGCGGAAGCGATTCAGCGGGCGCTCCAGCAGAACCCGAGCGAGGTGTTCCTGATCGAGGGTCACACGGATGCCGTGGGTCCCGACATCGACAACCTGACGCTCTCCGACCGGCGCGCCGAAACGGTCGCGGAGATCCTGTCGGAACGCTTCCAGATTCCGGCCGAAAACCTCACCACGCAGGGCTACGGCGAGCAGTTCCTGAAGGTCGCGACGGAAGCCTCGGAGGCTCAGAACCGCCGCGTCACCATCCGGCGCATCACACCGCTGATCCAGCAGCAGGCGCAGCAGCAATAGACGAGCGGCTGAAGGATATTGACCTCGAGGCCGGCGCTCTCCGAAATGAGGGCGCCGGCCTCTTCATGTGGGGACCCCGATGCGCGTTGCGGTGTTCAGCACGAAACCCTACGACCGTCGCTTCCTCGACGAGGCGAGGGGCGCACACAGCCTCACCTATCTCGAACCGCGCCTCAGCGCGGCGACGGCGCCGCTCGCCGGCGACGCGGAGGCGGTCTGCGCCTTCGTGAACGACACCCTCGACGAGAGCTGCCTGCAAGGGCTCGCGGCCTCCGGGGTGCGTCTCGTCGCCCTGCGCTGCGCCGGCTTCAACAACGTGGATCTGGAAGCGGCCCGGCGGCTCGGCATCGCGGTCGCCCGGGTGCCGGCCTATTCGCCTCATGCGGTGGCCGAGCACACGGTGGCGCTGATCCTCACCCTGAACCGGCACACGCACCGGGCCTTCAACCGGGTCCGCGAGGGGAACTTCGCCCTCGAAGGGCTCCTCGGCTTCGATCTCCACGGCAAGACCGTGGGCGTGGTGGGAACGGGCAAGATCGGGCAATGCGTGCTCGCGATCATGCGGGGGTTCGGCTGCAGGCTTCTCGCCCACGATCCCCATCCCAGCGCAGCCGCGGAGGCACTCGGGGCCCGCTATGTCGGCAAGGGGGAACTCCTGGCGGAATCCGACATCGTCACCCTCCATTGCCCGCTCACCCCCGATACCCGCCACTTCATCGATGCGGGGGCGATCGCGGCCATGAAGCCCGGCGTGATGCTCGTCAACACGAGCCGTGGCGCGGTGATCGACACCCGTGCCGTGATCGCGGGCCTGAAGGATGGCCGCATCGGCCATCTCGCCCTCGACGTCTACGAGGAGGAGGACGCGCTCTTCTTCCTCGACCATTCCGCCGACGTGATCCGGGACGACGTGTTCGCAAGGCTCCTGACCTTCCCGAACGTGCTGATCACCGGCCACCAGGCCTTCTTCACCCGCGAGGCTCTCACGGCCATCGCGGAGACCACGATCGCCAACATCGATGCCTTCGCGACGACGGGACAGCCCCTTCACCCCGTTCCCGCCTGACCCGGGCATCTCCGGTCAAAACGCTCCCACGTCGCCCCTTACCCGCCTGACCCCACCAAGGGCCGGCCTGATCGCTGCCGCTTGGCCCTTTCGTGAAGTAGGCCGCGAAGCTTTGCGCTGGATCAATGCCGCCGGCCTCCCGAGGGTGTGCACTCCCCCTCATGAGCAGGACGACGGCCGACGAGGCCGCAATCGGCCCCTTGAGGATGACCATGACGAAGCGCGCAACCTCTCCCATCGACCATCCGCTCGCGTGGCTGCTCGCCCCGGCAAACGAAATGAGCCGGGTGCTCGGCGCGGCGCTCGAGATCCGCGGCGGCGATGAGGAATGCGTCGATGCCCTCACCCTCTGGCGCTTCTCGGACGATCCCCTGACGTCCGAGGAGGCCCGGAAGGTCTACAGCCTCGTTCAGCTGCTGAGAGGCATGAACATGGATCCGGAGGCGGTTCGCGCCGTATGGCCCGGCACCATGGAAACCCTCGAGCAGACATGCCTCGGCTGCACCGCGCGGGAGCGATGCGACCACGACCTCAAGGCCGGGATCGCGGTGGAGACGCATCATGAGTTCTGCCCGAATGCGGATCGACTGGCCTCGCTCGAGGCCGCCGTCGCGGCGCCGCCGCGCTGAGTCACGAACCCACCCGTCGAGGACGATCATGCTCCAACGCATCACACTCCACCTCGCGCGAACTCCGGCTCATCCGGACGGGAGCGCCCGTCACGGCTACGAGATCCTGGCCCCGCTCGACAGCGCCGGGCGCCTCGACCCCGAAGCCTGGAAGCGGCATCGGGATCACTGCATCGTGCGCCGCTTCTGGGCCGGTGAGCCCGACCGCCAGGGCCGCCTCGTTCACACCCCCGGCGGAGTCGGTGGGGCGACCTGGCGCATCGACTACGACGACCGGACCGATACGGACGACGAAGCCGGTTTCCGCCTCGGCAGCCACGCCTTTGCGGCCGGGGAGTACGTCTCGATTCGCGATGCGGACGGGGACCTCCATACCTTCACGGTCAAGGAGATCCGGGCCGTGCGGGTCCCCGAGAGCGCACGAGGCTAGGGATGCGCCGCATCGCCGCCGTTCTCGTCCTCCTGGCGCTCGCCACGCCCGCCCTCGCCCAGGCGGGCCGGGCCCAGCGCGGCGAAGTCTTCGCGCGCACGAACTGTGCTGGGTGCCATGCGACGGACCGGGTCGGCGAAAGTCCCCTCCCCATCGCGCCACCCTTCCGGACGCTCCACACCCGCTACCCCGTCGAGAGCCTCGCCGAAGCCCTCGCCGAGGGCATCACCACCGGCCATCCCACGATGCCGGAATTCACCCTGGACCCGGCGCAGGTGAACGACTTCATCGCTTACTTGAGGACCCTGGAACCGCCGCAGCAACGGCGGCGGAGCTGAGTCTCGGCGCCAACGCTGACGTCAATCGAGCGAGATCAGCGCCCCAGACGCCGCCTCTTTGGCGCGCGCCCTTGAGCGGGATGGCAGGCGCATCGAGGCGCAGAGCGCGCAAGGTGCTCACGACGCCCGGCCGCTCCGCCGCGCGGCCTCGTTGGCGACTGGGCGTCCGTTGCCCCGACGCGGATGAACAAAAAAGGCGGCCCGAGAGGCCGCCTTTGTCGTGAACCGGCAATGCCGGGGATCAATTATCCAGAAAGCTCCGAAGCTTCCTCGAGCGCGAGGGATGCTTGAGCTTGCGCAGCGCCTTCGCCTCGATCTGGCGGATGCGCTCGCGGGTCACCGAGAATTGCTGCCCCACCTCTTCCAGGGTGTGGTCCGTGTTCATGCCGATTCCGAAGCGCATGCGCAGTACGCGCTCCTCGCGGGGCGTGAGCGACGCCAGCACGCGCGTCGTCGTCTCGCGCAGGTTCGACTGGATCGCAGCGTCGATGGGCAGGATGGCGTTCTTGTCCTCGATGAAATCGCCGAGATGGGAATCCTCCTCGTCGCCGATCGGCGTCTCGAGGGAGATCGGCTCCTTGGCGATCTTGAGGACCTTCCGCACTTTTTCCAGCGGCATCGCGAGCTTCTCGGCGAGTTCCTCCGGGGTCGGCTCGCGGCCGATCTCGTGGAGCATCTGGCGCGAGGTGCGCACGATCTTGTTGATCGTCTCGATCATGTGCACGGGAATGCGGATCGTGCGGGCCTGATCGGCGATCGAGCGCGTGATCGCCTGCCGGATCCACCAAGTCGCGTAGGTCGAGAACTTGTAGCCGCGCCGGTACTCGAACTTATCGACCGCCTTCATGAGGCCGATGTTGCCTTCCTGGATGAGGTCCAGGAACTGCAGGCCGCGGTTCGTGTACTTCTTGGCGATCGAGATCACGAGGCGCAGGTTCGCCTCGATCATTTCCTTCTTGGCCTGACGCGCCTCCCGCTCGCCCTTCTGGACCATCATGACGATGCGGCGGAACTCCTGGATCTCCAGGCCCGTCTCGCTCGCCAGATTGTGGATGTTCTCGCGAAGCTCGTGGATGCCGTCCTTGCCGTTCGCGACGAAATCCCTCCAGCCCCGGCCGCCGAGTTTGGAGACCCTCAGCACCCATTTCGGGTCGAGCTCCCAGCCCTGCCAGTGGCGGAGAAATTCCTCGCGGGCGACGCCGTGGCTCTCGGCCAGACGCATGAGGCGGCTCTCATGCGAGATGAGGCGCTTGTTGATGTCGTAGAGCTGCTCGACGAGGGCTTCGATGCGGTTGTTGTTGAGCGACAGGGACTTCACGTCCCCGACGATCTCTTCCTTGAGCTTCTTGTATTTCCGCTCCTGGGCCGGCGTGAGCTGCTTGTTCTGCATGCGCTGCTCGACATGCTCCACCTGGAGCCGGCGCAGCTTCTTGTAATTGTCGGCAATGCGATCGAAGGTTTCGAGAACGCGCGGCTTCAGCTCGGCCTCCATGGCCGAGAGCGACACGTTGTTCTCCATGTCGTCTTCGTCGAGGTCCCCGCCTTCGGGGGGAACCGGAGGTTCGCCGTCCTCGCTCTCGGGCGCAACCTCGACGCTCTCGCCCAAGCCCTCGGCGGGCGCGCCCTTGCCGTCCGGGCCCGCATAGGTGGCTTCGAGGTCGATGATGTCGCGCAGCAGCACCCGGCCTTCGACGAGTTCGTCGCGCCAGATGATGATGGCCTGGAAGGTGAGCGGGCTCTCGCATAGCCCCGCGATCATGGCCTCCCGGCCGGCCTCGATGCGCTTGGCGATCGCGATCTCGCCCTCGCGGGAGAGAAGCTCGACCGAGCCCATCTCGCGCAGGTACATGCGGACGGGATCGTCCGTGCGGTCGGTGGGCTCCTTCGTGGTCTCTCGCACCACCACGGCGCGGGCGGGGGCCTGCTCGACGAGATCGCCGCCTTCGGTCTCCTCCTCGTCGGCCCCGTCCTGGGCGGCGCCCTCGGCGGGCTGGCTGTCGTCGGCTTCCTCCGACTCGACCACGTTGATGCCCATCTCGGAGAGCTGGCCGAGCACGTCCTCGATCTGCTCCGAGGAGAATTCCTCGGAGGGCAGAACCTCGTTCAGCTCGTCATAGGTGACATAACCGCGCTTCTTGGCGAGCTTGATCATCCGTTTGACGGCGGAATCCGTAAGGTCAAGGAGCGGTCCGTCGCTCGTTTGCTCCGGAGTCGCTTCGCCGTCTTCGCGTCCAGTGTCCTTCGTCGCCATGCTCAACCTGTCTCCACGCTCCTCCGCCGGCTTCCTTCAAAAGGGGGCGCGAGGGTGCGATATCCATCGACCTCATCACGGCTCCAGGCTTCCCCCGGGGCCGGCTGTCCCTGGCGCTCGCGCCAAGGCCTGAGCCCGGGGTGCGATGCGCAAAGGGGCGGCGGGGCGCGCTCTGCGCCCGGCCACCCGGTCACCTCTTCAAACAACAGCCAATCGCTTGACTAATCTTTAACCATCCCCCCGATCGGCCAGGCTCCCGGTCCGGAACCCGCCGCCACGCCTCTCCCGCCCGGGCCTTCCCGCAGCGGAGCGCCGATGCGCCCGAACGACCATGGGGCGCCCAATCCATCTAGGCTTGCACCGATCGTGGTCCATCCCGTCAGGCCAAAAACCCTGCCGGCGAGACCCGCGATCGCCACGAGGCTTGAGGTTAGACCCGGCCGGGCGCTTCCCCATCGAGGTCCGCCTCGGCTCCCTCCACGGAGGTGAGCTGGATCTGGACCTCGCGCAACCAGGCGAGGTTGGCCTCGCTCTCATCTTCGGCAAGCGCACGTTCGGCCGCCCGGAGTTCCGTATGTAGCGTGTGGGAGCGCCGATGCAAGGTGATGGCCTGCCGGAAGGCGTCTTCGAGACGCATGGGATCCGTATGGGGATCGAGCATCCAGCGGTCACCGGGGCGCACCTGAGCGGCGAGGCGCTCGGCGGTGTCGGTGAGGCCTGCCCGCTCCAGGCGGGCCTGCACGGTGGCGGGATCGTGGGCCCCGAACGAGGCCGCCGCATCGAGCAGAACGGAGCGCAAGGCCCGTGCCTGAGGGGCCTCAAACTCAAGCTCCGCAAGGGTTTCCGCGTGATCGTGCAGGAGTTCCGGATGGATCAGAAGCGCCGACAGGATCGTGGCTTCCCGGGCCGATTCCACGACCGACCCGGTGAAGATCGCGCTGCGGGCGAGAAGCGGGCTGACCGTCAGGGCGCCGCTGTAGAGGTTCAGCGCGGGACCCCGGCGGTCCCGCCCCTCGCCCCGGCTCCGGTAAGCCGGACGCGCCGGGGATCCGCTGGAATGGTGCGCCCGCAAGCGGGCTTCGATGTCGTCCCGGTAGTATCGCTTGAGGGTTTCGTCGCGAATCACCCCGAGCGCCTCGCGCAAGCGACGCTCGTGGGCGGCGCGCCGTTCGGGGGTATCAAGGGGGCCGGCTTCGAGCTCTCGGGCCCAGAGCATCTCGACCAGGGGCCTGGCTCCGCCGAGCACCCGCTCGACCGCCGCCGCCCCGCCGGAGCGCACGAGATCGTCGGGGTCCTGACCTTCCGGCAGGAGCGCGAAACGCAGGGATTTGCCGTTCGAGAGGAGCGGGAGAGCAAGGTCGACCGCCCGGTAGGCGGCGCGGCGGCCTGCCTTGTCGCCGTCGAAACACAGGATTGGCTCGTCCGCCATGCGCCAGAGAAGTCCGAGCTGATCCTCCGTGAGAGCCGTCCCGAGGGGCGCCACGGCGTGGGGGAAGCCGGCTGCGGAAAGCGCGATCACGTCCACATAGCCCTCGACCGCGATCACGGTGCCCCGGTCGTGGGCGGGGCCGCGGGCCTGGTGGAGGTTGTAGAGGAGACGCCCCTTCTGGTAGAGCGGGGTGTCCGGGGAGTTCAGGTATTTCGCCGGGACATCGGCCGCCAGGGCCCTCCCCCCGAAGGCCACCACCCTCCCGCGCACGTCGCAGATCGGGAACATGACCCGGTCGCGGAAGCGGTCGTAGGGAACCGCGATATCCTCCCCCGTGACGAGGAGCCCGGCCTCCGCCATGGCCTCGGCCTCCACCCCCTTCCCTGCGAGGTGATCGCGCAGGGCGAAGCGCTCAGGAGGCGCATAGCCGATGCGGAAGTGCCGCCGGGTCTCCGGCGTCAGCCCCCGGCGTTCCAGGTAGTCCCGCGCCTTGGCGCCCGCCCGCTCCTGCAGGGAGGCCTCGAAGAAGGCGGCGGCGAGCTCCATGACCTCGTGGAGGCCCCGGCGCTTCGTCTCGTCGGCCCGGTCGTCGGCGCTGGCCTTGGGCAGGGGCACGCCCGCCTCCCCGGCGAGGCGCTCGACGGCTTCCGGGAACGAGAGCCCCTCGGTTTCCATCAGGAAGGTGAAGATGTCCCCGTGCTTGCCGGACGAGAAGCAGTGGTAGAACTGCTTCTGATCGTTCACGTAGAAGGACGGCGTCTTCTCGGCGTTGAAGGGAGAGAGCCCCCTCCACTCCCGGCCCGCCTTCTTGAGACGCACCTTGCGCCCCACCACCGCCGAGGCTGGCAGGCGGGCGCGGATCTCTTCGAGAAGGGAGGGCGGATAACGCAACGGGACTGTCCTGGAATGGGCAGTATAGCCCAAAACAAGCCAGGCCGCGAACCGAAGCCGTGCCGCGATCGGCTCCTGTGGATAGCGGGGGAGATCCGATCAGTGCGCCGCCTGCCGTGAACCTGTCGGAGGGGAAGCGGGAGCCGAGGTTCTCGCGGGCCCTCCCAGGGTCTTTGCGCTTACGACATCGGGCGCAAGGCCCGGCAGGATGCGGCAGCGGCAGAGTTCGGCTGCGTCTGTCACCACCACCCGGCAATCTCGAAACTGGGTCGCGTTCACCGTGCTCGGCGGCTCGCAGCGGTCGCCCGCGTTGGGGCCTTGAGCCTGGGCCGGCACCGTGAGCGTGAGGAAGAGTCCAAGAGCGGCAAAACCGGCCGGGGGAGGCATGGGGGCGGGATTCCCAGGAGAACCGGTGAAACCGCCGGCAGCCCGCGATCAACCTTCATGAACAAGAGCCGTTCCAGCTTGGCCGAGAAACATCGGGTGCGAGGGGGATTTAAGGGGAGCGTCCGAGTTCGATCTCTCTGGAAAATCCGGCCGCGCCCGCTTATATCGAGGGTGTCGGGGCAACCCGGCTATGATCGTAGAGGCAGAGTGGAATAGGCGTTTAGGACGCGGGTTCAATTCCCGCCGCCTCCACCACGAGCGCATCCCTCGGGTGCGCTTCTGAGGGGGGCGACTTGGGTTCGACTAGGCGCGATAAAGGCTAGGCTGCGATTAGGCTGAGCTACGGCCTTAATAGTGCAAATTCACAAATGCCAACGACAACGTTGACATGGGTGCGGTTCGCCTCGCGGCGTAACCATCCGGGGCTCGGGAAAGCCTAGCAACAGAAACGGCGCCGCAAGGCGCCGTTCCCATATGTACCGTTCTCATGTGTGACGTTCCCATGTGGGGCATCGTCGGGTCGCTTGGTCCGGTGCCGCTCTCGGGCGGTGGTCCGACGGCCCGCTTCCTGTCGTTGAGAGTGCCAGGGCGTGGAGCGCGACACCCACCCTCCCCTTCGAGGGGGAGGGTCGGACCGCAGGTCCGGGGTGGGGTGAGGGCGCGCAGCGCCCCCGGCACCCTGGTTGCCAGAACTCGCCTTCGGCGATGCACCCCACCCCAGCGTTCGGCTGACCCTCCCCCCTCCAGGGGAGGGCAAGGACCGTACCGCACGCCTACCCGTGTGGGGCACTTGACAAGTATTCCTATTGTATGCTTCTGTACTGATGTCCTGTTCACGAGGGACGCGCTCATGAGGCGTCGTGGCGTGGAGCAGGGCCGGTGCCCGCGCCGGAGGTGACACGCACACCCCCGGTCC
>JAESFL010000912.1_pt1 | contig 14400 bp, 22 predicted proteins | sample 9269401 | NCBI WGS metagenome assembly JAESFL01 (sample SAMN14506025, study PRJNA617098) | algae metagenome | isolation source: Gloeocapsa sp. UFS-A4-WI-NPMV-4B04 and co-occurring heterotrophs from desert... | place: USA: Utah | collected 2006-10-01 | reverse complement strand
TCGTGATCCCGCGGCACGGCTCAAGCGATGAAGATTACAAGGCGATGGACGCCGCCCTGACGCGGCAGCGCATTGGCGAGCTGCCAGAAGGTGTGATCCGCATGGTGAAGCGCGTGCGCTAGGATCACCACGATGCAACCCTCCCTTAACGCGCGTGCCCTAGGGGCACCTTACGGGCCGCGTTGCATAACAAGTCCGCTGAGGGGGCTCCTCTCACCCAGCCCCGCGCCGGTGCTCTGCCCGTATTGCTTCCGCACAGAGACCTCGCCGACATGCTCACGGGCTAGATCAAGGAGCTACAGGGCCTGGAACGTTGGCAAGCAGCCCAGGTTAAGAGGATCATGGAACGGGTGGATCTCGCCTGATCGCCCTGTGTCCGCTCCGCAACTGCAAGGGGGCGAGCATGGCAAGTGCGGCCTACTGCCGGGAGCAAGCCGAAGAGTGTCGGGCGCTTGCGAAGCGAACGCCTTGGACACAGGACTGCGCTCGCCTGCTCGCCATGGCCCAGGAATGGGACCACCTTGCGGACGCCCACGAAGATGAGGTTCGCAGGACATCTCAGCAGATAGAGCAGGATGGATCAGACGGTGCCATCAGGGCTGAGCGGAGACCGTGAGATGCGACGTGGGCGGCCACGAAGTCGCCATGACGTACCGGCATCAGACGATGGATGAGACTGGGCGGCTTCGGGCCCGGCCGAGATCCCCGCAGAGGTCATGATGTCCGCGATTGCGTTCTATCGCCAGCAAGCCGACCGCTGCCGAGCTTTGGCTGACGAGATCCCTCTCAAGCACTCACGCGACCACCTTCTCCAGATGGCGGCCGAGTGGGAGGCCCTTGCCGCGAGCAAGGAAGCCGTGCTGCGCAGGCACACCTCGGCCCATTCATCTCAAGATGGAGATGACCAGGACGATGCAGCTTGACCCAGGAGCAGGTTGAGGCGCAGCATCGGGTTTGGAACTGTCTTCGTTCCATCCCACACTTCTCGGCCCCGGTAACCCCGGGGCCGCTTTCGTTGTGGTGCTCAAAACAGACAGTGGGGGCCTGTCATTCGCAGATGCACAGTTGCGGATCTTCACGCAACCGGCCCTTAACCCTCCGCTCGTAACGTGATCCTACGGGCCGCGTAGCGTATCAGGTCCGACCTCACGACTAGCCCCGCCGGCCCGACCTAGCCCGCGCGGGGCTTTTCGCGTCTGGTCGTTTCCCGCGCCTGTGCCCTCACCCAGATCATAGTGTGTGCGCATGGAAAACAGCCCCGCTCGGGGCGGGGCTGAGTTGCAAAGAGAGAGGCAGGGAGACGACCGATGAGATCGTGGGCGCTACCCGCACACGGTCTGACGCTTCGTCACAAAACCAAACCCAGGGACAAAGACCTTCCGTCTGACTACCGAGCATACGCCACCAAAATTCACGGCGCCGTAGTATCCCGTGTAGCCAAAGCCACCACCCCAACCGCCGCCCCAGTGGCCTCCATGCCTGTGGCCGCCGTGGTGACCTCCGCCGTGATGGCCACCGTGATGGCCACCTTTGGCAGCAGCCGGAGCGGATGCGAGGGCTGCTCCAGCAAGGGCAAGACCCGCAGCAGTCAACGTGGTTGCGAGGAACCTGCGAGAGAACATCGTCATCGTGGATCTCCTGCGGTCTGTCGGAGCGTGCCGTTTGCCCGACCGTAGGAGGAGCCTGCCGGAAACTTCTCAGGACAACTGTGATCCATGCTACATAGGGTCCACGGGTGTGACGAAGAAGGGCAACCTTATTCGGCCCCGCCGCAGCGGGCTTTCTCATGCACGCGCACGGGAAAAGTGCCAGTGTCATTCGCGGAAAGCCATTTACGGAATGCGCTCGAAACCCTCCCTTAACCGCCCTGCCCCGTTCACGAGATGCCGGGGCTTTCGTGTTCGTTTGTGCTCATGGAGAAGGCTCTGCGCGAGGCTCGGCACACACTGAGCCTTTTGCTCGTGTCCAAGGCACGACACGTTAGGGCCCAGGATCCCAGCCGTTCAGTGCCAGGACCGCCACTGACACCAGAGCGAATACGGCTTGGGCGAAGCTCAGGCTGGGAAGGGTCTCTGCAAGGTGCGCGATCATCAGCGAACCCCTCAGCCTGAATTGCCACTTGATCGTGGCAGCTAGAGCTGTCGCAGGCGAGACGTACTACTCGTCAGGTTTTCAGAGATGCAGACGCGCGGGCAATGTTCAGTTGGGTCGAGACACCTGAATGAAACTCCAGCCGATCCAAGGCAGCCGCGAGCTTGTCAGGAAGAGGCGCTCGGATCACATCGGAATAGATCGCCCGTAGGTCGCGCGTGATCACCGCAAGAAGCTCGGTGTCAGAGAGGACGCTGGGGTGAGGATTGTGTCGTTTCGCCAACATTGCCCCGCCTGCCCTCCTCCCGCAAATCATTGCTGGCAAGGTAAGCGGAGGCCGAGGTGCGCCGCTAGCAGAACAAATCGGGCACGTAGGCGAAAAGAGGCATGTGACTCTTTCAGCATTCTTGCGAGCTTCTTTGTGAGTGTTCGGCTCATCCCTCTGCGCTAACCCGAATAGCGGGTGGAGCTAAGCCACTAGGTCATGTTGACAAAGTGCGTCAGCATCGCGTCGAGAGGGCCGTGGCGCGAGCGCGAGTGTCTGACGGCCTTATAGTCGAGCGCACCTCGCGATGGGAGCACGACCATGCGGACACTCGGGTTGATCGGTGGCATGAGTTGGGAGAGTACGGCGCTCTACTACCGACACCTCAATGAACTCGCCCGCGATCACCTCGGCGGTCTCCACTCAGCCAAGCTGCTTCTGTGGTCGTTCGACTTCGCCGAAGTGGCTGAGCACCAGCATCGGGGCGATTGGGAAGGGGCGACGGCTCTCATGATCGAGGCGGCCCAGCGCTTGCGGACCGGCGGGGCCGAGGCGCTCGTGATTTGCACCAACACGATGCACCTCATGGCCGATGCTGTGGAGCAGGCGTCAGGTTTGCCCGTGCTTCACATCGCGGACGCGACGGCGGAGGCCATCAAGCGGGCAGGCTGCCGCCGCCCTCTCCTGCTCGCCACGCGGTTCACCATGGAGCAGCCCTTCTACCGAGAGCGTCTGCGCGAGAGGCACGGGATCGAGGCGGTGGTGCCGGAGGAGGCGGACCGCGCCCTGGTGCACCGGATCATCTATGAGGAACTCTGCCGAGGTGCGGTTCTTCCCGTGTCGAGATCGGCCTACCTCGACGTGATCGAACGGGCGCAGCAGCAGGATGGTGTCGATAGTGTCATCCTTGGCTGCACCGAGATCACGATGCTGATCGGGGCAGAAGATGTGGACGCGCCCGTCTTCGACACCACGCGCCTTCACGCGGCGAGCGCCATATCCTTCGCCGTCGGCGGCTCACCTGCCCTCTCCAACGCAGCTGCCGAGTGACCCTACGCTGCGTCACAGGCTTCTCGGTAGCCGGAAGCTAGTCACCCATGCTTGGGGCACCAGAAGCAGAAGCGGCGGTATCTTCTATCGACATTCGCCCACTAGGGTCCAGACTCAATTAATCGAGCATCTCATTCGATCACCTCGTCGGCGATGTTAAGAAGCGAGGAGGGAACATCAAGCCCGAGCGCCTTCGCTGTTTTCAGATTGATGACGAGCTGATAACTTGTCGGCTGCTCAATCGGAAGCTCCGCCGGGTTCGCTCCGCGCAGAATTCGGTTGACCAAATGGGCACCCCGCTTCTCGATGGCGTCAAAGTTAGGGCTGTAAGACATCAGCCCTCCGGCCCTAACGAGTGCACGCGGCAAGTAGAGCGCGGGTAGCTTCGCCTCAGCGGCAAGATCAGGAAGGCGGTTTGGCGGGTTGTGAAACATCGGGTCGCCAACCACATCGAGGGCGTCCGCCCCATGTTGCTTTGCCCTCGCTATGGCGGCAGCAAGCTCCTCAATCTTGCGCACCTCGATCACGTCGAGCTGAACGCCGAGCTGAGCGGCTGCCGGTGGCGCTTCGATTGGGACGAGCCTGTTCGTAACCTCATTCGTTGGATTGATCAGCACCGCGATCCGCCGTGCGGTCGGCACAAGCTCTTTCAGAAGCTGCAGACTTTTGGCCACGGTGCCACCCGGCACAAGGGTCGTCACGCCTGTCAGGTTCCCCCCGGGACGCGCGAGGCTCTGGACGAGGCCGACCCCTACCGGATCGGCAACGTAGAGCATCACGATAGGAATTTCGGTCGTAGCATTCTTTGCCGCCCGCACAGGCTGCGGGGACGACGCAATGATGAGATCAGGCTTGGACTGAACGAGCTCCTGGGCCAGCTGCGGCAACTGCTCAAATCGCCCTGCGGCGGCCTTGCGATCAATCAGGATTGTGCTGCCCTCAATCCACCCCAGCTGGCGCAGCTCGTCCTCCAAGCTCGTTAGGCTGCAGACGGCAGAAGCACAGAGCATCCCAATGCGCGCCTGCCGTGGCGCCGTCTGCCCCGTCGCTGTGCTCCCGAGTGCGAGCAGTGCCAGACAAGCTATAGGAAGAATGAGACGTGGATTCATGGGATAACCCACATGCGCTTACGTAATCCAATACGCTAGCGCTGCGGCAAGACACAGACCAGCCAAGAAATTCCTAGCGAGCTTATCATACCGGGTGGCAACCCGGCGAAAATCTTTGAGCCGCCCGAACATGCGCTCGACGACGTTGCGCTGCCAGTAAACTGCACGATCCATTGGAAAGGGCTGCTTACGAGACGATGTGCTTGGGATAACCCCTTTGGCTTCCTGCTCCGCAAGCAGCTTTCGGAAGCTGTTTGCGTCATAGCCCATGTCCGCGATCAGAACCGCACTAGCTGGAAGCGCCATGACAAGTTCTCCTCTCGGTCATTTTAGAGGTGTCAAAGCCCAGGCGTTGAGGACTCGTTTACCAACGCCGCGCACCATCGGAGCGTCACTGTTCCAGGACTCAGATCATGTCCCAGGTACGCCAGATCCAATGGAAGCACCGGCTCGACCACTTGCACACGCTCAGAGACGGGCTGGCTGCCCATGGCCGCCATGATCGCGCTCAGAAAGCCTATCTGCTGATCCAGGCAGGGATCGACCGCTGGGCCGATGAGGTGTTCGCGACAAAGCGGGCCTAATTGGAGGGACAGGGAGTGGGAGCGCGGTCTTCCTCCCGCGCACTTGGCTCCCGCTCATCATTCGCCCTTGGAGCAGTCGAGAGCCTCGGACAGGGCCTCCAAACGCTCGATCCTCTGTTGGATCCGCTGGACGGCTTCCTTTGCCTGCACTCGGGCAAGTCGAGCCTCCTCAATGAGAGGCTGGACCTGCTCTGTGGTACTCACCGCAATCGACTCGCCATCCACCATTGCCGTACTCTGACCTTCTGTATGGACCGGACCACCGGGGTATGCCGTCTCAGCGTCGCCGGTCACGAAGCTCTTCCTCAGACACCGGCCTAAGGCCTGTGCTAGCGCCCTCCCCTACCCTCTTTTGCGGTTGCAAGTTCGCGCTGCAGAGCTGCTAGCGCCCTCTCTAGGGTTTCTCCAACCAGCCAGCCCCTCTGATCCGCGAGGCGGTAGAACTCGTCCACTGTCTGCGGCGTGGTCCTGACGTTGAACTGTGCCGTGCGTCCAGTTCGGTGGCGGCGGGGTTCACGTCTGGTTGGAGCCGACGCCTGTAAGGACTTTGCCTGACGGCTCGGGAAGTTTGACGCTTCTGAAATTGCTTTAAGCGTTTCACGGTCTGGTTCCAATGGCGCTGCTGTCTCTGGCTTGAAAGCCCCTACATCCAGTTCAGCAGCGTCATCGAAAATGCTAGCGCGTTTATTCATCAGGCGGCCTCCACCCGTTTTACGGATGCAGCCGCTTCGTTCCGTTTCAGTATGCTAATGACCTCACCCGCAAATGCACGAGCATTGGTGAGTGCGGCAGCTATGCCGGATACCTCCTTAGCATCGAGAGTCTTAAGGGTGCCGCCGTAGCTGAATAGCGCCCTGTAAGCCGCACGCTCTACAATCTGGGTATCAAAAACCGGAACGCTGTTGCCGGTGAACTGCGCCCTGATTTCTTTCAAATCGCGGGTTTCGATAGCGGCATTGGCGCGAGTGAACAGAACCGCAGCGGGAATTTTCATTCCATCGCGTGATGCCTCGGTATTGCGAACGAGCTTAATAGCTCTGACAGCTTCGGCAGCATCAAGCTGACTCCCCTGTGTCGGAACAATCACTAGGTTTGCCATCCCAATAGCGAATGTGACCATTGCGGAAGCGGTGCCTTCAAGATCCACGATCACGAATTGGCTTTTCGCCCTGGCATCCTTGATCTGTCCTATGATGGTTTCCTCATCCACATCAGCGACAACAGTGAGCGAGGCTGGTTTTCCGGGCTTCTTGGCCCAACGGGAGACAGGCTTGTTCGGGTCGGCGTCGATCAAAGTGACGGTTGCGCCGTTGTTTGCCAGTTCGGTGGCGAGAAGCACGGCGGACGTAGATTTTCCTGCGCCACCTTTGGGACTGGCAAAGACGATGGATGGCATATGGGAACCTAAGGGGTTCGAGTTGGCAGAGGCGCGAGCGCGCTACCCATCTTGCTGACGATTGGTTAACTGCTAGTTACCAGTGAACTACCTGTTAGCAGATCACAGACTGATATGATCTTGTTAGCAGTTCACAAGCTGATAGCAGTTTGTCAGCCACTGGTGGGGTACACTTCCGGTCGCGGGTACGGATCATGCGCTCGCGCGGAGGTGTTCACGCCTACTCCTGCGGTAGGACCCCGTGGACCTTCCTATTCGCAGCACCCAAGGCGTGGCGTTGACTTCCCCAGCCTCACGGGGCGGAATGTCATGTCGCGCAGGTGATTTGCGCTAGGAGAGTCGAGCCTAGAAACGAAACAACCCGCCTTTGGGGCGGGTCGCTCATCCGGCAGGGCCGGGGAAGTTCGTCGTTTGGCGACAACGAACATCCCCGAAAACCTGCCCCCTCGTCAAGCGGGAAATGTCATTTCTCGCAGCGGCGGAGCTTTGGCCGCATGACGCGCACCGTCCCCTGAGACGGGCCTTGAGCCCGGAGGGGAAGCCGTGCCCATTGTTCAACACCAACTCGCTTTTGCCCGGCCTCTTCAGGCTCGGGTTCGGAGCAGTCGCCGTCCTTTCCGTCCATCTGCAGGGGAGGGGGCCTACCGCCTGCCGCATGACGTGCGCAACCGTCTCGCGTCAGCCCTCATGCCCTTCCGCAATCGGGAGTCAGCTTTCGCATTGGCGACGTTCCTGGCGCGGTTCTGGAGCGTCCCTGGCCGTGTGGCGGGATCATTCCCGATAGATCGCCGCGAGCTTGCTGATCGTCCCGACCTCGGGCTGACGGAAAAGCGGGTGCGCAGCGCGATCACGACCCTCGAGGCTGTGGGGTTCCTCGAGCGAGCCCTTACGCTGTCCGGATCGAAGTACCGGGCGACGGAGGACGGGCTTCACCGCAAGCCGATCTTGTATGTCTTCGGCTCCGAATATGGTTCGGCATTTGTCTTGGCCAATAAGCGGGCACAGGCGGCCCGTGGCAGGGTTTCTGGAGCCCGCCGGATGCCAAGCCCATCTGCCACAACGTGCCCGTCTGCGGCCATTCTGGAGACTTTCACTAAGGGGCCCAAAAGCAGAGAGCGAAGCGAAACCAAGGTGCTTATGGGCCCGCTAAGAAAAGAAAGCGGCCTTCCCCCAGAACCCTCTCAGGACTCTGCCCTAGAGCGCGCCCTGCAGCGGCTCAAAGAGGCTATCGGCAAGCCGAGGGGCTTCTCGAGCGAGAACAATGAGTAAGAATCGGGGATGGCCACAGCCATGCGCCACCTTCATGACATCGACGCGGATCGACCGTTTTGGCGAACGCTTGCAAAAGTGAGATGCTGACGAGGCGGCATGATCCTGAAGGCTTTCATCATCTTGGTGCTCGTCTCCCTTGGAGCGACGATGCTCCTGCGCCAGCCCCAGGCCAAGCGGATCGGATGGATGGTGACCGGCTCGCTGGTGGTGCTCGCTCTCCTGGCCGTCCAGATCCTGCGCACCCTCGACACCCTCTGGCGCTGAAAAGCTCCAGGCTCTGACCGAGGCTGTTATGCAGGTTCTTGAGAAGGATGGCGGTCAGATCGGACATGGATAAACGGCGACATCTGAGATGAAGAAACCACCCAAGCACCGAGCTCAACCCAAAGCCAAGGCCCGGCCCAAACCCTCCCGCGGCCCCACACCGCCCCAGGTCGAAGAATACAGGATCAGCCCGGCATGGCTGGCGCACATCCTCCAAAGGGGAAGCTGCCCGGTATGCAGCGGCGGTGACTGCACGGGTATGCCAGGATGTGTGGAGCGCAGGGAATAGTAGCCCAGTCAGTGGTCAACCAGAGGAGCACTGCATGCCCCAGACCATCGGTAGCTTGCCGTTGATCGATGATCCGCACGCAAACGACATCTTTGTTGATGGCTCTGCGGGGATACACGTCTTCAATGGGATTGCCCGCATCGCACTCGAAACTGTCCGGGTCGATCACTCAAGCAACCCGCCAGCGACTAGCCGAGTGCTCGTTGGACGGCTCGTGATGCCCCTCGCAGCAGCCGAGAGTATGGCGCGAGCCATTCTAGCCATGATAGAGCAATACCGCGACACACAGATACCGCCCGCTCCAACAAGCTCCGCGATCCAGTAACGAGGCCCGCAGACCCCACCTCCTGTTTACCAATCAGAAGCAGGGAGCTGTGGCGCGAAACGAAGGACACGGCGTTGAACCGACGTGTCTGACGCTCCTCAAGATGCGGTCTAGGCCGAAGCCCGCCGCCTGCTGCGCGATCTGATCACGCGGCTCCCCTGGTTTCCGGGAATGAGCGCCGCCGACCGTGTGGAGCGCATCGAGGAGGAGGTGGATCGGTGGTGGTATCTCAAGATCGAGGATGCCGCCGAGCGGTTGGCCGAGAAAGTCTTGCGCGAGCGCGGCTCGTAATTCGCAGAATTTCAAATTACGGAACCTGCTTCTCACTCTCTGCCCCACACCCCTGGAACTCGCCTTGCAAAGGCTTGGTGAAGGGTTTTCGGCAAGCCGAGCCTCGGGTAGGCGGAGGTAAAGGCTTAAGGACGGAGCTTTCGCTTCCAGGGGAGCATTGGAGGTTTAGAGTGGACTGATCGAGGCTCGTCGATAGGGCGTAATGCCCCCAGCGGGCGCTTGTTCTGAACGCGCCGGACCTCCTCATCGGAAGCGTCAATGGGAATCTTCCCATCCATGATAGCAGCCTCGCGATCCTCCTCGGCCATGGCAATGGCGAACCTCAGGATCTTCTCCTCCAGAACCAAATTACGCTGCTGCTCGAACCGGGCCTTCACTACCTCAACTGGCTCCAGTTCGGGACGAGGTGGCTCGTTAACGTCGTTCAGCACCCGTGCAGCACGCAGTCCTTCCCTTCAATCTCGCATAGGCGACGAAACGCGGCTTGGTAAACGTCGGTCCGCCCCTTCTTCAGGGCGTTGTTCATGAGGTTTCGGGCCTGAGTGACGGTCTTCAGATTGGTGATGAAGTCCATGGTTAGCTCTCCTGTTGTGGATGTGGCCCGGCGGCAACGACCAAAGCTGCCACGCGCGGCGGGCAGACTTTGGCTGGTCTGGCTAGCCGCGCCAGATGGGTACGAGACGGTGTGACTTGCGATAAATCACCGTGATTGCTCACTCCGTCGCTAGAGTGGGCTTCCAGTTGGCTCCTCGATCTTGAGGCGCTTACGGGCATTTTGGATCGTAAATGGATCGAAACGGTCTGGATGACGGAGCACAATTGCCTCCGCCGTGGCATCCCGGGCAATGTCTGACAGGCCCGTGAAACCGCTCGTCTCTTCACCGTTGACCATGAGTTTGATTGCGCCGATCAAGCCATGGTTTTTCACAGCTTTGAGGGTGTGATTGGCCCAGAGGCGCTTGCCGCCGTTGCGCGGCCATACGACTTGCTCCTCGTAGATGCGCAGGGCCTCTGCGAAGTCGATTAGGACCTTGTCCTGTGGGTCTACGATGGACGGATCGCGGTCCCTCAGCGCACCCACATAATCCCGTTGAAACTCCGTCGGGGTCCAACTCGGGTTTAGGTGAACCCGGTCGAGGCTGCCCACCTCCTTAATGATCTCCACACGCCCAGCTGTGACGAGGCGGGACTGGACGTTCTGATAGACTGTGCCAGGTCGCAGATCTGGGAAGTGGTTGTAGAGTTGAGCCCAAGTTAGGTCCCCTTCAGCCTCCAAGACTTTGATGACGGCCTCAGCCAGAGTGTTAGCAGTCAGACGTTTGCTAGCAGGTACATCGGAAGTCTTGAGAGTTGAAGTCTCACCCTCTAAGTGTCTGGACGCTTGTATCGGCGCAGCTAACGCATTGAGGAGGTTTCGCCGCTCTCGGACCGCCTTCAGATCGGCTTCCGCCTCCGCAAAGATGCGGTCAGCGATTTCACGGCCACTTGCAATGGTAGCTGACAGGAGTTCCTGCTGCAGACGATTTGTGTAATGCATGGTGGTGCTCCCCAGGGGGCTAAGGTTGGTTGGAGGCGCCCCGTTGAAGAGACTATGACTTAGAAAGAGAGGCTTGTAAAATGACATTTGAAAAATGAGAATAGCATTCTCTCAATGTCTGCTGGCTGATAGCTAAGCTGTAAATGAGCCTAGTTGTCTCTGAAGGGTATACCCCACGGGTACATCAGGCTGTGACAGGTTTAAGCGTAACAATAGGGTTGAACTTGTCTATTTGTGACGCCAAGGTTTGTGACGCCAAGGTAAGAGGGTTGACCCTATTGCGACAGGTTGACCCTCTCCATGCCGCAGATTGGTTGTGCCCGCGTCTCCACCCTTGATCAGGACCACAGCACTCAGGAAGCTCGGCTCAAGGCTGCAGGTTGTGAGGAACGGGTCCTACCAAAATCGAGTTTAAAGTGTCATATCGCTTACAGACCACGAGCATTTATAGGCATACCGCATCGCACCCACTTAGCAATTCTTTGCCGTGACTGCGCGCCAATACGGCAACACAGGCTTTGTAGGCAGTAAATTTACTGATTAGCCAAGGCGCAATATTTTTAAGATTAAGTTGGAATGCCATGGGTGCGAACGGCAGGCTTTCTTGCGTAATCAGTTCTGTTGTAACTTCGTGCATACCTGTGCATCCTGTTGACCAGACTCATTCCTCTTCATCCTATGTGGAGCTGTCACCATGAAGCGGATCCTTATCTGTCTCGACGGCACATGGAATAAAGTGGCAAAGCCAGACGAAGTCACTAACGTTGTGAAGTTTGCGCAATCTGTGAAGCCGATTGCCAAGGATGGCGTTCAGCAGGTAGTTTACTATAACTCAGGGGTCGGCACCGGCGGGCCTGCCGACAGATTTCTCGGGGGAGTGTTCGGCGTCGGAATTAAGGCGAACGTGCAACGAGCCTATACATTCTTGACCTTGAATTACGATACAAGCGAGAACTGGTCGGATGAAATCTACATCATTGGATTTTCGCGTGGTGCTTATACCGCCCGAGCGTTAGCAGCAATCATCAACTCCGTCGGGGTTTTGAAGCGGGAGGAGTTCGAGCGGTTTGAAGAAGCTTGGGATTATTACCGTATCGACCCAGACAAGCGGCGCACTATAAGAAGTCAACGCGGCGAGTTGCAAAAATCTGACCAGATGCAGAGCGGAACGACTAATAACAAGTCGCAGCCTACAAATAAAGAAAGAAAGATCGTCCAGACAATTGACAGGACCACCTGGTTTCGCCCAGCCACTGTTAAAGCGTTGGGTGTTTGGGACACGGTAGGGAGCTATGGAGTCCCCGCAGGATTTGCGATTTCTGGGCTAGCCTATAACTTTACTATCCGTCACTTAGGTTTTCATGACCGGCAACTAGGTGACAGGATCGAGAATGCTTTTCATGCAATGTCCATCGACGAGTCAAGAGGTCCATTCGCACCGACGTTCTGGACAATGCAAGATAAAAAGCCAAAAGGAGATGTTGAACAAGTCTGGTTTTCTGGAGTTCATTCTGATGTTGGGGGCGGCTATAAAGAAACTGGACTGTCAGACCTTCCCCTCATCTGGATGATGGACAGGCTCTCTGGCCTGGGGCTCGATCTCGATGAAGATTTTATCAGGCTGAATGTTGATCCGTGTCCCGCCTGTGAACTCCACAATTCAGCATCGAAGTTGTGGTGGAAAATCATACGCCCGTATCATCGAGAGCTATTTGAACGCCGTAAACCAATCAAGGATCGAGAGGGGCGGATTGAGACTGTTGTAAATGAGAAGCTGCACTGGTCTGTAGCTGAGCGCGTGACTCAAGGAGGAGTTGCTGGAGGGCGGGTCAGCACTTATAAGCTACGGAATGTTGTCAAGCCAATTAGTGAGCTACCTGCCTCGACACCAGGTGAACTAGAGCGTCGCATTCTGCTTCGGGCGCGCTCACGCGAGGAGAATTGGAAGCCTGTCCACGACGGGTGTTGGGCTCACGCGCTGCCCGATAGATGGTTGGAGCCGCGTCAGACCTGAGGCACTTGGCCAAAACGCTTTGTGGCACGTAGACTTGCTTCGCTGAAGAAGAGATCTACTTGGCATAGGTGTCAAATCAGGATCCGCTCGACTTCATCAAGGCTCACGTCGTCACTGCGCCGGTCGTAGAGCTGGGTCGTGCGGGTCGAGGCGTGATTGGCGATCATCGCGGCCTTCTCCAGCGTGCCGCCGTTCTTGAGGTACGCCGTGATGTCCGTCGCCCGGGAGGTGTGATTGCCGATCCGGGTGCGGATCCCACAGGGGTTCCTATTCCACACCGAAAGACATCTAGGAAGACTCAGGACGGCCGAGAAGCCGTCTGCCCCTGCCAAGGCACTCGGACGCCAAGGACCTGTGGCACGCGAGGGCCGGAGCGGCTCGTGGAGGCGCCTCCGCACGCCTCAACACGAGCCTGACCGCGACCCTGAGCGCGGAAGAGAGACAGGGCCAGCGGCTGCCGGCAGCGGTAACACACCGGCAGAGCCGCTAGGAAGGCCGAGGACGCCCGTGGAGCCCTTCGGACGTGCACGATGCTGGTCTTCAACATCAAGCCTGCGGCCCAGACTACGAAGCCATCCGATCCGGTTTCGTGTTCGGGCAGAGCGCACCGGTTGTTGCTCCAGTCATCCAAACGCTACGTAGGCTCTCAACTTCCTCCGGTTCGAGGAACATGAAGGGCTCAGGCGTGGAGTTCAGCACACCCCGATGATGCCATTGAACCTCGATAACGAAGATGCCGTTCGGCGTTAGATGGTAGGAGCCCAGCATACAGCGCAACCATGTCGACCTGCTGTTGTGCATGTTCTCGCGGCTGACCACGAAGTTCGCAAGGCGGCGTTGCTGGTTTTGGTCCATAAGGTGCTCCGCTTCTGCGGGCCACGGCAACACAGTTTAAGGCTCAATGAGGTGAGCGAGCCATCCCACCAGCCCGTGACCCGCGCCGCACCTTGAGGGGTCACGAGGCGCCACTCCACCACGTAGCAGTCACCACAATGGCGAAGCCAAGCGAACATGTACCGAGACTAGGCGCCGGCCAATCCGCACGCCGCCAGGTCAGTCAGACTACGGCTTTGACATCTCTCGAAACGTGGGATGCCGTAAGCTGGTGGAGCCTGGGTTGATCGACCAGCCGTCTCAAGGGAACGGAGCATTTCCAGAATGTCACCAGAGCGGGCTGGCTTGGCGAGCCAGGGCAGGTCTTGCAGATCGGCCGGCAAGCTCATTCGCATGATCTGGCCCGAGAAGAACAAGAGGGGCACACCCCGCCTCTGAAGCATGCGAGCCACCTCGATGCAGGAGCCATCTGCGAGCTGGACGTCAAGGATGGCGAGGTCTGGAGTATGGTCTCGGAGCCACTCCAAGGCGGCCGCGCCTCGGGCGAAGGGATCGGGAACGCAGTAGCTCGCCTCTGTGAGAACGTCCTCCAGCATGAGGCTGATCGCCGGCTCGTCCTCAACCACAAGCACTTGCGCCATGACCTTCCCCCGGTCAGGCGTGCTCATCAGTCTTGTTGTCGTTCAACTCTTCTTGCGACCGTTCGGCACGCCAGGAAACACCAGCCTCCGAGAAAACGAGAGGGGCTGTGAGTGAGGCAGCATAACAACAGCCGATCTTCTGACAATTGGATTAGGCCATGTGGCCGAGTGAGTGGTTGAGTGCAATCGCTCGCAAGACGGCTGAACATCCACATTCCGAAGCGTAAGGAGGTGCCTTGGTGGGGTGCGAGACAACCAGCCTCCCTGTCGTGGTCGTTGTCGAGGACGAGCCCATCATCCGCATGATGGCGGTGGATGCCTTTGAGGAGGAGGGCTTCGAGGTTTTGGAAGCCGCCACCGCTCCTGCGGCTTTAGCCTTGATGGAAAAGCAGGGCGGTGTCACAGCCATGTTCACTGACATCGACATGCCCGGTGGGA
>JAESFL010000911.1_pt1 | contig 14431 bp, 11 predicted proteins | sample 9269401 | NCBI WGS metagenome assembly JAESFL01 (sample SAMN14506025, study PRJNA617098) | algae metagenome | isolation source: Gloeocapsa sp. UFS-A4-WI-NPMV-4B04 and co-occurring heterotrophs from desert... | place: USA: Utah | collected 2006-10-01 | reverse complement strand
TCTCGACGACGAGGGCAGCGAGGCGGTCGGCCGCATCGAGGATTCGCGCGGTTTTGGCGGCCGCGGCGGCCTGGGTCAATTTCCGCGGCGCCTCGAACAGGTCGACCAGCTCGGCGGCGAGCCGGTCGGGGGTGAAGGCGCTCTGCGGAATCGAGAGCGCGGCACCGATCTGCGCCAGCGTCGCGGCGTTGGCCGCCTGATCCTGATCCAGCGCGCCGGGCAGCGGCACGAGGATGGCGGGCCGCCCGATGGCAGCGAGTTCCGAGACTGTCGAGGCGCCCGAGCGCGCCACCACGAGATGAGCGGCGGCCATGCGACCGGGCAGATCCTTGAAGAACGGCGCCGCCTCGATCCCGCCGAGCCCCATGGCGAGGTAGCGGTTCTGCGTCGCCGTCAGATCCTCCGGACGGGCCTGCTGCACGAGGTGGAGCCGGGCGCGCAGGTCTTCCGGCAGCCGCTCGATGGCCGCCGGCACGACCTCGCTCATCACGCGGGCGCCCTGGCTGCCGCCGAAGACGAGAAGGCGCAGAGGCAAATCCGCGTCGAGGGCCGGATAGGGCGTCTCGGAGACGGCCAAGACCGCCGGGCGGATCGGGTTGCCGGTATGGACCCGCCGCGCCGTCGCCTTCTCGGGGACGCCGCGCACCTCCTTGAAGCCGGTGGCGATGACGCGCGCGCCCTTGGCCAGGAAGCCGTTGGCCCGGCCCATCACCGCGTTCTGCTCGTGCAGGATGGTGGGCACCCGCAGCAACTGCGCCGCCAGCATCGGCGGCACGGTCGGATAGCCGCCGAAGCCGACGACGGCGGCCGGGTTCAGCCGCCGCACGGCCCGGGCCGCCTGCCCGAAGCCGCGCCCGAGTGTCAGAACGGCGCCGGCCCGGCGCAGGGCCGAGCGGCCCGACGGCGTGGCCGAGGCGATGGTGACGATCTCTTCCGCCGGAAAATCGCCCGCGATCGAATCGACGCGGGCATCGGTGGCGAGCGCGACGCGGATGCCGCGCTCCTTCAGAGCGTAGGCGAGGCTCTGGGCCGGGAACAGGTGGCCGCCGGTTCCACCCGCGCAGACGAGGACCAGGGGTGTGAAGACGGTCATGATGGCTGTCCTCGATGCCGACGCTTCAAGGACGGTCCGCCGCACGGGCGGCGCGCCTTCGCGCTCGCGGGCGGCACTCGGCAGGAGGATGTCATGGTCGCTGCCGCCGGGGTCACTGCATCAATCCCGGAACGGCCGAAGGCGTCGTGCCGGGCGGGCGCTGGTTGATCGTCGTGGTGCGCGGGCGCTTGCGGGTGAGCGCCACGAGGAAGCCCATGCCGAGCGCCAGCGAGATCAGCGACGAGCCGCCGTAGGAGACGAACGGCAGGGTCATGCCCTTGGCCGGCATGAGCTGCGTGTTCACCGCCATGTTGATGCAGGCCTGGAGGCCGAAGAGCGTGGTCAGACCGGTGATGGCGAGCCTCGTGAAGGTGTCGTCGGTGCGGCGCGCGAGCTTCAGCCCGCGGATGACGATGTAGGCGAAGAGCGCCACGAGGCCCAGGCAGACCAGCACGCCGAATTCCTCGCCCGTCACCGAGAAGATGAAGTCGGTATGCGCGTCGGGCAGATGGCGCTTGGCCACGCCCTCGCCCGGCCCGGTGCCGAACCAGCCGCCCGAGTTGAACGATTCCCGCGACCAGACCTCCTGGAAGCTATCGCCGGATTCCGGGTCCATGAAGCGGTTGATGCGCTCGCGCACGTGGTGGAGGAAGGTGTAGGCGGTGAACACGCCGACCATGCCCGCCAATCCGAGGCCCGCCACCCAGAACCAGTGCAGGCCGGCGACGAAGAACAGGGTGCACCACACCATCGTGATCAGCATGGTCTGCCCGAAATCGGGCTGCAGGATCAGCGGCACGATGGTCAGCGGCAGGAGCAGGAACGCCAGGGTGACGCCGGGCATGTCGCGGCGGTTGGCGCCTTCCGAGAAGGCCCAGGCCGTGACGATCACGAAGGCGGGCTTCACGAATTCCGACGGCTGAAGGCCGAAGGAGCCGATCTGGATCCAGCGGTGCGCGCCCTTGATCTCGGGGCCGAACTTGCCGGCGAGCACGCAGAGCATGACGCCGACCAGCCACGTCACCAGCGCGAAGCGCCGGATGTGGCGCACCGAGAGGAACGAGACGGCGATGATGAGCAGAATCGTCGGGGCGAGGTACATCGCCTGACGGTTCAGGAAGTAGAAGGTCGGCAGGCCGATGCGCTCGGCCACCGGCGGGCCGCCGCCCATCAGGAAGACGAGGCCGGCCACCATCAGGCAGCCGAGGCCCGCAAGCAGGCCGCGATCGACCGTCCACCACCAATCGGCCAGGGGACTGCGTTCGGCGCGCGACATCATGGCGAGGGCTCGTCTCCAGCCGGCCGGTCCCGCAACAGGACGCGGGCGGTCCGCCGTGATCGTGGAACGTAAGGGTTAATGGGGGGTTGCCGCGACGGATCAGAACGGCGCGCAGACGCTCCGATCGCCCAACAGCCATGCACCGCAATCGGTCGCGGCGGCTTTGCGTGCGTCGCGCGCCATGATACTGGCCCCTGCCAACCCGATCTCGCTGGCCGGACGCTTCCGGCCCGGCGCAACACCCGTCTCCGGAGTTGGTTTCCATGGCCCGTATCAGCGCTGACACGATCATCGAGGGCCTCACCTTCGACGACGTGCTGCTGCGCCCCGCCGCCTCCTCGGTCATGCCGACCGAGGTCGACGTCGCGACTCGCCTCACCCGCACGATCCGGCTCAACCTGCCGATCATCGCCTCGGCGATGGACACGGTGACCGAGGCGCCGATGGCGATCGCCATGGCGCAGAACGGCGGACTGGGCGTCATCCACCGCAACCTCGAGCCGGCCGAGCAGGCCGAGCAGGTCCGCCTCGTCAAGAAGTACGAGTCGGGCATGGTGCTCAACCCGATCACGATCCATCCCGACGAGACGCTCGCCGACGCCTTCGAGGTGATGAAGAAGAACCGGATCTCCGGCATCCCGGTGGTCGAGCGCGGGCCCAACGGTTCGCGCGGAAAACTCGTCGGCATCCTCACGAACCGCGACGTACGCTTCGCCACCAATATCGGCCAGCCGGTCGCCGAGCTGATGACCCGCGACCGGCTCATCACCGTGCGCGAGGGCGTGACCCAGGACGAGGCCAAGCGGCTGCTGCACCAGTTCCGCATCGAGAAGCTGCTCGTCGTCGACGACCACTACCGCTGCATCGGCCTCATCACAGTCAAGGACATCGAGAAGCAGGTTGCCTATCCCAGCGCCGTCAAGGACGAGCAGGGCCGGCTGCGGGTCGCCGCTGCCACGACGACGGGAGATTCCGGCTTCGAGCGGGCCGAGCGCCTGATCGATGCGGGCTGCGACGTGATCGTGGTCGACACCGCCCACGGCCATTCGCGCAAGGTCCTCGACAGCGTCGCGCGGGTGAAGCAACTCTCCAACGCCGTGCAGATCATCGCCGGCAACGTCGCGACGGCCGAGGGTGCCCGCGCCCTGATCGATGCCGGCGCCGATGCGATCAAGGTCGGTATCGGACCGGGCTCGATCTGCACCACCCGCATCGTCGCGGGCGTCGGCGTGCCTCAGCTCACGGCGCTGATGGAGGCGGTGGAGGCGGCGCAGGGCGCCGATGTCCCGGTGATCGCCGACGGCGGCATCAAGTTCTCCGGTGACCTCGCCAAGGCGATCGCCGCGGGCGCTTCCGTCGCCATGCTGGGCTCGCTGCTCGCAGGCACCGACGAGGCGCCGGGCGAGGTGTTCCTCTACCAGGGCCGCTCCTACAAGAGCTACCGCGGCATGGGCTCGGTGGGCGCCATGGCCCGCGGCTCGGCGGATCGCTACTTCCAGGCTGAGGTCAGCGACACCCACAAGCTCGTGCCGGAAGGCATCGAGGGGCAGGTGCCCTACAAGGGCCCGGTCGCGGCGGTGCTGCACCAACTCGCCGGCGGCCTGCGGGCGGCGATGGGCTATGTCGGCGCGGCCACCGTTCCGGACTTCCAGGAGCGGGCCCAGTTCGTGCGCATCACCAATGCGGGCCTGCGCGAGAGCCACGTCCACGACGTGACGATCACCCGCGAGAGCCCGAACTATCCGAGCCGGGCCTGACGAGACCGCCTGAGCATCGTCCGGGATCTTGAATTCCGGACGATGCTCTCGCGTGGTGTTTTTGCGTCGCTTTCTTTGAAAGCCGGGCCCCACCATTCGGGACGATGCTCTCGGACGGGGCCGTGCGGAATCCGCCTCAGAGCCAGATCATGCTGATGAGCAGGATCACGCATTCCAGTAGGATCATCATGCAGAGCGTGGCGGCGATGGCCCGATCCCGTGCCGTGGCCGGGGGCGGTGAGAGAGTGTGCCGCATCGTCAGCCTCCGCGAGCCGACAAGCGTAAGCGAACGCCAAGCTTTAAAAATTATTGAAGATTAATTGGGTGATAGAAAGTCTCTTCCGAAATTAAAAAAATCTCCGCATCCCTGATGTGGCTGCGGAGAGCAAGTCTTGGGAGGAATACGCCCGACGGAGATCAATTGCCGCCGCTCCGGGACGAGGCGGAAATTTCGCCGGTCGCCAAAGAAGATTTCCTTGGCAGATGCTTTTTCGCAATGACATGAATCAAGTGGCGCCAGGTTCTTCGCCCGCCGCGCGCTCGCCTCGTGTTTTGCGTCATCCTTTCCCGGAATTCGATCGTCACCTCTCGAGGTGACGCTCTATGGCTTCGCGACCGGGGGGCCCGGTGCGGCCTCTGCCTGCCGGTCGATCACGTTTGCGAACTCGTCCGGGCTGAGGGTGATGAAACGGCGCAAGGCCTCCTGAAACTCCGCCTCCCTGTCGGCGGTGGGGCAGGCAAAGCCACGCGACTTCGTCACCTGCGCGCGCATCGCCGCCTCAAAGGGGGCCATCTCGGGCCGGAGCGCGGCCATCCTGGCTTCGACCGCTTCACGCTGCGCATCGGTTGCGGCCACGTTGCAAGTCCGTAGCACGCCCTGAAGGGCGAGCCCCACCGTGTAGGTCGCCATCCGTGCCTTCGGCGGCAGCGGAGGCTCCACCGCCACCGTGGGCTGGCTTGCCGCTCCGGTCGCGCACAGCCGCAGGGCGGCGACGGCGGCCGCGAGATCGGGGATGGCCACGGCCATATCGCCTTCGGCGAAGCGAAGCGCCAGCGCCCGCGCGCTCAGCAGATCCGGCACGATCGTTTCCGGCAGCGGCGTGCGCAGGATCTGGCCGTCGCCGGTCCAGATCAGCGTCGTCCCGGCCGGCTTGCCATTGAGGAGCATCGGTACGGCGAAACGCTCGCCTGCCGGGAAATCCCAGTTCCTGTCCGCGACCGCCAGGCTGAGACCACCGCGATCGAGGGAGACGATCACCAGCCGCCTGATCTCGCCCTGGGCGTCCCGCTCGGTGCGGGTCATCCGGCAGGCAGGTGCGTCGGATGGGCCGGGACGGCGCTCGATCGCCCAATCGCCGACGGGCGCGAACGATGCGCGGTCCGCGGCGGTCAACGGGCCGCCGAGGAGCGTCGCCAGCATCGCTGCCGTGACGAGTGAGAGGCGCACGCGACATCTCCGCGGGGACGACCGGCCCGAGCCGCCCGCGGAACGCGGGACAGCTCGCCGGCCGACGAAGCCTAGCCGCAGGCCGCCATCGCAGCCAGCCTCGAAGAGCGCATCCCGCACAGGGTTTTGCGGGGTAGCGGAGAGCGGTGAAGTCTGCTCTCGCCAGACGGTTCGACCGTCTTGCCTTATGGACCTGGCGGCGTCCAAGCGCTCGCACAGCAATCCTGCATCGGCAGGATAAGGCAAAGCATGCGCCGTCCCGCTGGCCGATCCCGAAAGCCGGTGGCCCGCCTTCGGGAGGATCACCTGTTCAAAGCTTCGAATCGGGCGCCGCTTTCGCCGCATTGTCGGCCGCGGGTGGCTTCTCGAGAACCGCGACGAAATCTTCCGGACTCAGCTCGATCATCTTGCGCAGGACCTCCTGGAAGTCGGCCTGCTTGTCCGCTGGGGGGCAGGTTTCGCCGTTGCGCTTCAGTTCGCTTCGAAGCTGCGCTTCCAGCGGTGCCATCTCGGGCTGAAGCGCGGCCATTTTGGCATCGACGGCGGCGCGCTGCTTCCCCGTCGAGCTTACGTCGCATTCCTTCAGCACCCGCTGCACCGACAGCCCGACGACGTAGGCTGCGATCCGCTGCTGAGACGGCGCGGGCGGCTGAGCCGGCGCGGCCTGAAGCGCAGCGGTTCCGGGTTGGCCCGGCTGAGGGACGATTGCCGTGGCCGGCGTGGCATCGCAGCGTCGCAGCGATTCGTAGCCGGCCGCGAAATTCGGGATCCGGAAATCCGCGTCGCTGTCCTCGAAGCGCAGGATCACCGTCTTGGCCGCGAGCAGGTCGGGCACGACGCTGTCGGGCAGTTGCGTGCGCAGGGTCTTCCCGTCCCCGATCCAGGTCGTCTTCACCTTGATCGGCTTCTTATCGAGGAAGAGCGGCACCTTGATCGGCTCTTCCTTGTCGAAGTTCCAGCCCTGATAGACCAGCACCAGCGCGGCCGACGAACCCCGCAGGGCGAACACCACCGCATTGGCGGCGTTGTTGTCGTCCTGGTCCTCGTAGGCATGGGTCATCAGGCAAGGATTGGCGCTGGTATCGCCGATGGTGCGCTCGACCTCCCAACCCTTCACCACTTCGAACGGCTGGCGTTCGCCGGCCGAGGCGGCAGGCGCGCCGAGAACGGGAAGCAGTCCCGCGGCCAGAGCAACGAGGATCGAGAGGGTACGCATGGCGAAATCCGCGGAAGCCAGAAATCGCCGGTGCGGAATGCAGAGGTCGTCTGGTGGAACCAAGCTTAGCCGTAGCCCGGTCGCGACTCCAGATCTGTTGGAGTGAAGGGCCGCGCGATCACGAAAACAGGTGACCGGATCGCAAATCCGGCGGGGTGCGGGAGACGGGACTTCGCGATATGTGAGGACGCAACCAAAGGGGAGAACGATGCGGATTCTCGTGGTCGGGGCCGGCGCGACCGGCGGCTATTTCGGGGCGCGGCTGGCGGAAGCCGGGCGGGACGTGACCTTCCTCGTGCGTCCGGCGCGTGCCGAGCGGCTCGCCGCGGACGGCCTGCGGGTTCTCAGCCCGGTGGGTGACCTGCACATCGCGCGCCCGCAGACGGTGACGGCCGACCGACTCGGCGGCGCCGGCCCGTTCGACCTCGTGCTCCTCTCCGCGAAGGCCTACGACCTCGACGCGGCGGTGGCGGATGTCGCGCCCGCCGTCGGACCCGGCACGGCGGTGCTGCCGATCCTCAACGGCCTGCGCCATCTCGACGTGCTGGATCGGGCCTACGGCGCGGAGCGAGTGTTGGGCGGGAGCTGCGGCATCGTCGCGACGCTGACGCGCGACGGTGCGATCCGCCAGATGACGGACCTGCACAGTCTCACCTACGGCGAACGCGACGGCAGCCGCTCCGAGCGGCTCGGGCGGATCGAGGCGCAGATGGAGGGCGTGCGCTTCCAGCCGCGTTCCAGCGACAAGATCCTGCTGGAGATGTGGGAGAAATGGGGTTTCCTCGCGACGCTCGCGGGCGCGACGACGTCGATGCGCTCGGCGCTTGGCGACATCGTCGCGGCACCCGGCGGCCGGGCCTACATCGAGGCGCTGCACGACGAGTGTCAGGCGGTGGCCGGCGCCAACGGAAACGCCGCGCGCGAGAAGGTGTTTGCCGGCGCCCGCAAGATGCTGACGGCGGAGGGCTCGGCCATGACCGCCTCAATGCTGCGCGACATCGAGGGGGGCGCCCGCATCGAGGCTGATCATATCATCGGCGACCTGATCGAGCGCGGACGGGCCAAGGGCGTCGAGACGCCGGTGCTCGACAGGGTGCTGACGCACCTCAAGGCCTACGAGCATCGGCGCGCCCGCGAGGCGGCCTGAGCCGCCCCGCTTTTGCCTCGGCTCAGTAGCGGCCGCGCCCGATCGGCGGCGGGTTGCCGTATTCGAGCTGCGTCTTGGCGTCGGGCCGGGGCGCGGGCGGGGGCACCGGATCGAGGGCGGGCGCGGCCGGAGCGGTAGAGCAGGCGGCGAGTGTGAGCGCCAGCAGGCCGGCGCAGATGACGGGCTTCAGGGACGGCATCCGAGGGTCCTTTCCTCACATGTCCTTGACGGACGGGGCCATCGTGCCGTTCTGGACGGGCAAAGAGCCGGAAGCTCGGCCGTAACGTGTCGGGCCGCGGGTCCAAGCGTGGCCGCACGGTGGCAAGTTTAACGAAACGTTTCCGGAGCCGATCCTGACCCCCTCCGCTCGCCTCTCCGCCGCCATCGAGATCCTCGACGACATCGCCGCACGTCGCCGCCCAGCCGCCGACGCCCTCAAGGATTGGGGCCTCGCCCACCGCTTCGCCGGCTCCGGCGACCGCGCGGCGATCGCGAGCCTCGTCTATGACGGCCTGCGGCGCCGGGCCTCGGCCGCCTGGATCATGGGCGGCGAGACCGGCCGCGCCATCGTCATCGGCATGCTGCGCCTGCAGCGGGGCCTCGCCGAGCCGAGCATCGCCTCGCTGTTCGACGGCGCGCGCTTCGCCCCCCCTCCCCTGACCGAGGACGAGCGGAAGCGGCTGGCGGAGGGAAGCCTCGCTGACGCGCCGCCCGAGGTCGCGGGCGATGCACCGGCCTTCGTGCTGCCCTCGCTGGCTGCCTTGTTCGGCGATGCGCTGCTGCCCGAGTTGCGGGCGCTCGGCCGCCGGGCGCCGCTCGACATCCGCGCCAACACCCTGAAGCAGGATCGCGACGCCGCGCTTGCGGCGCTCGCCGACCTGATGCCCGAGGCGACGCCGCTCTCGCCGCTGGGCCTTCGCATTCCGCTCGGCGAGGATGGGCGCGGCCCGGCGCTGCACGTCGATCCGCTGTTTCTCGAGGGCGGGTTCGAGATCCAGGACGAGGGCTCGCAAATCGCGAGCCTGCTCGTAGGGGCGCGGCCGGGCGAGACGATCGTCGATCTCTGCGCGGGCGGGGGCGGCAAGTCTCTGGCGCTCGCCGCGATCACCGGCAACGCCGCCCGGATCATCGCCACCGATGCCGATCCGCGCCGCCTCGCGCCGATCCACGAGCGCCTGCGCCGCTCGGGCGCGGAGGTGGAGGTCCGCACCCCGCGCACCGGCAAGGCGCGCGCGGACGTGCTGGCTGATCTCGACGGAACGGTCGATCGGGTGCTGGTCGATGCGCCCTGCACCGGCACCGGCACGTGGCGCCGCAACCCTGACGCCAAGTGGCGCCTGCGGCCGGGCAGCCTCGCTGGCCGGCTGGCCGAGCAGGCCGAAGTGCTCGACCGCGCGGCCAAACTCCTGCGGCCGGGCGGCACCCTGGTCTACGTCACCTGCTCCCTCCTGCCCGAGGAGAACGACGCCGCCGTGGACGGTCTGCTCCGGCGTGCCGGCCCCGCGATCCAGGCGACGGCGACCGATCTCGCCCCCGTTCCAGGTCTCGACGAGCGGGTCCGCCGGACGGCGCGCGGTATCCAGATGAGCCCGGCGCTCACCGGCACCGACGGCTTCTATGTCGCGACGATGACACGCAAAAGTTGATTCGAACGCGGATCGGTCTCGCGCCTTCGCCGTTGTCTCGGCAGCCGCGTGCCGGACATGCGGGGCTGCCGTCACGGACGAGATTCCTGCGCGGTGCCGCAGCGGGAGTTTCGATGACGGCGAGGCCGAGACCATGACGCTCCATCGGCGAGCCCTCCTGGCAGGCACGGCGACGGTGCTAGCAGGAGCCGGGGCGCGGGCGCAGCAGCCGGACCTGCCACCGGCTCTCCGGCTGCCGGTCCGTCCGCAGACCGGCGAGGTCGTCCAGCCCTTGCCGAAGGCCGCGCCCGGCTCCGATCTCGACGTCATCGACCTGTGGCCGGATCTGCCGCCGGGGGGCGGCGGACCGTTCCGCTCGGAATACCGCTTCGACGAGACCTTGACCGGCGTCATCACCGCCGTGGCGCGCCCTTGCCTCCTCGTCATCCGGCCCCAGCGCCCGAACGGGGCGGGCGTCCTGATCGCCGCGGGCGGCGGTTATTTGCGCATCGACATCGGCAACGAGGGCCTTCCGGTCGGACAATGGCTGGCGCGCGCCGGCATCACCGCCTTCGTCCTGGTCTACCGTCTCCCGAGCGAGGAATGGCGCGACGGCCCCGACGCGCCCCGCCAGGACGCGCAGCGGGCCATGCGCCTGATCCGCTGGAAGGCGGAGGAATACGGCCTCGATCCCGACCGGATCGGCGTGCTCGGCTTCTCCGCGGGCGGCCACCTGATGGGCGTGACCGCGACCGATGCCGAGCAGGATCTCTACGACGACATGGACGATGCAGACGGCCTGAGTGCCCGCCCCTCCTTCGCCGGGCTGATCTATCCGATCATCACCATGCGGGCGCCGTTCGACCGCACCATGTCGAGCCGCCGGGTGCTCGTGGGCGACGATCCGCCGGATGCGCGGCGGCGGGCCTACTCGGTGGAGGTTCAGGTCAACGAGCGGACGCCGCCGGTCTTCATGGTCCAGGCCTCCGACGACCGGATCGCGGTCACCGACCATCCCCTGCTGATGTACGCGGCCCTGCGCGCGGCGAAGGTGCCGGCGGAGATGCACCTGTTCGAGCGCGGCGGCCACGGTTTCGGGCTCGGCGTACCGGGCAGTCCGGCGGCGGCCTGGCCCGCCCTGTTCATGGCCTGGATGCGCGGCCACGGCCTGTTGAAGTCTTAGAGCATCGTGCTGGATATCAGATCCAGCACGATGCTCTCTCCTCTTGTTCGTGCATCGTCTTTTTCCGAAAGCCGGTGGCTACCTTTCGGGACGATGCTTTAGGACAGGCCGAACTCCGTCCTCGGGACGGCGCACCGACAGCCGCGCCTGATCGGATGCAGCTCTATTGCGGCAGGCCGGCAAACGGAAAAGGCTTGGCTTCGCGATAGGATCGTGTCGCGTCGCCGGCGAAGACATTGGCCTCATCGACCCCGAGGTCGAGCTTCATCACTTTTCCCGTCTCCTGCGAGAAATCGATCTGGTTGAGGTCGGTCCAGAACGTGTTCGGCGACAGCGCGGATTCGAAGAAATACAAGCGGCGCTTGTGATCGAAGACGGTGCGCCAGCGCGTCGATGAGATATCCGGTTGATCCGGCGTCGAGACCCCGAGCGGCACGGAGATGTTGCGGATGATCCCGTACACGCTGGCCAGGAGCCGGTCGGGGGCGCCGGTCGGCGGAATCGATTTGACGTAGAAGGCGGCGCGAGCGAAGCGGTCGGAGGCACGGCTCGTACCAGGCAGCATCACAGTGCCGCCGATCTGAGACCAGTATGAGGCGAGAGCGAGTTGCTGGTCGTAGGTCGGTGAATTGGTCATCACTTGGTATTGCCGACCGTGATGAATGACTTGCTTGCCGTTGATGTACTCGATGATGGCGCTGTCCCCGCTCGAGTCGGACAGCGACAGATGGACGTTCGTCGTGATGTCGGTGCCGGGGATCATGCCGGTCACGAGCGTGAAGGGCTGCTTCTCCAACGCGGCCACCGCTTCAGCGACCGTCGCGAAGTTGTCGAGAGCGTATTGCGCCCACGCCGACACTGCGAGACCGGGCCGACCGGTGCCGTCGAAGGCGGGGTACTGCGATTCTTCGAGCCAGAGAATATTGACGTTCAGCCCCGGTTCGTTCGCGCCGTCGGAGGTGGAGTTGTCGAACGCCGTCGCGACCAAAGATCCGTACTTCGACGTCCACCGGATCGAGTTTGGTCCGACCTCACCGTTGCGCTCCATGCCTCGCGGCAGGATGTAGAGACTGGTTTGGATCGGCCGGGCCCAGTCCATCGACCGGGCCGTGAAAATCTTGCCGTCCTGTCCGAGATAGACGAAGCGCGAGCACGCATGCGCGGATTCGACGGCAATCGGGAGCGCGGCGCAAAACGCCACGGCCGACGCAACGATCCTGATCGGCCACATCCGCAGCATCGGGGCATTTCCTTCGATGCAGTCAGGGACACCTGAGGGGCCACCCGACACGTGCGCGTGCGAACGGCCGCGCCGATACATGCGATGGTGGGAGCAGGCGCGGTCAGCACAATCTATGATTGGACGCATTTCATCAATGAGATGAATCAAATCTCAACCGGAATACTGGGCCACAAGCTCGTGTCGACGCGTTTTGTTCGGATCGCGCCGCATGGTTGCGGCAGGTTGCCTCCGGCACTGATCGTATCTCGGCCTCGTGACCGCAGATCGATGAGGTTCGCGGGCTGTCGCCCGGACGCGAGCGGCGCGCCGCACCTTGCATCCACGTGTCGGCGTTCGATCCAAACAGAAACGGCCCCCGTCTCCGGGGGCCGTTCGTCGTTCGGCGTGAGAAAGCGCTGATCAGAAGCAGCGGCGCTCGCGGGTGACGACCACCCGGCCGAAACGGCCGCGGCGCTTGGTGACGACGGTCTTGCAGCGCGGGCCGCGAATGACACGGCGGCTGTACTGAGCCTGCTGGAAGAGGCCGTCAGACAGCGGAGCGGCACCGGAAAGGGGAAGGGCCTGGGCCGGCGCGGCGGCGCCGAAACCTGCGAGCGTGACGGCGATTCCGAAGAGGGCAGCTCTCATGGTCGGATGACTCCTGTCCGTTTCGAGGGGGTGCCGTGTCGCCCTGAAACCGTGAACGCCAGATTAACGGAAGTGGTCTGAGGCCGATCGCAGGTGCTCTCGCAGATCGGGAGGCCGCCTAAAGCGATCATTTGATGGATTTTACCTTCGGGTAGAGGTTGTTGCCGCGGCGAAGGTTGCGGGCTTCCTGAGCTCTCTGCCTGTTTGAAGCCTCGTCTTGGTCGGAACACGCTCCGTTTTGGGGCGCTTCGTGTCGAAAACTTGCTGCCTCCGCCCTGATCGACGGCCCTGCTCCCGTCATCACGCGCGTTGCGCCGTCCCGAGGCCTCGTCTAACCGGTATCGCAGAAGGCCCGAGGCAGCATGACCATCGACACGTCCCACCACGACAAGATCCTGATCGTCGATTTCGGCTCCCAGGTGACGCAGCTCATTGCCCGCCGCGTGCGCGAGGAGGGCGTCTATTGCGAGATCGTGCCGTTCACGAAGGCCGAGGCCGCCTTCGACGAGCACCGACCCAAGGGCGTGATCCTGTCCGGCGGCCCGGAATCGGTCACGACGGATCTGTCGCCGCGCGCGCCGCAAAAAATTTTCGAATCCGGCGTGCCGGTCTTCGGCATCTGCTACGGCCAGCAGACCATGGCGGCCCAGCTCGGCGGCGAAGTCGAGGGCGGCCATCATGCCGAGTTCGGCCGCGCCGAGGTCGAGATCCTATCCGATTCGCCGCTCTTCAAGGGCGTCTGGCATGTCGGCGAGAAGTATCCGGTCTGGATGAGCCACGGTGACCGCGTCACCAAGCTTCCGGACGGATTCACCACCATCGCGCTGTCGCGCAACGCCCCCTTCGCGGCGGTCGCGGACGAAGTCCGGCACTACTACGCCGTCCAGTTCCATCCGGAGGTGCACCACACGCCCCACGGCGCCCTGCTGATCCGCAACTTCGTGCGCGACATCGCCGGCTGCTCCGGCGACTGGACCATGGGCACCTACCGCGAGGAGGCGATCGCCAAGATCCGCGAGCAGGTCGGCAAGGAGAAGGTGATCTGCGGCCTGTCCGGCGGCGTCGATTCCTCGGTCGCGGCCGTTCTGATCCACGAGGCGATCGGCGATCAGCTCACCTGCGTCTTCGTCGACCACGGGCTGATGCGCCTCGGCGAGGGCGACGAGGTCGTGCGCCTGTTCCGCGACCACTACAACATCCCCCTCGTCCACGTTCAGGCGCAGGATCTGTTCATCGGCGCGCTCGAAGGAGTCGATGACCCGGAGGTGAAGCGCAAGACGATCGGCCGCCTGTTCATCGACGTGTTCGAGGCCGAGGCCAAGAAGATCGGCGGTGCCGCCTTCCTCGCCCAGGGCACGCTCTACCCGGACGTGATCGAGAGCGTTTCGTTCTCCGGCGGTCCCTCGGTGACGATCAAGAGCCACCACAATGTCGGTGGCCTGCCCGAGCGCATGAACATGCGACTCGTCGAGCCGCTGCGCGAGCTGTTCAAGGACGAGGTGCGGCTGCTGGGCCGTGAGCTCGGCCTGCCCGAGGCCTTCGTCGGCCGCCACCCCTTCCCCGGCCCCGGCCTTGCTATCCGCTGCCCTGGCACGATCACCCGCGAGAAGCTGGAGGCCCTGCGCAAGGCCGACGCGATCTATCTCGACGAGATCCGGCAGGCCGGCCTCTACGACACGATCTGGCAGGCCTTCGCGGTGATCCTGCCGGTGAAAACGGTGGGCGTGATGGGCGACGGGCGCACCTACGACCACGTCTGCGCGCTGCGCGCCGTCACCTCCGTCGACGGCCTGACCGCCGATTTCTACCCCTTC
>JAESFL010000910.1_pt1 | contig 14465 bp, 10 predicted proteins | sample 9269401 | NCBI WGS metagenome assembly JAESFL01 (sample SAMN14506025, study PRJNA617098) | algae metagenome | isolation source: Gloeocapsa sp. UFS-A4-WI-NPMV-4B04 and co-occurring heterotrophs from desert... | place: USA: Utah | collected 2006-10-01 | reverse complement strand
TGGGCCGACACGCCTCAATCAGCGGCTCCAGCATCGTCCATTGTGCATCCGTCAGCATCGCTCCTCCTGCGTTAGGACGAGCAAAACGCCCAATCACACAAAGGGTTCAAGTGCGAACAGGCCCTAGGCCAATCGGCGGAGTGCTGCGGCTGGACTTTACGTATCGTCAACAGTAGAGGCAGCCAACTGCCTTCAGTCGAAAGGACAGGTTTACATCTGTCAAACCTGGATTGCATGTGAAGCCCTGTCGATGTACTTCTTGGTGAAGAGGGGGAGGCGCCATTGGTTTTCGTCCATATTGCAATTGCCCTCCTTGCAGGCATTGCTGCGGCGCCTGTTCTTTGGGGCTACGGATTTCTACCGATGCTGATCGGGATTCCTATCGTTTCGAGCATCGCGGTCGCGGCATGTGCAACGGTTTTGAACTGGAGCTGGTCACATCGCCAGCGTAGGTCTCTTGGGACATCGGCGCGGGACGCGTCTGCTTCCGGGGCCGACAACATCTTCCCTACACCCTCCATGGCCGAGACGACGGCTTCATCGGGAGGAGTCGGGTCCTCCAAGGTCTAACGCCAGCTGGGCCATGAGCGGCTAAGGGGGCGAGAGCCGGCCCAGACGGCTGCCATCCCGCCGGGGCCCTCTCCTTTTCTGCAACCGCGCGCATCCTCTAGATCCGGCTCCGGTATCCCCGCAAACCGGGCCGGAGCGCCGCCTTGTGGGTGTCTTCCCGGATCGTGGTCGGTTGCGGATGTCCGCTGCCCTGGTCCCGATAAGCCAAGGCCAGACTGGCGAGAAAGACCAGGAAGCCGCCGTTGCTCACAAGCCGAAGGGGCGAAACCTCGCCGAGCGCCATCGCGAGGCCGCTCGCCAGGATCATCATCATGGCGACGGTGGCGCTACGCGTCGCCCCAGTGCCACGAAGAATCGCGTAGTAGCCACGCAGGAACGCGATCCCGATCCCGAACAGCAGTGCGGCGAGACCCACGGCCCCGGTATCGACCATAACGTCGAGATACGCGTTGTGGGCATCGACCGCGGAGGAGAAGAGGCTCTGGGTCAGGAAGGGTCCCAGAACGGCCGGCGTTCCGGCGGAATACCCAAAACCGCCCCAGGGCGACTGTGACCAGACCTCGATCGCTGCGTTCCAGATCAGCGTGCGGCCCGAGAAGGTGGCATCTCGGCCGAGCAGTTCCGCGACCATGTCGCTGGAGAGAAGATTGTAGGCCAGCAGCGCCAGAATGAAGCCCAGGACCAGCACGATCGGATGTGCGACCTGCCGCCGGTGGAAGAGAACGTAGGTGCCCACAAGCACGACGGTGCCGAAGATCGCCGTCGACGAGCCGCTCATGGCGAGGCACACGAGGGCGCAACCCCGGGCGAGCCAGACATAGAGCCGAGGCCCCCCCATCAGGTGGCTGTGGGTGAAGAGCAGCACGGAGGCGAGGGCCGCGTAGGCTCCGAGCGCATTCTTGTGGGAGAAGACGCCGCGCCAGCGGCCCACATGGTTGAGTTCGCCGAGATCCCCGGCGTCGTGGCGGCCCATGGCCGGCAGCGCGATGGCCACGAGGGTCGAGACCACGACGATGAAGGCGAGGAAGTGGAGGATCCCGCCCACCAGCCGGTCCGTTCCGAGCCTCTCGATCAGGAAGCCCGAGACATAGAGGAACCCGAAAAGGAGGATCGAGTATCGGATCGTGACCTCGATGTCGGCGCTCCACAGCGTCGTGGCCGCAGCGACCAGGCAGAACGGCAGAAGCGGCGCCATGATCCTCAGGGGCCGCGACAGGGCTCCGGGCCCACTCAACATCGCGACGATGAGGGTGCCGAGGCAGATCGCATAGCGGATGTAGTTGGCGAGGAACGAGAACGGCTCGACACCGCCGTTCGGCCTCAGGGGATTGTAGATGAGTGCCCGGAAGATCTCGCCGTATCCGAGGAGGAGCCCGGCGAGGATCGCATAGCAGAGATAGCGGTCCCGTACACCGCTGCCGAGGACGGCGGGCATGGCGGGCGGCGGGAAGGCGGCGCGAACCTCTGCCATGGCTTCACCGGGTCGATGGCGCCGCGCTCACCGGAGCACCGCCTGATAGGCACCGATGAGCTTCGGGATCTGGTGCTCCCAGGAGAGCTCGTTCTCGACCCTGGTCCGCCCCAGCCGCCCCATCTCCTGCCGCTTCTCTCCATCGGCGAGCAGCGCGAGCAGCTTCTCGGCGAAGTCGATCGGATCGTTGGCCCTGGCGTATTCCGAAGCGGGGCCTGCGGAGTAGCGGCCCTCCGTGACGTCGAACTGAACGATCGGCTTCCCCATCGCCATGTACTCGATGATCTTGTTCATGGTCGACTTGTCGTTCATCGGGTTGACCCGGTCCGGGTTCACGCACACGTCGGCGGTGGAGAGCACCTCGAAAAGGGTCGCATCCGGCGCGCGCCCCAAGAAGGTCACGAAATCGGAGATCCCCAAGCTCGTCGCGCTCTCCTTGAGTTCGGCCAGGCTCGGCCCGCCGCCGACGAGGCAGAACTGGATGTCCTTGCGTCCGAGCCGGTGGACGATATGGGAGACCGCATCCAGCAGAAGATCGATCCCCTCCTGCTCGCCCATGACGCCGACATAGCCGACGAGATGCTTGCGTCCCTTCTTCAAGGATGCATTCGGGGCGACGCGCTGGAAGCGGGAGAGATCGGGTCCGCTGCGGACCACGAAGACGCGGTTCGGATCCATGCCGCCACGCGCGACCGCGATCGCCTTGTAGCTTTCGTTCGTCGCGATGGTGACATCAGCGAGGCGGAAGGTGAGACGCTCCATCGCGAGGAGGATGCGCCAGAACACGTCCCGTCGGTTGAACTTGGCCTCGTAGAGCTCCGGGTTGATGTCGTGGTGATCGAAGAGGAAGCGCTTGCCGAGGAGCTTGAACGGGAGCGCAACGAGAAAGATCAGATCGGGCGGGTTGCAGGCATGGATGACGTCGAATCCATGCTTGAAGAATGCCTTCCAGGCGAGCTTCGTCTCCCAATAGAGCGCCGATGCATATTCCCGCAGATAGCCGAGGGCCGAAGCGGCATCGAGCGGCAGCGGATGGCGGTAGACGTGGATACCTTCGAGAACTTCGTAACGTTCCTCGAAGCCCTTGCCCGTTGGGCAGATCACGACGACCTGCGCACCGGCGGCCTTCAACGTTCTGGCCTCCTGCCAGACGCGGCGATCGAAGGGCACCGGCAAGTTCTCGACGATGATGAGAACCCGGCGCCCCTGAAGCGGCAGGGCCTGTCCCGAAAAAACGGGTGCGCCCGGCTTCTCGTCGGTCTTCCCACGGTGGAGCTTGACGACCTCGGCGGCCTGGAGGGGTCGGGCCTCGGCCGGGAGTGTTTCACCGTCGGCTTTCTTTCGTTTGAGCATGGGCATCGGGGTGAACCTTGGAGCGGCCGGCGGACAGGGTTGAGCGACGGATCCGTCAGTCTGGGGACGACCGGCGGTTAGGGCAGAGCATTGACATCGACGACGCGCTGGGACTGGAGCGCGAGCCGCTTGGTGGTGCCATTGGTGTCGATCACGAGATCGAACTGCGCCCCCTCGGCGATATCGCGGGAGACGAGCAGATCCCCGAGGCTCGGAAGCTGCGAATAGATGTAGCCCAGGTTCTGGCCGATGAGCTTCTTGGGATCGAGATAAGGATCGTAGACCGACAGCTTGTAGCCTCCCTGCAGGAGCTTGCGGGCGAGATCCACGTTCGGAGATTCGCGCAGGTCGTCGCTGTCGGACTTGAAGGCAAGCCCGATCATCAGGACGCGAGAGCCCTTGGGGACGTTCTTCACGCAATATTCGAAGATGAAGTGCTTGTGGGCCTCGTTGGAGCGGATCAGCGAATCCACCACATGGGTGTTCGCTCCCACATCCGACGCGATGTATTGCAGGGCGCGCACGTCCTTGGGGAGGCAGGACCCGCCGAACGGCCCGCCGGGACGCAGGTAATAGGGCGAGATGTTGAGCTTCGTGTCGGAAACGAAGATCTCGTGCACCTTCTTGGCGCTGATGCCGAGCTGCACGCAGATGCGCCCGATCTCGTTGGCGAAGGAGACCTTGAGGGCATGGAAGGTGTTGTCGACGAACTTCGTGAACTCCGCCTCCCGGTATTGCGTGTAGAACACCGGTGCCTTGATGTTCCTGTTGAGCTCGTCGATGCGCCGGCAGGGCCGACCGTCAGCTGTTCCCACGACGATCTTCGGGGGCTCGAAATAGTCGCGGATGGCCACGGACTCGCGCAGGAACTCGGGATTGTAGACGAGCTCGACTTGGTGGATGCGATTGCCCAAAGCGAACTTGAAGATGGGGTAGACGAGTTCCTCGATGGTGCCGGGACGGACGGTGCTCCGGTAGACCACGGTGAGCGGCTCGGCCCGATCCCCGCTGATCGCCATCGCGATCTGCCGGGACACCTCGGCGATAAAGGTCATGTTGTGGGAGCCGTCAGAGCCGCTCGGGGTGCCGACACAAACGATGGCCATGTCGCAGTCGTCGAGCCGGCCCCGCGCATCGCGCACGCACTCCAGAGCGCCGCGATCCAGCGCATCCCGCAGCAATTCCTGAAGGCCCGGCTCCGCGATGGGCGAGATGCCCTGGTTGATCTGCTGAACCTTCTGCTCACTGACATCGACACCGAGGACGGAATGCCCGTCCTTCGTGAGGCAGCCGGCTGCGGTCAGTCCCACATAGCCCAAACCGAAAACAGCGATCCGCATTGTGCAGTCCAATCCCATTCATCGTGCAGGGTATCGAGGGGTCGGCCGACCTCCGGGCTGAGCCCGGCGTCGCTCGGCCCTTGGAGGAGTTGACGACGGCTCAGCGCGAGGTTGGTGCCAGCCCCTTTCCGGGACTGCGCACCGCCACTGCAGGCCGCTGTCTTTGCCCTTCGGGCGGCCCCGCCTGCGTGGGGCCGCCCGAAGGGCCTCAAGCCTTCTTGGAGTCCTTGAGGTAGTAGTTGTTGTAGTGACGGCCCTTGTAGGTCTCGAGCCGCTTCAGGGCCGCCGGATCCGCCTTGTTGAGAACGGCGCCGATCATCCGTTCCGCGACGAGATCGGCTGACGACAACGCTTCCTTGACGACCTCGTGGCTGCTCTGGCCCCATTCGATCACGAAGACGAAGGCATCGATCAGGTGGCTCGCCGCCTTCACGTCCACGATCGGAACGATGGGTGGCAGATCGAGGATCACGTAATCGTAGCTGTCGCGCGCCTCCTGGAGCAGACGCTCCATTCCAGCCGAGGAGATCAGCTCGGACGTGTAGGACATGCGCCCCTTCACGGAGGCGGGCAGGAAGTCGAGGCCCGTGGTGGGTTCGCGCAGGATGACTTCGTGAAGCGGACAGCTGTTCACGAGAATATCCATGAGGCCCACACCCGCACGCGGAGCAAGCGTCCGAGTGAGTGACGGATTGCGCAGATCGGCGTCGATCAACAGGGTCCGCTGGCCCGTCTGTGCGATGAGGTGGGCGAGGTTGGACGATACCGTGGTCTTACCCTCCTCGGGCAGCGACGAGACCACGCCGATGATCCGCACGTCCCGGCTCAGGCGAGCGATGTCGGTGGAGACCTTCACGTTGCGAAGGGTTTCCGCATAGCGCGAGAAGGGCGCGGTCACCGCATAGCGGGCCATGGGCGGCACAAGGAGGGCCGGCGAGCCGCTCGCACCCCGGGCGGACGACGTCGTGGGCTCCTTGAGCTCCTTCCTGTCAATCGTGGGCAGGATGCCGAGGCATTCGACGCGGGCGATGCGCTCCACATCCGATACGGTGCGGAACACCCGGTTGAGATACTCGCGTCCCCAAGCCCCCGCGAAGCCGACGCAGAGGCCGACGAAGGCGGCGGCGCCGAGAACCAGCGTCGAGTTCGGGCCACTCGGGCCGAAGGGTTCGGTGGCGGCCTTGAGGATGCGGGCCTCGTTGATCGGCAGGTCCTCCTGCTGCGAGGCTTCGCCGAACCTGCGCAGGAAGTTGTCATAGAGGCTGCGGTAGGTTTGCGCCGAGCTCTCCAGATCGCGCAGGGTCACCTGAGCCTGGTTCGTCGTGCTGGCTTCGCCGACCAGTTCCGCAAGGCTCCGCTGCAGCGACTCCTCCCGCGACCGGGCGATCTCGTAATCGCTCCGATAGGTCTCCGCGATGCGCCGCACCTCGTCTGCGATGGAGCGCTGAACGTCGCGCATCTGGTTCTGCAGGTTCACGGTGGCGGCATGATTGGGGCCGAATCGGGTCGAGAAATCAGCCTGCCGGTTCGACAGGTCGAGGAACTGGGCCCTGAGGCGCGTGATGACATCGCTGCGCAGGGCATCCGTGACGGTGGCATCTGGGACGTCGCCCCGGCTGATCTCGCTGATCCGGTCGAGGCGCGCCTTGGCCTCGGCGGTCACGGCCCGAGCCAGCACGAGCTGGCTGTTGAGGTCGGCCAACTGCTGCTCGCTCATGAGGCCGCGGTTGGTGCCGACGATGTTGTTCTCCGCCTTGAAGCGCTGAACGGCGAGGTCGGCCCGCGTCGCCTGCTCGCGCAGCTCGTTGATGCGCGATTGCAGCCATTCGCTCGCGCGCTTGGTGGCCTCGTAGCGCGCCTCGAGCTCGCCGAGCATGTAGCTTCCCGCGATGCTGTTGGCGATCGCCGCGGCCTTTTGCGGCGTCTGAGCCTTGTAGCTGATCTCGATCACATAGGAGAGGTTCACCCGTTTCGCATTGACGTTCCTCGTGAAAACGTTGACGGCGCGACGCTCCAGAACTTCAGGGCTCGAGACGTCCTCGGCGAGTCCCACATAGCCCGCGATCATCTGCAGCAGGTTGCTGCGCGGGTTCGTGAACTCCGAATCCTCGAGAAGGTTGAGCTTGCGGATGACGGCAAGGGCCGTGGCCTCCGACTTGATGATCTGGATCTGGCTTTCGACCATGCCGGCATCGGCCGGGGCCTCGCTGACGAGCTGGTTGCGCAGCAGCTGGTTCTTGCGGGTGTCGATCAGGATCTGGCCCGTCGCCGTATAGCTGGGCTGGGAGGTCAGGACATAGGCTGCCGCGAGGACCAGCGCGGCAAGCACCGCAGCCATGATCAGCGGCCACTGACGCTCCAGAATGCCCCGGATGGCGGCGAGATCGAAGGGTTGCGCGGCCGCCTCCGCTGGCCCACCGATCGAAGTGGTGACCGGAAGAGGGTCTCTCATCTTAAGCATGATCGGCCTCGACGGTCCGGAATTGATAGGGGCAAAGGTGAACGGTTCGTGCGGTCATTTGCCGAGCTCGACAGGGGCGAAGGGATCGGAGAGATCGAAGATCGACTTTCGGGGAGCGGCCGTGGTCCCCGAGCTGCCGCCGAGTCCGCGGCCCGGCTGCTGGCCGCGCAACGCAGTCGAAAAGCCTCGATCGTTGGTGTTGACGTCGCCGATGCTCGGGAGCCCAGGCGTGATCGAGCCCTGGGTACTCGGAAGCGTCACGGGCGCGTCCTCCCCGATCGCCATGCGATAGGCCAAGGCAACCGTCTGGCTGCCGCTCCCCATCGCGATCTGGCCGATCCGTTTCGCCGTTTCCGCATGAAGGCGCTGGCACGCGGCTGCCGCCGACGCGAGCCCTTCGCCGATCGAGCGGGCCTGCGGCGGCCGTGCTTCCCGGATCATCGTCGCGATCGCCCGATGGCGCTCCGGGTCGGCGGCGAGGATGCGGACGTCCGAGGCGAGGCTGGGGCCGCCGTTGGGGTACCGCTCCAGAAGCGAACCCGGATTGCTCAAGTACTTGTCGATGTCGGCATCCGGCAGGGTGGTGTTCGGCAGCGGGCAGGCGGCCAAGGCCGAACCCGCGCTGAGCAGACCGAGGGCAACCGCGAGTGCGAAGCGTAGACGTTGCATCATGAACCCTTGCTCTGATCGTCCCACCCTGCGCTCGCGCGCAGCCAGCACGCCCTCGCGGGGCCGTGCACCGCTCGCCTCTGGCGAGGTGTCCAGTTTGCGAGAAAGATGAACCCCATGATGAGCTCGATCCCGCTCGTCTCGGTTCCGGGACGATGTCCTGCTCCTCCGAGGGCGAACATGGCGGCACCCGGCGATCCTCGTTGAAGGTCAGTAGGCATTGCGGCTCCTGACGACTTCCAAGCAGGTGCGAATGAGGATCCTGACGTCGAGCCAGAAGCTCCAGTTCTCGATGTACCACATGTCGAGTTCGACCCGCCGCTCCATGTGCCCGACGGTCGGCGTTTCGCCGCGGTAGCCGTTCACCTGCGCCCATCCCGTAATGCCCGGCCGCATGTGGTGTCGGTACGCATAGGTGGCGATCACCTTCATGTACTCGTCATCATGCGCGAGCGCGTGGGGACGCGGTCCGATGAGGGACATCTCGCCGCGGATCACGTTGAAGAGTTGCGGCAGTTCGTCGATGCTGGTGCGCCGCAGCCAGCGCCCCACGGGCGTGATGCGGCTGTCGTTCCGCTTGGCCTGCACGACGACCGGCCCATCCTCCATGACGCGCATGGTCCGGAATTTGAAGATCGCGAAGGGTCGACCGTTAAAGCCGTTCCGGTTCTGGCGGAACAGCACGGGACCAGGGCTGTCGAGCCGGATCGCCAGCGCGACTACGAGCAGGAGGGGAAAGAGAAGGAAGAGGCCGAGTCCGGCAAGCACGAGATCCAGGGACCGCTTGGCGACCCGCTCGGCACCGCTCAAGGGACCGCGCTGAACATCGAACATCACGCGGTCGCCGAGGCTCCGCTGAGGATGCTGCAGGAGCTGAGCCGCAGGCCCCGACGGGATCAAACGGACTCGCAGCGGCGTGGACCGGAAGGCTGAGAGGATCGTGTCGATCTGATCGAGCCGGCACGATCCCAGCATCAGATGAATCTCGTCGATATCGGACCCACGCACGCTGGCCAGAACGCTGTCGACAGTGCGCTGAAGCTCAGGGCCAGCGGCATCGCCCGTGATGGGGAACACCCGCGCGACCCGAAAGCCGAGCTTCTGGATGAAGGAGATCTCACTGTCCCCAGGCCCGCCGAACCCCTCGCAGATCAGCGCGATCCTGCGCATCTTGAGGTGACCGGAACCGGCAGCGCGCACGACGAGACGCGAAACCGCGTAGCGCACGATGAGGATCATCGGCAGTCCCGCGATGGTGAGCGCGAGAGATGCGCCGCGGGAGAAGACATCGCTGATCTTCAACAGGAAGGCGACACTGATCAGAAAGAGGATCACGAGAACCCAGAGGAGCGCGAACGTCGTCGCCGCGACCCGGAACGAGTGAAGGCTCGTCGGACGGTAGGCTCCATACAAGATGAGGAGCGGAAGCATGACGGCTGCTACGACGGCGCCCACGCCCACGAAGCGACCAACATCGCCCACTTCGCCAAGTGCGAAGAGATGGTAGGCGACGCCCGTGATCACGCTCGCGGCCACGATAGCGGCGAGATCGGTCCCGGCGACAAGAGGAGCGATGCTTTGATAGGAGATGGGCCAGGCCCGATCCCGGCTGCCCCAATCCCGGCTGCGATCATCCGCTGCGGACCCTCGGAAGCCAGCACTCACGTCGGCTTTGACATGCTCGATCAACGGAACCCCACGAAGATATGCTCAGAGACGAGCTGGTCTTACTCACACGCGCTGTAAGAGCAAATCGATGAATCGATTTGCTCTCAGGCTAGTATTGAATGTTCCGCAACATTCAATACTTCGGACGTTCTGCCGTACTGTGTTTTTAACCTGGGATGGGCTTGGGGCCCACCCGAGCTAGACAATAAGTGAGCATAGCGCGACCCAGACGAAAAACGTGAAGACGCCGCGATGGTTCCACACGCCTTTGCCGCAGTGCAATAATTTTTCGACTTTAAGGGAAAAAGGACCCGTTTGAGGCACCTCTTGCTCGTCGCCGAGGCAGATCGGGAACCGACGACAGCCCTTCGATTGCTCTTGAGAGACCCAATAACAGACTGAAATAAAAGGGCTTTCTAAGGAGAACTTAGGCAAGGCCGGGAGCGGCTGCGGAGATTTCAGGCGCATCGGCATGAAGATTTAGCACATCGCGAAATTGCCGCGAGAGAGCGTTCGAACGTGGCTTGGATACATTGCGGGTTCGGATGGGGGAACCCTTTTCAAGGACACTTGCTACCTCAGGTACCAGGCTTCGTTGAAGTAATACAATCTCTGATCTAAGGATCATTTAGCTGTATCGGTACTACGTCTTCGACTTCTGATCTGAGACAAGAACTTTTCCATCATCCGTGCACTCTCGTTGGGTCTAGCCCTCTCCACAGAAGCGGCGCCGTCCGGGGCGAGCGGTTCTTGGATGAATGTTGCCGCTTCGCAGCCTTTGGAATCCTAAAGATCCGCATGGAGCTCGGTTCGGCACCAGATAAGGCAGGCTTTTCCGTCACAGCCTCCAAAACCCAACACGCGTCGAATCAACCACTGAGCGCCGGGTTCATGACACACTCTAGAGCCTCGGACGAGAAGTCAGGTCCACTGAGTTCTGCACCTCGGCAATGCGGACGCCACCGATGGTGCGTCCGCTTAACGGTTCGACGCTCTAGCGCAGAAGACCTCTGCGTCCTCCTTCCAGGACGAGGCAGGTAAGGCGACCGGTCAGATAGGCACCCGTGTCGATGTTGATTCGATCGGAACGCAGGGTGGGTTCTTCGATCGGTGTGTGCCCGTGCACTACCGCGAATTCGAAGCGACCAGGCCAATCGAGGAACTCGTCCCGGATCCAAAGCAGATCCTCGGCCCGCTGCGACTCCAAGGGCAGGCCCGGCCGCAGGCCCGCATGCACGAACACGTAGTCGCCGGCGCGGTGGGTCAGCAGAAGCGAGACGAGAAACTGGAGGTGGCTTTCCGGAATCGCGGCACGAAGCTCCGCGGCAATTCCGGCGCAATGGTGGATCTCAAGCGGATAGGGAATCCTGACGCCGTAGGACAGGAAGGTCTCCCGCGCCCCATGGCGTTGCCAATCCATCAGCAACTCCGGGCTTTGGAAGAACTGGAGCATAAACCACTCATGGTTGCCGGACAGGCAAGCGGTTTCGCGCCGAGCGCGTCGCTCCAGAAGCAGATCGATGACGGCTTTCGAATCGGGGCCGCGATCAATGTAGTCGCCGAGATAGACCTCGATGCTCCGCGGATATGGGCGGTGAAGGAGATCATAGTCGATGGCTTGAAAGGCTTGCTCCAAGAGATCCGCGCGGCCGTGAACATCGCCGATCGCATAGACCCTCAGGCCTTCGGGGACCCGCGTCGGCGCGACCCGCTTGGGCTCGGCTGCTACCGAGGCAGCACCCGGTCGGCTCAAGAGGGATCCCACGATCGACTGCCACTTCTTCTTCATAGCTCCACCTTAGCAAGAGGAAGGGGGAGAGTAGAAGGTGGGCACCCGCGAGAGACGGCGCGTCAGGCCCGATAGTTCAACCAAAGGACGTCCGCCTGGAGCCGACCGCATCAGGTTTCGGGAGCAGCAACTTCGTCAGGCGAGTTCGAGGGCAAGCTGCTCGTAGGCCGCAATCATGCGGGCGGTGGTGTACCGCTCTATGGAGGGCCGCGCTGCACGGCGCATCCCTTGGCGCCGCTCGGGGTCATGGAGACGCATCAGGCAGTCCACGAGGCCGTCCGTATCGCCGGCCTCGAACAGGTAGCCGTTCGTGCCGTCCTCGACGATCTCGGAGGCACCGCCGATGTCGGACATGATCATCGGCACTCCCATCGCGAGCTGTTCCAGGGCTGCCACCGAAAAGGTTTCGATCGCCGTGCTGCAGATCACGCCGACGTCAAAGGCGGCGACCAGGGGCCTCACATCGGCAACATCGAGACGCAACACGACGTGCTCCGCGAGCCCAAGTTCCGCCACCCGCGACATCGTGGCCTCACGGGTCTCCCCCTCGCCGCCGATGAACAAGATCTTGGCGGGGATGCCCTGCTGGCGCAGCCGGGCGGCTGCCTCGACGAGTTGCGTGTGGTTCTTCTCGGGTCGGAAGGTGGCGAGAAGGCCCAGCACATAATCGTCCGGCGCGAAGCCCAGGGCTCTCTTGGCCGCTGTGTTGTCCTCCGCAAAGGACGGGTAGGAGGCCGTGTCGACGCCGTTGACGATCGTGAGGTTGCGCCGGCTGCGCAGCCCTCTACCCTCCCAATAGCGCTGCTGATTTATGCTCACGAATACCAGGGCATCGAAGAGCCGCGCCGCGCCTTTGAAGAGCGCATACCGCTGCTCCTCGGGCTTGGAGAGCAGGGTTGTGTGAAACACGCAAACGACCTTGGCTCGGGTTGCGCCGACGAGACGTAGGAGCGCGGAGACGACGGCGGGGGTTTGATTGGTCGCGAAGATCACATCCGCGCTCTGGGCCCGCAAGGCCTTCCACACGACGGCCCAGCCTGGCAGATCCGACATACCCCGACGGTCAAGGCTGACCGGGTTCTCTGCGCCAGGCAGCTGGGCAACGACTTCGGATCGTCTCGGACCATAAACCATGAGGGATGTGTCGAACCCTCGCGCCCGCAGGTGGTCGCGCAGGAACACCGTGTGTCGCTCGAGGCCCCCCAGGGACAGGCCGGGAACGAAGAACACCAGCTTGGGCCGGCGTTTGCCCGTCGCTGGCACGGCCGTGCCAGAGCCATGCGATGGGGCTTGCGGCTCGGTATCCGGCAGTGCTTTCGGCATGAGCAGACCGCGTTCCACTTATTCTCTCCTCAATCAACTGCAACAGGCCCCGTTAGGATTGCCGCCATCCGCCCGCCGCGTTCGATGGGGGCCACGGAACACGTCAGTGCTGTCGCGATCTGCCTTTTCCGCTCCTCATCAGCCCGCGATAGGCTTCCATCAGCGTGGATGCAACGGAGGACCACGCGAAGGATCGCCGTGCTACGTCGGCAACTCCGGCACCGAGACGGTTCCGCACCTCCGCATCAGTGAGCACCGTCTGCATGGCCTGGGCCAGTCCGTTGGTGTCTCCGACATCCACGAGCAAACCCGTGACGCCCTCGTCGATTGCATCCACCAAACCTCCGATGCGGGTCCCCACGCAAGGACGCCCGTTGGCGAAGGCCGCTGCCACGACCCCGCTCTGTGTGGCGTCCCTATAGGGAACAACTACGGCCGAAGCGGCCTGGAATTCGGCAATTGCCTCGGCTGGCGTCAGGAATCCCTCCTTGACGGTCACCGCAGGCATCGCAGTCAAACGGTTCCGGAGCCGGTCGAGTTCCGGGCCGCGGCCTGCAAACACCAATTCGGGCGCGAGGCCGGACGCGTTGAGTTGGTCTGTTGCGTCAAGCAGCGCCTCCACCCCCTTATAGGCCTCCATGCGGCCAAAGAAGAGCAGGCGCTGGGATTCCGGTTCCCGCCGCTGATCGGGCCGGGGCGCGAGGATGACACCATGCATGGTACTGACGATAGGCCGATCGTCACCGATGACCGAAAGGAGCTCCCTGCGGCAGAAATCGCCGTGAACGTGAAAGGCGTCGGCCAGCCCCCGCATCTCGTCCCGGTACCGGCCGTATTTCTCGGCCCAGCTGGCATCTCGGCCGGTATGCGGCTTGGGATCGTGGACGGTCAGGACCATGGGGTAGCGCGGGGCGAGGAAACGCACGATCCGAGCCGTGGATCGGTCCGCCTGCTCCTGCACATGGAGGATGTCGGGCCGGAACAGAAGGACGCGCAGGCATACCCACAGGAAGGTGAGGGCCCGGGAGAGCGAGCCCGTATAGCGATACTCGACCAGGGTCACTCTGTGCCGGAGCGCCACCATGAGGTCGTCGTCGCATTCCCGCTCCCGCAGGCTGCGATCCAGGACCAGAAGGACCTCGGCGTCCCGGGCGAGCGCTTCGGCCAGCTGAACCGAGTAATCGGCAAATTGTGCCGCAATGATCGCTACACGCACATTCAGGCTCCGTGCGCCGCATCTACGGCATCAGGTGAACACTTCAAGGTTTCGAGAGCCGAGCTGGGTTTCGGGACCGACCGACCGGGCCGAACACGCGTGAGCCGACGAGGGGGACGTCTCTCAGTGGTAAGCCCTAGAACGCTCGCGTGCCAATCAGATTCTCGTCCTGCATGTGTTGCTGGCGAAGGAACTGCGCCAGTCCGTGCATCAGCGATTGATGCGCATCTTCGACAACTCCGTAATTGTCCGAGTCCACATGCAGCACCACATCGGCCAGCTCGCGGGACGGGCCTCCCGTGAATCCGACCATCGCGATGGTCGTCAGACCCATCTGCTTTGCCAGCGTGAGGACCTTGACGATGTTCGGCGACTTGCCAGACGAGCTGATGGCCACGAGCACATCGCCCGGGGAGCCTTGGCTTTCGAGCTGGTAGGAGAACACGTCGTCATAGGAGAGGTCGTTCGCGATCGCGGTTGCGATCTCGATGTTCGAGATGAGACTATGGACGCAGGGCTTGATATCCGTATCGGTGCGGACGCCCTTGGTGTGGTCGCATACGAAGTGATTGGAAATCGACGCCGAACCGCCATTGCCGCAAGTG
>JAESFL010000909.1_pt1 | contig 14503 bp, 12 predicted proteins | sample 9269401 | NCBI WGS metagenome assembly JAESFL01 (sample SAMN14506025, study PRJNA617098) | algae metagenome | isolation source: Gloeocapsa sp. UFS-A4-WI-NPMV-4B04 and co-occurring heterotrophs from desert... | place: USA: Utah | collected 2006-10-01 | reverse complement strand
TCCTGGAAGGCCTCTTCACGTTTTCGGCGAACGGTGGGAGCCAGGACGCTCGCGAGCAGGATCAAGGCCAGAACGAGCATGGTGGCACTGATCGGGCGGCTCAGGAAAACCATGGCATCGCCCTTGGAGATCAGCATGGCCCGGCGCAGGTGCTCCTCCATCATCGGACCGAGGATGAAGCCGAGCAGCATCGGGGCCGGCTCGCAGTCGAGCTTGCGGAAGATGTAGCCGAGGAACCCGAACATCGCCATCAGGTAGATGTCGAAGGTCGCGTTGTTGAGGCTGAACACGCCGATGCCGCAGAAGACCAGGATGGCCGGATAGAGGAAATGGTACGGCACCGATATCATGCGCACCCACAGCCCGATCAGCGGCAGGTTGAGCACGAGCAGGAACAAGTTGCCGATCCACATGGAAACGATGAGACCCCAGAACAGGACCGGCTGCTCGGTCATCACCGAGGGACCCGGCTGGATACCCTGCATGATCATGGCACCGATCATCAGGGCCATCACCGGATTGGACGGGATGCCGAGCGTCAGCATCGGGATGAAGGAGGTCTGCGCACCAGCATTGTTGGCGCTCTCCGGACCCACGACACCCTCAATGGCTCCCTTGCCGAACCGCTCGGGATGTCTAGAGACCTTCTTCTCCAGAGTGTAGGCCGCGAAGGAGGCAAGCATGGCACCGCCGCCCGGCAGAATGCCCAGCATAGAACCAAGAATGGTTCCACGCAGGACCGGTGCCGCCATTTGTTTCAGGTCCTCTCGCGTCGGCATGAGACCTGTGACGGTCTTCGCCATGACCGTGCGGGTGGTTTCGTTCGCGAGATTGCCGATGATCTCCCCAAGCCCGAATACGCCCATGGCAACAACCACGAAGTTGATGCCGTCTGCGATCTCCGGGAAGCCGAAGGTGTAGCGGGTCGCGCCGGAATTTACGTCGGTTCCAATCAACCCCAGGATGAGCCCAAGAATGATCATACCGAAAGCGTGCAACAGCGAACCACTGGCCAACACGACCGAGGCGACGAGACCGAGCACCATCAGGGAGAAATACTCGGCAGGGCCGAACTGTAAGGCGAGGTCAGCCAAGGGAGGGGCAAAGATCGCGAGAAGGACCGTCGCGACCGTGCCGGCGAAGAAGGAGCCGATGGCAGCCGTTGCCAGCGCCTTCCCCGCTTTGCCCTGGCGGGCCATCTGATAGCCGTCGAGCGCGGTCACGACACTCGATGATTCCCCTGGCAGGTTGACCAGGATTGCGGTGGTCGAGCCGCCATACTGCGCGCCGTAGTAGATGCCGGCCAGCATGATCAGCGCCGATACCGGCGGCAGTCCGAAGGTGACGGGCAGCAGCATGGCGATGGTCGCGGTTGGCCCAAGACCCGGCAGCACGCCGATCGCTGTGCCGAGGAGCACGCCGACCATGCAATAGGCCAGGTTCCAGAAGGTCAGAGCTGTTTCGAGGCCGAGCCACAAGTTGGAAATCGTTTCCATCTCTTCGGCTCCTACTCACCAAACCAGGAGCCGACGAGCGGCATCGGGACACCTAGCGCCTTGACGAAAACAAGCGTGCAGAAAACCACGAGAAGGATCAGCCCGACTGCCGCCTTGGGCTCGAAGCGGAAGTGCTGGCTCGCAGCCGCGCTGACCAGGACGAGCGCGATCAGAGCGACGACAAGTCCCGCGGTGGGGAGCAGCAATCCGAACAGAGCGGTCGAGCCGACGACAAGCGCCAGAGGCTTCCAGGCAATAGCCCCCACGGCCTCACCCTCCTGAGCGAAGGCACGTGCTACGGAAAGCAGGCCGATCAGCATGAGGATGATGCTAAGGATGGTGGGGAAGTAGCCCGCTCCCATGCGTCCAGCCGTGCCCATGGGATACTCGCGGCCGATCCAGAAGGCTGCCGCGCCGAAGGCGATGTAGAGCACACCAGCCCAAAAATCTTTCTTCTGGAGCACGTGTGACATCACGAGCGTCCTCCCGGTGCGATGACGATGAACGTTGTGGCGTCGCTGGCGGGAGCAATGGCCGCGCAGAAATCAGACAAATGGCGACGCTCTCGGCAATTCCAAAAATCAGGATCAGGGGCAGCCAAGACAGCTGCCCCACAAGGCCGGCTTATTGGTCAGCCGTGATCTTTCCTGTCTCGACGACGGTCTTCCAGCGGCTGAGTTCCTGGTTCAGGAACTCCGAGAACTGGCCGCTGGTGTTGGCGACGACCTCAAAGCCGATGTCGTTGAACTTGCCCTTCACCTCAGGGGAGTTCAATGCGGAGGTCAGCGACTGCTCGAGCTTACCCTTGACGTCGGCCGGAAGTCCCTTGGGGGCTGCGACGGCCTGCCAGGAATAGACCTCCACGCCCTCGACGCCTGCTTCCTTCATGGTCGGGGTATCCGGGAAGGTGGGGTTGCGCTTGTCAGCCGTGACGGCCAGAAGCTTCAGCTTGCCAGCCTTGATGTGGTTCGACACGGCGCCGAGGTTCTGGAACGACACGTCGGCATGGCCGCCGATCAGATCCGTGATGGCGGGAGCGCCGCCCTTATAGGGCACATGCACGCCCGTGGTGCCGGTCTTCTGCCAGAACAGGGCTGCGGTGAGATGGTCGGACGAGCCCGCACCGGACGAGGCGAACGTCACCTTCTCAGGGTTCTTCTTGAGATGCTCGACGAGCTCCTTGACGCTGCTGGCCGGGAAGTTGGGGTTGGCTACGAGAACGTTTGGGGTGCGCACGGCCACCGTGAGCAGGTCGAAATCCTTGGTCGGATCGTAAGGCAGGCTCTTGTAGAGAACCGGGTTGATGGCATAGACGCCGATCGAGCCGACAATCAGGGTGTAGCCGTCGGCCTTCGCCTTTGCGACCTGCCCCGCTCCGAGGGAGCCGTTCGCGCCAGGCTTGTTCTCCACGACGATCGGCTGTCCAAGGCTTTCTTGCATCTTCTGGGTGGTGACACGGGCCGTCGTGTCGGACGCTCCGCCTGCCGGGAACGGCACGACTACCGTCACGGGCTTTTCCGGATACCCGGCAGCGAACGCGGGTGCGGCAATTACGAGGCCCAAGGCGGCGGCGGATAACAGCTTCAGCGCCTTCATGCGCTTCCTCCTATGATTTGGATTGGTTGGGGATCACCCGTCTTTCGCGGGCTTGCGGCTGGACGTTCCACCGGGAACGATGGACACTGAAGCACTAATGCATTAGTCTGTCAATCTGTATTCTGATGCAGCTTTCTGATGTAATGATGCCTCGAAGGATCGGACTGAAGTCCGAGAAAGGACGGGAACATGGATACCTTGACGGTGACCTCATTGCGGCCCCGGGACAGGTCGCGCCATGCCGCGCCTCAGGTTTTCGAGTACCTGAGAGAGGCAATTCTCTCTCTCGCACTCGCCCCAGGAGCGGTGCTGAACCGCCTCGCCCTCCAGAAGGAATTCGGCCTTAGCTCGACCCCGATCCGGGATGCCCTCCTCAGGCTTCAAGAGGAGGGGCTGGTAGAGATTTTCCCACAACATGCGACCGTGGTCAGCCCAATTGACCTGACGCTTGCCCTTCAGGCGCATTTCCTTCGCCGTTCTCTGGAACTCGAGATCGTCAGGAGTCTGGCGCTCGCGCCTGATCAAAGGTTGATCGCAAGGCTCCACGGCTTCCTGGCTCAGCAGCAGGCCCTGATGGAAGCCGAGGATTTCGAAGCTTTTGCCGCTGCTGACCGAGATTTTCACCAGCATCTCTACGAGGCGGCCAAGATGCACGATCTATGGACACTCGTATGCAGCCGCAGCGGCCATATTGATCGTTTACGCCGACTGCACCTCCCTACTCCGGGCAAGGCTCAAAACATTGTGCATCATCACAGGCTGATCGTGCAGGCCATTGCCGAAGGCAAGCCCGACGAGGCGCAGCAGCACCTGCGGGAACATCTCTCCGGGACACTGGCTCATGTGGACGACATCAAGGCCAAGTATCCCGGATACGTGAGACCCTAAACTGCTGCTGCGCCTCCCAAGAACATGTCATTCCGTGACCAGTAACTTAGCGGCTGCCGTGAACCGCAATGCGCTTAGTCTTATAAACGCGGTACGTCGATTTTTGGTCAACCTGAGCTGTTGGGTGTGGCCGTAGGAAGGTCAGCTTAGGTCAGCCCAGTGCCGGAAGCGGACTATTTCCCGTGCTCGGGATCTGGCGCTAGAATTGTTCTAGCCGCCCTTCACGGCTCCGGCTGTGAGGCCGGCTACGATCTGTCGTTGCGCGATAATCGTCAGGACGAGGACCGGCAGGGTCACGATCAGCGCGGCCGCTGCCAAAGGCCCCCAGCTTAACTGCTCGAAGGACAACATGTTGTAAACCGCGACCGGTAAGGTGCGGGTTTCTCGTCCTGCCAATACGACTCCGAAGACGAAGTTGTTCCAGGAGAAGATTACCGCGAGAATGAAAGCAACGGTGATGCCGGGCTTTGCAATCGGTAGAGCAATGTAGCGAAAAACGTGCCACTGGTTGGCACCATCGATGATGGCTGCTTCCTCCAATTCGAGCGGAGTGGTCTCGAAGTAACCGATCATGATCCAGATGACGATCGGGACCGTAATCACGAGATGGGCAATGATCTGCGGCAGCAGCGTGCCCATGAGCCCCAACCACTGGAAGAGCAGGAAGAGCGGGATCAGGTACGACAAGCCGGGTGTCATGCGAGCAATAAGTACGACCACGGCCGCTTTGGTCGCCTTCATACGGGCGATCCCGTAGCCGGCAGGCACACCGATCAAGAGGGCGAGACCCGTAGCGGCGCCGGTCACAATCACGCTGTTGAGAAAGAAGAGGCCGAAACGGTTTGATTCGAACACGCCGGTATAATTCTTCCAGGCAAACCTCTCTGGAATCAGGATTGGCGGGTACGCGCTGTTGTCGACCTCGAACTTCAGCGAGAGCGAGATCATCCAGAGAAAGAACAGGACGGCAGGGGAAACCAGCACAAGAGCAACGAACAGTAGGCCAAGCGAACGAGCAAATTTCCGGAGGTTCATGCGTCAGCCCTGAACTTCGGTCCATTTCGTGCGCTGGCGAAGATGGAGCATGAGAAGGGACAGCGCGATCACGATGGAAAAGAACACGACAGCAATCGCTGATCCGTATCCGACATCGTAATAGGCGAACGCAACGCTGTAGAGATAGAGATTGATCGTTTCCGATGCCGTGCCGGGCCCACCCTGAGTAATTGCATAAATGATGTCGAAGCTCTTCAGGGCATCGATCGTTCTGATGATCACTGCGACCATCAGGAACGGTGCAATCATCGGCAGCGTAATGTAACGGAAACGCTGCAGGACGTTCGCTCCGTCAATTTCAGCGCTTTCATAGGGCTCGGTTGGAATGGCTGCGAGCCCACCCAGGACGATCAGCATGACGAGTGGTGTCCATTGCCAGGTTTCGACCAGAACCAGGGACGGGATCACAGTCGAGGGATTGAAGACCCAGGCCAGAGGCTCAATCCCGACCAGTGACAGAAGGTAGTTCAGCACACCTAACTGCGGATGAAACATCATCGTCCATACGAGGGCGACAGCGACGGGGGTGGCCATCATCGGCATGACGAATACGCCGCGCAGAATGCCTCTGAACGGCAGACGGGAGTTGAAGATGAGGGCTGCCAGGGTGCCGAAGATCAGCGGCAGCACCACAGCCAGTAATGTGTAAACGAGCGTATGACCCACTGAGGTCAGGAAGCGCTCGTCCGATACCAGACGCATGTAGTTGGACAAGCCGGTGAAGCTCCGGGCCCCGCCGACCGTCCATTCATGCATGCTCATCCATACCGTGAATACCCACGGGAACACGATCACAGATCCTACCACCACAACAGCGGGGACGACGAAGGGCCAGTAGGAGCTTTTCAGGCGAGCGTCCGTGGCAGAGGCTGTCCCTGCCACGGGCGCGACTTGATTTTCAGCGATGGTGGCCATTGACATGCTCCACCATACCGATCTTATCCCATCCGGATCGCATCAAGCCTTCTCGCTGCGCTCAAGGACGGGTTTAAATTGTTCGGTCGCCTTCTTCATCTCGGCGGCGGGATCTGCTCCTCCCAAAAGGTTCGTCAGCCCGATGCCGATGATGTCGCGGAACTCCGTCACCGGTTGGATGACCGGGAGGCCGAGCTTACTGATCTTGCCCGATTCCACCACGGCATCGATCCAGGCCGGCGGCATCTTCACGCCTTTGCGAGACTCGGGATCGTTGAGGATCGACTGGCGGAACGGAACGCCACCACCCGCCTGCAAGAGGCGCGCGCCCATCAGTTTCGAGACGGCCCACTGGCAATAAAGATAGGCCGCTTCCTTGTTCTTGCTCGCTGCGGTAACGCCGATCCCATCACCGAAGGTTGCCGAGGCCTGCGCCTTCGGTCCGCGCGGCATGACGCCATAGCCGACCTTGCCGACCACCCTCGACTTCTCCGGATCCTCCAGCGGAGGCGCAAAGCCAACACCATCGAGCCACATACCGATCTTACCCTGCAGGAACGCCGACTGGCATTCAGACCAGTTGAACCCTGCAACCCCCTGCGGTGCGGCCTTGGTGAGAAGGCGCTGATAGAGCCGCGCGGCTTCGATAGCTTCCGGTGTGTCCGTCATGAGATTGCCGCTGGCGTCGACGGGATCGATGCCATGACCGAGCAGGAAGCTCGTCCACACGGGAACATTGGCGTTCTTCAAGCCGCGGGCGACGAAGCCGTAGATCCCCTCCTTCGGGTCCGTCAGAGCCTCGGCAACTTTCACCATCTCGTCGAAGGTTTGCGGATAGGTGAGGCCCTTTTTCGCAAAGAGGTCCTTGTTCCAATAGACCATCCAGTAATCAACGGAGAACGGCAAGGACAACATCTGGCCCTGCGGGTTCTTCGCATAGAGCAGGCCGGCCTGGGAGAAGTCGCTTTCGATCAGATCGGCCCCGGTCAGATCGGGATTCTTCATGAACGGACTCAGGTCCGCGAGCCAGCCAGCCTTCTCGAACTGACGCTTCTGAACGTGGTAGCTGATGTGAACCACGTCAAAGCTCGGGCTGCCCGAGTTCAACTCAATGACAGCCTTCTGTCGTTGCTGCTGCTCGGGCGTTTGCTCTGACGAAACATGAATGCCCGTCAGGTCGGTAAATTCCTTTTCGTACTTTTGCAGAACGTCGCCGCGCGGGCTCTTAATGAGATTTACCCCGATCTTCGTGCCGGCATATTTCTTCCAATTCACGTCCGCGAAGGCGGGCGTGATGCCACCAAGACCGTATGCGGCAGCCGCCGCCGTGCTTGCAAGAAATGTACGACGCGTAACCGAACCGACTTTTGCAGCCATTGCCCATTTCCTCCGTGTTTCAGCGTTATGGTCCCATCGGACTCTTTTTTCAGTGCTTGCAACCGATTAAGCACCATGTAACATGTTAGTGTCAACACAACAGTTGCTGGCCTAATGCCGGAGCTATAACTGGAGGCCCTCTTGTCGCTCAGCTTTGGCATCAGCCCTGCCCTCGTCACTCCTTTCCTGGACGGAAAAGTCGATGTTTCCCGCCTGGCAAGTCATGCCAAAGATTGCCTTGCTCGTGGCTGCCGGACCGCCACCCTGTTCGGGACGACCGGCGAAGGCCCCTCCGTCGGCGCGGCCGACCGCGAGCGGGTCGCGAATGAGATGGTGAGCCGCGGCATTCCAGCTGAAAAATTGGTGGAAGGCGTGATCGCCTGCTCGCCGGAAGAGGCCGCTTATGGCACCAGCCAAGCGCTGCGTCGTGGTGCCCACGCCGTCCTGCTGGCGCCGCCATTCTACTTCCGCCCTGCTCCTGACGACGCTGTGTTCGATTGGTATTCGGCCGTGTTCGAGGCCGTCGGCGGCAATCTCCGAGACATCATTCTATACCATATTCCTGGCATGACCGGCTTGCCCCTGTCCCACACGGTCATATCGCGTCTGAAGGATCGCTATCGTGGTGCTATCAGAGGCATCAAAGACAGCGGATGCAATGCCGAGGCGACATTTGCCCTAATCAAGGCCTTTCCCGATCTCGACATCCTTGTCGGAGACGAGACCTACCTCGGCCAGGCTTGCGCCGCGGGTGCCGTGGGATCCATCTGCGGCGTTGCCAACATTCTTCCCGAGGCCGTGATTGCTCTGGCGGAGAACGGTCGAGACGACCCTCACATCGTCGAGCTGGTTCAGGAGATCGGCCGCCATCCCATCGTTCCGATGGTAAAGGCACTCGTGGCTCATGTGCGCAGAGATCCGGTTTGGACCTTTGCAAGGCCACCGCTCCCGACATTGGATATACAGATCACGGCGCGAGCCATTTCATTGCTCGAGCCATTTGGAAAATCAGACAAGGCCATTGCATGAGCCTGGTTCGCCAAGCGCCCCGCTCAGAACTCAAGCTGCGTGAACGGGCCTATGATGTCTTCACCGAGCAGCTGTTGCGCAGCGAGATCAAGCCTGGCCAGTTCGTGACCCAGCGAGAGTTGGTAGCCCTCACAGGACAACCTCTTGGCGCCATCCGTGAGCTGATTCCACGGTTGGAAGCAGAAGGCTTGATCGTCACTGTTCCGCAGCGCGGATTGCAGATCCTCCCCCTCGACATCACGTTGATTCGCAATGCATTCCAGTTCCGGCTGATCCTTGAGAGAGAGGCGGCCGCATCGTTCACTCAATTGGTCAGCAACGCCGCGATCGGACGGATCGAAGCCGCGCATCAATCGATCGTCTCATCGGCACAGGGCGGGTTGACGAAAAAGCTCGTTGCCGAAGCTCAGAAGGTAGATCGGGAGTTCCACGAGACGGTTATAGACGATCTCAACAACGATATCATCTCGAAGGCTTACCGGGTGAACTGGATCAAGGTCCGCCTCATTCGCCAGAACGAGACGAGCCTCGACGAGGATCTCGTGATTCCGGTGATGCGGGAGCACCTTGTTATCATCGCAGCCATGAAACGGCGGGATAGCACGGCCGCCGTCGAGGCAGTCGTCGCCCACATCATGAACGCTCGGGCGCGGGCACTCAGGCTAGAGTGACGGCTCTCATCTCTGACTGCGCCGAGGGACGATGCGTCCGGCTCGGATCAGGGTTCGACAGGTTTGGATGGAGACGATGAACCAGAAGCCGGTGATCTGTCTCGGATGCGCTTTCTGGGACACCATCTTTAAGATTGACCAGATCCCAAGCTATGGAACCAAGGTGCTACCAGAGAAGGCTGTTCAAGCCGCTTCCGGCATGGCGACGGCCGCCGCAGCTACCATTGCTCGCCTTGGCGGCAACACCGAACTCTGGGCGCGCGTCGGCGACGATCCTTCCGGCGACAGCTTCCTGCGCGATCTGTCCAAAGAAGCCGTCCGCGTTAACCGGATCCGCAGGATCCCAGACGCCCGGACCGCCTTTGCGACTATTCTCGTCGACGTTATGGGGGAACGTCTGGTGGTGCCATACACCGATCCGTCACTTGATCCTGATCCGAGTTGGCTCCCGCTTCACGAAGTCGCCCATGCCGCTGCCGTTCTCGTCGACATGCGTTGGCCTGAAGGTGCAAGGGTGTTGCTTGCTGAAGCGCGTCGCTGCGGTGTTCCGACCATTGTCGACGCCGATATTGCACCTGTCGAATTGCTCCGCGAGATGATCGCTCTGGCAGATCACGTGTTGTTTTCTGAGCCTGCCCTGCTCTCCCTCGCTGCCAACCGCTCACCCAGAGTGGCATTGATGGAGACTGCAGCAAACATTGACGCCAAAGTCGTCGGGGTTACGCTCGGTGCTGCAGGTGCGTTGATATGGCAGCGAGGGGCCTCGTCAGAGTGTGTGAAGGAATTCCCATCAATCCCTGTTCGCGCTGTCGATACCTTGAACGCCGGCGATGTCTGGCACGGCACCTATGTCTATGGCCTCGTTAACGCCTGGGGTTTGTCACGAACCGTTCAAATGGCCAACATCGCGGCCGCCATGAAGTGCGAGCATTTTGGAGGCCGTCTTGGCTCTCCGGGGCTTGCGGAATTGCTTGAGCGAAGCCGTTCTGCTCTTCACGGTCCGACCGAACGCTAGTCCTAGGACTGTTTTTGCCGTCGACAGGGTAGAACGTCCGTTTTGTGTCATACACTAGCGATCCCCTGCCATATGGGAACGTCCGCTGCTCCTCGCGAGAGCAGACCTTCGGTCTATTTCCGAGAAGTGCCAGAAGCGGCCCTCCCCAGGTTCCCGTTTTATGCCACAGAGGGACGCCGTTGGCGCACTGGGCCCTCTAAAGCAGCGCTTCGCCTCGGAACATCGGGATGCAACTGCCGCCGACGCGCGAGTGATAGCCGTCATCGGCGCGCCACGACGTCACCTTGAGAAAGCTCGGCCGCCCCATTTCAACGCCCTGTGTAATGCTGAAGGCGGCCTTGTCGCCACCGTCGAGCGAGAGCAGCAATGCACCGAGCGTCGCGCTGGCGCTCCCCGTGGCCGGATCTTCCCAGGTGCCTGCGAGCGGTGCGAACATCCGGGCTCGGATTGTATTGCCGTCACGCGCATAGAGGAACAGTGACAAGCGTCCAGCCAGTTCGCTATGTAGCCGCTCGAGCTTGCGAAAAGCGCTCAAATCGGGCGTCGCTCTGGCAAGAGCTTCCGGCCTGACCTGCGTCAGCACGAACTTGACGCCGACCGAGGCGTGCACCGGCTTGTGGGCAGCGGTAACGACATCCGTGACGGAAAGTCCGGCACAGGCGGCGATCTCGTCGACCGGCAACTCCATACCGAGGGACAAGGGCTGCGGCGCCGCAATAACTGCCCCTGTCACCGCGCCGGCCGCATCGCGCTCCACAGTGATCTCGACGAGGCCAGCCTTCTGCTCGAACCGCAGCACGCCGGCACGGCCGCGGCCATAGCGCGCTAGCACATAAGCCGTGCCGACATTGGGATGACCGGCAAAGGGCATCTTGGCCGTGCGATGGAAGATGCGCACACGGGCGTCACTGGCCGGGTCGTCGGCTGGCAGGACGAACGTTGTCTCGCTGTAGTTCATTTCCGCCGCGAGCGCTTGCATCTGCGTGTCAGAAAGCCCACGCGCATCGGTGAAGACAGCCAGCGGATTGCCGCCGAAGGGGCGATCGGTGAAGACGTCTACAGTCTCATACGGAAAGCGAGGCACGGCAGGCTCCGAAGGATGGTTGGACTCGGCCATTTCCTACCAGCGGAATCGACTGAGAACCAATGCAGTGATGGAATGCGACTGATCACACATGCTGATTGTCGGAGCTGACCTAATCGGCTTTCTGCTTCTGGTGTTGCAATGCCTAGAGCGACCGGACATCCGCCCTGCAAGTCTGCACTGGATCAGACGCTGAAGGCCACGTACCCTTCTCGAAAGTCCGTTTCGGCGGGCAAGGCTAACCCTCGGGCATTAGTCTCAGAAGGGAGAAGAGGCACCTCTCCTACACTTCGATCTGGGAACTAGCCCTTGTTCCTGCGTGTGCTGTTACTCCGTCGTTTGGACGCGCCCGTTCCGTGCATGCAATCCTCTCGCGCAGACCTTCAAGACCGCCGCTACGGCCATCGCGGCAACAAGCAAAGCAGTGCCGTGGAAGAGGCTCTCGTATCCGTATGTTGCAATCATGGGCGTGCTGACGAGCGGCGAAAGGAACTGACCCATGAACACGGAGGCCGTCAGGACACCACCAGCCGTTCCCCTCCACCGGAGCGGAGCAAGCCCCAAGGCAAGGGTGACAAAGCCTGGGGAGACCAATGCATAGCCTGCGCCGACGGCCGCGGCGCCTGCGAACCAGGCCAGAGGCGTCGCCGCAAGGGCCAGCAACACGAACCCGAGCGCCATCGCACCATAGCCCAGAGCGAATACCCCAACGTAGCCGATGGCACGCTGGACCCGGCCGTACAGGAGCGCAAGGCTGCCGCCGGAGAGCATCAGGATGCCGAGCGCTGAGCCGGTCATCCCTGGACTGCTATAGCCTGCGGCTGCGAAGAAAAACGACAACTGGGTCGGCATGACGAAAAAGATCATGTTCGTGGCGGCCTGGAGAAGCACGAGCAGCGCGAACACGAGGACCCATGACGAAGAATTGGAGGAGCCATCCTCCAGCTTGGCCTGGGGAGCGGGCGAGGTGCGTTGCGGATCGACAATGACCTTCCACATCAACGGCAGGAAGACCCCGGCAACTCCATAGATGACGAAGGGCAGATGGGGCGAGATTGCCGCGAACCATCCAGCAAGCGAGATGAACACGAGCCCTCCGAAGTTCCGGGCCGCTATTTGAAGTCCTGACAACGCGCTTCGGTCGTCGCCGGTGAAGTAGTCGCCGATGAGTGCAGTCTGTGCTGTCATGATGAGGGCAACAGCCAGTCCCAAGACCAAACGGCTGGCAAAGATGGTTGGCAGGTCGGGAAGGAACAACCCCGCGCATCCGGCGATCACGAAGAGGATGACCCCGGCAAGCAGCATCCAACGCCGGCCATATCGATCAGCGACGAGACCGGCGAACGGCGCGAAGATGGCAACGCTGAGCGAGGGTGCGGGCACCAGCAGGCGCACCAGGATCCCAGCATTGGGGTCTTCCCCGAACAGGCGCTCAAGTCCGGGGAGCGCGGGACTGATGGTGGCATTGGCCATTGTGGTGAGGGACGCTGCCATCAGCAGCGCGATTGCTCGTGGGTCTTGCCAGACCTGCGTCTGTCTCGGGATTGTGGTGCTAGCCATGACGTGCCTCTTGCTCGGAGTGACGATTCGAGAGAGGCTACGACTTCAAGCCAACTTGAGGTCAAGCATGGGAATGATGGATATTGGAAAGGTGGCCGAACGATCGGGCGTGCCGCCCTCGACGCTGCGCTACTATGAGGAGGTCGGCTTGATCCGCTCGGTCAGCCGACATGGGCTGCGGCGGCAATTCGATGCCGACGTTCTCTTGACGCTGTCCCTGATCGAACTCGGGAAGACGGCAGGCTTCTCCCTTACCGAGATTGCGGGCATGTTCGGGAAGGACGGCCGACCCGAGATTCCCCGGGATCGGTTGCATGCCAAGGCGGATGATTTGCAGCGGCAGATGCTCGACTTGCGCGTCCTGCGGGATGCCCTTCGGCACGTGGCCGAATGCCCTGCTCCGTCTCACCTGGAATGTCCGACCTTTCGCAAGCTCCTGAAGGCAGCGACCCGCAGACGCGTCCCTCGTCCGAGATCCGGGATCGGACATCGAGGAGGCCAGCGGCCCAGCAAATAGCCAGCGGACAGCTCAGACATCAGCTCGAATGAGGCCCAAAGAACCAGTCGATGACGGCGCGTTGTCTGGTCCGCCTCTATAATGGATCAAGCGCCGGATCATTCGTGTTGCCCGCGAGTGCGTGGTTCAAGATCGAGAGCGCCCGCGCGAGGGTTGCGCGGTTTGCGGCAGCTCCCAGACATAAGCGTAAGCCAGTCACGGTCTGATCGTTGGAGGCGGCAAAGGCCCCGGGTGGCGTCAGCCGCACCCCTGCCGTCAGGGCACGCGCGGCCGCACGCTCGGCGTCTGCTATCAGCATCGGCAACCAAAGATGCAGGCCAGTCGCCAGGTTCGGCTCAGCCACGGCTCCCTGAAGCGAGGTCAATGCCATTGACGTGCGGGCGTGCGCTTCCGCGCGGACCTCGCGCGCCAGATCGTCGGCCCTGCCGCTCTTGATCCAGTCGGTCGCGATAGCAGCGTTGATGCCGGCCGGCGAGTGCATGAGCGCCCGCAGTGTCCTGACGCATCGTTCGAAGAGTTCACCGGCCGGCGCGACGAGGAAACCGGCGCGCAGTCCGGGTGCAATGATCTTGGACAGAGAAGTCACGTACAGGGTGCGCTCGGGCGCCAGCGCTGCAAGCGGCGGCAAATCAAGATCGCTGGCATACGGCGCATAGACATCATCCTCGACAATCCAGAGATCACGGGCCCGTGCGACCTGGATGATGTCAGCGCGCCGCTGCCGGCCCATGGTGCGGGTCGTGGGGTTGTGCAGGGTCGGCAGCGTATAGAACACACGTGTACCCGTTTCCGCAGCGGCGCGGTCCAGGGCATCCGGCCGGGCACCTTCGTCATCCATCTCGATCCCGTGCAGCCGATAGCTCTGCTGGGCCGCCAGCGTTCTGGCGCCCGAGAAGGTGGCGGCCTCGCAAAGGATCGTGTCGCCCGGCTGGCACAGCGCGGCGAACGCGATGGCCACGGCCGATTGCGCCCCGCCGCAGCACATCAGCGTCTGCCAGTCTAAACTCCCGAATCCGGCGGTGCGGATCAGCCACTCCGCGGCCGCGCGTCGATCGACCTCGAGTCCGCAGGGCGGCAAATAGCTGAGGCGGTCCGCCAAGGATGACATCCGTCGCAGGGAAGCGACCGCGTCAGCCGTCAGATCGAGCGGTACCAGGGGCGCAACATTTGTACTGAGATCAATCAGCCCCTCCTGTGGCTCGGCACCGCCGGATCGATCGACCACGAAGGTTCCGCGCCCGACATGGGCTGACACAAGGCCACGCCGGGCGGCGGCGTCATAGGCGCGGGTCACAGCTC
>JAESFL010000908.1_pt1 | contig 14510 bp, 15 predicted proteins | sample 9269401 | NCBI WGS metagenome assembly JAESFL01 (sample SAMN14506025, study PRJNA617098) | algae metagenome | isolation source: Gloeocapsa sp. UFS-A4-WI-NPMV-4B04 and co-occurring heterotrophs from desert... | place: USA: Utah | collected 2006-10-01 | reverse complement strand
TCTGCCCGAACACGAAACCGGATCGGATGGCTTCGTAGTCTGGGCCGCAGGCTTGATGTTGAAGACCAGCATCGTGCACGTCCGAAGGGCTCCACGGGCGTCCTCGGCCTTCCTAGCGGCTCTGCCGTTGTGTTACCGCTGCCGGCAGCCGCTGGCCCTGTCTCTCTTCCGCACTCAGGCTCGTGTTGAGGCGTGCGGAGGCGCTTCCACGAGCCGCTCCGGCCCTCGCGTGCCACAGGTCCTTGGCGTCCGAGTGCCTTGGCAGGGACAGACGGCTTCTCGGCCGTCCTGAGTCTTCCTAGATGTCTTTCGGCGTGGAATAGGAACCCCTGTGGGATCCGCACCCGGATCGGCAATCACACCTCCCGGGCGACGGACACCACGGCGTACCTCAAGAACGGTGGGACGCTCGAAAAGGCGGCCATGATCCCCAACCACGCTTCAACCCGCACGACCCAGCTCTACGACCGCCGTAGCGACGAGGTGAGCCTCGATGAGGTCGAGCGCATCCTGATTTAACGTCTGCTCAGGCGCGCCGCTCATCTCTTCCTTGAAAGACTCACGACGTAGGCCCGCTGGCAACACTCGCGGCAATAGGTTTAGGAGTTTCCGCGGGCTTGGCGCAGAAGAACCGGGCGGGCTCTCGTTGGCAAGTGGCTGGTCGGTGGTAGTAAGGTGTGGATCGCTAGAACAACCGCTGAACTGAAGCGCCCTGCCGGTTGTTAGCTGGAGAGTAGGGGAGGTGCACGATGGCTTACCTCGACCGCTCGACGATGGATCACTTAGGCTCTGCTCTCCGCCCAGAATACGACCCGGTGGTCACAAGCCCCGTGACGAGGAAGCATCGGGATCTTCTCTTCCGATACGCGCTGTCGGAGGCTTCCCTTGGAGCCGAACGAGGGAGCTGTGAAGCGCGCCTGCGACTGCGGGAAAGGGTCTCCGATTTACTAAGCAGCGGCAGAGGCGACGAAATCGCGGCCTGAGCAGCCTCGACATGTTGGCTCGGGCGATCTTCACATGATGACAGTGGGACCGCCTCGTGCTGCGCCATGGCCCGACATGTAACCGTAGGGTCAACTCAGGCTCTGCAGCGTAACAAAAACCTAAAGCTCACCCTATTGATGCAGGCTGGGGTGTAACCCCAGTACGTATCACTGGGGTATACTCTATGTGACGCGACGGTCCGCTTGAGATGGTTCACGGATCAGCGGTTCAGTATGCATCGGGAAAGCAAGGTTCTTGAACCAACCCAACCGTGGTTCAGGAGAGGCATACCCTAACTGAACCAGTCTCTTGGGCAGGTGAATGCCGCACACCATCTCCTGACGCATCGATCTGCGCAGGCGTCCCTTCACCACCAGTTTTGCGTCGCTCGTGATGACGCTGTCTGGCGGGTTTCGCCAGAGGCGTTCCGTAAAGGGCCTTATTGGAATTACGGTCGAGAGTTCGTCATGGCCTCGGCTGGGGGACGCTGGTGTGGGTGATCTGGTCTTCGCGCACCACGCGCAAGTGGGCCGGATCGCCGCCCCGGATGCGGTATTGAGGCTGACCGTCTCGCTCGGGCAGGACAGCCATGACCTCAAAGATGCCGCCGGGGATGACGTTCCCCACAGCCTCAAAGAAGGACTCGGCCCGGTGAGACGCGCTCCCGATCGCCTGGATCATCTGCACGAGATCACCAACCTTGAACAGGGGTTTAGCCATGCCTTAGGCTACCATAGGTTCCTCTTCGCACCATACTGGCGGCTCTGATGCTGGATCCTCTCAAGATCACCCACTCTTCCTCAACCTCGTGCTGCTGACAGTCTGATGCAGCCCAGGGGAGAAGAGACGGGTCATAATGGACCATCCACGGACCGCAACGTATCTGGGGCTGAGCGCTATTCTCGCCCTCGTGGCGCTCGGGGGCTGGGGAGCCTTCGCTTATAGCCTGTCCTTGGTCCACCAGCAGGACCATGCCTTGCGTGAGGTCCTCGCTCAGCAGGAGCGAACCCTCCGTGGTGCGCTTGCACAGCAGGAGAGGCTCACGGCCGAACTGGGGCAGATACGAGCCGACCTAACCCGTTCTCGCCAAGCACTGGAGCGCGCTCAGGTCGACCTTATCGTTGCCAGGGCGGAGGTCGAGCAACTCAAGGCTCAGCAGTCCCAGCTCCCAGCGGGGCATCAGCTCCAGTAGCAAATCCAGCACCAGTGGCTCGGCCGCGGCGGAGACGCTGAAACAATGGGAGGCGTTGCAGACCGTATTAGCCGCAACGAGTCCGGAGCACCGGCCAAGGACGTGACGGTCATCTTTGCTCCGGTGGGCCAATCCTTCCGGAGGAGTTGGACGCGGTCACGCCACAGTGCAAGTTCTGAACGCTGCGGGATAAAGAACATCAGAGACCTGCATTGCGGCGGGTCCCGCCTCGCCAACGCCGTTCCATATTGGCACTTCTGCGAATAACCGCGCTCTCTCGTGCTCTCTCGTGTGTGTGGCGGAACAACCCTACTCCTCGCGTGGTTCGTGTCCGCTATGCCCCGCTACTATTTCGACACCGACGACGGCGATCATCTCGTCACGGATGATGAGGGGCAGGAACTGGATGGTCTGGCATCCGTTCGCACCGAAGCCTTGGAGGCCCTGGCAGGTATCGCCAAGGATGCCATTCCCAAGCATGACCGGGATACCTTGGTGGTCAGTGTGAGAGACAAGGCAGGGGAGATCGTGTTCAAGGCCATCCTCTCCCTAGTGATCGAGTCGCACATCCGCTGAAGCGCCGGATCAACGACCGCTGGTTCGCTCAGAAGGTCTGTCCGGCACCCGGCTGACCTCCAGGGGCCGTCACCACTCGGCTCAGGGTCGATCTCGCCTAGATGAGGGGCTAAATTGTACCAAACCGAACGAAGATAGATCTACGTTAGTTCGGGTGAACCACTTATGCGATAGAACTCGCCTATCATCGGCAACCGATCATAGGCGCTGATGGCCGAGAGACAGTGCGTGCTCCCGCCTCGAACCAAGGGAGCCGCAGCATGGACGTCCCTCATCCTCACACTCCTGCGCTCATTCGTAAGATGGGGAGCATCGTCACCCTCACGGACGACGAGAGGATGGCCCTCACGCGGCTGCCCATGCTTGCCCAGGACCTCAGGGCCGGTCAGGACATCGTGCGGGTAGGGGATCGTCCCTCGCGCTCCTGCCTGATCATCGAGGGCTTCGCCTCACGCTACAGCATGACACAAGAGGGCAAGCGCCAGATCTTCTCCTTCCACGTCCCAGGCGAGATCCCGGACCTCCAGAGCCTGCACATCGGGACCATGGACCACACCCTCGCGACGGTGACGCGCTGCAAGGTGGGCTTCATCCAGCATGAAGTCCTCCAGGATCTCTGCACCCGCCACCCTCGCTTGGCAGGGGCGCTCTGGCGTGAAACGCTGATCGATGCGGCGATCTTCCGCGAGTGGATGGTCGGCCTGGGGCGGCGTGAGGCTGACGCCCGGGTGGCGCATTTCCTCTGCGAGATGCTGGTGCGCCTGCGTGCGGTCGGCTTGGCTGAGGGCAACCGCTGCCCGCTTCCGCTCACCCAGACGGAGATCGGGGACGCGCTTGGCCTGTCCACGGTGCACGTGAACCGCACCCTTCAGAAGCTGCGGGGGGACAACCTGATCACCCTGACGAAGACGCACCTGACGGTGAACGACTGGGAGGGGCTCAAGGCAGTGGGCGAGTTCGACCCCACCTACCTGCACCAGCAGCCGCGCGAAGCCGCATGAGCCTCGGGATTGGACGAGAGCCATTCCCATAAAGGCGCTTCCGCAAAAGCTAGCGTGGTTCTTTTTGAGTATGCCTTTATGCGTCCGCCTCGTTTTCACGCTCATCGAAGTGCCGTTGCGCTGCTTCAATCTCTGCTTGCCGTGACCGTGCCCACGCAGCCAAGGCTTTCAAGGGCTCCGTGAGCGAGTGTCCTGCCTCCGTGAGTTCGTAATCAACGCGGGGTGGGATCGTAGCGAACGGGGTCCGTTTCACGAGGCCGTCCCGCTCCAGGCCGCGTAGCGTCAGCGTCAGCATCCGGTGCGAGATGCCGGGAATGGACCGTTGCAGGGCATTGAAGCGCAAAGAGCCATGAGACAGCACACCCACGACCATGATCGTCCACTTGTCTGCGATCCGGTCGAAGATGCGTCCCAGCGCCTTGCAGTTGGCTGCACCCTCAGCAGCGTCATCGAACTCAACGAGCTTCAACTGCGACTTCGCCATCCCAGCCTCCTTCCATTACGAACACCCGTGTTCCTGATGCACAAAACCGTGCGTTCTTGCGGGGTTCATTGGTTACCATCATAACGCTACGCACAAAATGTTCGTAATCGATTTGATGGAGAACACAATGAACATCGGTGTCAGCGGAGCAGGCGGTAAGCTCGGCCAGGGCGTCTTGCGTGAACTGGCGGCAAGGGCCGAGGGGCACAACGTCATTGCCATTTCCCGCACCCCTGAGAAGGCCGGATCAGGTGTTGAAGGGCGTCTTGGCGACTATGACCAGCCTGATACCCTGGCCCGAGCCTATGCCGGTCTCGACCGGCTGCTGCTGATCCCGACCTCCGATCAGCGTCCAGGCAAGCGGGGCGAGCAGAACGTCACGGCTATCAAGGCAGCGATCCAGGCTGGCGTGAAGCACATCGTCTTCATGTCGGCGGCTGGAACTCGCGAGCAGGACGAGCCGAACATTGGGGCTTCCTACTGGGCAGGCGAGCAGTACCTGATCAAAAATGCTCCTCGCTGGACCATCCTGCGCATGAACTACTACGTCGAGGCGCTTGCCATGGAGGTAGCCTCTGCGGTGGGATCGGGGGCGCTCACCGGAGTTGCCGAGAACCGCGTGGCGTTCGTGGCCCGCGATGATATTGCGGCAGCGGCAGCAGGCATCCTGATCGGTGAGGGCCACGCGGGCGCGATCTACACCGCCACTGGTGACAAGGCTTACACAAGTGCAGAACGGGCAGCCCTGATCTCTGAGATCACCGGCAAACCGCTTGGCTTCGTTGCGGTTCCGGCTGACGCGTTGCGGGCTGGCATGGCAAAGGCCGGATTGCCTGAGAACGTCATTAATACCTGGGTGAGCATCCAGAACGACTTTGCGAACGGGGCCTTCGATATCGTGACAGGCGACGTTGAACGTCTCGCAGACCGCCCCCCGAAATCGCTGCGTGACGCGCTGTCGGAAGCATTGCGCTAAGGTTTGTAGGCAAGCTGGAATTATCCAGCTTGCCTCGTCATGCAGTTGCCAGTCCCATCAACGCCTTTCTGCGAAAGCTGGCATGGTTCAATTTGGGTATACCTTTGAGAACCTGCGTCTGTTGCATGGCGGTGTAAGCCACACGCTCTGCGTCTCGCAGTCCTGAGATTTCTTGACAGAGTGACCACATGGGAGGTCGACACCTTCGCTGCGAACGTGTCCCCGAAGGCTCAGGCAAGCAGGCTCTCAAAGGGTTTCCGGCTACGATCCACACCAGCACATTTATGGCACGCTCGCTCCGATCCTGTTCAAGAGAGCGTCTGCCTCCTGAGGGCGGTCTTGGCGCTTAAGCAGGTCTGAGAGGTTCCGGGCAACTGTGCGGACGTTTGGGTGATCACGCCCAAACTTCTCCCCTAGGATCGTCAAGGCTCTCCTATAGAGCGGCTCGGCCTCGCTGAGGCGACCCTGGTCCCGGTAGAGCGAACCGAGGCTGTTGTAGCCAATGGCGAGATCGGGATGGTTAGCGGGCAGCGCCTTCTCGCTGATCGCAAGCGCCTGCTTGAGCAGCGGCTCGGCCTCGCTGAGGCGATCCTGGGCGTGGTAGAGCGAACCGAGGTTGTTGTATCGGATGGCGAGAGCAGGATGGTTGGCGGGCAGCGCCTTCTCGCTGATCGCAAGCGCCTGCTTGAGCAGCGGCTCGGCCTCGCTGAGGCGATCCTGGGCGTGGTAGAGCGAACCGAGGCTGTTGTAGCCAATGGCGAGATCGGGATGGTTAGCGGGCAGCGCCTTCTCATCAATCGCAATCGCCTGCTTGAGCAGCGGCTCGGCCTCGCTGAAGCGACCCTGGTCCCGGTAGAGCGAACCGAGGTTGTTGTATCGGATGGCGAGATCGGGATGGTTGGCGGGCAGCGCCTTCTCGCTGATCGCAAGCGCCTGCTTGTAGAGCGGCTCGGCCTCGCTAAAGCGACCCTGGTTGCAGTAGAGCCTAGCAAGATTGCCGTACCAGTTGGCGAGATCGGGATGGTTGGCGGGCAGCGCCTTCTCGCTGATCGCAATCGCCTGCTTGAGCAGCGGCTCGGCCTCGCTGAAGCGACCCTGGTTCCAGTAGAGCGCAGCGAGGTTGTTGTAATCGGTGGCGAGATCGGGATGGTTGGCGGGCAGCACCTTCTCATCAATCGCAATCGCCCGCTTGTAGAGCGGCTCGGCCTCGCTGAAGCGACCCTGAGCCTGGTGACGACCCTGAGCCTGGTGACGACCCTGGTCGTAGTAGAGCGAACCGAGATTGCTGTACCGTATAGCGAGGTCAGGATGGTTGGCGGGCAGCGCCTTCTCGCTGATCGCGAGCGCCTGCTTGAGCAGCGGCTCGGCCTCGCTGAGGCGACCCTGGGCCTGGTAGAGCACAGCGAGGTTGTTCAGGGCTACTGCGGTCTCCGGGGCGTCGTCGCCTTTCGTCGTGCGTATGCGGGCAAGGATAGCCTCCCAAAGCCGAGTGGCCGTGCTGTAGTCACCGAGGTCGTAGGCTAATTTGGCCGCCCATGTACTGTACTCGTCGTGATCTGGAACAAGCCGGTCCGCTTTCTCAAGGTGGCCGCGCGCCTCCTGCCAACGCACTTCCTGGTAGGCAATGCGGCCCCGCTCGAAGGCAGCGCGGGCAGCCAACTCGATGGCCTGCTGCGCCTTGTTCTCCACCTCCGCAAAGAGTGCATCGGCCTCCTTCGTTCTACCCTGGCTCAGCGCAGAAAGCGCCTCTTTCAGCCGTGCATCGGGCACTTGGTCCTGTAGAGCCTCTAGTTCCCCCGCAAGGCGCTTGAGTTCCGCGATCCGCTCCTGGTAGCTCGTATCGAGGTTCCTAAGCTGACCCTGAACTCCCTGGAGCTCACGCTCGACAGTCCGGCAGCGCTCCTCCGACAGACCCAACTTGGCCTCGAAGAGCTCCCGCAGTTCCTGCTCGCGCACTTTCAGCCGCTGCTCGTGCTGCTCAATTGTGTAGCCGATGATGATAGTGCTCTGGCTGACACTCCCGCCAATGGCAACAGCGCCGCGATCGGCCGTCACGGATGAACCCAGTGGTAGACCTGGGATCTCGCTCGACACGGCTGATCACCCCTACTGCTTGACCCCAGTGTTGGTCGTGATGGTGCTGCCTTGGATGTCGCCCCCGGCAGCCACGCCACCATTTTTGGCAGTGACCGTTACGCTCGTCCGCGGATCGCTGATGCCTTCCTTTTTCAGAGCCTCAATAAGTGCCGTTGCGAGAGCCTTTGCGGTTTCCTGCTCGGTCGAGGGCTGACGGTCGATCTCCTCGGCAATCACGCCCTGTCGTGCCTTTGAGGTTGGGTTCTTCTCCAGGGCTTCAAGATCGTTGCCCGCCCAGTGAGCGACCGTGGTCTTTAGGCCCTTGTAGGCGTCTTTGACAGCTTCCCCGACAGCGCCTTTCAGCATCGCCTCGGCCGCCATGCTCAGGGCGGTTGCAGCCAGGGCACCAATGGTAATCGGATCGGCCACGGCACCCTCCTGTTCGCTTCCGAAGGATTTATCCGGCTCGTACGGCTAGCCTGCAACCAGAACTATACCACAGCCGCCACCAAGACCGTGAAAGCGCAGACGTCCTGCCTCATTTTACGTGAAACCCAACAAACTGCTTGACCATGCAGAGGGGGGTCTGTGACAAAACCAGCAACGAACGTTGAAGGGAATGTAACGGGAGGACGGCGATGGGTGATGTGGCTGAACGGTTCTACGGCGTAATCACGCGCGATGACCTGGAACGCCTCGCAACGATCGCGACCAGGCTCCTTGAGGACCTATTCGCGCGTCGGCCCGAGGGCAGCGGCGTTTATCGCGGGCGGCTTCTTCTCTTGGCCCTCTGTCAAGGTGGTGCCCAGCACTTCGTCGACGGAGAGAACGGAGTGAAGGACCTCGACGTGTGGGCCTTTTTCCGGGCTCACCCGGACCGGCCGTTCCCGTTCCGGAGCCGCTGGGTGGCTGATTTCGGGCCATCCCACCTGGGTCGGCATCCGGATGACGAGGGCTTCAAGGGACGCCGTATCGACCTGTTGGGCCGCTCCATTGAAGCTCAACAAAACGAGGATGAAGTCGCTGCCGTGCGGCGGTGGCTTGCACGCGGCCGTGGAAGCGCATGGTACCTTGGACAGAGGCCAGTGGTAGCGGTCCATCCTCCGAACATTGCCGGCCAAGTCATCTGGCCTGGGACGAGTGCAAGCTGACAGGAGCGCCGGACTATGGCTCAGGGCTTTTTCGTCTCCTACCTCCGCGTCTCCACTGCCCGCCAGGGTCGCTCCGGCCTCGGCTTGGAGGCGCAACGCAAAGCCGTGGAGGACTACCTGAACGGCGGCAACTGGCGCCTCGTGAAAGAGGTGGTCGAGGTTGAGAGCGGCAAGCGGTCGGATCGCCCGAAGCTCGCCGAGGCCCTCCGACTCTGCCGGCTGCACAGCGCCACGCTCGTGATCGCAAAGCTCGATCGCCTCTCACGCGATGCTCACTTTCTCCTCGGCCTGGAGAAGGCCGGCGTGGATTTCGTTGCCGCCGACATGCCGAGCGCCAACCGCCTGACGGTCGGGATTATGGCCATGGTGGCCGATGAGGAGCGCCGTATGATCTCAGCTCGGACCAAAGCCGCCCTCGCCGCCGCGAAGGCGCGTGGCGTGAAGCTCGGGGGTGATCGGGGAAACCTGCCTCAGGTGCAGCGCCAGGGCTCCGCTCTTGGCGTCAAGGCGCGGATCGCGAAGGCCGATGATCGGGCGGCCCTAGTGGCCGAAGCTATCGCGGACCTGAAAGCCTCCGGCGCTATGTCGCTCCGTCAGATCGCTACTGGCCTTAACGCTCGGGGGATCAAAACGCCACGCGGCGGCGGGTGGTCGGCCGTGCAGGTGCAGCGGGTCATACAGCGGGCCGCTTGAAACCATTGCGGCAACTAATAAGGGCGTGAACGTCCAGCTATCCCGGATGCAAGTTAGCCTGGTTCGGTGAGGCTACCGGCGCTGATAAGATGTCTTAGGCGGTGCACCATCAGAAGCAAATCGCCCTTCATAGGCGCCGCGCTTAGTGGTTGCTGAGCAGACTATCCGGCTCTTCCCTTTGTAAGGATTTTCGAAATCGCACGAACCGACAGCTCGCAGCTTCTCGGACTCGCCCTCGAATGCAAATAGAACCATGTCTATGGGCTGAATAGCGCGGTCAGCCCCCATCTTCACCTGGTTACCGCCGAGCCCGCTGAATGTGATCGCCGCACCGCTTTTGGTGACAAAATAGAAGCCTGATCGCCCATCCTGGTAGCTAGTGTTCAATATCTTGCCGCTGCAGTCAGGCGTGTGATCATCCCCTTCGACCACGAGTTTCTCGCACTGGCCGTCGAGGCCCAGAATGAAATCTGGGCCTGGATTAGAGCGTCGGCGGGACTGCGCATCGGCGCCTGTCGATGAGATAACGGCCGTAGCCATCGCAACAAGGGCAATCTGCGATGCGCGCATGATCCATCCTCCTGCGGGAGGATGATGGTGGAACCGGAGCACCGTCAACGGTCCCCGGAGCCGTTAAGAAGCAATGGCTTTGGTGAGCGATGGAGAAGTCAGGTTAAGGATCGGCTAAGGGCGGAGCATAGCCTAGCAACGCAGAGCACGACTCGGCAGAGCTGATCTCGCTGCGCTCCTTCCGCTCGAGCTGCGAGCCTTGCCAGACGAAAACCTCTCGCGTGCAGCTGTCCGCGTTGCCCCAGTAGGCTACAATCGCGCGACTGCCTAAGTTGTGGTGGAGTGTCAGGGACGGATTGTCTTCACCTCCGAGCGGAATATCGTACACTCGGCCCGTGGAGAGATCGCCAGCGTAGACGATCCGACAGCTTGTCCCGCACCCAATTTCTATCAAGGCAAGCTTTCCAGCGAAGTTCGGACCGTCTCGCATTCCGTCTCGTATGCGCGTGCGATAGCTGGAGAAGGTGCGATCGCGACCACTGAAATCGGGGAGACGCAGCGGACCGGTGTAGACACGATCGGCCGGGTTGCTCTGCAGCACCCGGGCATCGCGCCTCCTTATCGTAGCGGCTTCACTCGGCTGCGCCCTTTGAGCAACAGCGTGTTCAGCCTTCTCAGTAGCAACTCGATCGGCTTCTGCTTTGGTGTATTCCGCAGCCCTCGCAGCAGCCAACCGCCCAGCCTCCAACCTGATCTGCTCTTCCGCCGTCCGATTTGCTTCAGCCGGCCTTGTGGCAGCGAGTTGCTCAGCCTCGACTTTGATCCGATCCGCTTCAGCTGCTTCCCGCCCAGCCTCAGGCCAGATGGCGTGCACGTTGTGCATAACTGGCATTTGTAAGAACTCCCCTGACGGGGTGCCGATGAGGTCGACGGTGCAGCTATCCTCTTGCCCGTTTCCGTTGCACTCCTTCAGAAAGCGCCGGTAACTCTCTCGAGCAAAAGTCTTCTCCTCGATGATGATGTGATTTGTGATCCGCCCGCTGCCGGTGCCCACGGCGCAGGAGATGTGCGTACCCGTAGAGCGACCCACGCTCAGGTGGCACCCATGAACGGTGACCGTTTTCCCTTGCAGATCGCGCCAGTCTACAAGGAAGTCGACTGCGTCCATGGGCCGAGGCAAGTCGAACACGAGTTGAGCATTTTTGACATTAATGCTTCTACTTCTATTTGCCTTCAGATGCATCACCTGAAAGGTAGCAGACTTAGTTCGGCATTCAGGGATTAGAGTGAATGGTCCGCCTTGCATCCCGAAGCGCGCAGCATAACACACATAGTCGATGAAAGCTGCCGTAGCAGCGGGCGGATCAGTCAACTCGAACTCATAAGCATCACTGATGTTCTTTTTGTCACTCCCTAGGGTCATGCAACTACGTTTCGATCGGTCCTTCTGCTCAAATCGCAACGAAAAGCAGTACAAATCGTCTACAGAAACGGTTTTATCTAACCATTTTACAGGTTCCGCGAAGATTTGCTGAGGTGTGGCCCGTGAGGATTGGCTCTGTGTGCTTGGACCGGGCTGAGCATTTGCCCCCATAGGCATGGCCAAGGCTGCTAGCACACTAGCTGTCGAAGCGAAGAAATCCCAACGCACAGGCTTGCCCCTAAAAGGGTAGAGAGGGTGCCCTGACATATTATGAGGCTGCAAATCAGATGAGAAGGACCGGTGTTGCAATCGGGTTTCGCCGTATCCAGATTATGGAACCGGAAAGGCGGCGACGCCGGGCGGCGGGTGGTCGAGGCTTACGAGCGGCTGCTCGCGCACGCGCGAAACGCGCCGCCGGACTCCCCTATAAGCGCCTTAGGTCTGTTTAGCTTGCGGATCCTCTTGTGATTGCCTGCACATGAGCGACGGCCAAGCCGTGGTTCTTCTCGTTGCCTATGATGTCACGAATAACTTCGGAATCCACGAAGGGCACCAAGGGTGGAGGGAGGTTTTCCCGATCTTCCTGGGTTTCATCGGCGAGTGTCTGGGTCCACTCAGGGTGCTCTATCAGCAGATCGGCGAGTGCAGGGAACCGTTGCTCCAGGATGGTCCAGCGCGCAAGCACCTCGGGCGGGGTTATGCTGCGCTCCAATATGCCGATCGCTTGGCGCATTGCGAAGGCATTAACCATTCGCTTCATGACGCGCGGATTGTCCGGCACAATGGTAGTGAACTGAGCGAGCAGGTGTTCAGCTTCCTTTTCCATTGCCCGAGAGGCATTGAGTTCGAGGACAACAGCCGCGCGATCTTCCACAGTGTCGTTTTTCTTCAAAATCGCCTCAGCTTCGTCGCGCGTGAGGTGCTCACCATGCTCCCTACGTAGTGACTGTCGTTTGGCTTCGACGGTCTGGTCGAACTGCTCCGTCTCTTGGGAGAGAGCAGCGCCTTTCAGAAGCTCGTTCCAATATGTCTTCCGAATCCTATCACCCATACCGGGAATTGGCGTAGACACTTGGAACATCTTTTCAAGGAAAAGGTATCCTAGCGGCTGCCCTACGTTCCCGACCGCCTTGGAGAAACTATCATAACGCGTTTCAAAACTCGCCTTTATCCAACTGCGGTCTGCAGCCACGACATAGGCGACGTTCTTGTGACGGAACGATGTTTGAATGCCCCCGAGTAGATCGACCACGTAATCGGCTTGGCAGCGGTCGAGATCATCGATAAAGACGCACACGGGCATGTTCGTCCAGTCGACAATATCTTTGAAAAGCTTTGTAACTCGTTCGAGGGGATCTTGAGAAAGGTCTTCGTAGAACTTTGCGCTAGCCGCCGACCCGAAGACAGCAATACGGCTGGCGCCCGAGAAAGCTGCATATGCCGCTATGCCGGCTGTGAGGAGCTTTAGTACCCAATCGAAAAATGCTGGTACCGCTCCTCCGGGAGTGCCCCATACAGACCACAGCAACCACAAACATGTCAGGCCAACAATGATTGCTACAACATAAGGGAGCGCATCGGTTTTTATTTTCCACCTGAACCATCGCGCTCGTATCCATGCAGCCTGATATGTCTGCAACCAGCTGGTGTTCTTATCCGATAGACGTCTGAGACATTCTGTCTTCACTGCTTCAATGAGGGGCCACCACGGCGGATTTCGTCGCTCGTGCTGCCATGCATTGAATTGAACGACGATCCATCGGGGTGCTGATTTGCTGTCTGCTGATCTTCGATCTGAAATCATCAGATCGCGCATCATGAGGAGAATTGACGTCTTTCCCGCGCCCCATGGCGCATGGAGGTGAGCCGCAAAGCCGTCTTGGCCTCCCTTCTCGTAGAGCTTGTCCATGCGTTCGACCAAGGCCTGAGCGAAAGGCCTGCGACCAAGTTGGTCATTTGTGGTCGGCTCGTCCGATTGTGGTTCAACCGACTCAAGTCTGCGTGACTCGTCCGGTCGTGGTTCAACGGACTCAAGTCCACTTGACTCTTTATCGAGCACAGTTCCGGACAGCACCGCCTCATCTAAGTTCGCCCCGAGGAGGTTCGCCCCGCGGAGGTCCGCCTCGCGGAGGTTCGCCCCGCGAATGTCCGCCTCGCTGAGGTCCGCCTTGAGGAGGTTCGCCTTGAGGAGGTTCGCCCCGCTGAGGTCCGCCCCGCGGAGGTCCGCCCCGAGGAGGTCCGCCTCGCTGAGGTCCGCCTTGAGGAGGTTCGCCTTGAGGAGGTCCGCCCCGCGGAGGTCCGCCCCGCGGAGGTCCGCCCCGCTGAGGTTCGCCCCGCTGAGGTTCGCCTTGAGGAGGTTCGCCTCGCGGAGGTTCGCCTTGAGGAGGTCCGCCCCGCGGAGGTCCGCCCCGCTGAGGTTCGCCCCGCGGAGGTCCGCCTCGCGGAGGTCCGCCTCGCGGAGGTTCGCCTCGCGGAGGTTCGCCTCGCGAATGTCCGGGTTCTCGCGGCGCCATGCGTTCCAGGCGTCGACCCCTTCCCTAATCAGCGCGAGGTGCTCTTCGTCAACCATGCGGCGCCCCCTCTCGGAAGCGCCAGTGTCGGCGGACCGGGGCGGCGCGGCAATCCTCGCGCGAGAACGCCCGCGCCATTCGCATAATTCTCAATTACGGAACCTGTCCCATTCTATGCAACCCAGGTGACTCTTCCTGTCCTACCCCCTGAGTACCCATCAGAGGGTCTTACAGAGGGTGAGCAGAGCGGAACGGGCGCCGTAGGTAGTCTATAGGTAGCCGCGCGGGTGATTTGGGAAGCAGATGGGAAGCTCAATCGACCGTGACCCGCTGGCGTGCTCCACTCCTCTCCACGAGGAGACGCACCATGCAGGACGCACTATCGGGCAAGATTGGGAAGGCTCATTCCAGAGGTATGGAATGGGAGTACATCTTAGCTCTCGGGCCGGTCGGAGGCTCACACTATCTCATCTCAGAGATCAAGAATGACGGCTCCGCCGGGAATATGGGTGCGAAGGTTGTCGCCCTCTCGCGTCTAGAGCCGTATGACTTCTACGACAACTTCGAGATTGCGCAGGGTAAGCAGGCACCCGCGCGAGGCGCCCGCTGATCTCGCGTAAGGTCATTTACGGAAAGCGCCTGAAACCCACCCTTAACCGCCCTGCCGTAGGGTCACCTCACGGGTCGTATTGCGTTCGAGGCCCGTGCCCCACACTGCCCCGCGCCGTCAACGTGACGCGCGGGGCTTTTCGCTGCCGCGTGCTGCAGTCGCGCTGGTGTCGACGAGCATCCGGACGCACGGGCCCGATGAGGATCGGCGTGGAAAAGTGACCCGGCTTCTGGGGTAATCGGCGTCCAAAATAGACCCACCCTGGCCAATCTCATCTGATGCTCTCCTCGGTGCTTACCGAGGGAGCGAGCCGGGGATGTTGAT
>JAESFL010000907.1_pt1 | contig 14548 bp, 13 predicted proteins | sample 9269401 | NCBI WGS metagenome assembly JAESFL01 (sample SAMN14506025, study PRJNA617098) | algae metagenome | isolation source: Gloeocapsa sp. UFS-A4-WI-NPMV-4B04 and co-occurring heterotrophs from desert... | place: USA: Utah | collected 2006-10-01 | reverse complement strand
TCCGTGACCGAACCCGCAAGGGACGGAGCGGCCGAAGGCGAGCTCGGTGACTGGGGCGAAGTCGTAACAAGGTAGCCGTAGGGGAACCTGCGGCTGGATCACCTCCTTTCTGGAGCGACGAGTAAGCGACGCGGTCTTCGGGCCGGCAGCCGCAGAAAGTCCTCACAGGTCGACCTGCACAGACATCCCGACATCCCTGGTTGCTGGGCCTGTAGCTCAGTTGGTTAGAGCGCACGCCTGATAAGCGTGAGGTCGGCCGTTCGAATCGGCCCAGGCCCACTCGTAAGCCCCGCATCGGTAACCCCGATGCGGGGCTTCGGTGTTTTCTGGAGCTTTCAGGCGGGTGCCGACATGGGCCGCCGTGCCCTGTGACGCTCCGAACCCCCTCACCCCCCGCCGGCACGCTCGAGCCCCCGAGGCGCTTACCCGCTTCGGGGGCTTGTCGTGTTTTGTGAGACCGGAGTCTTCCCCGTGCCGAGCCCCCGGGATCAGTGCCCGTGCGGCCGGTCGTACGCGCGGGGCAGGGACGGTTTGTCGTCCGCGTCCACGCCGCGGGCCAGGTGCCGGGTGGATTGCACCAGGCGCACGAAGCCGGCGCGGTCGCCCTGCTCGTCGCGGCCCAGGGCGCCGCGTGCGAGCTCCAGCACGTCCTCGTACGATGCGCGGCCGGCATGGCGGGACTCGCGAAGCAGCATCCCCCACTGCGCCACGGCGGCGGCAAAGCGCAGGTCGTCCGACGCCTCGTCCAGCGAGCGGCCGCCGTCGCGCACCGGGCGCTCGATCAGCCGGCTTTCGTCCGCGTCCGGCTCCTTGTAGCGCAGCTTGACCGTCATCAGCTCGCCCGACGAGGACGGCCGCACGCGCTCGGAAATCCGCTCGCGCAACCGGTCGCGCAACGGGCGGTCCTGGTAGCGGAGCGGGTCCACGCGCGGGCGGGCGCCGCGTGCCCCCCGCGCCGGGACCACCTCGTACAGGGCCGTCACCGTGTGCCCGGCGCCCAGCTCACCGGCGTCCTTGCGGTCGTCGTTGAAGTCCGTGGCCGCCAGGGCGCGGTTCTCGTAGCCGATCAGCCGGTACGAATCCACCGCCGCGGGGTTGAACTCCACCTGCACCTTTGCGTCCCGCGCGATGGTGAAGAGCGTGCCCGCCCTCTCGCGCACCAGCACCTTCTCCGCCTCGTCTTCGCTGTCCAGGTAGGCGTAGTTGCCGTTGCCGTGGTCCGCCAGCGCCTCCATCCGCGCGTCGGCCAGGTTGCCGGTGCCAACGCCGAGCACGGTGAGGTAGATGCCGTCCTCCCGCTCCTGCTCGATGAGCCGCACCAGCTCGCCCTCGCTGCTCACGCCCACGTTGAAGTCACCGTCCGTGGCCAGGACGACGCGGTTGTTTCCGCCGCGGATGAACGCGTCGCGCGCCAGGCGGTAGGCCAGGCGGATCCCCTCGCCGCCCGCGGTGCTGCCGCCCGCCTGCAGCTCGCCGAGCGCGTCCATGATCGCGCGCCGGTCGTCCGTGGGCTCCAGCACCACGCCCGCGGCGCCGGCGTAGACCACGATGCCCACGCGGTCGCCGGGGCGAAGCTCGTCCACCAGCCGGGCCAGCGCGGCCTTGACCAGCGGCAGCTTGTCGGGGGACTCCATCGACCCGGAGACGTCCACCAGGAACACCAGGTTGCTGGGCGGCAGGTCGCGCGCGTCCATCCGCCGTCCCTGGATGCCGATGCGCACCAGCCGGTGCTCCGGGTTCCACGGCGCCCCGGCTACCTCCGTGCGCACGGCGAACGGCGCGTCGCCGGCGGGATCGGGGTCGTCGTACGCGAAGTAGTTGATGAGCTCTTCGATGCGGACGGCGTCGGCGGGGGGCATCTGCCCCTGCTCCACGAAGCGCCGCACGTTGGCGTACGAGGCGCGGTCCACGTCGATGGCGAAGGTGGAGAGCGGCGATGCACCCGCGTCGCGAAAGCCGTTCTCGGCGATGCGCGCGTACTCCTCGGTGTTGAGCTCCGGCTGGGGCGCGAATCCCACCGTGTCCGCGGTGGCCACGCCGATCGCGGGCGCTCCCGCGGTGTCGGCGGCGGTGGTGCCCTCGCCGTCGGTGCCGCCGGTGGCGCAGGCGGCGAGCGGGAGAAGGGCCAGGGCGGTACACAGCAGGAAGGTGCTGCGCGGGATCATCATGGTGGCCTCGCCGAGAAGGGACGCGATACGGTGCCGGCGAACGTCCGGCCCCGTCGTGCCCCTGGTTAAGGCATCGCCCATTCCGCGGAACGGTTGTAGTGATGGATCAGCGCAACGTGATGCGGGATGCTTGTTTGAGCGGGCCGCCGCGTGCCTTCCCGGAAGCGCATCTCCAGCATTCGAACGCGTTTACTGAACGTCGCCCGCGTTCACTGGACGGGTACGGTTCCGCACGGCGTCGCGCAGAAGGAGACGGACCTGCAGTGCCGAAGCGATGCCGTTCCACGTGCCGTCTCCGCACGGGCCGCCATCGCGCCCGGACCGCGCTTGCGGAGCGGGATGCCGGAAACATATTGATGATTTCCGCGGTGGATCCGTTCACGCCGCGGCCGTCCCGCCTCACGCATCCCATCGATCCGCCGAGCGATGCCGCCAGTCCGCCCATCCTCGTCATCCAACCACTCCGGTTGAATCCGCCGCACGCCGAAATCCGCGCCGCGCCGCCGCGTTCGCGCTACCTGGTGCACGGGGTGCTGCCCGTGGTGCTGGGAGCGGCCGTCTACGTCCTGTTCCGCTCGCCGCGGCTCCGCGTGTTCGGCTGGCTGGAGGCGGTGGGGCTGGGCGACGTGGTGCCGGCGGCGCGGGCGTGGGCGCGGCCGGCGGCGGAGCACCTGCCCGGGTGGCTGCTGTACAGCGCGCCAGACGGGCTGTGGGTGTACGGGCTCACGGCGTGCCTGGCCCTCGTCTGGCGCGGGGCGCCGGGGCGGGCGCGGCGCGCGTGGCTGTGCGCGGGCCTGGCGCTGGGCGCGGGCGGGGAGCTGGGGCAGCTGGCGGGATGGGTGCCGGGCGTGTGGGATCCCGCCGACCTGCTGCTCTCCGCCGGCGCGTGGGGCGCGGCCATCGTCCTGAACCTGTCTGGAGCACGCAATGAGGAGGCAGCTCGCGTCGGCGCTGATCGTGGGCGTGTTCGCCGTGCTGGCCATGGGGAGCACGGACGACGGCTCGCCGCCGGATGAGGGAGCCAAGCTCGCCAGCCGGCGTCCTGCCGCGCCGGCCCGTCCCCGGAACACGCACTTCGCGCACGGCACGATGAACGTGCGCTCCGGCCCGGGGCAGGGCTACCGCGTGGTGCGCACCCTGGGACGCGGCGACACGCTGAGCCTGGGCGAGCCGGACGCGAACGGATGGGCGCGGGTGATGGGGGCCGACAGCGGATACGTGTTCACGCGCCTGGGACTCCTTCGCACGGAGCGGCCGGCGGTCGTGCCCAGCTACGCCGAGGGCGGTCCCTGCGCGGATGCCATGCGGGCGGTGCATAGGCGGATGAACCGTGCCCCGGACGAGGTGAAGAACTTTCGCGAAGCCGGCCTGGAGGAGGTGACCTGGTGGTACCGCGAACACCCGCGCGATCCCCATCCCAGGCACCAGTTCTCCTTTCTCACGGGGCCGTACACGGAAGGATGCAGGACGTCGGAGCTGGAGAGCTGAGGCGGCTTTCCCGCGCCGGCGGGGACTGAAAACGGACGCGATCGGGTGGATGACGTGCCGCGTCCGATTCCCCTCGTGGGGGAGGATGCCCGCGCGCGATGAGTCGGATCCCGCCTTCGCGGGCAGCCGCCCCCGCCGTCGCCTCGCCTCCTGCCGGCGGCCAAGCGTCCGGCGCGGGATGGCGCGTTACACGCAGCGCGTTGCGGGAACGCGGCCGCTGGTTTATGCTTGGGGGTTCCCGCGCGCGAGCGCGGGCGGCCTGGAATCCGCTGGAACACGTCCTGATCCACGCTTCCTGATCCACGCGCGTGCCGGCAACGGCCGCGCGCATCGCATCCGCAGGCGCCGTCTCCCTTCCGATCCGGCTCCTCCCCGCTGGCCCGTTCCCTCCGTGCCGGCGCCGCACTTTCGTACAACCCTGCCCGGAGCGTTCCTCAACATGCGCAATCGACTGATCTGCTGCGCCGCGGCGCTGCTCGCCTGGGGCTGCAGCGACGGCGGCGGGAGCACGCCGCCCCCCGTGGCCACGTCCGTCTCGGTGACCCCCGGCACGGTCTCGCTGGACGCCGTGGGCGCCACGCAGGTCGTCCGCGCGTCCGTGCTGGACCAGAGCGGCAAGGCCATGCCGGGCGCGTCGCTGACGTGGAGCTCCAGCTCGGCCGCCGTCACCGTGACGGCCGCGGGCGGGGACAGCGCCGTCGTCCGGGCAGTGGGCAACGGCTCCGCGACCATCTCCGCGGCGGCCGGGAGCGCCTCCGGGACGATGACGGCGCAGGTGGCGCAGGTCGCCGCCAGCGTGCAGAAGGTGGCCGGCGACGCGCAGTCCGCCAACGCCGGCACCGCCGTGGCCACGCCCCTGCGGGCCGGCGTGCGCGACCGGCTGGGCGCGCCCGTGGCGGGCGTGACCCTGACGTTCACGGCCATCGCGGGCGGGGGTGCCGTCACGGCGTCGTCCGCCGTCACGGGCGCGGACGGCAACGCGACCGTGGGCTGGACCCTCGGCACGGAAGCGGGGACGGCGCAGCGCGTCCGCGTGATCGCCGTCGGGGTGGGGAACGCGGAGTTCAGCGCCGAGGCGACCGTGGGGCCCCCCGCCACGGCCGTGGCCACGGCGGGCAACGGGCAGACCACCGTTCCCGGCGGGGCCGTGGCCGTGCTCCCGCGGGTGATGGTGCGCGACGCGTTCGGCAACGCCGTCACGGGCGTGACGGTGCAGTTCACCGTCACCGCCGGCGGGGGCAGCGTTACGGGCGCGACGCGGACCACCACCAGCGGCATCGCCGAGGTGGGGAGCTGGACGCTGGGCGCCGCGGGGGTCAACACCCTCACGGCCTCCTTTCCCGGCACGGCCGTGCCCCCCGTGGTGTTCACGGCCACGGCGGCGGCGGTGGGCACGCTGGTGATCTCCGCCGGGCAGAACCAGGGCGCCATGGTAGGGACGGCCGTCCCCGACGCGCCCGTGGTGACGGTGCGCAACGGCGCGGGGAACCCGCTGCCGGGGCTGACGGTGACCTTTGCCGTCACGGCCGGCGGCGGCACGGTGGGGAGCGCGACCGCCGTCACCAACGCGTCGGGGATGGCGTCGCCGGGGAGCTGGACCCTGGGCGCGGCCGGGCCCAACACGCTGCGGGCGAGCGTGGCCGGGCTGGCGGCGGCGGCGGTGGAGTTCCGTGGGATTGGGTGCGAGGGCGGCGGGGCGGGGTACAAGCTCACGCTCTGCTACACCACGCCCATGACCTCGTCGCAGCGCGCGGTGTTCCAGAACGCCGCCGCGCGCTGGGCCTCCGTCATCACGGGCGACCTGCAGGACCTGTCGGGGTCCGTCCCCGCCGACGTCTGTGGGGACGACTCCCCGGCGCTGGACATGACGTTCGACGACCTGCTCATCTTCGCGGGGATCGAGAACATCGATGGGCCGGGGGCGGTGCTGGGGCAGGCGGGGTGGTGCGGCCGCCGCACGGCGGGCCTTCCCTTCCTGGGGCTGATGCGCTTTGACGCGGCCGACGTGGCCACGCTGGAGGCCAACGGCCAGTTCGGCTCCGTGATCCTGCACGAGATGGGTCACGTGCTGGGGATCGGCACGCTGTGGTCGGCGTTCGGGCTGCTGCAGAACCCGTCCACGGCGGGCAACCCGGTGGACACGTACTTCTCGGGGAGCAACGCCATCCAGGGCTTCAACATGATCGGCGGCATCCCGTACACGGGCGGGCAGAAGGTGCCGGTGGAGAACACGGGCGGCGCGGGGACCATGAACGGACACTGGCGCGAGTCGGTGCTGGGCCGTGAGCTGATGACGGGCTACCTGAACAGCGGCAGCAATCCCCTGAGCCACCTGACCAAGAACTCGCTGGTGGACCTGGGCTACACGGTTGGCGTGGGCGGCACGGACGACTTCACCATCGCGACGTCGCTGCGGGCGGGCCCCGACGGCCCCGCGCTCAAGCTGCACAACGACATCTACAGCGGCCCGCGCTTCACCATGGACCGGCAGGGCCGCCGGACGCCCATCCGCTGATGGCGGCACCTTCGCGAAGGGGCGTGCGCGCGCCGGCCGTGCTGCTGGCGGGGCTCGCGCTGGGCGCGTGGACGGCGGGCTCGTGCGGCGCCCGGCCGCCGGCGCCCGTTGCCGCCGCCTGCACCCCCCCGGCGGGCACGCTCCCGGCCGGGGCGCGGGCGGACGCGATGGCGGGCGAGTTCCGGCTTACGCTCACGGCCACGCGCGGCCCGCAGGCGGGGCGCTCCACGGCGGCGGCGCTGCGGCTGCTGCCGTTCGGGAGCCAGCCGTCGCCCGTTCCCGCGGCCCCGGGGACGCGCTACCCGCTGTACGGCGGGACGGACGTGGCGCTCGCGGACGTGGGCGCCGTCACGCACGGGGCCGCGTCGCCCGAGGACGCGGCGGGCCCCGGCGTGCTGGTGATGGAGTGGCCGCGCCCCAACGCGCCGGTGGGCACGCACGAGGTCATGCTGCGGCTGGGCGCGGAGGCCAACCAGGGGAGCGAGCGCCCCTTCGATGGGGCGTACACGGCGCTCACCGTCACGGAGATCGCCGCGGGGCGTTTCGCCGGGACGTGGGAGAGCGGCGGCGGCGACACCCGGGCCGGCGGATACTTCTGCGCGGACCGCGTGGCGCCGCGCTGAGCCGGACGGACATCGGTCGAAGCAGGCGTCATCCTGAGGGCGCGCCCGCCGGGACCCTGGGGATGCACGGCAGCCCGGGCGCGACCGAAGGATCTTCTCCGCGTATCAGGGAGTCGGGGTCCGTGCAGGCCGGCGGCTCTCCGGCTTGGCGGGCAAGATCCTTCGGTCGGCGCCACAGGTCGTGCACAGGCAGAAGCTGAGCGGCGGCTCCCTCAGGATGACACCGCGAGATTCTTCGGGGAATCGACAGCCGGGAAGTGGATCGGCAGGGTTCAACTCTGCTGGAAGGAAATGTGCGATGGGGTCCGCGCGCCGGCCGCTCCGAGAGGGGGCGGCCGGCGCGACGTTTTCCATCTCCAGTCATCACGGGCACATCCGCGCAATGCAGGAACGCACCACCCACCGGTCGCTGGTTTTCACGGGCCTCATCCTGGCCATGTTCATGTCGGCCATCGAGGGGACCATCGTGGCGACCGCCATGCCCAGCATCGCGTCGGAGCTGGGCGGGTTCGCGCTCTACAGCTGGGTCTTCTCCTCCTATCTGCTCATGCAGGCCGTGGCCGTCCCCATCTTCGGCAAGCTGTCGGACATCGTGGGGCGCAAGCCGGTGTTCATCTTTGGCGTGCTCGTCTTTCTCGTGGGATCGGTGCTGTGCGGCATCGCGACGTCCATGGGGATGCTGGTGGCGTTCCGGTTCCTGCAGGGGCTGGGGGCGGGGGCCGTGCAGCCCATCACCACCACGCTGGCCGGCGACCTGTACAGCATCGAGGAGCGCGGGCGCATCCAGGGCTACATGAGCAGCGTGTGGGGACTGTCGTCCATCGTGGGGCCGCTGGCGGGCGGGCTGGTGGTGCACAGCATCGGCTGGCCGTGGATCTTCTGGGTGAACATCCCGTTCGGCATCGCGTCCATCGTGCTGGTGGCGATGTACCTGCACGAGGGGGTGGAGGCGCGCAGGCAGAGCATCGACTACGCGGGCGCCGTGCTGCTGCTGGCGTGCGTGGGGCCGCTGATGCTGGGGCTCACGCAGGCCAGCGCGTGGGGGATGGGGCGCGTGACGCCGCTGTTCGCCGTGGCGGCCGTTGCGCTGGTGCTGTTCCTTCGCCAGGAGCGGCGGGCGCCGGACCCGCTGATGCACGTGGAGCTGTGGCGCGATCCGCTCATCCGCAACGCCAACCTGGCCACGCTCACGTCGGGGATCATGATGATCGGCGTCATCACGTTCCTGCCGACGTACGTGCAGGGGGTGCTGGGGGGATCGGCGCTGCTGGCGGGGTTCGCGCTCTCGGCCATGACGCTGGGATGGCCGCTTTCCGCGTTCTGGGCGGGGCACCGCATCGTGCACGTGGGAGTGCGGCGGCTGGTGCGGGCGGGGGGCGTGCTGGTGTTCGTGGGGACGCTGATCATCGCCGTGCTGGCGTCGCGGGGCGCGATCCCGGCGGGGGTGGGCTCGTTCGTGCTGGGGGTGGGATTGGGGTTCCTGAACACGACGTTCATCGTGGCCATCCAGACGAGCGTGTCGTGGACGCAGCGCGGCGTGGCCACGGCCAGCAACATGCTGATGCGCATCCTGGGGAGCGCCCTGGGCGCGGCGCTCTTCGGCGGGCTGCTGAACCTGATGATGAGCAACTACCTGCGCCGCGAGGGGCTGCAGGACCGCGTGTCGCTGAACAGCATCCAGGCGCTGATGGGCGAGGGCGGCACGGGCGAGAGCCTGCCGGCGGACGTGATGGCGCTGCTGCGCGACGGGCTGTCGCACAGCCTGCACGTGGTGTTCTGGGGGATCGTGGCTTTCGCGGCCGTGACGATGTGGGCGGCGTGGCGCGTGCCGGAGCTGCGCCGCGAGGAGGAAGCCCCGGCGCCGGACGCGGCGGCGGCGTAGGGGAGACGCCGATCAGGGCGGATGACGGGGATGGGGGGGATCCGTCCGGAATCAGGGTTCGTGGAACCGGGCGGCGCCCCGTCCGGAGCGAATGAATTCGCCGCTGGAAATTCGCGAAGTCCGCCTGCGCGGACTGCATCGCAACCTCTTCGCGCGGGGCGAGGCGGGTTCTCCCATCAACCAATCGCGATCATGCGACCGATCCAGGCCAGCATCCGCACGCGCGACGATGATCCCGGGGAGGGCGGGGTGTCGCTGGCGGCGTACCGCGAGGCGATGGCGTTCTGGGCATCCGGCGTGGCCGTGCTCGCCGCGCGCGACGAGGACCACGTGGAGGCCATCACCGTCGCGGCGTTCAGCCCGCTCTCGGCCAATCCGCCGCTCGTGCTGGTGTGCGTGGGCAACGACGCGGCCGTGCTGTACGTGATCGAGGAGGCGGGGCGCTTCACCCTCAACGTCCTCGCGGCGGACGACCGGCGCGCGGCGAGCGCCTTTGCCCAGCGCATGCCGCCGGAGCCCAGCCGCTTCGACGAGGGCGATCCGGTGCTGGGGGGGGCGCTCGTGTCGCTCGTGTGCCGGCTGGCGGAGACGCATCCGGGCGGCGACCATCGCATCGTCGTGGGCCAGGTGGAGCGCGTGGTCACGGGGACGGAGGCCGATCCGCTGCTCTACTTCAACCGCGAGTACCGCACGCTGGGCTGAACGGCGATGGCGAGGTGGATGCATACCTGGACGCGCGCGGACGAGGACGTCCTGCGCGGGCTGCTGGCGGAGATGAAGGCGCGCAAGGCGGCCGGCTGGTCCGTGGTGCTGGGACCGAAGGAGCTCGTGCTGCGCCCGCCCGCGCGCAGCCTGGGGAAGTTCTCGGTGACGATCACGCGCGGCGGATTCCGGATCCACTTCTTCGACCGATCGCTGAACCACTGGAAGGGCGACTACACCGTCCCCCCCGGGCCCGGCGCGGCGGCGGAGCTGCTCGCCTGGGCCGAGGCCCTCGTCGCCGGGCGCGCGGCGTCAGCGGGGTGAGGCCGGCTCCGCGACCGCCATCTCGCCGCGCAGGTAGGCCTGGCGCAGCCCGGGGGGAAACTTCTCGATGGCGTAGCGCAGCATCGTCCGGGGCATGGTGCGGTGGTGGCGCCGCAGGAAGGCCTCTTCCGCCGCGCGGTCGCGGTTGCCCACCTCGCGCAGCATCCACCCCACGGCCTTGTGGATGAGGTCGTGCCCGTCATCCACCAGCATCTCCGCGATCCGCAGCGCCGTACGGAACTCGCCGCCGCGGATGAAGTGCTGCGTGGCGAGCATGGCGATCCGCCGCTCCCACAGCGACTCCGACCGCGCCAGCCGCTCCAGCACCGCGTGATCCCCGCCCTCCAGGTGCGCGCCCACGATGTACGGCGCGGACGTATCCACCAGGTCCCAGTTGTTGACGTACGCGGTGTGGTCCAGGTACAGGCGGTAGATGGCCTCGCGCGCCTGCGCCGTGCCGCGCTTGTACCCGTCCGCCAGCAGCAGGAGCGCGAACAGCCGCGCCTCGTGCCAGGGCGAGCGCAGCAGCTCGGCCATGGTCTCGACGGGGACGCCGCGGAACTCGCGCGCGAGCTTGCGCAGGACGGGGACGCGGATGCCGAGGAAGCAGTCGCCCTCCCCGTACTCGCCGGGGCTCGTGCGAAAGAAGCGCTGCAGGAACCGCGCGTCTTCGGGATTGCCGAGCTGCTGGAGGCGCGCGTGGATCGCGTCGGTCGGGGCGGGCATGCCGGGCGGGCTACTCGATCTGGGTGACGGAGCGGAAGACGGCCAGCTTGCCTCCGCGGAAGGTGAACTGCTGGGCCAGCAGCGCCTGGTACGGCACGCCCGTGTCGGCCATGCGGCCGTTCTCGCGCGCCATGACCATCACCGTGTCGGCCTGGGAGACGACGGCCAGCGGCTCCGTGCGCTGCTCGGACAGCACGCTGAAGTTGTACATGATGGCCGATACGACGTCGTCCACGCCGGACGCGTGGCGCACGAACGGGAGCGAGGCGGGGACGGCGATCTCGTAGCTGACGTCGTCGGTCAGGTGCTCGCGCAGGTCCTGGAACCGGCGCTCGGCGATCACCTGCACCATCCGCCCCAGCAGCTCCATGTTCGCGGTCTCCTGCATCCGCCACACGTGGGCCGGATCGCCCTCGGCGAACGAATCGCCCAGCGCCTGCGAGAACTTGTCCAGCGGAACCCCGGCCATGATACACCTCGTGCGTGATGGACTGCCGAGCCATCCAAGCTTGTGCACGCGGGCCGGGCGCGCCAGAGCAGTGCATCGCGAAATCTCGTCCGAGCGAATGAATCTCCGTTGAGAATTGCGGAGCCCCGTTCGGAGCGAATGAATTCGCCGCTGGAAAATCACGAAGTCCGCCTTCGCGGACTGCACGGCCGCCATCCAGAGCGGATGCGGGTCGTCGGGCGGAGGGCGGGTTAGAGCGGTTTTCGGTGTGGTTCGTAGTTTCTCACCCGTGATGTCATTCTGAGGGAGCGCCCGGCGTAACTTGAACGTACGCAACACTTTGCGGCGCGACCGAAGAATCTGGTCGCTACCGCGGCACGATCCCGCCCGTGCACCGTAGAAGGGTCGTGCACGGGCGGGTCTGTGCACCGGGGCAACCAGATTCTTCGGCCGGCGCCTTCACGTCACGGGATGGATCCGAACGGCGCCGACCTCAGAATGACATCACGGGCGGGGCAAAAGGAACTGCAAACGCGTACAAAACCGCTCTATCCGGGGGGATGGGCGATCGGCAGCAGCGGCGCGATCCAGGGGTGGGCAGAGTCGGCGCGCGAGAGAGCATCGCGCAGCCAGCGGCGTTGCGGGGCGGGGAGGGCGGGATGCAGATGGTGGAAGTCGTGCTCGTCCGCCGGGCGCGGCGCCTTGGACTTGTAGAGCAGCACCACGGCGGGGCAGAGCACCGGGACGTCGGCCGCGGACGTGACGATCACCTCGCGCAGGGGACAGCGCACGGCGGGATCGCGGCGATAGATCCACTCGTCCGCCGCGTGGTCGTTCAGCAGGAATTCCAGCGCGAATCCATCCGGAGAACGCGCGTGGATCTCGTGCACGGGCGGATCGATCTGCTGACCGGGCTTCCAATCCGTGAACTCGCCGTGCAGCACCCGCTGAAAGCGCCAGTCGCGGAAGTGCGCGTGGAGCCGGTGCTGGTCGCCGCGGAGGATGACGAGATCGACGTCGGCGTGCTCGCGCGTCTGGCGGCCCACGTACAGGTCCGCGGCCCATCCGCCCCCCACGCACCAGGGCGCACCGAAGCCGGACATCCGCGCGGCGACGGCCAGCACGTCGCGGGCGAAGCCGTCAGGGCGTGGGGTGTCCATCATCCGTCAGCTGAACAGCTCGCGGAGCATGCGCTCGCGGTTCTGCAGGAACTCGCGGGTGATGAAGTAGTGCTCCGTCTCTTCGTACTCCACGCGGCGGATGCCCTCCTCGTCCAGCAGCAGGATGTCGGCGCCGGGATAGCCCATGAGGATGGGCGAGTGCGTGGCGATGAGGAACTGGCTCTGCTGCCGCACCAGGTCGTGCATGCGTGTGAGTACCGACAGCTGCCGGCTGGGCGAGAGCGCGGCCTCGGGCTCGTCCAGGATGTAGAGCCCGGCGCCGAAGAAGCGGTCCATGAACACGGCCAGGAACGACTCGCCGTGCGACTGCTCGTGCAGCGACTTGCCGCCGTACGCGCTGGTCATCTCCAGCTTGTCCACCTCCGTGGCCACGTTGAAGAAGCTTTCCGCGCGAAGGAAGAAGCCGTCCGACGGGCGCTTGAGGCCGCGCTGCAGCTGCAGGTACTCGTGCAGGCCGCTTTCCGACGGGCGCGTGGCGAACATCATGTTGCGGCTGCCCCCCTCCGGGTTGAAGCCCCACGACGACGCGATAGCCTCCAGCAGCGTGGACTTGCCCGACCCGTTCTCGCCCACCAGGAAGGTGACGGGCGACGTGAGGCGGATGTCCCGCAGCGTGCGCACGGCCGGCAGCGAAAACGGGTACTCGTCGAACGAGCGCACCTCGCTTCGGCGCAGGCCGATGGAGTGGAGGTAGAGGGTGGTCTGCGGTTGCTGCTGCTTCTGCTGCTTCATCCGGCGATCCAGGGTCAGATCGTGTGAGCCAGTGTCGGTGACGCGCAGACAACGAGAGCGATTGAAATCGCGGCTACAACTTCACACTGCCCGCCTTCGCGGACACCACCGCATCGCGCTCGGGCCTCTGCTCCAGTGGCGACGGCGAGCCAAACCGCTGCCGTTGTGCCGAAGATCAACCAGCGTGGACAGTTGCGCCAGTCCCCGCTGCCTCCCGCGTGGCACGGGGCGTGAGACGGGGCAGGGCTCCCGATGCGCGAGACGTCGATCGCCATCATCCCCGTGAGGTAGTTGAAACCGATGATCCCCTCCCACGCAGACGCGGCGGACCGGGTGCTGGTGATCGGCTTTACCTGGGCGCCGCGGTCGCACGAGGTGCGCGACTTTCTGGCCCGCGCCCGGGTGCCGTACCTGTTCCGCGACTTCGAATCCAACGAGAAAGCCCGCGCCCGGGCCCAGGAGCTGGGCGTCACGGACAAGCAGCTGCCCCTGCTCATCTTTGGCGACGGGACGTGGCTGGCGGACCCGTCGGACACTGAGCTGGCCGAGCAGGTGGGGCTCAGCACCGAGGCGGAGTCGCCGTACTACGACCTGGTGATCGTGGGCGCGGGACCGGCCGGGCTGGCCGCGGCCGTCTACGGCGCGAGCGAGGGTCTGCGGACGGTGCTCGTGGACCGCGAGGCGCCGGGCGGACAGGCGGGGATGAGCTCGCTGATCGAGAACTACCTGGGCTTTCCCGAGGGGTTGAGCGGGAGCGAGCTGGCGGGGCGCGCCGTGCGGCAGGCGGAGCGCTTCGGCGCGGAGATGGTGGTGGCGCACAACGTGGTGGAGCTGCGCGCGGAGGAGCCCAACCGCGTGGTGGTGCTGGATGACGGGCAGGAGCTGCGCGCGGGGGCCGTGCTGCTGTCGCTGGGCGTGTCGTGGCGGATGCTGGAGGCGCCCGGCTGCGAGAGCCTGATTGGCCGCGGCGTGTACTACGGCGCGGCGGCGGCGGCCGTGCCCACCTGCCGCGACCGCGACGTGTACATGCTGGGCGCCGGCAACTCCGCGGGGCAGGCGGCGCTCTACCTCTCGCGCTACGCCAAGTCGGTGACGATGGTGGCCCCGGAGGCGGACTTCGCGGAAAAGATGTCGGAGTACCTGCTGTCCCGCGTGCGCGACACCGCCAACGTGCACCTGCGCCCCGGTGCCAAGGTCGTGGGCGCGGAGGGGGACGGGATGCTGCAGACCATCACCATCGAGGACGTGGAGACGGGCGCGCAGGAGACGGCGGAGACCAACACGCTGTTCGTGTACATCGGCGCCGCGCCGCGCACGGAGTGGCTGCAGGGGACCCTCGCACTGGACGACAAGGGGTTCATCAACACGGGCCGCGCCTGCCTGGACGACGACTGGACGCTGGAGCGCCACCGCTTTCTGCTGGAGACGAGCATGTCCGGCGTGTTCGCCGCGGGCGACGTGCGCGCCGGCTCCGTCAAGCGTGTGGGCGTGGCCGTGGGGGAAGGGTCGATGGCCATCCAGTTCATCCACGAGCATTTGCGGGGGGAGTGAAGGAAGTGCGAAAGTGCGAAAGTGCGAAAGTGCGAAAGTGCGAAAGTGCGAAAGTGCGAGCGTGCCGGATCGAAGGCCGGACAGAGCGAATGAATTCGTTCACATCCGGAAACTGCCCGCGTCGCCGGGGTCATAGGTCGCGCGGGCCCGTTTCACTTGCGTTGAGCAAGCCTCATTCGAGGTGCCTGCGACGGCTCGCCGCTCCTAA
>JAESFL010000906.1_pt1 | contig 14557 bp, 20 predicted proteins | sample 9269401 | NCBI WGS metagenome assembly JAESFL01 (sample SAMN14506025, study PRJNA617098) | algae metagenome | isolation source: Gloeocapsa sp. UFS-A4-WI-NPMV-4B04 and co-occurring heterotrophs from desert... | place: USA: Utah | collected 2006-10-01 | reverse complement strand
ACAGCGGACATGGACCGCCGGAACTGGACAACCCGTGGCATCGTCTTGCGTCAGCCAAGCGCGATAATTTGAGAGGGACCAGCTCCAGCGTAAAACATCAGGGCCAGCGGTCATGAAGCACCGCGTTTAAAGGCCGGAGACATGACTTGCACCCGCCCCGCTAGGCCGAAACGTCAATAACAATCACATTGCCAAACGGGCGCCATCCAGACATGACGATGCCCGGAGGTTGATCCACGCTACGGTGGATGGCTCAACAATGACCTCGCAGACTACATCGTGCCGGCAAACGCCGATATCGGCGAGATTGACGTCGGCTTTGTGGATCGGCCCGATCCGCTCGCCAACTCCGTTGGCACCAAGGGTCTTGGCGAGGTCGCGATGGTCGGCGCGGCGGCGGCGATCGCCAACGCGATCTTTCACGCGACGGGCAAGCGTCTGCGGGAGATGCCGATCCGGATCGAGCATTTGCTCTGACGGCAGGCGCCGATCGGGGCGGTGCGATCAGGGGGGCGAGAGCTGTCGCGCGGCGGTCAGGCTGAAAGGAGAGCGGGGGCTCACGAGCCGCGGCCGGTCACAAAGTCCTGACTGGCACGAGACGCTGGAGATGCCTACTGTGCTGGACATGATCGGTCGTATTCACCTGGCCTCCGTCCAATGGCGGAGGTAACGAGCGGGCCTGACCGGCTGGCCGGCGCCCGCAATCGCGGGACGGTCGCAGACGGCTATGTGAGGGCAAGATCCCGGCCCGGCCGAGTGTGCGCCGAGCCAGTCTCTCCGGCTGAAACCGGTATGCCGATCGCTTGGCTGCTCCCGCTCGTCTTGACGGTGCTCGTGCTGACGGCCGTCGTTCCGGTCGTGCTGCTCGGCTATCTCGGCGCGCGCGACAATACCGACCGTCTGATGCGCGACCGCGGCGAACTTGTCCTCGACGTCGTCGTGCACCGGGTTGCGGCCCACCTCAATCCGGTGCACGCGCAGCTCGCCCACATCGCGGACGCGGTGAGGAACGGGGCGCTGGATCCGCAGGACGAAGCTGCCATGGGCGTCTACGTGGCCGGCGCGCTCGCCGGCACGCCACAGGTCAACGGCATCGCCGTTGTTCGCCCCGATCTCACGGTGCGGCGCTTCCATCGTAGGGGGCACCAAAGCTACGAGGAGACGGCCGTCATGCCGCCGGCCGTGCGGCAAAGCGTGGACGAGTCTCGCTCCGCCGCGGGGAGGCTCTCCTGGTTCGGTCCGTTCTGGAGCACGGTCCTGAGTGAGCCGGTCCTGGGACTAAGCGCCTCCCTGAGAGACCCCGCAAACAACGAGAAGGGCGTGCTTGTCGCAATTGTCTCGATCGCCAAGCTATCGCACTACATGGCCGAAGTGGCGAACGACATCGCGCAGACGCCTTTCGTGCTTATCGGGCGTGAGCGCGTGCTCGCCCACCCGGCCCTCGCTAGACCGGGAGCCGCGACGAGCTCCGGGGATGGCGAGCCGCTGCAAAGCGTCGAAGCGTTCGAGGACCGCGTGCTCGCCCGCATCTGGAGGCGCGAGGGAAACCCCCTTACAAGCTCCCAGCCGTTCCGGCGGTCCGAAGGTCACTGGAGCTGGTTCGAGCCCGACGGTTTCGAAGCCAACGCCTACGTGTACCGCACCATCTCTGACTATGGCGCGCTGCCTTGGACGGTCGGCTTCCATTACCCAGGGACAGAAACGCAGCGCGAGCGCTGGATCGTGGCGGGCATCGGCCTAGGCGGTGCGGCCCTGCTGGTCCTCGCCCTGGCCACCGCAGTGCTCGTCGGTCGGCGCCTTGGGCGGCCGATGCTCGCTCTCGCCCAAGCGGCTGCACACATCGAAGCGCTCGACTTTGCCGGCGCCCGAACTCTGCCCCGCGGCCCCGTGCGGGAAATCAATCAGGCGGCGGGAGCGGTCGAGCGCATGGCTGCCGGCCTCTCCTGGTTTGAGACCTACCTGCCTAAGACGCTGGTGCGCCGCCTGATGGCCGCCGGGCCCGGTGCACCGATCAGTGAGACGCGTGAGGTCACCGTGATGTTCACCGATCTGGAGAATTATTCCACATATTCGTCGATGCGGGAGGCGGCCGAGGTGGTGAGCTACCTGAACGACCTGCTCGCCCGGGTCGGCCCGCTTGTCGAGGCAAGCGGCGGCACGATCGACAAGTATATCGGCGACAGCGTCATGGCGTTCTGGGGCGCGCCCGAGGAGCAGCCCCATCACGCTCAGGCTGCTTGCCGCGCGGCGTGCACAATCGCGCGTGCGGTCGAGGCATTCAACGCCGAGCGCCGCGCCCGCGGCCTTCACGCCTGCCGGATGCGCATTGGCCTGCACACCGGCTTGGTGGCAGTCGGCAATGTCGGCTTCGCCGGGCGGGTCGACTACACCATTGTCGGGCGGACCGTGAACATCGCCCAGGCTCTTGAGCAATGCGGCCGCGAGGTCATGGGAGACGGCGAGGTGGTCATCCTCGTTTCGGATGCGACGGCCCGCGGCGCCCGCGAAGAGTTCACCTTCGAGCCCTGCCCCCAGATCGTCAGCGGAGCGATCCAGGCTCTCTGCCTTGACCACCGTGACCAGCGTTGAGCTGGGGCGGCGGAGCGGCCGGACCCATCCCTGATTTTGCTCGGGCTGCCGGCCTTCAGCACACCGACCTTCGAGCGCTCCCGTCTTCATCGCAAGAAGATTGAGATGCTGTTCGCTTACCTCAAGCGCATCTTGAGGCTGGCTCGTCAGAGACTGCGCGGCCCCTGTGGTGCCAGAGACGAGTTCCTGCTGGCGGCCACGGCTCAGAACCTGAGAAGGCTCGCCAAGCTGCGGCCTATGCCGGACTTTGCTTGGGCTGGGGCATGATGATGCCCCTCCAGCACCCCCGAACCTGGCCCCAGAACCCAGGCATCGGGGGAAACACATGTATCCCACAGGACTGAAAAGCCCTGAGTAGACCCTCAGCACTCCATCTGGCCGACTAAATCAACGCTATCGGCCAACGAGACACCCCAGTGGAACATGGGCTCAAGGCGTGACGATGGTAAACCAAGACGGGGGTTTCTCGAACAAGCTGACGAACTCCGATACCGCAATGCGACCACAGGTTCTGGCGACGTCAAGATAGCTTTTCAGCTTGGCAGGATCCGAGATATCGGGACTTTCGCGGTCCAGGAACTTGTCGCGTTTGCCTCTTATTGTAGAAGCTGAGCCTCGATTGCGGCCTTGTCGATAACTGACCATACCGATGCGATCTTAGAGTTCTTGAACTCGTAGAAGACGTTCTCCGTAAACGAGATCGTGCGCCCATTGACGCTCAAGCCGAGGAAATCCCCCTTCGGTGAGCATTCGAACGCGAGGCGGGCTGCGACAAGTGGGGGATCGCAGATCAGGAGCTAGATCTTGAAGTGGAGATCAGGAATGTCCTCGAAGTCCTTCACGAGCATGTCACGGTAGCCGAACAGCCTAAGTGGTCGTCCGTTGTGCTCGACTTCGTCATCAACGTAGCTTCCGAGTTGCGCCCAATCCTGCCGGTTTAGACAATCAATGTAGGCACAGTAGAGATCAGAAAGAGGTGTAGCGGCCACGGCGGCTTCCTCTCGAATCGACTTCCAGTTCTGGGAAGTATGGCTTGGTTTCTGCGTAACTAGAGTGGATCGAACGCGGCGGCAGGAGAGCGTGTAGGCCAGCCAATGAACCCAGAAGCTTACGCTTCTCAGGTGCCGGCACCGTAGATTTAGCGAGCCGAAGGCAAAGCGCCTCCCCGGATCGCCAGATCAGAAGCTCACGGTAACCCCTGTCACTCGGCCCAATCAGTAAAGGCCTGCGAGCGGGCCTCGGGACGTTCAGCGGCGTTACTGTTGGCGGAACGGCGGAAAAGGCTGGCGACCTGATCGTGTGGACTGAAAGGAAGCGTTGTGCGTGCCAGGCGGACTTGAAGCGCTTCATGATTTGCTCCCGTCGCCGGGTGGGCTGATGGCTGTTCTCCGCGCGGTTGTTTAAGCCCCGATGTTGCCGATGCTCGACACTTGGCATGATCTCTCGCTTAGCCGCACCATAGCTCGCGAGCTTGTCGGTGATCATCACGCGAGGAGCTCTGCCCTGGTTCTTGAGCAGCTTGCGCAGCAGCCGCTTGGCTGCTTTGGCATTACGCCGGCTCTGAACCAGGATGTCGAGCACGGCCCCGTGCTGGTCGACGGCCCGCCAGAGCCAATGCTTCTTACCGGCGATGCTGATCACCACCTCGTCAAGGTGCCATTTGTCTCCTGACGATGGCAGACGGCGGCGGATCTGTTTGGCGACGCTCTGGCCGAATTTCAGCGCCCACAGCCGCACCGTCTCGTGGCGGATCTGTTGCAAATACGGTTTTTACTTGTCTATCGCCACCAAGTTGCAAAAGCGCACGACTGCAAAATCAATCACTTACAGTGATTGCCACAGCGCTAAAATGGTACCCGAAACGACTGTACTCGAAGTTTGCAACAGATCCCAGGTTGCACTCGTTCTGCTACGGGTCAACGGTTCCGCCCCCGTTTAACCGTCAGCAATACGCTGAAACGGCACAAGCTCCAGGTTCATAACAGACTTATCGGAATTGCTGTTGACTGGCGGGGTGCCGAGGACCACCGTTGAGCCGGTTACTGGCGCTTGAAAGCCCTGGTCAAATCAGGAGGAAAGCGGATGCCGATCTACATCACACGCGGCCGCTATTCGGCAGAGTCCATCAGGAATCTCGTCGCCAATCCCGAGGATCGCCTGCCAGCCGTCCGAAATCTGGTCGAGGCCGCCGGCGCGAAGCTCTTGAACTTCTATGTCACCCTCGGCCACTATGATTTCCTGGTGATCACGGAGGCGCCCAGCGCCAAAGAGGCTTCAGCATTCATTCTGGCCGCCGCCTCTGCCGGCAGCGTTACTGACATCGAGACGACGGAAGCGTTCACAAGTTCGGAGGCCAAGCAGGTTTTTGCTGGCGCCGGCAAGGCAGCGGAAAAATACAAACTGCCAGGCAAGTAGGACCACTGCGTCGGACAGATACGCAGCGCGCTGCTCACCCATCCTGCACGGTCAGAGTAGACAATCGATAGCTGCTCGTGGGCAGTTTCATTAAGGCGCTTCCCGGAAATTGTGTGTGAGCATCCAGTCGGGACAAGACAGAACTACGGGGTGCCATATGTCGGCGAGGAGATCAGCGCTTCCACTTGCCTTCGTAGCGGAACTCCGGGGCCGATTTTAGCTGTTCAAGGTCCGCGTTCATAGTCGCCTGCCACTTGCTCTCGCCTTCGGTGTACCGGATTGAGATTGCGGAGGGATCGACAGCCACATAACGCTGGCCGCTGCCCAGGATCTCTCCGACGGACAGCACAACTCCGATGATCTGGCCGCCCTCGAAGACGACATCCTCAATCTTGCCCATCTCTTTCCCACCAGCGCTTTGGACGTTCAGGCCGATCAGCCGTGAACTCAGAAGGGCATTGTTGCCAATCGAGATGAACTTGGGTGCACCTGACGCTGGTGGGGTGCTCTGAGCATGAGCGACACCTGACCAACCGAGAGTGACGAGAAGGAAAATCGCAGATAAGCGCATGGAAGCCTGTCCCTGAATTGAAGCCTGCAGCCAACATTGCCCAGGATAGTGGCCGATTGAGGAGCACTACCGATGCCGCGTAACTGGACATCTTCAGTCTGGCGCAAGGGCAGGGCGTCTGCACCTTCTGCTAGCGAGAGGTACCGTGACAAACAACGGAAGAAACGTGAAGCGATCCAGGCATCAAGTGGCTGTAGTGAGACTTTCCGCTAGGGAACTGGCTTGGGCTCACCATATATAAGCTCGGAGCCGCTCAATGCGCTCCTCAAGGAGCGCCTATGCGGATCATGATAGCGACAGCCGTGCTTGCCCTGTTCATGGTGCCTCATTCTGTTTCCGCTCAGGGCAGAGTTGCACCGGATGCAGTAACGCCAGCGGTGTCAGCGTCAAAGTCGTACACGGCGGATGAATCCGCTGCGATGGCAAGAGCGGCCCGAGTCAAGGCCGAGGCGCAGGAACGGGTTTGGGATCGCAAGATGAAGATGATCACGAGAGGCATCTGCACAGGCTGCTAAGCCGGGCGTGAGCCCGCGGCGGCGAGGGCCGCGACGCTTGCGGGGCATAGGCGCGGCATTGACGATCGCTAGTCAGGTATTGGTTAACCTTGCTCGATCGGTCCCCACTCACAGGGGCATCGTGGCGAGGTACAGGGCCAGCATCAGCAGGCCCTCAGGCCGAGAGAGCCTGCCATGCATGGTGCGCGCTGGCTCCCGTAGCGTTCTTCCAGGCCTCTTTGGCGCGCGCGGCGGGACATCGTCGGCTTCCTCCCGGTGCAACGACAGACGATGACGAGGCACCGACGATAGCGTGGTGCGCACGGGGCGACGATCCCCAAGGGATCCGTTCCTGCGCTGCGCCTCCATCTGTCCACGGCGGGCCAGTCGGAGTATACTTGGGGATCGGTCGCGCTTTGACAGGAGGTGAGCCATAAGAAGGCATCACGCCCTCGCGTACCTAGCATTCGTCGCCGCGTGACGCGGCTCTGGGCTCACGCTTGAAATGGCTCAGGCGTAAATGGCGAACGCTCAACCAGCAGAACCTTGGCGGGCACGCCGACCGACCGGAGCCCATCGTGAATTCTGTGCATCTGCTCGGATCCTTGCGCCTTGCGAGCATCATCCACAGTACGGAACTCCAGCATGGTGATCGTGTTCGGGCTGGATCCATCAGTCGTGCGGTAGGCCATAAAGGACACCGCACCGGGGATTTGCAGAAGCTCGGCAATCCAGCCCCGGACATGCTGGTTGTAGTCGTTCCAGCGATGGGGCTCGGTCGGACGGTCATACTGAAACATGACATAGGCCATGGGATACCTCCCTGAAGGCTGGCGCTATCACAGCACACCGGAGCAAGCCGTCATAGCGATCAGAAGGATGCGCCCCCGTTGCAGCCGCTTGGTCTCGCCAGGATCAGTCGGAGCGACGATCGCTCCTGAGTTCATTGGCGTTGATCACGCGCGCCAAGAGGTCTTGCAGGGTCTCCCGCTCCCGTTCCGACAGGGCTGCCATCACGCGATCCCGCACCGCAAGAATCGCCGGGTATAACCGTGCATAGAGTTCGAGCCCTTCGGGTGAGAGGCTGAGAAGGCGCAGCTCGCGTCCGTGTTTCCCGGGTGCCCGGCTGACGAACCCGAGAAGCTCAAGGTGCTTGACCATCCGCTGGGCACTCGGAAGGTCAATGCCGATCCGCTCGGCCAGTCGCCGCTCGTCGATGTTCGGCGCATCGTGGAGGGAAGCCAAGACCGCAGGTTCGACCAGTGTCAGGCCCTCTGGCTTGGTCACGTCCACCAGCGCGCGATTCAGGATGGTATGGAACCGTCGTCCTAGATTGAACTCACTGCGGCGATGAACCGGGGGAAGAGCCCGAGACCGCGGATGATCAGACGGATGGGCCAGATAGGCTCGCACAGGCACATCGAGGTTTTTCACGAATTGCGTCCCGAGGTCGTCGAAGGCCAGTGGCAGCACCCTGGACACGTAGTCATAGGCTGTTCCTGAGAGGCAGACTAACCCCGGCTGTGCCAGCTTCTCCATGCGGGCGGCAATGTTCACCCCATCGCCAAACATGTCGCCGTCTCGAACCATGACTTCTCCAACATGGACGCCGATCCGGAAGGTGAGGCGACGGTCCTTGGGGGTTTCCTCGTTCGCCGCAGCAATCCTTTCCTGAATGCCAACCGCACATCGGACCGCATCGACGACGCTTGGGAACTCAGCAAGAATGCTGTCGCCTGCGGTGTTGGCCGTGCGACCGCCGTGTTGGGTGATGTGCCGATCCATGATCTCGCGGCGCGAGTCGAGCAGGGCCAGAGTTCCTGTCTCATCCGCATTCATCAGGCGCACATAGCCTGCCACGTCAGCGTAGAAGATCGCTGCGAGGCGGCGTTGTATGACTGAGGCGCGCTTGTTCATCCTCGGGTACCGCCCTTCATGGGCCTGCCCAGGCCCAAGTCGCGTCGGTAAAGCTTCTCCGCTCTACAGGATCATCGGTCAGTACTGGGTCCCCTTCCTGACAGGCAGGCGACCCCGGCGAAATGGCAAGGACCAGCCTTCCCGATCGGGGTCCTCTCACCAGTGGTAGCGGATCGTCAGCGTGCAAACGGCGACAATGCCAGCCATCAGGAGGAGTGAAATCAACGCTTGGGAAAGCATTACATGAACCCCAGGATCACAGCCCCGCAGAACAGGAAGGCCAGAGCCGCAACAAAGAGCGCTTCGTTTTCGTAAGAAATGTAGGACCTGATGCTCTGAATCATGATGTCCTCCTCAATTTATTGAAGTATACACGCTTGTCCCGCCTAAGTATATGATTGTCTCGAAGCATGCATTATTCGATAGGGTCGGAGACAAATTCCAAGCCATTGACGCAATCCAAGAGATGAGAAACTTGAAAAGCGGATCACTATGCTTCTTTGACCCTCCTGGGTCCCGTCTTGAGCATGTGTCCAGCAGGGCCCCATTGATGGAAAAGCCTTCGTCGAGCACAACCAACGGAACCGAACCTCTCCGGGTGTTCGCCGGTCAAGGGGTCCGCCTGTGCTGGGATCCTACGCCTGCGCACCGCGCTGTGTGGTGGCACCATCCTCATGGACGAGGCCAGCAACTCGACGGCTGTTGGCTGTACTGATTGCCCGATTGTATTCACAGCAGCGTCAGAGCAAGAAATAAGATGCTCACACGGAGCACATCTCGCCATCGGCATCAACAGACGGTCAGATGCCCTGACCCCAACAGCATGGAACTCTCTGGCGATTTTAGGATTAGGTAAGCATACGGACCCACTATTCCCCGCATTCCCCTTGTGCAGTGGGTCCAAGACTTGCGAGAGATTGCTCGACCCGGCGCTTGCAAAAGCAGCCGGGTTCTTTTTGCCTCTGCAGGATGGCACAATCACTCATTAGCAGAAGACTCTAACACCAGACGAGGTGCGACTCGGCCTCGCTCCCATGCTTGAATAGAGCGTTCCCTGAAGTGTTCGGGGTTACTTTGACGGGTTTGATCTGTGTCTCCCGAACCACGCATTCGGCTCCACTCGACAAAGCCCTGATCCGGTACTGTTGCTCGTGCGATGTTTCAGGCAGCACCTGCACTATCACGTATGTATCGGGGTCAGCCCTCCTGGGATGGGCAGGAAGAACCGACTGACCGACCTTGAACTTGGGCCTCATGGGACACTCCGTTCAGCAACGTGTGACAGCCCCTAACTTGGAATAATCTTATCTCTCTCACTTCATGAGAACCAGAAGAACATCGATCCTGGTTCCGTGCTCGACCAACAGGACGGCTGCTGGGCTTCACCCCCAACCGTTGCCGTAGGCCCACTCCCTGTCAGGCTCCATCGTCAACACTCGCGCATCCGCAGCCTCAGCTACCTGCTGCATGGCACGGCGAGCAGCACGAGCTTCCTCAATCAGAGCCAGTTGCTGCTCCCGTGAAATGGGATGAATATGTCTTAGGTGTTCCCGCCGCCGCCGGGACTGTCGAGCGGAACGGCTATTCTGAGGAGTTGATAGGCTTGGATGATGAGTGATTGTGAGCATGACCTCGCTCCACCTCTGCCGTAGCTTCAACATACCCCTGCGATAGCCTGTCAACTAACTTGCATTGGCGGGTGAGCTTCGGGGCTACTCGGCATACCTTTGCTCTCTTCTCCACTGCTCCGATTATTGGAATCGAAACACCTCAATAGCTTTACTCGACCGTCGTTTCTACGAATGTTGTTGCTCCCGGTGCGGTGCGTACCCGCGACTGGTTCGGCCATAATCGGGTACATCCGTCTTCCGATCTCGCTTCTCACCATGGATCATCCAGGCCAGGACATACCCGATGGCTCCTGCCACGAGGAGCGAGAGCAACGGGTTCTCGGCCATGCGGTGGCTCACGGCTCTCTGGCCCTCGCGAACATACCGCTCGGCCTGCGGGTACTGTTCTCGTGTCTGACGGGCGTATTGCTCACCTCGTTTGTACACATTCCCGGCGGCTTCAGCAGCACTTCCGGCGACATCGTTGAGCGCCTCGCGTACCTGATCCAGAACCTGCTCGGTTGAGCCCTGTTCCGATTCGCCCTGCTGGTTATCAGCCGCTAAGGAATGGGCTTCCTTCTCAGGGCGGTCAGGTTCAGGGCCTTTGGTGATGGTGACAGAAGCCGGATCGCTCGTGAGGAAGGTCTCCTCGATGGCATGATCGAGCCTTGCATCAAGGTTCTCCTGCGAGTTCTCAACTAGACTGCTGTCCAACGATCTCTCGATAGACTTACCCCCATTCTTATCAGGGCTGGATTGGCCGTTGATACCGAGCGGGTTCATCATACGAGCCCTCCAAGACAATCAGAGCAGGTTGTTTAGCGACCTGCACGAATTGTAACGCTAAGGCTGAGAGCCCCGTTCCAGAATAACTTAACCTATGTAACGAGCATGGCCACGCCTGATGACAGACCCAACCTCATTCGGGTAGTGGAGGAGTGCTACGGACATCATCGCGATCCGCAAAATGAAGATGACCTGGTGGCGGGCCGGAAAACTCTTATCGGGTATACGTCTCGTTAAAGATCGTGGCTTTCACCACCCGATCTGCTCCGATGTCCTCCGGGCTCTCGATGCCAAGCAGATCAGCCAGTCTGGTGCGGGCACGGTTGACCCGGCTCTTGATCGTGCCGATCCGTGCGCCGCAAATCGCAGCCGCCTCCTCGTACGAAAATCCTTGCGGACCCACGAGGAGGAGAGCCTCGCGCTGGTCGATGGGCAGCTGGGCCAAGGCAGCCTTGAGGTCCTCCAGATCAACATGCCCGTCCTGCTCGGGCGGCACAGCGAGGCGGGCTGCGGTGCCGCCATCCGGGTCTTCCACCTCCCGCCGTCTCTTCCGATAGAATGTGTGAAACTGGTTCCGCAGGATGGTAAAGAGCCACGCCTCGATGTTGGTGCCGGGCTGAAACTGGTTGATGTACGTCAGACCGCGCACCATCGCTTCTTGCACCAAGTCGTCGGCCTGATCGATATTGCCAGTGAGGGAGATGGCAAATGCCCTCAACGAAGGAATGGACTGGAGCAGGCCTTCGCGAAGGTCCGGGGGCAGTGTCATGACTTTCCCCCGGAATGAGGCTGATCCAACTGCCTCATAAAGTCGAGAACGCGGCCAGGAAGGGGCTCCTCCTCAAGCCTTCCGTACGTCGCGCGAAGCTCCTCACCGAGCTTGTCTCGGATGGTCGAGGAGGTGCGCGGCTCTATTCGGAGGAGACCCGTTCGGGATGCTGGTCGGCGCTTGTCGGTCTTGCTCATCGTGGGAACTCCTGAGCTAAGCTCCAGTCCCAGAGGCTAAGCGATCATCGTCGCTGGTCCCGAACGATAAGGTGTCCGACTAAATGAGTTCTTAAAGCGCGAACTTTCTTCAGATGACTTCAGATGATCAGCCGCGTTCGAATTGGCGTTCAGGAGGCAGACGCAGCGGAACATTGCGACCGAAGAAGCGGAGAGAAGGCTGCTTCGAGGTAGTCAAAGGGTGCTGTCTTGGGGAAAGCCAAACGTTCTGTTCATAGATGTTCGTCAAAATCCCGCTGCGTTGCACACAAGAGACCCTGAAGAGGGGCGAGCGCATAGGGGCATTCTGCGGCTATCCATGCTGCCAGCGAGAGTATCTCGATGCAACAAACTATGCTCCAAAGTGACGCCCCGACAGTCACGTTTCCTCTCCTCACCGACACGCCGCTGAACCAACCGGTGGACGCCTATGATCTTCAGCAGCTTGGGGAACGGTTGCGGGTGGCCTACGGACCGGTTGAGACTCCCCTCCCGGCGCGGTTGGCCGAGCTTGTGGAGCGCCTCGCACGACGGGAGCAGACGGACAATTAGGCTGCGGCTGGTACATACTTCCAGTTCAGCCCCCAATCGGCACCTTTGCCGTCAACCTTGAATCTCTCCGTCCGTGAAGACCAGCGTAGATCGCTGGTCGAAGGTTTGTGCCGAACTTAGTCGCGCCTGATCATCAAGCTGCCTGAGTACGCTTGGTGATATGCGCCCGGTACGCGGCTGCCGATTTCATGGTGATTGTCCCGGCGTCGGTCAGCTTCACAATTTCGGCTTTAGCCCGTCGTGCTGCCGGTGCAGTGTAGGACGGCTTCAGCATGACCTGAATTCGGCTGTCGATGTGCCGCCGATAGGCACCAGCCTGTCGTGAATTGATGGTCTTATCGGCAACAAGCTGATCCAGTCGATCATAGGCTCGCTTCGCTTCCATAGGCGTATAGGTCTGCTTCTTCTCAAACAAAAGGGGCTCCTTTCGGCGATAAAGCAGCCCATGTGGGTACAGGTACCGGATATTTCCAGAGGGGCTCCTATTTCACGGGATCACATGGCTGCCGTAGCCGGGAGGAAGGACACAAACCCTATGAAGTATGTCATGCTAAAATTAGATGGTGGCGAGTTGCTCCCGTTGCTCTTTCCTGAGTTCATGCAACACAATCAGATGGCTCGGTCCGTTCCTGCCACGGTCGTGAGTGCCGGTCACATCTCTCTGGAAGCCGGAAAGATTGTTGCCCATGGTGCGTCAAGCTCTCTGGATGTCCTCTCGCGGGAGGAGGATAGCGGCATTATCCAAGCGTATTTTGATGGGCAGGATGTCATTCAGCGGGAGCGCTGATCCTCTACAAAAGTAACTGTTCCCGGCCTACGGGTCTAAGCGGCAATCCGCTGTACTGCGACGCTGACCCTCATGCAGCACCGCATCCGCCGACTTGAACGAGGCAGAGAGCAGCCGTCACCGGGCACATCCTCCAGGCGAGATGTCGGACGTGACCCGAGGTTATTACCAGTCCGATGAACGGACACCGGTTATAGAATCTGCGGGTAAACTCCAGGCTCTTCGACCCTTGGAAACATCGAGACCGGCAAGCAGCACCTGGACACCAGGATAACCCTCAAGCCCAGTCCATCTGCCGCCTGCGCTGTCCGTTTCTAAAACCTGATCTTTGCTGATCTACCCTGAGATATCTGGGTTCTCCCTGACCCGAATGTTGCTATGCTGGGGCCAGTACAAGATCTGTTCCTGATTATACGCCGGCATTATCAACCAAACACAGCTTTTCCTTTTCAGCTAAGCTTTTGCGTGAGACTCTGATCTCGTGATCGATGATCTGATCGGGAGGTCAGCATGGACTTGTCTGTCCGCGAGGCGCTGTCGGGCATCACCACGGTGCAGGACATGGTCAGAGCCTTCCAGGACGAGGATCGCTGCCGGCGGTTGCTCGAGGCGATGGTCTGGCCCAAGGGACGAATTTGCCCGGCCTGTGGCTACCGCCGCTCCATTGCCCTGATGGGCCGGGAGAACGGGAAGTGTGCACGACCGGGCTCTACCAATGTTCAGATGGCACCTGCCGATTTCAGTTCACAGTCACAACTCGTACGCCGCTTCATGCAACCAAGCTCCCGCTTCGGGTGTGGTTGTCCGGCCTCTGGCTGATGCTGCAGTCGGACAAGGGCATCTCGTCCAACCGCCTGGCAGAGGCCCTCGGCGTCAGCCAGCCGACGGCTTGGCGCATGGGGCATGCCCTGCGCCTGATGGTCGGACGCGAGCAGGCTCTGGGTGGTGTTGTGGAGATCGACGGCCTTTATGTGGGTGGCAAGCCGCGACGGGAGAAGAACTATTCTTCGCCAGGACGAGGACGCAAAGGTCAGCCCAAGACCTTGAAAACACCAGCACTTGTGGCCGTGCAGCGGCCACCCGATCAGAGTGTCGGTGCGCCATCAGGTGAGGTTCGGGCAGCCGTGATCGAGGATCTGTCCGAGTCCGAAGCGGATCGGGTTCTCACAGAGGCAGTCGATCTTGGCGCGCATCTGATGAGTGACGAATGGAAGGCCTTCGTCTCTATTGGCACTGCGTTTGCGGCGCATGACACCGTCCACCATAAGGCTCGCGAGTATGCGCGTGGTCCAGTGCACATCAACTCGGCGGAGGGCTTCAATGACCGGATCCGCCGAACGGTCTCGGGTGCGTTCCACCACATCAGCCCGCATCACGCGGATCTCTACTTCAACGAGATCGGCTTTCGCTGGTCGCAGCGGGTGGTCACGGGCCAAGCGCCGCGAAAGACGCGCAAGGGCCGGCCGGTGACCAAAACCTTGTGGGCGCGAATACCGCCTGCCCTGCAGCTCCCAGCGGTGTTTCGCTTCGCCATCGGACGCGAGATGCGCCGAACAAATGCCGGCGGGATCAGCCTTCTCTCGAAAGTTGCTGTGTTTGGTTGATAATGCCGGCGCTCAGTCAGGCACAGATCTTGCGCTGACCCCATTCACGACAGCAGGAGAGGGGAGGGCAGGTCAGGAGCGAAAAGCGGACCTTCTCACGGCCAAGCTGAAGGGCAGTCCGTGACCGAGGCCGTGTGAAAACGCGATTTCGAGCGATGTGCGATGGCCGCTGTTTGCGTGTGTAGCCCCGGCCGACATCGGTCGGCAAAAGGGTTCAGACTGCGAGAGCCCTCAGCAGAGGCCCGACA
>JAESFL010000905.1_pt1 | contig 14591 bp, 16 predicted proteins | sample 9269401 | NCBI WGS metagenome assembly JAESFL01 (sample SAMN14506025, study PRJNA617098) | algae metagenome | isolation source: Gloeocapsa sp. UFS-A4-WI-NPMV-4B04 and co-occurring heterotrophs from desert... | place: USA: Utah | collected 2006-10-01 | reverse complement strand
CCGAATTTTAAACTAATTGTTGCACCCTTTCCTGACAAACAACGAGGCTCTGACCAATTTTTCTTTCAAGCCTCTCCTAAAATCTCCTTGACATTTGCGTTACAGCCTTAACTTGTCACCAATGCCTTGAAGTGGTGTGTAGTTACATTTCTTTTTCAGCAGCAACCCCTAGTAATTTTGGCTTTTACTAACTACTGAATAGTTGTTGAATAATTTTGCAGTTGGCTTATTTGTATGCTAAGTTTTTGCAGATGTCTGCGGATTACCTTTTTGCCTTTAGTCTTGGCTCTCAAGTAGATAGAGCGATAGTGCACTTGATAGTATTCTACCTGCTCTAGACTTTTATTCATCTCTTTTTATCCAATTTTTGCGTTTAAGAAACGATTGAGTCCTAAATCATTAATCAGCTAATCTGTCCATTACATCTTCTTTGATTTACTATTACCTTTGGGCTTTTTTAGACTTGAGTGAAACTCGTTATCTTCTCCCAATATCCCCGCTTCTACTGCATGGCAGTGGCGTACTAATTCTCCATTTGCAATCTTGATCATTTTGGCAATTTTGTCCTTAATCGAAACCATAAAAGTAACTCCTGTTAATAAAAGAGGGCTAGAAAGTATTTCCTAGCCCTGCGGGGATTACTGGTATAATTGAAATGACTTAGCTGCCTTGGTAAAAGAAGATCTTATGCAGTGGTAATGAGCTACTTCACCACACAAGTCTGTTTAAATACCTCGTTATCTTTGAGTTGGGGCAACTGAACGTCAGCGTGCGTTCTCTTCAAGCTTTGGGTAGAGTCTTCCGCTATCTCAGCTTTTGCTACTGCTGCTCTAACTGCTGCTGCCCAGTCATGAAATTCATCAAACCCATTTGAGGTTAAAGTATTTCCGCCATACACCAACCCACCTTGGTCGAGCATTTGTATTGTCCACTTACTTACAGCCAGTAGCTCTTGCTCCGCTTCTTGATGGGCAATATTAACTTGCTTCACTGTTGTTTCTCCTATTCATTAAATCGAATGGGGGTGCTTAAATATTTAGCATTAGTTGCCGTACTGGGCTAGCTAAAGCCTCTTTTTTGGCTCGATAGTAAACCTCTCGCCCCCAACATCTGGGTAACGAGCGCGACAAATGCCTCTCCCAGTTGCTCACACCTTGCGAAGTCTTCCTCTCCACCTGTTACGTCGATTTCTAGGGTTAGCTTTTGGGTTTTGAGCGGTCTATCTTCAGAACACATTTTTGGCAAGCCTCTAAATATTTCAAAAAGGCGCTGCCTGTAGTGATGCCAGCGCCTTTCGTTATTAGTCAGTTATTAACTAAAATGGTGTGTCACCATCTGCCCAAGCGTACACCTCCCAGCCGGAGCCGAAATGCTTTCTGATTTCACTTACCATTGCTGTGAAGCCGCTTTCTTGTATGACCAAATCAACGTGCTGCAATGAGCCATTGAACCGATTTAGTAGCGTTACCAAGTATCTGTTATTGGGCTTTTGAGGGTCTTTAACAACCGTAATGTACTCGGTATCGCCTAACTCAATCCCTTGCTCATTCTCTAGTTCTGGCTCTTGGCGGTACTCGGTATAGGGGATACCGCCAACTTCTACGGTTTGAATTTCTACTTGTGCTTGTGCCATCATGTAATTACTCCTTATTTACGAGTAGGAGAGCGGCCTAGATTGGTTGTCAGGAGCCGCTCTCTGTTTAATTTGCAAAGATTTTTCTTACTTCACTAGGGCATCTCTGAGCAGCGTTCATCCCCTCGCGGGGCTACCTAGCGAAATCTCACGTCTGGCGGTATCTCCCGTAAGAGGTTTTCCAGTTCCGGCGGTGTCTCTCGGCTCCGCTTGCCTATTGCTTTGTTGAAATTCGTTGAAACCGTTAAACGGAAGTGCAACTCTTTATTTTTTATTCTTGGTGAGGCGGTTTGCTTTCCTCATCCCTTATATTTAATAGTATAGCGTTAGACGCTATAGTTGTCAAGCGTCGAGTAGTAAATATTTAGTGTTGGATGCTATAGTATGATCGTAAGGAGACAAACTAGAGGAAACTTAAGCATGGTGTTATTGGTAGAACAGTCCATGCTCAGATGGCGATTGGGTGAAATAATGGCTCGCGGTAGGATTACAAACCGGGAGCTAGCACATCGTCTCCATCGGCATGAGACTTCAATCTCGCGTATGAAGAACTCAGACACTATGCCAAAAATGGACGGTGATGAGCTAAACAGCTTGTGTAATGTCTTGACACAACTTTTGAGAGAAAGAGGCCAGGATGTCGTGATTACTCACCTAGACCTTATGCAGCATTCTCCAGATGATTTGGGGAATGTATGATGAATTGTCTTCGCACAGTCTTAATAGGAAATCAAGTACAGAATTACTGGTATTCCTTACGATTAATTCTTTTCCAAGTAGTCTTTAGTGACAATTTCATCTCCTCAGATAAAAATCTTTTGTAGTAGCGATCGCCTAACTCTTAGCAGGGGAAGCGATCACTACCTACCACAACCTAAGTTATTAACTGTAGAGGTTATGGCATGACAATCGTATCCGAATCTGTGCTGATCGAGTCAAAATCAGCCCGAAATAACCAGCTAGCAAGTGTCCCTCATGACCGCGCTACTGAAATTTTGAGTCAAGTTGAACCTATGAGTTCGGGCAGTTATATTTTTCTGCCTCGCTGCTCTTTGGTGAGGTGGACAAAATGAGTGTTATTACTCACAGCATCAATGAGATTGTTGTTGGTCAAAGAGCAGTTGACGGATATATTAATGCAACTGCAATGTGCCAAGCGTGTGGGAAGCAATTAGCGCACTATTTGGAGAATCAAACAACGAAAGCCTTTCTGGAAGCGCTTTCGGAAAACATCGGAATTCCGATATTAAATTTAGCCGAAGTCAAGCGGGGGCGTAATGGTGGTACTTGGGTACATCCCCAAGTTGCGATTAATCTTGGTCAATGGTGTAGTCCCCAGTTTGCTGTACTCGTATCTAAATGGATTTATGAGTGGATGCGCGAGAACAAGCCTCCGGTCGCTGTACAGTCAATTCCTTCACAAAGAGAACGATTGGAGAACATTCGCCTCGGACTCGATTTGTTTCAACAATTGGGTGGCTGTGACCCACGTACCGAAATGTTGCTCAAAGACCACATCCGCAACATCTTGGTAGAAGAAAAACTCCAGCCTACCTTACCTGGTCGAGTTGAGTGGCCTGTGTCTGACCGCGCTGTGGTACTGGGTCATCGCCCTACACCAGCACAGTTACGCCGCATCGGTAAAGAAGCAGCCCGAATCTACCAACAACGGCATGGAGAAAAGCCTGTACAAAGGGAGCAATTTGTCGGCGGCACTACGCGCATGGTGAATGTTTACTCTGAGGCTGATGTTGATGTTTTAGATGAAGCGATCGCCTTAGCTATGGCAAATATCCAGCAATAATTCACACCATTTGTATACCGAGCGCTCGTGTTCACGGCTGTCCCTCTCAGTAACGCTGTGAAGTTAGTAAATTAAACTCCCCTTCCATCGCAGTTACCTAAAGTCAAGCTAGTACAGGGGTTGCCTTAGTTCATTAATTTAGAGGTTTTGATTATGGTGGTTGTACAAGAAATTAGAAACACTACGCTGCCTGAAGCTACGTTTCCTTTAAGCTTTCAGAATTTTGTTAGTGAGCAAATGGCTTATTTAGCTAAATATGCTTATGAACAAGCAATTACTCGTAACCGCAATTTAATTGTGGCATCCCATCAATGTTTGGAAGCTACAAACATTACTACTGAAACTGATGGGACGGTTACTCGTATTAACGGGAAGTGGGAAACTCACCTTGGTCGTGTAGATCTACCAAGCTTCAAACAACATCTAGTTAATTTGTATGGTGAACAAGACACGATTAAATGCCATCTTGATGCAGCTGAACGACTACTTGATTTACTTGACCCAGATAGACATTGTTTGCTATATCTCCAACAAGGAATTTTCTTGAGTGAGCATGATATCTGCTGGAATGATGAGCGATTTATCAGTGATTTAATCGAGTTTCCAGTTTCTCTATCTAGCTGGTATACATCAACCTTTGTTACTCCTAATCGCAAGCCACGCCAGCAACCAGAACAAAATCTGGAAATTGAGCTATTTAATTGGCTCCTGATTCATGGTGTAGAGGTTGAGCGTCAAGTAGCAACCAAAAATCATCACCGCTTGGATCTCTGGATACCTGGTCGCATGATGTTAGAGCTAAAAGCCAGTAAAGTCACAGGTGATGATGTTTGTCAGGCTATTGATTACTACGCTACTTATCAACGCCCGATTATCCTCATTGGTAAAGGCTTATCTACTGCTGCTAGTCGCGGCATTGAAGGATTTACTAGAGAAATCTCACAGGATGCATTAGTTTTCGTCACTTGGTCAGCTGTCAAAACCTATTTATTGGGGGCTTTAAATATTCGTGGCTATGTTACTGGTTAAGGAGTTTCTATTCAGCGCAAGCGTGAATTAATCCAACCAGGAATAACTGCCGCTCCCTGTCAGTACGTACCGTTTGAGTTCGTGCCAGAACTGGATCGCCTCTGGGCTGCACGCCTTGGCTCCCGCCAACGACTTTTGGGCGAGTAGGCAGTTCCATTTATTTTTCCAAGTAGCTCTTTCATCAAACTTTAACGGGTGAAAAAGTGGAAAGGGGTTGAATATATACCGTAGCTAAATCTCCTTCCATGATTAAACCGCTTAGGGCTACCTAATTCTTTTAAACCTCAACTAACAAATCATGAGTCAAATTCAGTGGACGCAACAAACCTGGAACCCTATACTGGGCTGTACCCAAATCATCGGCAATTCTCAGGAACTCAGTGGTTGTTTACACTGCTACGCCATGCGCCAAGCATATCGCAATCAAGCGATGGGGCTAAGGGGATATCAAGGAGTGGTCAAGAAGTTAAGTTTTGGTGCCATTGTGTGGACAGGCAAGGTTAACTTAGTTCCCGAAGCTCTACTTAAGCCTCTCCAGCGTCTTAAGCCTACTACTTGGTTTGTCAACTCGATGTCCGATCTCTTTCACGAATCGGTTTCGTTCGAGATGATCGATCTAATTTTTGGGATAATGGCACTCTCGCAACAACATACTTTCCAGGTTTTAACGAAGCGACCGGAACGGATGCTGGAATGGTTTGAACAGACTCACCGAGACGATTGGTGTAACGCTTTAGTCCACTACGCTTGGTCTGGTGTTTCTAAGTTTGTTAATGGCACAACAAACCTTGATGTAGCAATTAGGAATCCTGGTTTTCCACTACCCAATGTTTGGTTGGGTGTCTCAGTCGAGAGCCAATTCGCTGCTGACGAACGGATACCCCTGCTGTTAGAAACACCCGCAGCACTACGCTTCCTCAGTTGTGAGCCGTTATTAGAATCTATCGACTTAACTACCGTTAGATGCCTCAACGGTGGTTTGACACAACCTGGAGTTGATTTTAATCCAGGGCAACCGCTTGGTACTTTTGATGCGTTATCAGCAGGAATTTCCTGGGGGATTGTCGGCGGCGAATCTGGATATAATGCTCGTCACTGTTGTGTTGAATGGATACGCCACCTGGTCGGGCAGTTCAAGACGGCAGGTATCCCTGTTTTTGTGAAGCAGCTTGGTACTTCTTGGGCAAAATCGTCTGGTACTTATCGCTATCACAGCAAGTGTGGCGCTCCTGATGTTTGGCCTGAAGATTTGCAAATCCGAGAGTTTCCATCGAGGGAGAGATCACACGCCAGGGCTGCGGAATTTATTTGATGCTGAAATCACCAATACTGAGGAGAAATAGCAATGATCCTAAGTTTCGCTTGGACTACTGATGTACTACTGGCTGGCAAGAAAACTTGTACCCGCCGAGTTTGGAGTGAACGTACTGCACAAGCCTGGGTTAATGCTTATAAGAGTGATCGCTTAATTCATTCCGCCTGGGACAAATGCTCTTTCGTGAAGGGCGCAAAGAAAATTACTGATATCCAACTTACACACTTACCCTACCAGCAAGCGCTAAGGGATATGCCCCAGTCCGATTTGGATGCTGAGGGCGGCTTGTGCGCATCTAAAGAGGAATTTGTCAACTTGTTTGGTAGCCCAGAAAAAGTGGTTTGGGTGGTGAGGTTTGAATTAGTAATGCCCCCTTGTGGACAGGCATGGGAGGCTCTTGCGCCTGGGCAACGCTCGTTGGGTCGATATTGCCAAGAGTGAGCGCTCTTGAAGTGGATCAGACAACAAATATGATCGCTTTTTCTTAATCTTCCTTTCCCAGTAGTAATTGCGCCAGTACAACCACACAAGCGAGATGTTTTAACCGGAGCAAATCTTAACTATGACTCTACGACAACTATCCTCTCGACTTCAAGAACAGCCATTAGAGCCTAAAACACTAGACTTTGACTATGCTAGCCTAGAGCCAGCCACCCGAATTGTTGTCCAGCAGCGTACTTCAGAAATCAAAACTTTAATCCAACGTACTGCTCAAGACATTTTTGATATTGGGCAGAAACTGATTGAGGTAAAAGCAAAGCTGGGTCATGGACATTTCCGAAGTTGGTTAAAAGTCGAATTTGAATGGAGTGTATCTACTGCGACTAGATTTATGCAGGTGGCTGAACAATTTAAATACACCAATTTGATTCATTTATCTATCGCTGCCTCGGCACTGTACGAATTGGCTGCTCCTTCTACACCAGAGGCAGCTAGGCTTGAAGCGATAGAACGTGCCAGTAGGGGAGAGCTAATTAGTTATTCTAAAGCTAAACAGATTGCTGACCATTATCAAAAAGTAACTGAAATCACAACTGACCAATCAGTAACTATTGATGTTGATGCCTTGACTGTTGAGACAGAAAGCTCTATTTGGAGCAAGCAGGAGCAATCTCCGTTACCTAGAAAAGAATTTTCGCCATACGCACCGCTGTCCAAGGCTAGCCGAGCTACACAAAGCGCCGCTCAAGGCGACCATCAACCAAAGGCAACACCTGTTGGGCTTTCAGCCACACAACCTGACCATCTGCTTCTAGACGTATTGCCTAACCACTCATCCTTGAACACCGACAACTGCCTAGAGATAATTCCCCAATCACCAGACATCGACAACTACCCAGAGGCAATTCGCCAAACGACAGATATTGATCTAGATACTCTGTGTACCTCACTGCTATTAAATGTAGATTATCTTAGCCACGACCAGATTGATGCTTTGTGGCAAGTTCTAGCGCATCGGATAGAGCTTGAGAAACTAGCTCTATCTAACTGGTCTGATGCCAATTTAAAGCAATTAAACGCAGCTGCCCTGCAAGAACTCGAAAAACGACACCACATAGCCTTGTCATAACCAAATAATCCAGCCCAAACAATGCTTTTTAGCCATTCTTCAACAACTAGATGATGAAAAAAACAAGTTTGCTTACCTACAAGTGCTACAAGGTAGCTAGAATTGAAGGCGATAGCCTTACAATTGCTCGTATATTTCCCATGCCAGCTTTAGCCACTCCCTCAGAGCGCCAACAGTTTGATTACAGCACTCTTGATCCTAAGACTTCTCAGTTTGTGCAACAGCAGACTGGTGAAATTCGGGCGCTGATGAAGCGGACGGCTCAAGACATTATTGAAGTGGGTCAAAAACTCACACAGGTGAAAAAACAGCTAGGGCATGGGCGATTTCGAGATTGGCTCCATGCTGAATTCGAGTGGAGCGTCTCTGCTGCAACCAGGTTTATGCAAGTCAGTGAGCAGTTTCAATCTGTTAATTTAGCGAACTTGAACCTCGCGCCCTCTGCTCTTTATGAGTTAGCTGCGCCTTCAACTCCCCAAATTGCCAGGGAAGAAGCAGTTAATCGTGCCAAAACAGGCGAATCTATCACCCATAAAGCAGCTAAAACAATCAAGCAGAAGTACGCCTCGCGTTCAACTAAACCTAAACAGCAGCCAGAACCAGAGCCAACCTCACAACTGCCGTCGCCACCATCAATACAAGTGCCCCTTTTAGAGCAGTCGCGTTCAAAGCAGCAAATTGTCGCCATTCTTCCTCCTAAACACACTTTAACTGGAACTGAAGCAACAAATGTCTTACTTCCACAGCCTGGAGCAGTAATACAAGGAATTCAGCCAAAGCAACCAGTTTCCACCCCTGATGTACCTGGAGAGTGGTGGCAACTAGGGGGAAAGCATCTCCTCTACTGTGGCGACCCTAATTCACCAGGATTTCTAGAGCGGATTCCAGAGCAGGTCAGTTTATTATTTGCCTTTCCGCCAATTTCCGGCTGGTTGCCTGCTATCTCAGCCAAGACTTACATTGTTTCATCTGAGTATTTACCCCAAGGTAAGAACTCAGATCAGTTTGATGAGTTCTTGGAGTCAAATGTTTTGTTCAATTCTAATCTGAAGGATACTGTAGTTTGCTGCTTCCTGCCCATACCGGATATCGTTGTAGTTATTAGTCGCCTCGCTCGCATTGGCTTATTGGCTGAACCAGATGCAAGGCGCTGTAATGCCGTCATTTCTGATTGGAAGAAAGCCGGAGTGAAGGTTGAGCGGATCAGCTAAAGGCAGCGATTCCCTCAGTCAGAATATATCAATTTAGACCCTTATCAGGGCATAACAATGAAAAATAATTCAGATAACAAAGATTTCAGCAAAATTCTTTTACTAGATTCAGCTTTACTAACAGCCGAATCCAAGTATAATATCCTCAATTGAATAAGACTTCGTGGGTGGGAAGGTCTGTTTGGCGACAGACTGTTTTATTCCTCCACCGAAGCGCTCAACCTCAAACCGCTTATCTTAGGAGGTCAAGCATTATGCTCTTAGTAGTATTGTGCAGCTTTAGCCCGTCCGTTGTCAAACAAAATCTCAGATTTCTCTCCCTAAGTACGTACAGGAAGTGGTGGATTGCTACCCTTAAGTACGTAACAGCGTTTTTAAGAAGTAATTACTATGACGGCTCGAAATTCGGCAGAACGTTAACAAAAGTAATCGCGTCTTGCTTTAGCAGAAAAATAGTAGTAAACTTCTGCCAAGAAATATTTTTAACCCAGAGCAATTTTGTAACCAGTAAAACAAAAGCTTTGAGAATGGACTGCTTTAAAGTCTGTCTTGCGATCACTACTTCTTTAATTAAGGGATTACCCAGTTCTACTTTGGAACAGTGGTTAGCTAGTAGCACGATAGCCGGAAACTTCGGGCTACTAGCCCAAAGAAATTTTTTGCCTGTATTCGTTTAAGTCCAGCAACTTCTTAAAAAATAAAAGCCGAGACAGTGCTACGCAAAACGAACGCCATCCCGACCCATCTCCAATTACTGCTAATTTTAGCAGGGGTTTGAGCAATTGCGTTCGCGTAGCACGTAGTCTCGGTTCCAAACAAGGAAATCAAGATGCACGAACATAAACAAACACATTCTCACCCTTCGCTAAAAAATTTATTGATTGACCGCGACCAAGCCACTACGCAGCTAGAGGCATTGAGTCATAGTCTAAATAATGCGTACCTCAGAGCATTCTTACCGAAAGAAGACCCCCGCTATGGTTCCAATACCGCACGTAAAGCCGATAGGATTAACTGGAAAGAAATTGAAAGTTGGCAAGCTCAAGGCTACGGGATACACATAGTTGTCAACGGTGGCGGACATAAGGACGAGGACGTTCAAACCTGTCGTGCCATTTTCATGGAGCATGATGACCTTGAAATTGAAGTACAGCGCACTTTATGGCAGACGCTAGAGCTACCAGAGCCAACGCTCCAGGTGCAAACAAGGAAGTCAGTCCATTCTTACTGGGTAATCGAAGGCGGCTGTGATGTATCCGACTGGAAACCTTTACAAGCTGACTTGCTCGCCTATGCTCAAGCAGACCCAGCGCTGAAAAATCCTAGCCGGATGATGCGGCTGGCTGGTGCATACCACATCAAACCAGGGCATGAACCAATACGCTGCAACATTATTCACAATTCGGGCAAGCGTTACGGCTACTCGGAGCTACGTACTGCTGTCCCAGTACAAGAGCCGCCAACGCACTTGCCGCAGCACTCTCGTTGGAGGCAAGTTGAGCAAGGCACATCGCCCGATTCAGCCACACAAACGAACGGAGCGCATACGCAAACTGTTTACCAACACTACGAAGAAATCATCATTCCTGTACGTGAGGCAGTTCCCCTAGAAGTGTGCCTAAGCAAAGAATCTCGCGCCCTGCTAACAGAGGGAGCTAAGGAGGGTGGGCGGAATACATCAGGAGCAAAAGTTGCGCGTGACCTAATTGGCACTGCTAATTACCTCACTGCTATCGGGCAGCAATTTAATGGCGCTCCTGAGCAACTGCTCGAAGAATACGCTAATCGCTGCGTCCCACCACTGCCAGTCAAAGAAGTCGAGGCAATCTGGAAGTCGGCTCAAAAAGATAATCCTAGTCCCAGTTGTCAGGCTGAAGGGGTAGAAACTTGTATTCGTGCCTGGTACTGGAATAATCACGTTAAACAAAATCAAACTACTTGGAAAAATAATAATTATCCTTCCAGTCGTGGTTTTGGTAGGAGCAATAGTAATAGCGGCGCTCGCGGCAATACACCATCTATAGGGAGCATTAGCCTGGCAGAGCGTATAAGTGAAATCCTCAAGCGCCATGAGGCTGAGTCAGAAATTGCCACTGCCTTGATGGAGCTAGCCTCTGCAACTGGTCGCACCTACAACGAAATTAACTCTTTAGCAAAAATTATCCGCTCTGAAGGTGATCTTGCAACTGAAGTTATCGAAGCTGTCAAATCTTTCCAGGGTACGCTCAAGAGCTGTCGTAAGCGCTTAAACATCCGGCAATACATAGAGCCAGGGCTAAGTGAACCACTACTCGCCGCCGCCGCCGCGATGCCTACTGCCCCAGAGTATTTGTTCAACACCGTACTAGCAACCACTGCCTCCCGCATCGGCACGTCGGCGCGAGTTGTAATTAATCCAGAAGGTGGCTACGCCCAACCTTGTGTGTTCTGGACAGCGAACGTTGCCCACAGTGGTCAAGCTAAAACTCCACCGCAGCAGATAATCCTCAAGCCACTGGAGGAAATGGAATCAAATGCCAAACTTCTGCATGATCTGGCGATGGCGGATTACGAACAGCAGAAGAATTCAGATTCTCCGCCTCCGGTGCGAATGCGCCGCATCCTCAACAACGTCACCACCTCAACCAAGATTCGGATTCACGAAGAAAACCCCCGCGGCTTAGTGGAATATCTGGACGAACTGGTAGCAGACTATCAACGACTCAACCAGTACAAGAGTGGCAAAGGCGATGACCTCCAGTTAGAACTATCTTTCTGGAATGGCGCTGGCGGCAACTACGACCGTCAGGATGCACGGCTGTTTTTGGGTCGCACTGCCCTAAGTAAGACTGGTACATACCAGTGGGACACTTTAGCGCGGCTGATGAACGATGACGTTAATTTCATTGCTAGTGGTTACTCAGCGAGGTTCCTCTACTGCTCGATCCTTGATGCTCCTGCCAGGTATCTCGACTTATTATCTCCTCGAAATGCTGATACGCTCAAAGACAAGTTGCAGTGGCTGTATGGGGAACTCGAAAGACTACCCGAAGCCGATTACCTCTTATCGCACGAAGCGAAAGTGCTGTTCCAGGGATGGAACCATACATTAGTTAACGCCGAAACTGAAGAAGTCCACTTCGGCTTGACGCTCATCTACGCCAAGATTGAATCCTACACTGCCAGAATTGCCCTATGGCTGCACATAGTCAATGCGACTCTACGCGGTGAAAAACCGTCGCCCGTCATCAGTGGACAGACGATGCAAAATGCCATTGAAATTGCTTCATTTTACCTCTGGCAGCAAAAACTGATTCATGCCCATAACTCTCCAACGCGCTCTCTTGAGGGCATCTTACTCAAAGTCCAGACTCAGGCAGAGAAGTTTTTTACCAAGTGCGGTAAAGGCGTAAATGCTTCCTTCCTCAAGACGCGGATCAACAGCCTGAAAACCTGGGTAGTTGAGAAAATCCGCAATTCGATCTTCAAGAGTTTAGCAGCAGCAGGGCATGGGCGGATTGAGGGCGAGGGCAGCGAGATGACCTATATTCCTAATACTGTACCTGCTGTTGACGAGTGTGAATTGGTGGGTGTTGGTGGAGTTGGTGGGGAATTGAGGACACCACCAATCCCTCAACCCCATACAAATACTGACTTACAGAGTTCGATTGGTGAAATTGGTGAAATTGTTGACAGTACATCCACTCCTAATCAACCAGTTGAAGCAGTCACATCATTCCCCAACCACCAATTCACCAATTCAACGGCTGAAATAACCGAGCAGCAGGAGTTAGACCCTGTTGGTGACACCACCAATCCAATACCAATTCCACCAACTATGCCGCAACAACAACTAACTGCACCAGAACTTGCAGCATTAATTCTTCAGTGTTCTACCTGGGTTGAGCTAGTTGAAGGCATAGGCGAAAATAGTTCTTCGCTCATGACTGGCGCAAAAATAATGCCTCAAGAGCAGCGCCCAAGGCTGACAGACTTACTGGCTACTCACCTGTGCCAGAACCCAGACTACCTGGGTAAGCTTTCATGGATTCCGGTAAAACTAAGGGATAAGGCACTGGAGCGGCTGACGTTTACTATCCGACAGATAGGAGGTGTGACGGGCAGTGTTGTAGATGCCTGTATCGAGTACGTTTCTGGGTGCAAGTTTGTGTCACTCACACACCCAGGGACACGGCAGGAGACATGGACATTCCAGACGAGTGAAGGCGTGAACATCCCTGTGTTCGGCGTTGAGGAAATAACAGCGATCGTATATCGAGAGTAACAGCGATGTGTTTGAGGTTTTAGAGTCGCTTGCACCAAGCAGTAAAAGGAATTCTTAGTTGTGTCTGAATCATCAGAAGTTGAAGTCCACAGTCCTGTCGTTGAGGACTGGGGAGAGCTAACACCCTATGAAGAACGGGAACTACATCGACTAGAACTGCGTGTAGAACGGGCGTTTTCCGAGGGGGGAGCAGCGCTAAAGGAACTGCGGGACAAGCGTTTGTACCGCTCAACACACGCCAATTTTGAGGATTACTGTCGGGACAGGTTTGGTTTTAGCCGCCGTCATCCTTATCGGCTGATTGACGCTGCCATAGTCGTAGAAAACTTATCAGATTTTTGTGTCCAATTTGGACACATTCTGCCACTTAAAGAATCTATTTGCCGCCCACTTACTGTTCTTGAAAAAGAACAACAAATACAAGCATGGAGCGAAGTGATGCAGGAAACTGGTGGTAAGCAACCAACTGGACAGGTAGTCAAAGGTATTGTAGAGCGCCTGAAGTCAAAGCCTTTGATTTATGCCACCGATTTCTGTTCTACGGGTGATGTTTTCACTCTGATTCGGTTAGAGGGTGAGCAACGTAAATACAACGGCTGCTGGGCGATCGCATCACAGCTAAATGACTTTACTGTAGGAGTATCCGTTCACGATGGCACTATACTTGTGAAACCAGAAAACCTCAAACCGATTGACGAACCAGATGTACGTCGTCAACTGCCCCAAACGCTGAAACGAATTAGGCGCTTGCGTGACTGTGGACTGCTAGACCGATGTACCTATACATTGCTGGAGTTTTTCGGGCGACAGATATATTTAACTGATTTTGAAGACGATCTACTAACTTTTATTGAGCAACGTCATGGAATCAAAGACTGAGATAGACTTTCTAAGCGCCAAATCTACCAATAATGCCGTTATCTATCGCGCTGTGGGGTGGGTAGCTGGTACATATCAGCCGAGTGAGGACGATGTACACCAAGGTATTTTCGTTACCGAAGATGGTTTAAGTATTCCGGCTCAAATGACCGGGCAGCTACGCGGTCGCTTAAAACATCGTCATCCAGAGTACGCAACACAGCCAGATTTGTTCAGCCAGTCTTTTCGCTGGATGGTCTACCCCAAAACTGAGCCTTTGCGCTTTGATCTCGCGGAGATGAAACAACTTAGGACTGAACCCACAGCAGAACTAAGGCTAGATCAGTTCTGCGTCGTAGGTTTAGTTAAATCAATTGATTCTGGAAGAGTCGATGTTCGGATTCAGCGTAACCAGCCACCGCGCCAGGGAGGGAAAAAGGCATCATTTAAGGTCACATTGGCAGGCAGCTTAAGCGATGAGGTAATCGGGCAGATTTGGGATCTTAGGGTACGCCGCGACGGAGAAACCCTAATAATAATAGGTGGACAACCCTATGAGCCAAGTGCAGAAGATTTAGTGTGGCTAGAGCAACAGCGCCAAGCAGCGATCCACGTTTCATCTCTAAGCGCCCCAATTCTCAAACAGCAGCATAAAGCCGAGTCTCAAGAAGATACAGCCATTGCTGCATCCAAGAGTCCTGCTGTCGCACCAGCAATAGAAGAATCTATTGAAACTCCTGATGTCATACCACAAGCTTTGCCCACTGCCGAGCCTCATCCGACAACGGGCAAGATGGAGGTAGTCGTCAAGCTGAATCAATTCCCTGATGACGTAAAAACTGTAGCTCAAGGCTGGAAGGAGTTTGAAGTCAATACAGGCGATTGTATTGTCACAATTACCGTTAAG
>JAESFL010000904.1_pt1 | contig 14614 bp, 19 predicted proteins | sample 9269401 | NCBI WGS metagenome assembly JAESFL01 (sample SAMN14506025, study PRJNA617098) | algae metagenome | isolation source: Gloeocapsa sp. UFS-A4-WI-NPMV-4B04 and co-occurring heterotrophs from desert... | place: USA: Utah | collected 2006-10-01 | reverse complement strand
GCGGATGGCCGTCTTGAGCAAATCGAACTCGGGAGTGTGCCCTCCGGCGCAGAACAGGAGGCGGTCGAAGCCCTCGAGGCGGCTGTGGCCGCCTACGACGATGGCCGTGGCCTGTGGCCGACCATGACTGTGGCCGAGCGGATTGGCTGCCTGCAGGACTTCACAAACCAGATGATCAGCCGGCGGCAGGAGGTTGTCGATCTGATCGTGTGGGAGATTGGCAAGCCCAAAGTGGATTCCGAGAAGGAGTTCGATCGGACCGTCGACTACATTCGGGCGACCATCACCGCCCTGAAGGAGCTCGACAACAGCAATTCTCGGTTCATAATCGTCGAGGGCACGATCGGCCAGATCCGGCGTACACCGCTTGGCGTAGTCCTCTGCATGGGACCATACAACTACCCCCTCAACGAGACCTTTGCGACCCTGATCCCGGCACTCCTCATGGGCAACACCGTGGTGTTCAAGCCGCCCCGGTTCGGCGCGCTCCTGTTCTATCCCCTGATCGAGGCCTTCCAAAGCGCCTTCCCCAAAGGTGTGGTCAACATGGTGTACGGACGGGGCTCGGTGGTTGTGCCGCGTCTGCTCGACACCGGCAAAGTCAACGTGCTGGCCCTGATCGGCTCGAGCAAGGTCGCAGATCATCTCAAGAAGCTGCACCCGAAGGTGAACCGCCTGCGGGCCATTCTCGGCCTCGACGCTAAGAACGCTGCCATCATCCTGCCGGACGCCGACATCGAGCTTGCGGTCAAGGAGTGCCTGATCGGAACCCTGACCTTCAACGGCCAACGCTGCACGGCGCTGAAGATGCTGATCGTCCACCATTCAATTGCCGAACCGTTCCTGCGCCGGTTCAGCGAGGAGGTGGGCAAACTCAAGGTCGGCATGCCGTGGGAGAAAGGCGTCAACATCACGCCCCTGCCTGAGGCGGGCAAGACCGACCACATGACAGCTCTGGTCGAGGATGCCAAAGCCAAAGGGGCTCGGGTTGTGAACGAGGATGGTGGCAGTGTCGCCGGCACCCTGTTCTATCCGGCGGTGGTCTATCCTGTCGAGGAAGGCATGAAGCTCTACCGCGAAGAGCAGTTCGGGCCTGTCGTGCCGGTGATGCCGTTCGAGGATCTTGAGATGGCGCTCGAGTACGTCACCACGTCCGAGCATGGTCAGCAGGTGAGTATCTTCAGCTCCAACCCGGATCAAATCGGCCGGCTAGTCGATCCGCTCGTCAATCAGGTGTGCCGGGTCAACATCAACTGCCAGTGCCAGCGCGGGCCCGACGTCTTCCCCTTCACCGGGCGGAAGGACTCGGCCGAGGGCACGCTGTCGGTGACGGATGCGTTACGCTCGTTCTCGATCCGCTCGATGATCGCCACCAAGGACACCCAGCCCAACAAGGACCTGCTCGACACGATTATCGCCGAGCAGACTTCCAACTTCATCAACACGCGGTTCATCTTCTGATAAATAGGTCTGACCTCATGCTGAAGTTTGCCATGACGTCTCTCCTGCTTCTGATGGGTAGCGAGGCCTGGGCCCAGAGCAGACTTGTAAGCACCACCCTCACCTGCTCTCGTGCGGCCGGTCTCGTTGCCTCGCAAGGAGCAGTCGTCCTCGGCACGGGGGGGTACACTTATGATCGATACGTCAACGGTCCGAACTTCTGCGTAAGGGGTGAGCCCACCGAGCCTGCATGGGTTCCGACGGTCGATAACCCGCAGTGCTTTGTCGGCTATCTCTGTCGAAGGTTCCAAGGTCCAAGCAACCGTTGATCATCCAGCCGCGGCGAGACACGGCTCACATTCAGACCTCGTGCGGGCGATGACTTGAACGTTGAGGGCACAAGGTCCCGATCTTTCCGGCATTCTCGGGCTTTTACGGCACAGTTTTCGAGGCCGAGCGAGAGGCCGACAACGGGATTGCACCAGCCCCAGCGCCGGAGTTCTGTACGTTTGATAAGCGACCAGAATGAGCTACTGTTCATCCTGGTAGCCGATTTCCGCCATCAGCCTGTCGGCCGCATTCAGGAAGGGACGCAGGGTCCTCAGGGTCTTGAAGTCTTCGTCTTTGAGGTGACTTTTGAGAACGACCGTGTAGGCCGCAATTCTCCGCAGCAAGGCATCAACCATTTCCTCCCGGGTCAACTCCGTCCCGTCGGGATCTTTCGCCTTAGGCATCCGGATGTCCGTTCGACGTGCCGTTGAAATCACCTGTCAAATAGCCGACATGGACCTCGGGCTGGTGCTCCTGATTGCAGTCTTGCAAGCTCGGAGCCCCCGCCCGGTGCCGCCCCGCTGCCGTGTCAGCTGGGACGTGATTATCATCTTACCTGAAGCGGGCCGCCATCCCAAGATCTTAGGATAGTCAGTAGGGTTGTAGCTCGCCGATCTGCAGGGCCACCACAACGGCGTGCGTGGTGTTGGCGGCGTTGAGCTTGCGTCGGATGTGATCTAGATGCGTGATGACCGTGGCCTCGGAGATGCCAAGCAAAGCGGATGTTTCCCAGGCGCTTTTGCCGGCAGCCGCCCAGGTCAGAACCTCGCGCTCGCGTGGTGTCAGCTTCGTTCTCGCATAGGGCTCTTCGCCATGGAGGATCCGGAGCCTTCCGTAAACCGTGAGAGCGAGAAGGTGAGCGGCCGCCAACTCCCTGGGACCGGCGTCGATTTTGCAGTCATGGGCGAAACTGAAGGCCGACTGCCACCCTGTCGCGCCGTGAATCGGCACGCAGAAGCCGTCTCTGAGGCCGAACTCGGCGGCCTCTCCCAGCATCGGCCTGGAAAGGCTCTCGTCCCTATGGTTGGGCGCATCACCCCACAGGAATGGAGAGCTCGTCGCAAGGACGTTTTGTCCGACAGGGTCAACCTCGAAGTAGTTCTGTGATGAGTAGCGCTTCATCCAGCCGCTGGGCCAAGAGTCGAGAAGAACAAGGGGCTCCAGGGGTCGGTTCCAGAGTGGAAGCCCGGTGAGGATGAACGAAGAGAAGCCGAGGTCGGCCACAATCGGTTCGATCGTATTCATGCATTCTTCAACGCTGGTCAGGGTCTCGCAAACCTCGACAAACTCGAAGACCTGATCGATAGAGCCGCGGTTTGGGGCCATTCTGAGCTCTTGAGAGCACCCCCATCGAGGCCCTATTTCATAGCTTAAATTCCTAGTTGTCAAATGTGGGGCGATCCGCCCCTGACCATAAAGCCAAGGACACAACCCGGTGTGGTTAGTTCGATCCGGGCAAGGATGACAGACTCTCAGCCGGCCTTGGCGCCTACAAGGTCAGGTCGCTGATGAGCAGGATCAAGATCGGGACGCCTGGGCTCGCTGTCTGGCGTCCTCCCTCCGGGTAGACGATGCGGGGGAAGATGGCTCGACGATCTGCCCTTCCGCAGCGAGCAGCTGGGCCGCCATGCGCCTGGCCTGCCGGGCCGGCTCGGTGGTGCGGGTCATCTGGGCCACGGCGGTCGCGCCTTCGTGCAGCACGTTGATCTCGGCTGCGATCCGCTTCGGCTCGGCAAACCGCGCTGCATGGGCAAGCTCCTCAAAATACGCCAGCGTCAGGCGCTTGTGCAGCGCGGCCGCGCGGAACACCGGATTTGCGGTGTCCTTATGCTCCCCGGCCGCGCTCACGAACGGGCAGCCGCGGAACCGCGCATCGCGGAACCAGGCCTCGAGGCAGTCGAACGTCGCCAGCAGGCGCCCGACCGGATCACTGGCGCGCTGCTCGACAAAGACCCGCATGGCGTCGCGGGCCTGCTCGTCCTGCCGCTCGAGAGCCGCCAAGATCAGATCCTCCTTGGTATCGAAGTGCCGGTACAGGGTCGTCTTGGCGACCCCGGCCTCGGCAATGATCAGGTCGACGCCCGTCGCGGTATAGCCGTGCTGGTTGAACAGCCGGAGTGCGGTCTCGAGCAAGTGATCCCGGATTTCAGAACGGCGCATGACACCCTCACCACAAAGAACAAATCTGTATCGTTATGTAGCCGTGATCGCGGCCAATAACATGCCTGACCCGTGGAGTCACGGCAAATATGCAAGATATCGCTTTCAAAATTGTATTCAGTTCCGGGTTGCTAAACGATACAGATCCGTATAGTTACTACCCCTTCGATACAGAACTGTATCGTTTATTGCTCCAGCTGGGCAAAGTGCCCGGCACCCGACACAGACAACCCCGGAGAAGACATTGCCTCCCATATCTGTTCACGCCGCCCCGGCGTATCCGAGCCTTCACACCCGCGCCGCTATCCCTCTTGATCTGGTTGATCGCTACGGGCGGGCTGTCACCACCGCGGGCCTCTATGCCTCGCTGGTCGTGGTTTATGCCTGGTTCGGCGGCATGAAGTTCACCGCCTATGAGGCGGAAGGCCTGACCGGCCTCGTCGGCAACAGCCCGTTCTTGGGGTGGGCCTATTCCCTCTTCAGCGAGCGGATGTTTTCCGGCCTTCTCGGCATCCTTGAGCTCAGCATCGGCGCCCTGATTGCGGCCCGGCTGGTCAGCCCGGTGTACTCGCTCATCGGCAGCGTGCTCTCGGCCGGGCTGTTCGTGACCACGCTCAGCTTCATGGCGACAACCCCTGGCGTGTTCGAGCCGGAGATGGGCTTTCCGGCAATCTCGGTCGCTCCCGGGCAATTCTTGCTCAAGGACGTCGGCCTGCTCGCCCTCTCCCTCTGGATCGCCATCGACTCGCTCGCAGCGCTCCGCTCGCCCCGCGCCTGACCGGCTCGGACCACCCAGACTGCTCGTATCAACCCAATCTTGAACTCATAGGAGACTGACGATGACGCAACGAATTCCCTCGATCCAACCGAATGAAGCCACCGGCAAGACCAAGGAGTTGTTTAATAGCGTAAAGGCCAAGATCGGCACGGTGCCGAACGCCGTCAAGCTGCTCGCCCACAGCCCGACGGGCCTGCAAGGGGTTCTGCAATTCTATGGCGCCCTGTCGAGCGGCACCCTCGATGCGGCCACTCGTGAGCGGATCGCCCTAGCGGTGGCCAACGTGAACGGTTGCGACTACTGCAATGCGTCCCACACCGCGATCGCCAAGAGCCTTAAGCTCTCGGATGACGAGATCGAAGCCAACCGCCGCGGCCACTCGTCCGACACCCAGGCCAACGTCGCGGTCGCCTTTGCCCGCAAGGTGGCGGTGACCCGCGCCGATGTGACCGAAGGTGATGTGCAGACCCTGCGCGAGGCCGGCTATTCCGAGGCCCAGATCGTCGAGATCGTGCTCAACGTCGCTTACAACGTGCTCACCAACTACGTCAACGAGGCGTTCAAGACCGACATCGACGTCCCGCGTGTGGCACCCGCCACGCGCGCCGCCTGACCGAAAATGGGCGGAGCCTCCACACGGCTCCGCCTTCCTCAAGCTGGCCGTATTGGCCCATTCAACATTAGGAGCTTTCCATGTTTGTCACATTTATCCTGTCGAAGATCCGCGCCTATCAGCGTTATCGCGAGACCGTCCGCGAGTTGATGCAGTTCAGCGATCGCGAGCTCGGAGATCTTGGCATCTCCCGCAGCGAGATCGATGTCATCGCACGCCAGAACGGGGCCTCGTCAACCACTTCCTAAACCCATCGTCCTCACGACGTCAGGAGAACAGCCAATGAAGACCTATCACAAGAACCCTGAGGTCATGTCTTGTCTGACCCCGGAGCAGTACCGGGTGACACAGCAGGACGGAACCGAACGCCCCTTTGACAATGAGTACTGGGACAACAAGGAACCCGGGCTCTATGTTGATGTCGTGTCGGGCGAGCCTCTTTTCGCCTCGTTTGACAAGTATGACAGCGGCAGCGGTTGGCCCAGCTTCGTCAAGCCGCTCGATGTCGACAACATTGTCGATCGCCGCGATACGAGCCACGGCATGGTGCGAACCGAGGTGCGCTCGGCGCACGGCGACAGCCATCTGGGGCACGTGTTCCCGGATGGGCCGCAAGAGGCCGGCGGCTTACGTTACTGCATCAACTCGGCCTCGCTGCGGTTCATCCACCTGGATGAGCTGGAGAGCGAAGGCTACGGAGAATTCAGCAAGCTCTTTGCAGAGAAAGGAGAATGAACATGACTGGTGTAACTGAGCGGGCCATTCTGGCCGGGGGCTGCTTCTGGGGCATGCAGGATCTCATCCGACGCCTCCCCGGTGTCATCTCGACACGGGTCGGATATTCCGGTGGGGACGTGCCGAACGCGACCTACCGCAATCACGGCACGCACGCCGAGGCAATCGAGATTATCTTCGACCCGGAGAAGACGAGCTTCCGCGACCTGCTGGAGTTCTTCTTCCAAATTCATGACCCGAGCACGCAGAACCGTCAGGGAAATGACATCGGCGTAAGCTACCGCTCGGCGATCTTCTACACCTCGGAGGAGCAGCGCCAGGTGGCCGTGGACACCATCACCGATGTAGATGCCTCGGGCCTATGGCCAGGCAAAGTCGTCACGGAACTTGAGCCGGCAGGCGACTTCTGGGAGGCGGAGCCGGAGCATCAGGACTATCTCGAGCGGCTTCCGAATGGCTACACCTGCCACTTCGTGCGTCCGGGCTGGAAGCTGCCGCGCCGCAGCACCGCCGCCTAGGACCGCAAGCACTGGGCATGACCTCCACCCAGGACCCCGTGATCTGCCTCTACACGGACGGGCCCAGAGCACTCCGGGCCCGTCCTACCCGTATTATTTGTCTGATTGAGGACATTGGCCGCCGTGATACGATCCGCGTCGACAATTTCCGCAAGCTCCGACAAGCTCCCGCAATATCGGGACAATCGCTGACTAGGCGTCAATGGGCATTAGGCTCATGATGTAACGAAGAAGATCTCTAGGAGCTTCCGGCGCTACGCCGACACCGGCATGCTCGCGACCAGTGCGGCATTTGAGTACCTGCGGCCGCAGTGTGGGTCGTACCAAATCCTCACGCCCTTGGCCCGTCTGCGCTTGCGCCGGTTCACTGAATGGATCTGATCTCATGTTGAAGTTTGCCATGACCTCTCTCGTGCTTCTGACTGCCCTCGAAATCTGACTCAGGGCAGGCCTGCGAACACAACCAAATCTCTCAAGACCATGGAGCCACAGTCTCTCGAATCTCTAGCATCAGGAGACCACACATGAGCACATCGACCTCCCAGGGCACTGCGCTGATCACCGGCGCCTCGTCCGGCATCGGGGCCATCTATGCCGATCGTCTCGCCCGGCGCGGCTACGATCTCATCCTTGTGGCACGAAACCAGAGCCGCCTTGAGGAACTTGCGGCCCGATTGCGCGATGAGACCGGACGTTCAGTCGAGATCGTGCCTGCCGACCTGAACGACAGCGCGGATCTCACGCGCGTCGAGACGGTGCTGCGGACGAACAGATCGATCTCGATGCTTGTGAACAATGCCGGCATCGGCGGAGCGGCGCCGCTGCTGGCCTCCGATGTTGAAGCCATGGACCAGATGATCCGCCTGAACGTCCTGGCGCTGACCCGCCTGACCTACGCGGCCGCGCCGGCTTTTGTTGAGCGTGGTAGCGGCACGATCATCAACATCGCCTCCATCGTGGCGATTTCGCCGGAAACGCTCAACGGTGTCTATGGCGGCTCCAAGGCCTTCGTGCTGGCCTTCAGCCAATCCCTCCAGCACGAACTGGCGGAGAAGGGTGTGCGGATTCAGGCGGTCCTGCCTGGTGCTACGGCAACAGAGTTCTGGGATGTCGCCGGGCTCCCGGTGAGCCATCTGCCGGCTGAGATCGTCATGTCGGCCCAGGATCTGGTCGACGCTGCGCTCGCCGGTCTGGATCAGGGCGAGACGGTCACCATTCCCCCACTCGAGGACAAGTCCGAGTGGGACGCCTATGAGGCAGCTCGGTTGGCGATGGCCGGCAAGCTCTCGAGGACCAAGCCGGCCACCCGATACAAGGTGGGAAGCGAAACGGCACGGCGCGACGCCTTGGAGCCTGCCCACTCCTAGCATCCGATCAGACGCTTTGGATCAGCTGTGCCGGAATAATGCAAGGACGCGGAACTGAGTCGGACAATCGATGCGAGATGGTTGTATTGATATCCTCCGACCACCTTGAGGGCACGTAACCTACCAAGGTACCCCATCCAAGTCGGCGGCACTGAAACCGCTCCTCGCCACCGAATGCCGAACTGGGCTTTGAGCCGGTGCGAGGCCTTTGCCCACGATCTTGGCCGAGGATCTTTATCGCGGATTGTCCAAGTCACGGGGGCATGTTTCCTACCGCTACGGCTCAGAGTGTCACACTCTCATGCGCATTGAGCGGGCGTACCGGTTGTTCTGACCGGAGGCGGTCGAGATTGCCTTCAAGGATTATGCTATCCTGGCGGCCTCGGCAGTCGCCGACCGGTTCGAGTACGAGCAGGGTCATCTCACGCTGGCGCGTTCTTCTGGCAATCGGTGATCTGGCAGGAGCTACGCCGCACTGTCTTAGGGCTTGGATTACATCGCTCAGGAGGAGACCATGATGATCAAAGTCGAGGGAAGCTCGAACAACTACCGCGCCTTTGTTGACGATGAGCCGGACCTGTCGGCGACGGACAGAACCATTGACGGCGCGATCGGACGCCTGGTTCAGATCCACCCTGACAAGCTCAAGCTGACCATCGACCTCGGAGGATGCCAACCGTCCGAGTACTGGGGCGGTTTCCCACGCGGGCATTACCTGCAACAGCCAACGATCGAGGACTTTTGGGACGAGTCCGACAGACTGCCTGGTGACGAACGGGGCTGAGTACAAGCATCACTGCTATGATCAACGTTTCAATGCCGGCGGACCTGGGTTGGTTGGAGCGAAACTTAGGTCCTCCTTACGCTCGTGATCGTGCTCGCCACAGGGCTGCTGATCGAGCCGGAAGAGATCGCCAACCTTTGGCTTTCCTGGCCAGCCCGCTGTCGGCCGCAATCAACGGCGCAGCGATCCGCGTTGAAGGCGGTCTCATCAACTCGCTCGCATAGTGTCAATACAAGAGAGTTTGCGATGGATGATTTGCTGGCAGATGTGATTGAGGCTCACGGCGGCCTCGACCGCTGGCAGTCCGTCGCTCTTGGGGAGGCGACAATCGTCACGGGTGGGGGGCTCTGGGGCATCAAGGGTCTGATCCAGGATCCGAACCCGCGCCGCATGACCGTGTCTCTTCACGAGGAACGCGCCTCGATCAAGCCGTTCGGCGATCCTGACTGGCATACGGAGTTCACACCCGAGCGGATCGCTATCGTCCGGGGAGACGGCTCAGTTGTGAACGAACGCATGCACCCCAGGGCATCCTTTGCCGGCCATAGCCTCGACACGCCCTGGAACCCGCTGCACCGGGCGTACTTCAACGGGTATGCCATGTGGACCTATCTGACGACGCCGTTCCTGTTCACAATGGAGGGGATCCGGGTGCAAGAGGTCGAGCCCTGGGCCGAAGGGAGCAGGAACTGGCGCGTTCTGCGTGTGGAGTTCCCGGACGGGATTGCCACGCATAGTCGGGTTCAGGAATTTTACTTCGGAGAGGATCTCTCCCTACGCAGGCATGATTACACCGTGGATGTCGCCGGCGGGTTTGCCGCGGCGCAAATCGTCCACGACTACATTGAGGCTGATGGGATTCGCCTGCCCAGCAAGCGGCGTGCGTACCTGCGAGGGCCCTACCACAGGCCGAACCTCGATGTTCTGCTCGTCTCGATCGATATCAGCGACGTGCGGTTTACCTAGGGTCCCTCGTACAAGGCGGCGTTTCGTTGTATGCAGTGACGATCGCCCCGAGAAGGCCACGTGATCAACTGGCGTTGACAGAAATATACCGATCGGTATATTCCAGCCCTCATGAACAAGGCCGAGAAAACCCGACGGTTCATCGTGGAAAGGACAGCGCCCATCTTCAATGTGAAGGGCTATGCTGGCACGTCCCTTGCCCACATGACTGAAGCCACGGGGCTAACCAAGGGCAGCATCTACGGCAACTTCGCTAACAAGGACGAGGTGGCCTTGGCAGCTTTCGAGCATAACTGGAAACGCGTGACGACGCTTCTGAATGCGGAAACGGCCAAATACAACAGCAGCAGGGAGAAGCTGCTTGCCCTCGTGGGCGTATATGGAAACCTGCAGTCTCACGATTTTCCCGAGGGCGGCTGCCCGCTGCTCAATACTGCGGTAGAGGCCGACGACACTCACCCAGACCTCAGGAAGAAAGCCGCAGACGCATTCCAGGGTTGGATGAAGAGCATTGTCACAGTCATCAAGGCGGGTATTGCCGCTGGGGAATTTCGGGCGAGTGCGGATGCGAAGCAAACCGCCCTGACGCTCATTGCCATGATCGAGGGAGCAATCATGATCTCCCAACTGACCGGCGATGCCAGTCACCGAACCGCCGTTATGGCTGCGGTGGAGAGAACCATTCACGGTCTCACGTGATTGACGCCGCCTGCAATTACCAACGCCATGGGAGAGGCCAATGGACTTGGAAGCAAAACGGAAGCAAGCAAAACGGAAACTTGCCTTTGCCTTCTTGATGGGCATCGTGACGACAGGGATCATCTCGTTCGTCCTTATCGCGATCAATGTGGGTTTCTCGGAAACGTTTACCCTGGTATGGTTGCGGTCCTGGGGTATCGCATACGTGGTCGTAGTTCCCGCGATCCTGCTGATCGGTCCGGCGCTACAGGCGCAGATTGATCGCCTGATTCCATGAACCGACCCGGGCATGAGGGATACTGACATGTTCAGGTCATCGCTACCCGCGTTTTTGGTCTTGTTCTGGTTTTGTCGCAAATCGTTTGTTTCAGAGTTTCAGCTATTGCTCTCTCGGTTCAGCGACGGAGGATGGCATGTTCAAGGGCATGCATCTTGATCAATCCGTCATCCTGCTCTGCATCCTGTGGTATCTGGCTTACAATCTGAGCCTCCGAAATCTTGAGGAGATGATGGCAGAGCGCGGCATCTCGGTTGACCATGCGACCGTCCACAGATGGGTTGTCCGCTACTCGCCTGAGTTGCTCGAGCGCTTCAATCTTCGCAAACGAAGCGTCAGCCGGAAATGGCATGTGGATGAGACTTACATCAAAGTCCGAGGCCAATGGAAATATCTCTATCGAGCCATCGACAGCAACGGTGACACCATTGAGCTCTGGTCCATCGAGCGGCGCAACCTCACCGCTGCCAAACGCTTTCTGGCCCGAGCACTGAAGCGGCATGGCCTTCCGGAACGGATTGTCATCGACGACAGCTAGACCAATCGCGAGGCGATCCTGTCCTGTGACACGACAGACCGGCTACGGAATACGTCTCGGCAAAAGCTGAAGCCAATCAGGATCCGGCAGAGCCAATATTTGTATAACCTCATTGAGCAGGATCACCGTGCGATTAAGCGGCAGGTGCGGCCGATGCTTGGGTTCAAGTCCATCGACAGCGCCCGTACGATTCTGAGTGGCATCGAGATGGTGCCCATGATGGGCAAACAGCAGGCGGAGTTTGCCTGCAATCTGCAGCCTTCACTTGCCGAGGAGTTCGATCTGCTTGCTGCCTGAGCACACGATCGAGTGTCTGTCCTTTCCTTGTCTCTTCTCAAAGTTTGCGACGCAACCTCATCAAGATCGTCGCCGCTGCGGACACGAAGCAGATCCTCGGGACTGCCGTTCTTGGCGTGACTGGCGACGAGGTCATCCACGGCATTCTTAACATGATGAATGCCGTGGATGACCTCGTATCCGACGCTGCAATGGGCAGTGCCGGTTCACTCCACCGTCTCTGAGCTGATCCCGACGATCATCGGCGATCTCAAGCCTCATTCCAGGCGGTAACGAGCGCCCTCACGGATTGCTCGTCAGATCGGGAACTGTCATGGAGAGCGGGCCGCCCCCGGGGTGGCCCGCTCACAACAGCCTCAAATTTTGAGGAGCCGCTTGGCTTGGTCGAGAAGCCTTTCCGACTCGGGGTGATTACCCGCCTTGTGCGCCTCCTCGCCTCTGGTGCGCAGATCCATAACCTGTTGCTTCTCAGTGGCTGAGAGTTGTGCCGTCTGCAGGGCATTGTCGATGGCAGCCATGTCTTGAGGGCAGCGGCGTGCCAAGGCTGGTCCGGCAGCAGCAAGGCTAAGAGCTAGAGCTAAGTTGATTGTGCGAAACATGGTTCGTTCCTCCAGGTTAACGACTGCACTCCGCGGCCGGACGCACTCGTGAAACAGAGATCGTTCTAGCCGAAGGCTTTGAGCAACTTCAGCTCGACCGGTCCGGCTATCAGCGATTGAATGGCCATAGACCACTGTTTCACGTGCGGAGTTGATTTATGGGCTTCGAGCGCAGCGGCGCTCTCGAACACCTCATAAAACGCAAAAAGGCTGGGCTCTTCCAAGCCTTGGTGAACCTGGCACAGGAGATTTCCTGCTTCCTGTCGCACCTTCGGGACCAAAGCCTCAGCGGCCTGAACGAGCTCGGCCTCTTTGCCCTCGCGGGTCCGAACAAATGCAACGACGGTAACGGCTCCCACCGGGAGCGCCACAGTTTGAGCGGCATGAGCTGCGATGGGTGCAGAATACGCTGCTGCGGCGGCCGCAGCCAGTCCGAGTTTCGTGACAAGGCTGCGCCGATCCATTTGCAGCCCGCCTGTCATCGGACCTCCATCGAATGCAGCCTCAGAGCCGCTCGGAACGTCACCCTCAGGCTGGAGGGAAACGCCATTATGCATGTGCTTGATCATCTTCATACTACTCCTATCAGGTGTCTTTGCATTGTTGTGATTTTGCGAGAACTGTGCCGAGATTGCTCAGAAATTCTGAGAAATCGCCGATCCCCACGCTGAGCGATGTGATTGCTGACTGCTCAGCGTGAGAGATCGGCTTTTGGCACTGTTCCTTAGTGCTTATGAGGAGCTGCGGTCTCGGGAATTGTGAATGTATGGATCACCTCCTGTCCGGGGAATGGGTTGTGATCGGCGTCAACCAACCGGATCGTCACCTTGTGTGGGCCGGGGGGGAAGTTGGCGATATCGACCGTGTTGTTGTCGCTCGCATCCGCCCACCACCACGGCAGGTCGTCGACGATGACGTGCAGATGGCCAATCCGCGGAGATACGTTCACGGCGCCTGCCCCGAACACCGGGACAATGCGCAGGTTCTCCACACGGTACTGCGCCCAGTAAACACCGATGGCCAGCCCCTCGGGAAGCGGTGGGTCCACAATTAGCTTGGGAGCAGGCTCATTCTCAACAGCGACGTAAGGCGAAGGGCCGCGGATCTCCCTCGCGCTCTGGGCGAAGGCGCCGGTGGCAAGAACGGTTGCAGCCGCGGCTGCGGCAAGGGTCTTGATGAACGTCGTCATTGTAGTCTCTCCTTTGGTTAAGAAAGCCATTGGCCTCATGGAATGGCTTGTGATGGACGTGAACATGAGCGCAATCGGCTGGAGACTGAATAGCCGGGTCTCGGGAGGCTCTCTTTCACCTTGTGAGCGAATGGTTCTGACGGTGTGAGCCGGTGCCGGATTGCAGCTGCTTCGAACCAGTTCGGGAGGCCTGGTGCCTGCTCACGCTTTGGATGTGTTCAGCTACTTTTGAACTATACCGATATGCGGAAACTGGGTTGAACGGCTTCACAAGACAAATCGCGGCGGATGCCGAGGAAGCATCAATTCCGCGATTTTGCAGTACAGTTCACGCATTTGCCAGCAAGGCGTACCGTCAGAATGCTTCTTGCTCTATTTATGCCAGTCCTGCGCAAATCGGCACCGCCCCTTAGCGGGTGGCGTTGATGGCTGATTGCCACGCTGCGAGTGACTGTCTATGCTTTGGCTGCCATTGGTTCTCCGGATGGAAGAATAGGGAGAGAAACGTGGACCGGCTTGACGCCATGAAAGTCTTTGTGGCGGCGCTTGACGAAGGCAGCCTCGCCGGTGCGGGCCGCAAGCTCAGTCGCTCGCCGGCTGCGGTCAGCCGCGCCATTGCCTTCCTGGAGGATCATGTCGGCACCGAACTCATCCACCGAACGACACGATCACTCAAGCTGAGCGAAGCGGGCGAGCGCTACGCTGCCGCCTGCCGACGCGTGCTCACCGACCTCGAGGAGGCTGACATCCTGGCAGCCGGCGAGCGCTCGGCCCCGCGTGGAACGCTGACCGTGACCGCCACGTCCTATGCCGGCGAGACCGTGTTGTGCCCGATCCTCGACGCCTTCATGGATGCCTATCCGGCCGTGTCGGTGCGTCTGTACCTGTTGGATCGGTTCGTGAACCTCATTGACGAAGGCATCGACGTTGCCCTGCGCATCGGGAACCTTGCCGACTCGAGCCTGGTGGCGACCCGGGTCGGGGAAGTCCGCCGCGTGGTGACGGCGGCACCGCGCTACCTCGCACAGAACCCCCGCATCACGGAGCCGGCGGATCTTTCCAAGCATCAGATCGTCACGTATGTGGACCTCGGGGCCGACTCCTGGAGCTTTCCGCCACTTAACGGATCGTCTGTGTCCCGCACGGTGCATTTCACACCGCGGCTCACCGTCAACAGCATCCGGGGCGCCATAGCCGCCGCCGCCAACAGCCGCGGCGTCACCCGCGTGCTCTCCTATCATATCCCGGAGCAGGTGCGTGAAGGGTCGTTGGAGATCCTTCTCAAGGACCACGAGCCTCCGCCCTCACCAGTGCATCTGATTGC
>JAESFL010000903.1_pt1 | contig 14616 bp, 12 predicted proteins | sample 9269401 | NCBI WGS metagenome assembly JAESFL01 (sample SAMN14506025, study PRJNA617098) | algae metagenome | isolation source: Gloeocapsa sp. UFS-A4-WI-NPMV-4B04 and co-occurring heterotrophs from desert... | place: USA: Utah | collected 2006-10-01 | reverse complement strand
CCCGCACAATCCGCCGCACCAGACAGGTCGTCTGCAAGGATGAGGATCTCAATCATGGCAGCGGGCGCATCTTTGCGCTTGGCGGGGGCAGCCGATATGACGTGAGTCCAAGGGATTGGATAGCCCACCACCCCCCGATGCTCCCTGTTGGCGGATCTTGTTGAAAAGCTCTCGATCAGGGTGTTTGGGGTGCATCGTGCCATACTATGTCGGCATCCGGGTAGGGGCGCCCACTATTTGTAGGGACCGCCAGCAGGAAGCTAGAGCTTTTAACAGTGCCGCGTCACTGATGATACTTGTGAGGTTTGCTTCGAGCGTCGTGAGGCAACACCAACGCTGCCCGCGGCAGGCTCATATATGGGATCTTGGGGCACACGGCTCGACAATACGATAGGTACACTCATCAAACGGCAATGATGGAGGTCCAACTTCGAAGCCGCTAAACTTCAATCAGTCCTTTTATCACGCCAGCCTCGGGCGTTGACCACGTTGGCACGAGGCTCGGTGCTACATTGAGGTCGCCACGATGGCTAGCAAGCGCGGCTACGGGCACCTGACCCCGACGCATAGCGTCCAGCACCGTCTCAAAATCCTGGCGTATGGCATTGCGGCTGCCCAACAGCGACGTCTCGCGCTTGTGGAACTCCGGATCGTGGAAGGTGATGTCAGCGCGCACGATGGACAGGAGAACGTAGGTGCCGCCGTGGCCGACAATGGAGAAGCCCTTCATCATGGCTTTGGGACTGCCGGTTGCATCGAGGACAACATCGAAGAGTTCACCATCCGTCGCAGCTCTCAAGCGATCATCGATATCGGACGAAACCTCAAAGGTGTGATCCACGCCGATCTCGTCTTGGCAGAAGGCGAGCCGCCGCGTGTTCATGTCGACGACCGTTACTTCAGCGCCACGGGCTTTGGCAAAGATAGCAGCTGCGATGCCGATCGGCCCAGCTCCTACGACTGCAGCTCGGCTCGCTGGTCCCAGGCCCGAGCGCTGGATTCCGTGGGCGCCGATTGCCAAAAATTCGACCATCGCCGCCTCATCCATACCCAAGCCCAACGCAGGTACGACGTTGCGCTCCGGAACCGCGATGTACTCGCAGGCACCGCCGTCGCGATGGACGCCCAGCACCTCCAGACTTTGGCAGCAGTTCGTCTTACCCATGCGGCACGTGCGGCAAGTGCCGCAATAGAGATAGGGTTCGATACAGACGACATCCCCCACATTCATGGAACTGCCGGGCGAGGTCTCGACAATCTCGCCTGCAAGTTCGTGGCCGATGACTCGCGGATAATCGAGATACGGCTGATTGCCATGGAAGATATGATAGTCGGTGCCGCAGATGCCGACGCGTCGTATGCGGATCAGAACCTCGCCTGTCCACATTGTAGGGACGTCGCAATGGATAATGCTCAGCTTTCCGGGTTCGTCACATCGAAGTGCTTTCATGAGCATTCACCTTCAATCCTATTCGCGCCCTCGACCGTTCCTGACACATAGCCCGTCTAGGAGCGGATGGTGCCACGCCTTCCCGAGGGAGGCCCGTATTCCTGCTATGCTCCCGTGGTGCGAAACGGTACAGGCCTTCGCAGCGCGGTCCGTGGATCAAAGCGGCAGGCCCGTGAGCTTGGAGATGGCGATCATCACACCGCGCAGCTCCGCCAGCCCCTTGAGACGACCTATGGCCGGGTAGCCCGGGTGGGTCTTCTTGCCGAGGTCGTCGAGCAGTTCGTGGCCATGATCAGGCCGCATCGGGATTCGCCAAATCCTCTCGCCCCGCTCCTTACGGCGGTTCTGCTCCTCGAGGAGGGCCGTTATGACGGAAACCATGTCGGTGTCGCCACCCAGGTGATCGGCCTCCATGAAGGATCCGTCCGGCTCCTTGGCGACATTCCTCAGATGTGCGAAGTGAATGTTCTCGGCAAACTGCGCGGCTATTGCGGGAACGTCGTTCGATGTGCCCGCGCCGAGCGATCCGGAGCACAGGGTAATCCCGTTCGAAGGGGAGGGGACCGACCTCACGATGAAGCCGAGGTCTTCCGCGGTGGAGACGATGCGTGGCAATCCGAGCAGTGGGCGCGGTGGGTCGTCCGGGTGAATCGCCATCCGGATTCCCACCTCCTCGGCCACGGGAATGACCTCGCGCAGGAAGCGGATTAAGTTCTCCCGCAGCCGGTTCACGTTCACCTCCCGGTAAAGGTCCAGCATCCGGCGGAGGCCGGGGATGTCGTAGCGATCGAAGGCACCCGGAAGGCCTGCCATGATGTTGGCGAGGAGCCGGTTGCGGTCGGATTCCGATGAGTGGTCGTGCCAAGCCTTCGCTCGCGCCACCACCTCGGGCGAATGATCTTCCTCGGCACCAGACCGCCGCAGCAGGAAGCAGTCAAAGGCAGCAAACTCGTGCGCGTTGAAGCGCAGCGCCGTTCCGCCGCCTGGGAGCCGGTAGGCAAGCTCGGTTCGCGCCCAGTCGAGCACTGGCATGAAGTTATAGCAGATCGTTGAGACCCCGCAGGCCGCAAGATTTCTCAGCGACTGGCGGTAATTGTCGAAGAGGGCGCTCAGATCGCCCTCGCCGATCTTGATCTTCTCGTGGACCGGCAGGCTCTCGACCACGCTCCAGCGCAGCCCAAGCGATGGATCCGCCGAGATCAGAGCCTTGCGGGCTTTGATCTCCTCGACGCTCCATACATTGCCGTAGGGGATGTGATGCAGTGCGGTCACAACTCCACCAGCACCCGCCTGTCGGATGTGGTTGAGCTGAACGACGTCATCTGGGCCGAACCAGCGCCAAGTCTGTTCCATGGGCGATGCCTATTCCGATTGGGCCTAGTGATTCACCTGCGTCTGATTCACCTGCGTCGCCGCAGCGCGTGCGCCCCGCAGAAGCAGGGTGCGGTAGGCGTGGACGACCGCTTGCACGAAGCGTGGATCCCGCGGCAGATCGTGCCCGAAGACCTCCTGCACGCCAAGCACGGCGCGGATGCACGCTTCAGGCTCGTTACCTGCGGTTTCCAGAAGAGTGCGGAGCTGCATGGCGAGCGGATCGCGCACGTCGATCGACCGACCCTGTTCGTCCGTGCCGCCCACATAGCGTACCCAGGCCGCGACTGCGAGCGCGAGCCGGGGGAGGGGCAGGTCGCGCGAGAGGCGCTCGCGGACTGTCTCCAGCAGCCGCTGCGGCAGCTTCTGAGAACCGTCCATGGCGATCTGCCAAGTCCGGTGGCGGATGGTCGGGTTGGAGAAGCGCGCAAGCAGCGCACCTGCATAGGCCTCGAGGTTCGTCTGCGGCGGGGGCGGCACGACGGGGATGATCTCGTTCTCCCAGAGTCCCTCCACATAATCGCGGAGAGCCGGATCGGCGACGGCATCGCCGATGGCCTCGTGCCCAGCAAGATAGCCGAGGTAGGCGAGGGCCGAATGTGCGCCGTTCAGGAGCCGCAGCTTCATGTGTTCGTAGGGCGCTACGTCAGAGACAAACTCGACGCCGACGTGGTCCCAGTTCGGTCGTTGGCCATCCACGAATGTGTCCTCGATTACCCACTGGCCAAACGGCTCGTGGACGACGGGTGCGGCATCAAAGAAACCCGTAAGTCGCGCCGCTTCGTCGAGATCGGCGGGCATCGTCGCCGGCACGATACGGTCCACCATCGTAGACGGAAACAGAACGTGCATGTCGACCCATGTGGCGAGGCCACAATCCTTGAGCGCTGCGAAATCCTTGACGAGGTTCTCAACGACCCGGCCATTCGATGGAAGATTGTCGCAGCACAGCACCGTGAAGGGCGAGAGTCCGGCATCGCGCCGGCGCTCTAGAGCCGCCATGAGGAAACCCAGGGCGGACCTCGGTTCGCTCGGATGATCGAGGTCGTGCTGGATGTCCGGATGGTGCTCCTTCAGGCGGCCGGTTGCAGGGTCGAGGCAATAGCCCTTCTCCGTGACGGTCAGGCTCAAGATCTTTGTTTCAGGCGCCGCCATCGCGTCGATGACAGCGGCAGGATCCTCCGGCCCCACCAAGCAGGATTGGACGCAGCCCACGATGCGTGCCGACACGCCGGCTGGATCGCGGCGGAGTGCTGTGTAGAGCCCATCCTGCGGGGCCAGGCGATCGCGCTGGTCGGGCCGCTGCAGGCTGACGCCGATGATCCCCCAGGGGCCCGGTTCTTGGGCGAGCAGATCCTCTGTGTAGAGCGCCTGATGGGCCCGCACGAAGGCGCCGAGCCCGAGGTGGACGACACCAGGCCGGAGTGCCGAGCGGTTGTAGCGTGGACGTTGAATGTCCGACTGGACGCGAGAGAGCGTCGACGCCGAGAGGCGGAGCATTTCACCTGACATGGCGGGTCGGCTTTCTAGCCGTCCTTGGTAATCAGGTCCGGGTGCTCAGCCGCAAGCGCGGCGGCGATCTTGAGAACCTCGGACAAGTGCGTGCGCATGGCCCGGTCGGCTGCCTCCACGTCGCGCTGCGCGATGCCCTCCAGGATGGTCCTGTGCTGCGCGATCAGGACATTGACGGGCGTCACGGCCGGTAGGCTGAGAAAGCGGATACGGTCGAGATGAGATTTCTCACGTTCGAGGACGGCCCAGATCTGCGCGACGCCTATGCTCTCGGCAATTAGGCGGTGGAACGCGTCGTCGGCGAGTGTGAAGCGTTCGGGATCGTCACAGGCATTTTCCTGGTTGGTGATGGTAGCCGCAATCTGCTGCATGGTGACGCTTGGGAGGCCCCGCTCAGCGGCGCGGCGCACGACCGCGACCTCCAGGGCTTCCCGGACGAAGCGCGCCCGCTCCATCGCACTCAGGGAGATTCGCGTTACGAAACTGCCGCGCTGCGGAAGCACCTCGATGAGACCCTCCTCGGCCAAACGAATTATCGCCTCGCGCACGGGCGCACGACTTGTTCCAAACCGCAGCGCGAGTTCATTCTCGGAAAGTCGAGTACCGGGTCGCAACCGCAGCGAAATTATGTCCTGCCGGATTTGCCCATAGATAGCGCGAACGGCGGCGGATGGCTGTGAGGCCTCCATCATCCAATTTCGATCATTGAGCTGGGCAGTCTGATGGCGCATGAGTCGAACCTTAGGCGGCAACAAAGGGATAAGGCTACCCTTGCTTGTCGACTAGTCTACGTGTATAGGCCTTTTCCGCTGACCGCAAGATCGGGCTTGAAACTCCGCCCGATCGATTTGACGGGGAATCATCTGGTGGTTTCAGTCGCCAGGGCTGGGCAAGGCTGACCAAAGGGTTAGCTAGCCTAACAGTAGTTGTTTTGAAGCTTCATTGGAGGAACGCAAATGAACGCCAAATGGCCCGCACTCTTGGCCGCGCTTAGCCTGACTCTCGCTTCCGGTGCCGCCGAAGCGCAGACTAAGCTCAAGTGGGCGCACGTCTACGAGACGTCCGAGCCTTTCCACACGCAGTCCGTCTGGGCCGCGCAGGAAATCGCAAAGCGCACCAACAACCGGTACCAGGTCGACGTATATCCGGCTTCACAGCTCGGCAAGGAGACTGACATCAACCAGGGTCTGTCTTTAGGCTCGGTCGACATCATCATCTCGGGGTCGAGCTTTGCAGCCCGCGGCTTCCCGCCGATCGGCGTGACCTACTATCCCTACACCTTCCGTGACGCCAACCACCTCCTCGCTTACACGAAGAGCGATGTGTTCAAGGAACTCGCCAAGGGGTACTCCGAAAAGACAGGCCACCAAATCCTAGCCGTCACCTACTACGGTGCGCGCCATACGTCCTCGAATAAGCCGATTAATACATGCGGCGACATGAAGGGTCTGAAGATCCGCGTGCCTGACGTGCCGGCCTACTTGGCAATGCCGCGGGCCTGCGGCGCCAACACGGCTCCGATCGCGTTCGCTGAGGTCTACCTTGCGCTCCAGAACGGCACAGTAGAGGCCCAGGAGAACCCACTAACTACGATCGAGGCCAAGAAGTTCTACGAGGTCCAGAAGCACATCGCGCTGACGGGCCACATTGTGGACCACCTCAATACGACGATCGCCTCCGGACTTTGGAAACGCCTCTCGGACGAGGACAAGAAGATCTTCTCCGACGTGGCCCAGGAGGCGGCCGGCCGCGCGACCGCCGAGATCCAGGCCAAGGAGAAGGAACTCGTTGGCTTCTTCAAGGAGAAGGGCCTGACGGTGTCCGAGGTTAACAAGGATGAGTTCAAAGAGGTCGTGTTGAAGAACGTTCCCTTTGAGCAGTTCGGCTACCGCAAGGCCGACTACGACCGTATCCAGGCCATCAAGACCGACATCACCCAGTAAGCGTACTTCTCCGCCTGCCCAGGGGAGAGACCGAGACTGGGCAGGCGGCACTGATAAGTCTGCAGTGTGTTGGCCTATCGCGTGAGAGCTCCGCTGTGCGACCGTAGCGAAGAATTGGCCGGGAGCAATGAATGACCACTGAGGTTCACACGCAGGTCACGGCCGAAGAGCTAGCGCGCACATTTGACGAGCCGCCCGCCGAGATCGATGTCACCCAATATGGGATTGAGGACTGGGCGTGCTTAGCGATCTTCTGGATCATGGCGGGCGCGGTGATCCTGCAGTTCTTCACCCGCTACGTGCTCAACGACTCGCTCGCCTGGACCGAGGAGATCGCCACATACGCTTTGGTCGCGGTGGTGTTTATCGGCTCGGCCATGTGCGTGCGGATCGGACGGCACATCCACGTCGACTTCCTGTTCCGCTACCTGCCCGGAGGGGTCGCAAGGGCCCTAGCGACCGTCATCGACATCGTGCGGACTGCGTTCTTCGGCTATGTGGCCTATCTCGTCTGGCGGTTTATGGAGATTGTCGAGGGCGAGACCATGACGACGATCATGCTGCCTAAGAACCTCATCTACGGCTGTGTCTTCGTCGGCTTCCTCCTGATGTTCCTGCGGTCCATCCAGGTATCCGTTGAGAACTGGCAGCGCGGTTACTCGATCCTTGAGCGCCCGGAAGCCTTTGATGCGGCTCCCACCTGATCGTCACGGTATCCCGAACCCTTCCACCTGCGGTGGTCCGACCTCATGCTGATCCTCATTGGCTCGTTTCTGATCCTGCTCGTGCTGGGGCTGCCGGTCGCCCTGGCCATGGGAGTGTCATCGCTGCTCTACATTGTCGTAAGCGGCACGGCGCCGGACGTCATCCTGGCGCAGCGCATGATCGCTGGCGTCGAGAGCTTTCCGCTCCTGGCGGTGCCGTTCTTCATCCTGGCCGGCAACCTCATGAACATCGCCGGCGTGACGGGCCGGATCTACAGCTTTGCGGTCGCGCTCGTGGGCTGGATGAAGGGCGGGCTTGGGCAGGTCAACATCATTGGTTCCGTGATCTTCTCGGGCATGTCGGGCACCGCGATTGCCGATGCGGCCGGTCTCGGTACGATCGAGATCAAGGCCATGAAAGATCACGGCTACTCGACTGAGTTCGCGGTCGGCGTGACGGCCGCGTCGGCGACGCTCGGCCCCATCATCCCGCCGTCCTTGCCGTTCGTGATTTACGGCATGATGGCTAACGTCTCCATCGGCGCGCTGTTCCTCGGCGGGCTCATTCCCGGCGTCTTCATGACTCTGATGATGATGGCGACCGTCGCGTACTTCGCGCACAAGAACGGCTGGGGCAGTGACGCGCCCTTCTCCTGGCGCCAGCTCGGCAGCGCTTCGATCGAAGTCATGATCGTGCTGTTGTTCCCTGTTGCGGTCTGGCTCATGACCTCCATAGGCCTGTCCACCAACCTCGCGATCGGGATCGCGCTCGCCATCCTCCTGGCGCTCGACTGGTACTTCGACTTCTCGGCCGTCATGGCTTTGATGGCGCCCGTGATCCTCATCGGCGGAATGACCTTGGGCTTGTTCACGCCAACGGAGGCTGCGGTCGCGGCCGTGATCTGGTCGCTTTTCCTCGGTCTCGTACGCTACCGCTCGATGACTCTGAAGTCGATTGCCAAGGCCACCTTCGACACGATCGAGACCACGGCCTCTGTACTCTTCATCGTGACCGCCGCCTCGATCTTCGCCTGGCTTCTGACTGTGAGCCAGGCGGCGCAGATACTGTCTGATGCGATCCTAGGGCTCACGCAGAACAAGTGGGTGTTCCTGTTGCTCGCGAACCTTCTGATCTTGTTTGTGGGTTGCTTTATCGACACTATCGCGGCGATCACGATCCTGGTCCCAATCCTTCTCCCCATTGTCCTCAAGCTCGGAATCGATCCGATCCACTTCGGGTTGATCATCACGCTCAACCTGATGATCGGCTTGCTTCATCCACCGCTGGGCATGGTGCTCTTCGTGCTTGCGCGCGTAGCGAGGCTGTCGGTCGAGCGAACCACGATGGCCATCCTGCCCTGGCTCGTTCCGCTCCTTCTTGCGCTGATCGCAATCACCTACATACCCGAGCTGACGCTCTGGCTACCGCGCACTATGGGAGTCGCCAAATGAGTCAGACGGTTGTAGCTGCGACGCTCTTTGGAGCAGAAGATCTTCGCATTGTAGAGAGTCCAATGGCGCCGCTGGCGTGCGGGATGGTGCGGGTCCGTTTCGGGGCCGGAGGCATATGCGGCTCCGACATGCATTACTTCCGTCACGGGCGAACCGGCGACTTTGTCGTCGAATCGCCGCTTGTTCTCGGACACGAAATCGCAGGGGAAGTCATCGAGATCACCGCGGAGGATGAAAGTCTGAAAGTCGGGGACCGGGTGGCAGTCAATCCATCGCGCTGGTGCGGCCATTGCGCACCCTGCCGCGAAGGGCGGCCGAACTTGTGCGAGAACATCTACTTTATGGGCTCAGCGTCGAAGAAGCCGCACATGCAGGGCGGCTTTGCGAGCTGCTTCGATGTGCTCCCCGACCAGTGCGTTAAAGTCGCGGACGGTACCCCTCTGAGAGCCGCCGCTCTGGCCGAGCCTCTGGCTGTTTGCCTACACGCGGTCGCCCGCGCGGGCCCCATAGCCGGCAGGCGTGGCATTGTCTTCGGTGCCGGCCCTATTGGCCTGCTTACTATGCTGGCAGCGCGTCAGGAAGGTCTGAGCGAGATTGCCGTTGTCGATGTGACCCAGGCTCCACTGGCCTTCGCTAGGCGCCTCGGGGCGGATCACGGCCTCGACGTGTCGGGCGGGGACGCGGAGTTCAAGGCGCTGGCGGCCGAGCGCTCGTTCGATGTCGCATTCGAAGCTTCCGGTGCGGCGGCCGGCCTGAATGCCGCGATTCTGAATGTCCGTCGTGGTGGCACGGTCGTTCAAATCGGGAACCTGCAGGGCGGGTTGCTACCGATTGCTGCCAATGCGGTCATGGCGCGCGAGATAGACCTCAAAGGCTCCTTCCGGTTCGGCCGCGAGTTCGAAACGGCAGTCCGCCTTATCGATGACAAGAAGATCGACGTCCTCTCAATCGTGACTGCGGAGAGGCCGCTGATGGCTGCGTCGGAGGGCATTCGCCTTGCCCTGGACAAGACGCAGAGCGTGAAGGTCGTCCTTACAGGGTAGGGCAAGGCGGACAGACGAAATCAATCTTGGACCTGCTGCTCTCGCTGTAAGTATCCTTCTAACCGGCGTCAATTAACCTGCGTTGCCTCGAGATACAGCTGCGACTAGACGCGGCGCTCCGCAGCGTGCGGAGGCGCCGCGTCCGAAGCGCTTTCCGTTGGCCGTAGGCTCATCGGCTGGTAAGATGTAACCCTCGCTTTTGGGGCTTCGCGGTCGAACTTTGCTCTGAGAGTGACCGCGTCCGATAACCCGCCTGCGCTCCATCCTTGACGCACCCGATAACTGGTGTTCCCGGTCATGCGCCATGAAAGACGGCGTGTCCTGATAACAGGCACCACGCGCCCGAATGTAGCGGTGCCTAGAGCGGAAACTGGAGCGGTGGTGCGCCGTCAGCCATGGGCTTCAAAGCCAGTTTGTGCTTGGGTTTCAGCGGCTTCGGAGGAGAGCGTCTGCACTTCAGCATCCTACAGGACAACTGCTTCCTGTTATCGGCGGCTTTTGCGCGTCTAGGCCTAAAATCGTCAGCAATCGGGCTGTCCGATAACAACCCTTCGCTCAGGTCAGGTAAGCCGCGCCGTCCAGATGAGTTGGTCAATGCAGGCGAGGAACCCGGGCCGAGGTCCGTCATGTGGTGCCGGGCTAGGGCAGCAGTTCTAGCTGATGCAAGTTTGAGAGACGCTCCCCAGCGACCAAGCAAGAGCATCCGAGCTCATCAGGAGCCAAGTGCCATCGAGTGAGGCAGCGCTACACCTGGCAGGTCATCTGTAGCGATGATGGTGGCCACGGCGGCGGCTCAACCGCTGCTCCAGGGACAGCCGAACCCACAAAAGTGCAGCGTTGAAGGGACCAAGGGCATCGCGTCAGCATCCGTTATTCGAGTCAGGCTGTAGCGATGCCCGTCCTCACCTTTGAGCCGCCTCCGACCTCATGAACCCAGTGATCACCGACCGCCTCATGCGCAGGTAAGCGAGATCATTGTCCTAGAGATCTAACGCAAATGGAACGCCCCACGCGAACCGAAGCGTGGGACGACCCGACACCTGCGGTTCGAGGTTGATGTCTGCTCCCTTCGAGGGCTCCGCATTTCGGGGTGGGACGCACCTTTGCTTGCCAAATCAGCTCGACGGTCCTGAGATGTGCCTCAGGCGTGCCGATAGCGGCCAATCTGGAGAGGTGGCATGAGATCCATTCCCTTAGCCCTGGCGTGCATGGCCGTGACCGCCACTTCTGCTGCGGCGCAGATCCGGATCGACGAAGCCCGCATCGTTGCCGGTGACCTGAGGGTTAGCGGCCGAGCCAAGCCCAACACCACGGTCACCTTCGATGGGACGCACGAGACCAGAACGACCACCGGGGGCTTCTTTGCTTTCCGGCTCCAGTACCTGCCCTCCGACTGTGTCGGCACGGTAAGGGCAGGGGAGGAGGGCCGGGATGTGGTGATCTCGGGCTGTGGTCCGGCTGGCGCAAAGGGGGACACGGGGCCCAGGGGCGAAGCAGGTCCACAGGGCATCGCTGGAGGGGTTGGACTGGCTGGTGCTGTGGGCGCGCAAGGCCCCGCTGGTCCGACAGGGCCGAAAGGCGACAAGGGGGATCGTGGCGAAACCGGGCCGGCAGGAGCAGCAGGATCGCCAGGCCTCCGCGGTGAGGCTGGTCTCGCCGGCGCACCAGGGCCGCAGGGGGAGCAGGGTCCAGCAGGCTCTTCCGGCCAGCGGGGCGAGCGAGGCGAGACCGGACCGGCGGGAGCGGTCGGCCCGGCTGGTCCTCGCGGCGAGGCAGGACCTGTTGGTCCTCCCGGTCCACAAGGCGAGCGCGGTCCTGCTGGTCCTCCCGGTCCGCAAGGGCAGCCCGGACCGGCTGGACCTCCGGGGCCCCGCGGTGAGCCAGGACCCGTCGGTCCTGCAGGTCCACGCGGAGAACCCGGGCCTGCAGGACCTCCAGGGCCTCGAGGAGAACCTGGACCTCGCGGAGAAGCAGGTCCTGCGGGGCTTCCAGGACCACAGGGCGAGCGGGGACCGGCAGGTACGGCCAATCCGCCGTAACGCGAGTTGCTATGCCCTCAGGTGCTCGGGCCGGAGCCTTATTTGCCCTCGTGTCAGGTGGTGTGCGGCATGCGGGCGGTGTCCTCTTCCGAGGTCACGCCATCATCTCAGGTGGTCAGAGCCGGCAGGCACAGACATTCAGAGGAGAGCAGTGCCTGACGTCAGCACTCACTGCCTGACGTCAGCACTGACGAGACAGACTGAGGCGGTTGCGGAAGGGAGGGTTCTGAGCTCATCGTAACCTCTTGAGGAGCGACGATGAGACAGACATCCACCCCGGCCAAGGAGCCGGCCGAGCAGGTTGTGAGCGCCATCCGGCGTGCCACGCGCCGGCAGTTCTCGGCCGAGGAGAAGATCCGCATCGTGCTGCAGGGCCTGCGCGGCGAGGACAGCATCGCCGAGCTCTGCCGGCGCGAGGGGATCAGCCAAAACCTGTACTACCGCTGGTCCAAGGAGTTCCTGGAAGCCGGCAAGAAGCGTCTTGCAGGTGACACGGCCCGGGAGGCTACCTCGGAGGAGGTCAGGACCCTGCGCCGGGAGGCCGGTGCCCTGAAGGAGGTTGTGGCGGACCTCACTCTCGAGAACCGTCTGCTGAAAAAAGGCATGACCGGGGTCGGGGAGGACGGCGCATGAGGTACCCAGCCTCAGAGAAGCTCGAGATCATCCGTCTCGTCGAGCAGTCCCATCTCCCCGTCCGCCGCACGCTCGAGAAGCTCGGCATCCCAAGGCCGACCTTCTACAGGTGGTACGACCTCTATCAGACCGGTGGACTGGAAGCCCTGGAGGACCGCCCCTCCCGACCCAGCCGGGTCTGGAACCGCATTCCGGATGAAGTGCGGGAGAAGGTGCTCCAGCTGGCCCTCGACGAGCCGGAGCTCTCCCCCAGAGAGCTGGCGGTGCGCTTCACGGACCAGCAGGGCTCCTTCATCTCGGAAGCCTCCGTGTACCGCCTCCTGAAGGCGCAGAACCTAATCCCGAGCCCCGCCTACATCGTCCTGAAGGCGGCCGACGAGTTCCACGACAAGACCACGGCTCCCAACCAGCTCTGGCAGACGGACTTCACGTACCTGAAGGTGACAGGCTGGGGCTGGTTGTATCTCTCGAGCGTGCTGGATGACTTCTCCCGCTACATTCTGGCTTGGAAGCTCTGCACCACCATGAGAGCCCAGGATGTGACCGACACCTTGAGCCTCGCTCTTGCGGCGTCAGGGCTCGACGAGGCGACGGTGGCCCACAGGCCCAGGCTGCTGTCAGATAACGGCTCGAGCTACATCTCAGGGGATCTGGCGGAATGGCTGGATCAGCGGAAGATGGAGCATGTCCGGAGTGCGCCCAACCACCCGCAGACGCAGGGCAAGATCGAGCGCTGGCACCAGACGCTCAAGAACTGGATCCTGCTCGAGAACTACTACCTGCCTGGAGACCTGCAGGCTCAGATCAGCGCGTTTGTGGAGCACTACAACCATCAGCGCTACCACGAGAGCCTGAGCAACCTCACGCCAGCTGATGTGTACTTCGGGCGCGGCCCTGCCATCTTGAAGGAGCGAGAAAGGATCAAACGCCAGACCATCTTGGACCGCCGCTTGCGGCATCACGCGCAAGCAGCATAACCTCCAAACCGATGAGCCAGACCCTCCCGACCTGAAGGCCGTCACCAGTCTCAAATCATCTGACGACAGACACCCCTCCGCCTCGGCCCTGAGGCGCTGACCAAAGGAGAGGATCGCCTCCATGTACGCCTGGTCGAGCGATTCGACTGCCTGACGGCCTATCCCACCTGCCGCGATTGTGTGGTGCCCGCCACGGCGCGCCCGGCCTTTCCGAAAGCCCTTGCGGACCAGATGGCGCAATTCGCTGCCGCGGACTCAGTGTGATGCACCCGGTGCAATCAGGCGGGGGCGCTCCGTGGTTCAACAAGAGTATGTCCGACTGAGGTGGCAGAAATCCGCCGCTCGCTTGTTTGTGCCGGGACAGTTTGGGACGCGCCAATGCCCCGATTTTTCTTTCACATGGACAGGCCCGATCATCCCCAACGGGATCGTTGTGGGGTTGAGCTCCCAACGCTTGCCGACGCCGAGGAATGGGTGGAGGCCGCAATCCGTGCTCTGAGGGTTCCCATTCTCCCGCTCGGCTTCGATCCGATGGACAGTGTGGCCACGATTGCCGATGAAGAGGACAGGTCCTTGAAGCGGATTGCCCTCCGCGGCCTGTTAATTTTGCACTAAGTCGGCCAGAAAATTGTGCAGCAACGTGTTCACCTGCTCCGCCACCTCCATGTGGACGAAGTGCCCGGCGCCGGAAACAATCTCGACATGCGCGTGCGGGGCGTATTTGCGGACGCGATCGAGCCACGGTGAACTTTGCCCTGGTTGCAGTGACTCGCGCTTGAGCGTTGGACCCATATACGTACTCTGGATCACCATCAGAGGGACCTGCACGGCCGCGAGGGCGGCGTTCATGTACTGCGCATCCCAGCGTGAAATGCGCGGAAAGAGCGCCAAGCCGATATCCGCTGGCAGCTTGCGCGCGCGCTCCATGATTTCGTCGCTCCGATCGAAAGGCACCAGAAACATGTCTCGGAAGAAGTCCTCTGAGAACGCGCGAAACCCTTTTGCCGCGATCCGCTCACGCATTGCCTGTTCGGCTGCCTCTGGATCGCCTATTCCCGTGAGACTGCCGTCGACAAGCACGAGACAGGCTACGGCTCCGGGCCGCTGGCGTGCCGCTTCGAGCACGATGCGGCATCCCATGCTGTGCCCGACCAGAACCGCGGGCCCGCGCTGAAGCGACACGACGAGCCCCGCGACGTCGGCGCCATAAGTCTCTACCGAGCAGTCCTGCGGCTTGCCAGGCGTGCATCCATGCCCGCGCAGATCGCAGGTAACCACGCGATGACGCCGGCTCAGCGCTTCGACCTGCGCGGTCCAGTCCGTGTGATCACATGCAAATGACCTGACTGGCTGATTTTGGACCGAGTTGACTGAGAGAGTTGACCCGAACCCAAGGAGCCGGAGATGGCGAGACGGAAGAACTGGAGCGCGGAGCAGATCGTCGCGAAGCTGCGGCAGATTGAGATCCAGATAGCGCAAGGCAAGAGCCTGG
>JAESFL010000902.1_pt1 | contig 14625 bp, 15 predicted proteins | sample 9269401 | NCBI WGS metagenome assembly JAESFL01 (sample SAMN14506025, study PRJNA617098) | algae metagenome | isolation source: Gloeocapsa sp. UFS-A4-WI-NPMV-4B04 and co-occurring heterotrophs from desert... | place: USA: Utah | collected 2006-10-01 | reverse complement strand
GTCCGTCCACTGCCGGAACAAATAGTTGTTCTTGAAGAAGTGGTTATGCCCAAAGGCGGCGTGAGCGATCACCAGCGTCTGCATCGTCGCCGTGTTCTCCTCCATGACGTAGGAGATGCACGGATCGGAGTTGATGACGATCTCGTAGGCCAGTCCCATCAGGCCGCGGCGGTAGCTCGCCTCCTGCTGCGCGAAGTGCTTGCCGAAGGACCAGTGCTTGTAGAACAGCGGCATGCCGATCGAGGCATAGGCGTCGAGCATCTGCTCGGCGGTGATGATCTCGATCTGGTTCGGGTACCAGGACAGGCCGAGTTCCGGCCCGGCCACGGCTTCGCAGGCGTCGTGGATGCGCCGGATCGTCTCGAAGTCCCAATCATTGCCGGAGAACAGCAACTCGCCGGGCTTCGGGGCGGTGGACTTCGTGCGGCTCAGGCTCGCGACCATGTCGGCCCTTCTCTTCGACGCTATCTCTCCTCCCATCCCGGGGAGGCCATTCGCTACGCCTCCGCCCGCGCGTCCTTGCGGCCGAACAGCTCGCGGAACACGGGGTAGATGTCGCGGCGGTGGTTCACCTTGCGCATGGCCAGCGGTTCGCCGGCCTTGGCCAGCGCCTCGTAGGTCCGCCACAGGGTGGTGCGGTGCTCGACGAAACCGGCGCGCGGGCCGTTCTCGTCGCCGACTTCGAGATAGGCGAAGTGCTGGCAGGCCGGCAGGATGTGCGCGCGCAGCAACTCGGTCGACGTCGGCCCGTCGGAGGAGACGTTGTCACCGTCCGAGGCCTGCGCCGCGTAGATGTTCCAGTCGTCCGGCGAGTAGCGTTCGGTGACGATGCGCTTCATCTCGATCAGCGCCGAGGACACCAGCGTGCCGCCGGTCTCGCGGGAGCCGAAGAAGGTCTCCTCGTCCACCTCCGTCGCCTTGTCGGTGTGGCGGATGAAGACGATCTCGACGTGCTTGTAGCGGCGCGTCAGGAAGATGTGCAGCAGGATGTAGAAGCGCTTGGCCAGATCCTTCATGTGCTCGGTCATCGAGCCCGAGACGTCCATCAGGCAGAACATCACGGCCTGGGCAATCGGCTTCGGATAGGGCTCGAAGCGGCGGAAGCGCAGGTCGATCGGATCGACGTAGGGAATGCGCTTGGCGCGCTCGCGCAAGCCGAGCAGCTTGAGCTGCAGGTCGGGCAGGCGCGGATCGTTCGCGGCCTCGGCCGCGGCGATCTCGGCTTCGAGTGCGGCCACCTCCTCGAGCTTCGGCCGCTTGAGGGCGATACGCCGGGACATCGAGTTGCGCAGCGTGCGCGACAAGGCGAGGTTGGCCGGCGAGCCCGACACGGTGTAGCCGGCCCGGCGCAGCCCTTCCGTCTCGACGATGGCAAGACGGCGTTTGGCGAGGTCGGGCAGTTCGAGGTCTTCGAGGAAGAGGTCGAGGAATTCCTCCCGCGTCAGGACGAAGTGGAAGGCGTCCTCGCTGTTCTCGCCGCCCTCGCCGCCTTCCCCGGAGCCGCCTCCGCCCCCACCGCCCGGCGGGCGCTCGATGCGGTCGCCCTCCACGTAGGTCTTGTTGCCGGGCAGGATGTAGTCCTGGTGCCCCGTGCCCGGCTGGCGGGAGAAGCGCGGCTCGCGCACCCCGTCGCCCGGTACGGAGATGCGCCCGTCCTTGCCAAGGTTCTTGATGTCCTTCTCGCGGGCGGATTCGCGCACCGCCCGCTGGGCGACGTCCTTGACCCGGCGCAGGAAGCGCTGGCGGTTCGGGAGGCTCTTTCCGCCTGGATTGAGCCGTCGATCGACGATGTGCATCCGGGGTCGCTCAGCGCCTAGTCTCACGTCCCTGGTCGAGGGACAAAGGTGCGGGAGTTGCGGCGGATGCCGGCGGGCCGAAAGCCCGCCTCAGCCCGCCTGCTTCACACGCATGTACCATTCCACGAGCCGCCGAACCTGCCGCTCGGTGTAGCCCCGGTCGGTCATCCGGTCGACGAACTCGCCGTGCTTCTTCTCGGTCTCGCTGTCCTTCTTGGAACCAAAGGAGATGACGGGAAGCAGTTCCTCGACCTGGGAGAACATGCGCCGCTCGATCACCTCGCGCAGCTTCTCGTAGGAGGTCCAGGACGGGTTGCGCCCGCCGTGCTGCGCCCGCGAACGGAGCGCAAACTTTACCACCTCGTTGCGGAAATCCTTCGGGTTGGCGATGCCCGCCGGCTTCTCGATCTTGGTCAGCTCCTGGTTCAGGAGTTCGCGGTTGAGGAGCTGGCCGGTCTCGGCATCCTTGAAGTCCTGATCCTCGATCCAGGCATCGGCGTAATCGATGTAGCGATCGAACAGGTTCTGCCCGTAATCGTGGTAGGATTCGAGATAGGCCTTCTGGATCTCGTGGCCGATGAACTCGGCGTAGCGCGGCGCGAGTTCGGTCTTGATGAACTCGATGTAGCGCTTCTCGGTCTCCGGCGGCAGCTGCTCGCGCCGGATCGCCTGTTCCAGCACGTACATCAGGTGAACGGGATCGGCCGAGACCTCCGTCGTGTCGTGGTTGAAGGTCGCGGCCAGCACCTTGAAGGCGAAGCGGGTCGAGATCCCGTCCATGCCCTCGTCGACGCCGGCGGTGTCCTTGTATTCCTGCATCGAGCGGGCGCGGGGATCGACTTCGCGCAGCGACTCGCCGTCGTAGACCCGCATCTTCGAGAACAGGTTCGAGTTGGCGTGCTCGCGAAGCCGCGAGAGCACCGAGAACCGAGCCAGCATCTCCAGCGTGCCCGGCGCGCAGGCGGCTTGCGACAGTTCGGAGCCCGAGATCAGCTTGTCGTAGATCCGCTGCTCCTCCGTGACCCGGAGGCAGTAGGGCACCTTGATGACGTAGATGCGGTCGATGAAGGCTTCGTTGTTCTTGTTGGTCTTGAACGACTGCCACTCGGCCTCGTTCGAGTGCGCCAGGATCACGCCGGTAAACGGGATCGCGCCGATATTCTCGGTGCCGACGTAATTGCCCTCCTGCGTCGCGGTGAGCAGGGGATGCAGCATCTTGATCGGCGCCTTGAACATCTCGACGAATTCGAGAACGCCCTGGTTCGCCCGGTTGAGACCGCCCGAGTAGGAGTAGGCGTCGGGATCGGCCTGGGACAGCGTCTCGAGGCGGCGGATATCGACCTTGCCGACGAGCGAGGAGATGTCCTGGTTGTTCTCGTCGCCCGGCTCGGTCTTGGCGATGGCGATCTGGCGCAGGCGCGAGGGCCGCACCTTGATCACCTTGAAGCGGGAGATATCGCCGTCGAACTCGTCGAGGCGCTTCAGGGCCCAGGGGCTCATCAGGCCGGTCAGCCGTCGGCGCGGGATGCCGAAGCGCTCCTCGATCTCCCGGCCCATGGCTTCGGGGTCGAACAGGCCGAGCGGGCTCTCGAAGACCGGGGACACCTCGTCGCCGGCCTTGAGCACGTAGATCGGATGGACCTCCATCAGCGCCTTCAGGCGCTCGGCGAGCGACGACTTGCCGCCGCCGACGGGGCCGAGCAGGTAGAGGATCTGCTTGCGCTCCTCCAACCCCTGCGCGGCGTGGCGGAAGAACGAGACGATCCGCTCGATCGTCTCCTCCATGCCGTAGAACTCAGCGAACGCCGGGTAGACCCGGATCGTGCGGTTCATGAACACGCGGCCGAGGCGGGAATCGCGTGCCGTATCGACCATCTCCGGCTGGCCGATGGCATTGAGGATGCGCTCGGCGGCGGAGGCGTACATCAGCGGATTGTCGCGGCAGGCCTCGAGATATTCGGAGAGCGTCATCTCCGTGTCGCGGCGCGCTTCATAGCCGCGAGCGAAGCTCTGGAACAGGTCGTTCGTCGAGTGCAGCGGCATTCGAACACCCCCTATCAGGCTGATGACAGCTTCATCCTGTCTCGGGTCGAACGCAACCGACATTGCGGGTTTTGTCGCACCGCCCACAGGAGGGCCGGTTTGCGTGGGAAACGGGACACACTCAAAGTTGGCCGGGATTTAGCGCAAGCTTAACCGGCTTCCGATAAGAAGCGTCCGCCCCCGGCCAGCGGCCGGAGGCTCTCGAAACCGGTCGAAATTGCTGCGGTGCAGCGTAGTGGCGCGCGGAGCCGCCCTTCCGGATCAGAGATCAGTGCCGCTCTTCTTGTCGTCCTTGGGCTTGTCGGCCTTGTCGACGGTGATGCGGATGTCGCGCTTCTCGATCTCGCCGTCTGAATTCTTGATCTCGACCACGACGCCGTCGGAGCCGGTGTAGCCGCTGTTGGACTGGTAGAAGATCGCCTGAACCTCGGCATCCTTGTTCGGGCAGCGGTACTTGGCCGGGGTCTTGAGCTTGCCGGCCTTGGTGATGAGCGAGCCGGAGGTCGGCGGCGTCACCACCTTGATCTCGGGCATCGGACCGAGGGAGCAATCCTTCTTCAGGTTCGGCACGATGACGAGGCGGGCCTGCTTGCCAGCGGGCACGGTCTCGCTCTTGGTCACGGTGGTCTGCGCGAGAGCCGGCCCGGCAAGACCGAGCCAGGAGGCTGCAAGGGCGGTGGCGAGGGCAGCGGGCAGGGCCGCAAACGGCTTCGCGGCAGAGGTCGGCAGATCCATCGTCGGTTCCTTGAGCGTCGTCTCACACCCCGCCGGAGAGCAGCCGGACGATCCGGCCTCGACGCCGCAGGGCGCAACCGAGGATGTGGGGAGGTCGGCGGTCCGCGTCGAGGCTTGTCCGCCCGAATCTTGTCGGACACGATGTGCGGATCAGTGCTGCAACGCAGCGGCGACCGTGCCGGCCACGCGGGCGATTTGAGCCTCGTCGAGCTGGCCCGCCAGCGCCTCGGTCAGTGCCTTCTCGACGCGCTCGCGCTCGCCGAGATCGGCGAAGGGCACCGACGGGATGTCCCCGTCGGCAAGGTCGCAGGCCCGGCGGATGGTGTCGGCGGCTTTCAGCAGAGTTTCCCGATCCGTCGGACCCATGTCCCAGAGCGGCGCCCGCAGCCGGCTGATGACCCGCCGCGCGTCGCGGTACTCGCGGTCCACCGTGGTCGAGGCTTCGATCTGGCTGACGAGGAACATCAACTCCAGAACCTCGTTGGCGGCTTCCGGGCAAGCGCGCACGATCCGCATCACGCGGGCGATGAGTTCCTGGGTCGGCGACATCCGGGAGCGAGGGGGAGCCATGGCGCCTCAACGCCGATCCGCCGGTAAAGTTCAGCTCATATCTGCGCGCGACGGAGCGGGAGCGGACGGAAATCCGTGAGGCGGGCCAATGCCTTGCGCACAAGCAAGTTGCAACAGGCTCAGGCGGCCTCGTGATCCGCCTCGTCGAGGCCCGCGAGCAGGGCCCGGCAGGCCCGCAGTTCGGCGAGCGCTCCTTCCAGGGCGCGGCGATCCGCGGCGGCAGCCTCGACGCTGTCCTCGTCCCGGTCGGGACCGGTCGGCGCGCCGACCTCGACCTCGCCGCGGCCGAGCGCCTGGACGAAGCGCACGCCGTTCTCCTTGAGGACGCGCTGCGCCCCGCGGATGGTGTAGCCCTGCCCATGCAGCAGCCGACGCACGCCCTTGAGAAGATCGACGTCATCGGGCCGGTAATAGCGCCGCCCGCCGGCCCGCTTCATCGGCTTGATCTGGTTGAACCGGCTCTCCCAGAAGCGCAGGACGTGCTGGGGGACGCCGAGTTCCTCGGATACCTCGGTGATGGTGCGGAAGGCGCCGGGGCTCTTCTCGCCGCGCTCCTCGTCGGCGGACGATTCGAGCGACGGCGATTCCAGCGACAGTTCCATCGGCAGTCCCATGGCAGCGCCTCAAACCGATCTGTGCAGGAGCGGGCCGGCCCGGCCGGATCAATCGTCCTCGTCCGCGTCGAGCCCGTTGACGTGGCCGCCGTTGATGCGCGCCTTGAGCACGTTCGACGGCTTGAACACCATCACCTGCCGCGGCTCGATCTCGACCTCGACGCCGGTTTTCGGATTACGGCCGATGCGCTTGCCCTTGGAGCGCACGACGAAGGAGCCGAACGAGGACAGCTTCACCGTCTCGCCCTGGGACAGGCAGTTGCAGATCTCGCCGAGGACCGTTTCGACCAGGGCAGCCGATTCGGCCCGCGACAGGCCGACCTGCTGGTAAACGGCCTCGCTCAAATCCGCGCGTGTGACCGTCTTGCCTGCCATGCGCTCCCCCTCCGGCCGAGTTTTTTGCCGCCGCACCGTCCGTTTCGGGACGTGCGGAGGCTTTCTCCGCTCACCTGCCGGGCGAGCCCCCGAAACGGGATCTCGCCATGTATCTCTATGATCGGACACGCTAATCGGCAGAGGGACGACGGTCAACAGAACCTTGCGGTTGACACAAAAGCCCAAGGCCCGATCCGGGACGCTTCGCCTACCAGCGGATGAGCGCGGCGCCCCAGGTGAAGCCGCCGCCGATCGCCTCGATCATCACGAGGTCGCCCTCGCGGATGCGCCCGTCGCGGCGGGCGGCGTCCAGCGCCAGGGGGATCGAGGCGGCCGAGGTGTTGCCGTGGCGATCGACGGTGAGCACCACCTTCTCGCGGGCGATGCCGAGCTTGTCCGCCGACGCCTCGATGATCCGCCGGTTGGCCTGATGCGGCACGAACCACGACAGCTCCTCCGCCGTGGTGCCGGAGGTGCGGAAGGCCTCCTCGATCACATCCGTGACGGAGCCGACGGCGAAGCGGAACACCTCGCGGCCCTCCATGCGCAGCTTGCCGGTGGTACCGGTCGAGCCGGGGCCGCCATCGACGTAGAGCTTGGCCCGGTGGCGCCCGTCCGAGCGCAGGCAGCTCGAGAGCACACCGCGGTCGGCGTTGGTGCCCTCCCCATCGCGGGCTTCCAGCACGATGGCGCCCGCGCCGTCGCCGAACAGGACACAGGTGGTGCGGTCCTCCCAGTCGAGCAGTCGCGAGAAGGTCTCGGCGCCGACCACCAGGGCGCGCTTGGCCCCGCCCGTCGCCAGGTACCGGTCGGCGGTGGCCACCGCGTAGACGAAGCCGGCGCAGACGGCCTGGAGGTCGAAGGCGAAACCGCCCTCGATTCCGAGGGCCGCCTGGATCTGCGTGGCGGTCGAGGGGAAGGTGTGGTCGGGCGTCGAGGTCGCGCAGATCACGAGGTCGATGTCGGCGGGCGAGAGCCCGGCCTCGTCGAGCGCCGCGCGCGCCGCGCGGGTGCCGAGCACCGAGGTCGTCTCATCGGGCCGCGCGATGTGGCGCTGGCGGATACCGGTGCGCTGGATGATCCACTCGTCGGAGGTCTCGATCCCGCGCTCGGCGAGGTCTGTGTTCGTGACGACGGTTTCGGGCAGATACGCCCCGCAGCCGACCACGACGGAGCGCCGATGCGCCATCAGATCCGTCCCTTTCTCACTTCTCTGCCAAGCTCACTTGCAAGCTCCCTTGCAAGCTCACTTGTCGACCAACCCGGCATCGAGCCCGGCGCTCACCCCGGCGGCGACCGACGGCGTCTGTTCCAGCATGTCGCGAATCGTCCGCATCAGGTCGTAGCGCGCCATGTCGTGGGCAAGGTCGACCGCTGCCGCGAAGCCTTGCGCGTTCTCCGAACCGTGGCTCTTGATGACGATGCCCTCCAGCCCGAGGAAGACGCCGCCATTGGCCCGGCTCGGATTCATTTTCTCGCGAAGCGCTGCGAAGGCTTGCCGGGCGAAGAGATAGCCGATCTTGGCCGACAGCGTCCGCCCCATCGCCGCCTTGAGGTAGGAGGCGATCTGCTTGGCGGTGCCTTCGGCCGTCTTCAGGGCGATGTTGCCGGTGAACCCCTCCGTCACCACCACGTCAGTGGTGCCGCGGCCGAGATCCGTGCCCTCGACGAAGCCGTGATAGGTGAAGTTCGCCGGCTCCGATTCGCGCAGGAGCCGGGCGGCCTCCTTGACGGCCTCGTTGCCCTTCATCTCCTCGGTGCCGACATTGAGGAGCCCCACGGTCGGCCGCTCGACGTCGAGAACGATGCGGGCCATGGCCGAACCCATCACTGCCATCTCGACCAGATGCTCGGCATCCGTGCCGATGGTGGCACCGACATCGAGCACCACGCTCTCGCCACGCACCGTCGGCCACAGGCAGGCGATGGCCGGGCGCTCGATGCCGGCCATGGTCTTGAGGCAGATCTTCGACATCGCCATCAGCGCGCCGGTGTTACCGGCCGAGACCGCGGCCTGGGCCTCGCCATCGCGCACGGCCTGGATCGCCCGCCACATCGAGGACTTGCCCCGGCCCTGGCGCACCGCCTGGCTCGGCTTGTCGTCCATGGCGACCGAAACGGTGGTGTGGCGGATCTCGACGGCGCCCTTCAAGCGCGGCTCGGCCTCGACCAGGGGACGCACCACCGCCTCATCGCCGAACATGATGAAGTGGAGCTCGGGATGCCGCTCGCGGGCGATCGCCGCACCGGGCACGACGGTCGTAGGGCCATGGTCGCCGCCCATGGCGTCGAGCGAGATGCAAACGCGGTTCGACATGGTTCCTTCGGGGCGCCGCGGGGAGGAGCCGGCGGGCAGCGAGCGTGAAGGGGCGTCAGGGGCCCCGGAATCGGCGGCGCAAAATAGCGGCAGCGCCCCGCCGGGCAAACAAAATCTCGAAACTCGTCGTACTGGCCTCTACCGAGAGACCGGCCGGCCGCTCACTCGCTGCCTTGGCCGAGCTTGGCCCGCAACGCGGCCAGATCGGAAAACGGCAGCGGCTCCTCGCCGACGGTGACCGGCTCGAAAGCGACGCCGGGCTTGCGCGGATAGGGATCAAGACCGAGCGCGAGGAATTCTGCGGTCAGCACGCCGAAATCGACGCGCCCGTTCACGATCGGATCGGGCAGATCGACATCCTCGGCCTCGGTGCCCTCTAGGATGTCGGCGTTGGTGAACTCCACCTCGATCGGCTCGGAGATCTTCGCCTCGAACGGCTCCAGCGTCACGGTGCAGACCTGTGTCACGACCGCCTCGACCTGGCCCACGGCACGCAGCCGGGTGAGCGAGCCGCTCAGGGCGAAGCGGCCGACGAGGTTGCGGATCGCCGGGATCTTGAAGTCGCGGGCCAAAGCCTCGCATTCGGCGGGCGTGGCCTCGACGACGATCTCGGCGCGGTCCTTGGGCAGGCGCTCAACATTGACGGAGCGGGAGAGCGGCCCCTCGGGCTTCGGCGTCATCGATGGTCTCCTGAATCCTCTCGCGCGACGGCGGGTTCGGGGAAGCGCGGTCCCTCCTCCAGCAGGCCGTCGAGATCCTGCGTCGTCAGAGCCGCAGCCGCGGTCTCGACATAGGCGGCGAGCGGGTCCGCTGCCCCAGCATCCGTGCCATCGAGCACATTGCGGGCGAGCACTGCTGCGAGCCCGGCGCGGTCGCCGGCATCGAGCGCCGCGCCGTAGGCCCCGGCGCGGGCATAGAACGAGGCGCCGAGCTTCTTGATGCGCTTGGGCACGCCCATGTCGCCGATGCCGAGTTCGCGCAGAGAGGCGTCGAGCTGCATGAAGACGGAATCGACCAGATCCTGGGCCACGTCCGCGGCGGGCGGGGGCAACTGGCCGAGGCGGCGCAGCACGAGGATGACGTGCAGGCTCAAGGCCTCGAACCGGCCCTCCACGGTGTCGGGCACGCCGAGCGCGGTGTAGAGGCCGGGTCGACGCCCGGCCTCGCCGATCCTCTGATGCAGCGTCCGGACGGTGCGGCGGCGCCGGTCGGCGCGGCGAAACAGACCGGTCAACATGCGATCCACCGGATGGGCCGGCGCTGTGGCCGAGCTTGCCTTGTCAAAGCCATAACCCCGCGGTACGGCAACCGCGGACCAGGGTGCAAGTCCGAAGACGCGCGAGTTGAAACGCGCCGCGGATGCAGGCCCTTTTTGGCAGGAAATCAGGGGGGCCGATGTCGCGCCGTCTCGTCTCGTCGCTTGCCCGCGCGGCCGTTCTCGGCTCCGTCGCGATCGGCGTATCAGGCTGCATCGGCGAGGATATCCGCCACGGCTATCAGATCGACCAAGCCGCCCTGGCCACGGTGAAGCCGGGCATGGGCGCCGAACAGGTGCTCCAGATCCTCGGCACCCCGTCGACCGTCTCCACCGTCGGCAACAAGTCCTGGTACTATATCACCCAGAACACCCGCCGCACGGTGATGTTCCTGGGCGAGCAGATCGAGGACCAGAAGGTCACGGCCGTCTATTTCAACGCGGGGATGAAGGTGGAGCGCGTGGCGCTCTACGGCCTGCAGGACGGGCGCGTGTTCGACTTCATCGAGCGCACGACCCCGGCGAGCGGCGCCGACCGCGCCTTCATCAGCCAGCTCTTCCGCGGCCTGACCCGCTACGAGCCGTTCGGCAGCGGCTCGGGCGCCTCGGTCGTCCCCGGCGCCCGCGCGGGTCAGTAAGCGCGTCGGCGCGGGCCTGCGAGGGCCCGCACGACGTCGCCCGGTTTGGCGAATAAATAGGCTGGCGTCACGCCGGCCAGGGCCTCGGGGCTGTTGTAGCCCCAGGCCACCGCAGCGAAGGCGCAGCCGGCCCGTTCCGCCGCCTCGGCGTCGCGAATCTCGTCACCCACCGCCAGCATCTCAGCGGGGTCGAAGCCCGCCGCCCGCGCGACCGCGCGCAGATGGCGCGCCTTGCCGAAGAGCGCGGCGCCGCAATCGTAGTGGCGGATCAGCCCGGCCGATTCCCCAAGTGCCCGGCGCACATTCGACTCGCTGTTCGAGCTGACGACGGCGAGCGCGATTCCCGCCGCATCGAGCCCCGCCAGCATCTCCGGCACGCCGGGAAACAGCCGCACCTGCCCGGCCTCGCGGGCCGCGAGCGCGCGCATGTGGCGGGCGATCAGCGGCACCTTCCAGGCGGGAATGCCGAGATCCTTCAGGATCGCCCGCGCGCCCAGACCGCGCAGCCGCTCGGTCTCGCCCGCCTCGACCCGGCGGAAGCGGTAACGCGCCGCCACGTCGTTGAGGTTGGCGCAGAACCAGGGGAAGGTGTCGGCGAGGGTGCCGTCGAAATCGAAGGCGACGAGGCGATAGGGGGCGGCCGGCGCAAGAGCTTCCTGTGTCGTGGCGCTCAAGGATCAAGCCTCCGAACGGACGAAGGCGGCCCCGCTCCCGCGACGCCGCCTTGCTCAACGATCATGCGAGCGGCCCGAGAGCCGACTCAAGTTTACGCCGCCTTCTGCGACGCGGTTGGATAATCGACGTAGCCTTCCGGACCCTGGCTGTACCAGGTCTTCATGTCGTCCTTGGCGAACGGCAGGCCCTTGGCGATGCGCTCCACCAGATCGGGGTTGGCGATGAAGGGCCGGCCGAAGGCGATGGCGTCGGCCTCACCGGAGGCGACCGCCTGCTTGGCGCGCTCGGCGTCGTAGTCGCAGTTGAGGATGACCGGACCGCCGAAGCGCTCCTTGATCACGGGCGCCACCGGCGGCACCGTCGCCTTGCCGAAGGTGCCGTCCGGGCCCGGCTCGCGCATCTCGATGAAGGCGAGGCCGACGCGCTCCATCATCTCGGCGGCGAGGCCGAAAACCTCGTGCGGGTTGGAATCATCGACGCCCTGGATCGGGCCGTTGGGGGAGAAGCGGATGCCGGTGCGGTCGGCACCGACCACGCCGGCCACCGCCTGCGCCACCTTGGTCACCAACCGCACCCGGTTCTCGGGCGAACCGCCGTAGCGGTCGCTCCGCTTGTTGCTGCCGTCGCGGATGAACTCGTCGAGCAGGTAGCCGTTCGCCGCGTGGATCTGCACGCCGTCGAAGCCCGCCGCCACGGCGTTCCTCGCCGCGCGCTCGTAATCGGCAATGAGGCGCGGGATCTCGTCCTCGCGCAGGGCACGAGCCTGGCTGTAGGGCTTCTTGCCCGAATAGGTATGCGCCTCGTCCGGCGCGGTGGCGACCGAGGGGGCGACCGGCGGCTCGCCGCCGAGGAAGTCGGAATGGACGAGGTAGCCCATGTGCCAGAGCTGGCAGACGATGCGCCCACCCGCGTCATGCACCGCCTTCACCACCGGCTTCCACGCCTCGGTCTGCTCGTCGGACCAGATGCCCGGCGCGTAGGGCCAGCCGAGCCCTTCCTGGCTGATGCCGGTGGCCTCGGAGATGATCAGGCCGGCATCGGCACGCTGGGCGTAGTACTCGGCCATGAGCGGCGTCGGTACGTGGGTCCGCGTCCCACGGGCGCGGGTCAGCGGGGCCATGAGGATGCGGTTCGGCAGCTTCAACGCGCCGATTGTAATCGGATCGAACAATGAGGGCATTCGAGACTCTATCTGGAGGGGGCGGCTCTCGGCAGCGCTTTGGTGTCAGCGCGAGGGCGGCCTTCGGATGGCCTCAACCTTGTATTCGTCCCGCCGGTTCGCCAGTGCGCTGGCGCACCTGCGCCGCGGCGCACAAATCGGCGTGAACCGAGCGGCTAACCTTCCGTCAGCGCGATCTCGTAGCACCACGCCTCCATGCCATCCTCGTAATAGTCCGTCTTCGTCCCGGTGCGCGCATAGCCGCCCCGCTCGTAGAGCCGGATGCCGCTGCCGTTGTCGGCCCGCACCTCCAAGCGCAGCCGCTGGCAGCCGTGGGCTCGAGCATCGAGTTCGGCCGCCTGCAGCAGGCGGCGTCCGAGCCCGAGGCCGATGCGGGCGGGCGCGACGGCGAGCGAGGAGAGCCGGGCCACGCGGCTCGTACGCCGCCGCTCGACGGTGGCGGCGCCGACGAGGATCTCGGCCTCGCCGCCCTCCCCCGGCTCGCGCACGACCGCGACGAGGAGGGTCATGCTGGCCGAGCGGATGGCGTGGCGGATCGCCCGCCGCTCGGCCCGATCCGTGGTGAAGGCGGCGTGTTCGAGCGCGACGAGCGCGTCGAGGTCGGCGAGGCGCGCGGGCCGGATCTCCACGGGAAGCCGCGCGGCGCTGCGCTCGCGGCGGGTGCTCACGCCGCGCTCCAGGGAAAGGACCATGTTTCGGTCAGCGCCTGATCGCCCTTCCTCAAGTAAGCCCGCAATTCGGCGGTGCCCGGCCCGTCGAGCCGCACGTCGAGGGCGACGCGATAACCGCCGATATGGGGATTGGGCACGATCGAGGTCGCGGTGATGCGGCCCTGACTGGCACTGGCGACGATCTCGGGCGGCGATGCCTCGTCCAGGCCCTTGCCCAGATCCCCGCCGCCGAAATCGATCAGGAAGCGCCGGCTGCGCAAGGCAACCAGATCCGCGGCCGGATCCCCGGCCTTGCGCGCGGCGCCGCTCGCGGCGGGTTCGGCGATGAAGGTGTTCAGCACCTTGCCGTTCGGGTGAAGATCCTCGCCCGTATGCGCGCGGATCGCATAGGCGAGCCGCACCGGCCGGCCGGCGGGATAGGGCTGCTTCGGGCGCCAGAAGGCGACGATATTATCGGCCGTCTCGTTGTCGGTCGGCAGTTCCATCAGCACGACGCTGCCCTCGCCCCAGGCGCCTTCCGGCTCGACGAAGTAGCCGGGCCGACGCTCGTAGCCGGCTTCCAGATCCTGGTAGTTGGCGAAATGCCGGTCGCGCTGCATCAGCCCGAACCCCTTCGGGTCGCGGTCGAGGAAGGTCGAGATCCGCCGATTCTGCGGATTGTCGAGCGGCCGCCACAGCCACTCGCCGGAGCCGGTGGCGATCTGGAGCCCGTCGGAATCGTGCAGCTCCGGGCGGTAATCGTCGCTGTGGCCGCGATCGGTCTCGCCGATGAAGTACATCGATGTCAGCGGCGCGAGACCGACCGATCCCAGATCCTGCCGCGGGTAGAGCACGGCGCTCACCCGCGTCGTCGTGTTCCGTCCCGGCTCGACCGTGAAGCGGTAGGCGCCGGCGACCGAGGGGCTGTCGAGCAGGGCGTGGATCGTCAGAGCCCGGGCGCCCGCAGGCGGCACCTCGATGAAGAAGGCGCGGAAGAACGGAAACTCCTCCTTGTCGCCCTCCGTGCCGATCGCCAGGCCGCGGGCGGAGAGGCCGTAGAGCTGGTCCTGACCGAGGAAGCGGAAGTAGCTGGCGCCGACGAAGACGATCAGTTCGTCGAGGCGGTCGGGCCGGTTGAGCGGCGCGTGGATGCGGATGCCGGCGAAGTTCAGGTCACGCGGCAGCGTCCCCTCGATCCGTGTGCGGCCGAAATCGAACAGGGCCGGATCGTAGGCGATCGGCGTGCTGATCCCGTCGCGCACGAGACTCACCGCGACGGGCCGTGGATACAGGAAGCCGCGGTGGAAGAGCTGGAGCCGGAACGGCCCGCCGGCCTCACCGAGAAAGGCACGTTCCTTCCGGAAGCGGATGTCGCGATAGGCATCGTAATCGAGACCCGCCAGCGGCGGCGGCAGCGGCGGGAAGCCTCCGTCGAAGGGTTTCGCGGCGAGCGCCTGCGCCTGTCGTTCGAGGGTAAACGGATCGAAGGGAACGCCCGCGGCCTCGCCTTGAGCGACGGCCACAGCCGGGAGTACCGCAGTCAAACCGGCGGCCGCCAAGCCCGACATCACGGCCCGGCGCGAGGGCGCATCCGGAGGTGCCGCCTCGGGCACCGTCGCCTCGGCACGGTCTTTGGTGTCGTTCTGGCCCCTAGCGCGGATCATGACCCCATCCCGAAATGCCACGGTTCAATGGCTGCTTCGGTCGGGCTTGGGAAGGGGTCGTCCGGGCTGGCGCAACGGGTCGGTGCGTCTTCCGTGCCACAATCCTCCACTCC
>JAESFL010000901.1_pt1 | contig 14630 bp, 15 predicted proteins | sample 9269401 | NCBI WGS metagenome assembly JAESFL01 (sample SAMN14506025, study PRJNA617098) | algae metagenome | isolation source: Gloeocapsa sp. UFS-A4-WI-NPMV-4B04 and co-occurring heterotrophs from desert... | place: USA: Utah | collected 2006-10-01 | reverse complement strand
GAAGCTGGAACCTCACCGCTCACGGTCGGGTGGAGCGACATGGGAACCCTCCAGGTCTGAACCCAAGCCCCTACAGCCTGAACGCCGACCCCGCCTCAATCGCTCCAACCATTCGCCAGCAGCATCTCCAAAGGGGGAAGTCCAACCAGTCCCGACTACTAGAGCAAGGTCTCGCCGCCGGCGGTTCGCCTAGGCTTTTAGGTAACGACTGGCCTGAAGCGCCTTGGATAGGTCCAGTGAAAGTGTTTGCGAAGGCCTCGAGTCGAACACGACCCGGGCTTCGGTGCGGCCCTCGCGCTGGAGTCGACCAGGCCGCCGCCAGACCGATCGCTGCAGCGAGACCAACCTTGGCGATGCTCTCCCAGCTGAATCCCAGGGGACCCTGCTTCGGGGCTGCCATGGTCCTCAACTGCGCGGCAATGAGGTTCATATTGGCTCTCGAGTCCCGATGCAGGGGACGGCCTCGCTGTCCGCGAGCGCTTCAGGCAGTTCGATATCGCCGGCGCACTCGGGCGTCGCATTCACGCCAGGGCTGCATTATGCTAATTCGTTACGATCGGGACGCCGGAATCAAGGATCTGTGTAGGAGCCGCCAGACGAAATGATCACCTTGTTTCAGGTGAACGGCACCATGCTACACGTCGATCCCGATGGCAACGCCCTGGGGTACGAAGAAGTCTTCACCAAGATCGCAATGTGCCGAAAGCACTACCAGGAGTGCGGCCTCGGCGCCGACTATGTCGAGCGGTTCATTCGCTGAAGGAACAAAGGGTATGAGCGAGAGCACCGACAGCGACGCGGACGGTGTTTCTGAGTTGCGCTGGCGGTACCGCGAAGCAGCGGCGGTGCTCTCGTATTTTGACTCTGCGACGCTGGTGCCAAATGGGAAGCCGAGGCAAGCCGGGGAAGCGGTCCGGCTTCTCGGACCCGACGCCATCCACGCAGGAGGAACAAGCGGGGACGGCCCGTGGATTCTCCGGCCCCTCATTCGGAAACTGGCGCTGTCGCGCCTGGCGAACCGCGACGCGATGCGGGAGGCGCTTGCGGCGAATCCTCACCGAGTCAATGATCCGCTCCAGCGCGCGCTCGAGGCATGCATCACTGGCAGTGAAGTCCCCACAGAGAACCTTGACGCCGCGCGTGCGTCGGTGCAGGCCGTCTTGTGGCTGTCGGGGATTCTCGACGACTTACCCGATCCTGCCGGGCTGCGACGGCAAGTTGATTTTCTAGCGCTCGTCGAGCCCCTGCAACGCCTGGTTGGCGGACACATTCGCGGACGACGTGCGGAGCTCGCGCAGCTCGCCGACTACGTCGGTGTTCCCGATCCACAACGACATGCGGCATCCGCCGCTCGATCGATGCTACGGATGTGGTCGCCGAGCGAGCGGCGACCGCTGATGATTTCCGGGCCCGGTGGTGTTGGGAAATCGGCGCTGGTCGCCCGGTTTCTGCTGGACCAGGTCACCTTGGACCAATCTCGGCATCTGCTGTTCGCCTACATCGATTTCAACCGACCCGCGTTTAGCGACGAGCCCGCCGAGCTGTTGCTGGAGGCCGCCCGCCAGATTGGGGTGCAGTACCCGGACACGCGTCAGCTTTACGAGACGATGCGTCGCACGAGCGCCGATGCTGTGGGTTCTCGTGATCACGAGCGCGTACGACACCACTTTGTCGCCGCTCTCAGTGAAATGGTTTGGCTTGTAACCAACGGAGAGAAGCCATTCGTTCTAGTCCTTGATGTGCTCGAGGAGCTCGTTTTCAGAGGGATGCCTGCGGCACAGCAGCTGTGGGACACGCTGCGGGCCCTGCAGGACAAGCTGCCGTCACTGCGCACAATTGGCATCAGCCGCGCCCCTGTCCACAACCTCGAGGCCGACACGCTCGTACTTTCAGCTTTGGATCGGGACGACGCCGTCCGCGTGCTGGAGACGTTGGGGGTGCAAACCGCAGTAGCGCTGCAGATTGTCGACCGCGTTGGCGGCAGTCCTCTGAGTCTCCGGCTGGCCGCTGACCTCGTTCGGCGCCAGGGCAAATTTGCCGGGGTGGATGTCACCACGACAGGCCTGCGGGCTGTGGAGGACGCCCTTGTGCAGGGCGTGCTGCTGGCACGAATTCTCACCCATATCCACGACCCGCAGGTTCGGCGACTCGCGGAGTCCGGGCTTGTGCTGCGAAGCATCAGCGCGGACATCATCCGCGAGGTGCTCGCCGGGCCGTGCGAGCTGACGCTGATGGATGACGTTGATGCCGTCATGCTCCTCGAGGCCTTGCGGAGGGAGGTGAGCCTTGTCAGCACGACGTCGGAGGGAACCGTGCGATTTCGCCCAGACCTCAGGCGTGCGATGCTCCCACTCATCCGCCGATCGCAACCGGCTCGAGTTGCGGCGATTGAGGAGGCAGCGGTGGCGTTCTACGCGCAGCAATCCGACACAACCGCGCGAGCGGAGGAGATCTACCACCGCCTGTCGCTGGATCACGACCCGGCGACGATCGATGGACGATGGATCGCCGGCGTGGAACCATATCTCTACTATGCCATCGACGAGTTACGGCCGCGGGCGCGGCGCTACCTGGCCCAGCGCCTTGGCTTGCACATCGAGGAAGAATTGGACGGTGGCTGATGGAGTCTGATCCCTTCCTCACGCCGTTCGCACATGGTGGTTCGTTCATCGGCCGGCGTGCGCTTCGCGTGCACCTCCGGGCCCTCACCGAGGAAGGTAGCGCACGGGTCCTCGTCGTCGACGGTCCTCCCGGAAGCGGCAAGTCGTACACGCTTCGGCTGATTACGCATCTGTCACGGCAGCTTCAGACATTCAGCGTGGCGGCGATCAATCTCGAAGAGGAAGCCTTCCATGCGATCGGCCCGGGCGAAGTGGCTCGCAGCATGGCGCTCCAGATGGGCGCCGATGTGAGTGCGATGCCGGCGCCTGCCGAGGCTGCCTCGCGCTGGATTCTCGACGTGCGCGACTGGCTGCTCGGCGAAACGCGTCGGCAGGGTACAGCGTGGTGGTTCGTCTTCGACGGTTTCGATCACGAAGACGTGCCGTTCGAAACCCGCGACTTCATCAGGCATCTGGTGGTTGCCGCTCAACAGGCGACCACGACACTTCGTATCGTGTTATTGGGATGGTCGGAGGACCTCGTGCCGATGAACATTCGCGCCTACGTGCTGCGCGAAATCATCGAACCACTTGGCCAGGCCGATCTTCGCCAATTTCTCCAAGAGCTTTCTCACGCCGGTGTATTGCCGCTCGACGCACGAGGAGTCGACGAGGTCTTCACTGCCATCCAGAACGCCGCGACCCAGTCCGGTAGCGGCCTGGCCAGCGTCGCGGCAGAGGCCGTTCGGCGGCTGCGCTAGGCAGGGGAGCGACCGTGAACAGTCCTACGCCGCTCACTTCGGAATTACTGAAGCACAAGTTGGCCGGTTTGACGGCCGCGCCCGATGCGTTGGAGCGCGACATCTCCGACGTCCAGTGGCAATTTCGGCAGGCCGCGGCCGTGCTTTCGTCGTTCAATCCGCGCACCTTGCCGCCCTTTGGAAGTGGCGACGCGGATGGCGGAGCTGAGAAACACCTGAAGAATGACGTGACCGTGAGCGACCAGGGGTGGATTCTCAAATCGCGAGTACGCCGCCAGGCGCTTCAGCGTCTGGGCAGCCGCGACGCCATTGGCGCGGCGCTCAGCATCCACGCACAACGGCCGCGTGACCCGCTGCAGCAGGCGCTCGAGGAATACATTCTGGCCAAGCCGCGACCGCTCGATGCACTCACCCTGGACGAGCTCGAACGTGTCTCGGATGTCACCGATTGGCTCCGCGACATCGTCGAAGGCCTGCCGCCCCGTGCCGAGATACGCCATCGCGTCGCGCGGGCGCGTTTACTGAAGCCGTTTCGCGAGCTGGCGGCCGACGGCATATTCGGCCGCGATGTCGAAGTCGACAAGATCGCTGAATACGTTCATCGAGCGTCGTGGAGCAGCTGGTACGACCAGGCTCCGCTTTTTGTCTACGGTCCCGGAGGCGTCGGCAAGTCCACGCTGCTTGCGCGAATGATCCTTAAACTCGCCGATGAGCGCCGCTGCGAGTTCGTCTACGTCGACCTAGATCAATCCGACGCCGTCGATGAACCCGTCTGGCTGTTGACTGAGGCGGCGCGCCAGCTTGCCTTGCAAGATGCGGCGAACAGTAGTCGATGGAGCGAGCTCAAACGTCAGTGGAGCGATGTGATTGCCGGGTCCGTTTCAGGGTCGTCGTCACTTGATTCGCCGCGGCGCGCGCAGAAGCTCAGTCTGTTTCAGCGAGGCAGGTTGCTCGTGCAGTTCAAGGAGATTCTTGGTGCTGAGCGTCGCGTCTTCTTCGCGCTCGACTCGTACGGCGAGCTTCGAAGAGGCGGGGACACGTTCTCCGATGGGCTGTGGCGGCTGCTCAACGAACTCCAGGCATTGTGTCCCGGGCTGCGCGTCGTCATGTGCGGCCGCGGATCGCCAGTTGGTCTGCCGATCTCGGAGATCAAGCTCGCCGGCATCGATGGCGATGCGGTCGAACAGTACATGCAGTGGCTCGAGGTCGCGGACCTCGGCGAGGCACGAGACGTGGCCGATCAGGTCAACGGCAATCCGCTGAGCGTCCGTCTCGCGGCGGAGCTGATGAAGCGTGGCGAGAGAGTGAACATCCCCAGGGGAGTTCTTGCGCAAGGCGCGCTCTATCATCGGCTGTTGTTACGCGTCGACGATCCGGATATTGCGCAGCTGGCCCGGTTCAGCCTTATCCCGAGAAGGTTGACCGAGGAAATCCTGACCGGCGTCCTGGCGGAAGCTTGCGGCGTGCGCATCACTTCGGTGGAGGATGGTGCCGAGCTGTTTCGACGCGTGCGTCGTGAGCTGATTCTGTCCAGGGAAGTTAACTACGGCGTGCTTCGCCATCCACCGGATGTGCGGCGCGGCGTGCTCGAGTTGCTGCGTCGCGAAGATGCGGACCGCAGCGCGCGTATCCACAGCCTTGCGCTCGAGTACTACAGCCGCTCGGCCGACGAGGCGAGCCAGATCGAGCAGCTGTATCACCGCCTCGCGCTCGGGCAGGAACCCAGGATCGACGAAGCACCCGATCACGCGGTTGAAGCGCTCGCTCCTGCTCGTCCCGAGTTCCCACCAGCGGCCCAACGGCACTTCGACCGCCTGCGACGCGGCGGGCAAGACGCGAGCACTGCTCCAGGAGCAGTCACGTCCGTCTCACCGGTCCAGATCGCAAGGCCGTTCAGTGATGCCGATGTCAAAGAATTGCAGGGAGCGCTGCTTGCAGCCTTTCCTAAGCCGGACGAGCTGCGCCAGATGACACTGTTCGTGTTGAACAGATCTCTGGACCAAATCACGCCGGAAGGGAACCTGGCAAATCGCGTGTTCGCCCTCATCCAGTGGGCCAGGGCGCAAGGACGGCTCAACGAGCTGGTGGATGGGGCGCACGCGATGAATTCCGGCAATCCTCTCCTTGCCGCCTTCATCGAAGGTCGCCGCGGCTGATGCCAGCCGACGATTCGTGGACATTGGAACGCACCGACCGCTCCTGCGCGCAGTCATGACGATCACAGCGGGTGCGGTCTGAAACCGGGCTGCGTTAATCCTGGGGACTGAGGAGTTTCCTCTTGTCGCGCTTCTCGAGCAGGTTCAGGATGGCCGCAAACGGAATCCCCTGGTTGAAGACCGGAACGATGCTGCGGTCTCCGCTGTGGTGCAGCGCCGCGAGTTCCCATTGCTCGTTGAACACCGGCGAGCCCGATGACCCTGGTTCGGTGTTGGTCCGATAGCGAACGCGCGTGCTGTTGCCGTTGATCTCGAGCACCGACTTGGTGTCCATCGCGAGCTTCAACGGCCAGGCCTCCGGGTGTTGGACGATGAACACGGGCGCGTCCAACGGCAGCGGCGCGGCCGGTTCCTTCGGGATCACCCATTTCCGTTTGGGCGCACCCGGCTCGGCCTTGTCGCCGGCTACAGCCTGGTTGCCAGGCTCGTCCTCCACACGGAGCAGCGCGTAATCGAGCTCCTCTCCCGTCGGCGTCTGGTTTCCCGGGTCGACGAGCAGGTCTACCTGACTGTAGGGACTCTCGTCGATTAGCCAATTGTTGGCGACTAGGCGGAATGGCGTGCCTGGATTCAGCGTGGTCCCGTCTGCCAGCTTCTTGTAATCGAAACGAAGGACGACTTTTGCGGCCTGCGTCGGGTGTTTGATCACGTTCTTCATTACGTGATAGTTAGTGATGACGACGTCTGGGCCAAGCAGGAAGCCAGTTCCCATGCTGTCGGGCGTTTCAACGCGGCACACCTGCGCCTCGATTTCTCCCAGCCGAGTTCTCCAGACGTTGATGTCGAGAAACGAAAGATCGTCACGGATCTTGCGTTCGAGCTGCGCCGTTGCCGCGGTCAGCCCGAAGTCCTGCCCGAGCTTCAGCAGCTTCGGGTTGCCCGGTCGTGATTCCCGGGCGGCCACGATGAGCCGCGCGGTCCACCCTTCGGCGTTCGCAACGCCGACGACCTCGAATGCCACCTGGCCGATTGGATTCGGCAGCGCGGCAAGAACGGCCAAATCCTTACCGAGGCGGAACTGCAGCATCTGGTCCAACGCGTTGGTATTGGGAAACGCGTTGATCAGGGCTTCGACGAGCTGCTGGTACTGCTTGCCACGCACTTGTAGGATGTCGTTCATCTGCAGTGCTCCGTCAGAGAGTTGCTCAGCTCCGAGAGTGGATAGTTCGATACAGATCCTGGATGTCGTCTCGATCCGGTCGTTCGGCCGCGAGTGCTTGGATGAGCCGTAGCAGGACGTCTTTCACCTGGGCCCATCGGAGAACATCGTACACCACCTGGCTCAGCGAACCTTCAGGCGCGACCTCTGCGAGCCTGACATCGAGGCTCACGCGCATGATCTGTTCAAGCTGGCTGCGATTGAAGTCCATCAGAATCGCGTGATGGCAGCGCCCATCTCGTCGTCCCGCAGGAGAATCCGCTGCGCCGACGCGACATCCGCCGCCCGTCTCGTGCTGACGTCGCTGTGACCCCTCAACACGGCGCGGAGATCGCCGACGTCGGTCAGTGCTCCGCCGACCCGGAGGCGGCCATTGAGCATTTTCGCGAGCCGTACGCCGAGCCCGTCCGGTGGCGAAGTTTCCACCCACTTCCGCCAGCCGTCAAGACACTTCCGGCCAATCCCTGCTTCGTACGACAATCGGGCGACGGTGTCGAGCCTGGTCAGAATCTCGCGCGCGATCGCTTGCGGATCCGGGTCCGTCTGCCGACCGATACCATCACAGACTCCCCGATTCACGAGCGCGACTGTGTTGATGCCGTGCCAGAGGAACTTCGCGCGCTCCGTGTTGTAACCCTCTACGTACGCGTCGACCGCGGCGTTCAGCTCGTGCTGATGTGCACGGCGCTCGCGTAGCGTTCCGGAGTGCCGGGAGTCGTCGCGTTGACGGCATTCACTTACGCCTGCTTGTGCGCGCGGCCCAGCAAACCGATCGTTTCGACATGCTCCGGCGGGTACGCGTCCGGGCGCCCCGACGCCGTGTCGAGGACGAGCGCCTCCAGCGCACCGATGGCGGCCGAAAGATACCCCTGGTCGATCAGCGCCTGTGCGTGCTGACGTCGGATGAGCGGCGTGGTTAAGCCGGCATCAATGGCTGCGCGGGCGACGCGCTCCATCAGATCGAAGTACCGCTTCATCCTGAGCGCCATAGTCCTACCGTGTGGCTCTCCGACCGCTACACAGCCCAGCAGGGGCATGGGGCCGCTCACCAGACCTGCCTGGCGCATCTGGCGCGGGATGTCGCCTATGCGCTGGAGGTCAGCCAGGATCCGGTGCCCTGGCGCTTGCAGCTCTGGCTCCAAGGCGTCTTTGCCCTTGCCGAGTGGGTCACCAGCCTGGCCGTTTCGACGCTCTCAGCCGAGCGCCGGGCGCTCGATCAGCAGCTCGCGGCCAATCCTCTGCGCCTCGTCAATGGCCGCCGTGACCGTCGAGGATCAGATCCTCGCAGCTGCGGAGCCGCTCGGGTTGCGCTTCAAGGGCTACGCGGATTTCGTCGTTCACGACCTAGTCTTGCAGGTCTGCCGTATCCCCCATCCCGGGAGCGCTGGTTTACCCCAGACGGGCACCTAATTGTCGCGCCGCTGCCGAGCGGGGTTGATGGCCACTTCGGGCCGGAGCTGCGCCGCTTTGTGCTGGGCCAGTACCACCAAGGGCAGGTCATTCTGCCGCGGTTGGTAGCACAGTTGCGGGCTCTCAGCTTGGTGTTCTCCACGCGGCAGGTCATGCGCCTGCTCATCCATAGCCAGTAGCGCTTCTTCGACGGAGCCCGTGACGTGTTGCGGGCCGGGCCGCTGAAAGCCGCATCCTTGATTGATATGATACTGGCGGGGTGCAACAATCGTCTCCGTCGCCTTGCGAGGAGTAGATTGCATGGCTGGATCCTGGCAGGACCTGATCGTCCGTGTACTGGCGGCGAAGGGCGGCGCGGTGGGTACCGGCGTTTTGGTGCAATGCCCACAATGCGGGCCGGTCGTACTGACGGCGGCGCATGTCGTCAACGCGGTCTTCGCCCCGGAGCGTAGCGAGTACAGCGCCGATCGGCCGGAGCCGAACGCGCACGTTCCGTTCGATCTTCCTCTCAGGGATAACGCTGCACCTCACAAGGGGCAGGTTATCGAGTGGGCAGCGCCTCGACCACCCGAACGTCGGGTCGATCCCGTGACGGACGTGGCCTTGCTTGCAGTGCTGAGCGACGGGCGCGCGGTGCCTCCCGCGAGCACGCGCGTCCTCAGGCCGGATGACTTCGAGGCTCTGGCGGACGACGAACTGAAGGGTTGCAAAGTACAATGTTACGGATTCCCGGATAGGGCTGGACAAGGCCGCTATGCCTTTGGCGAAATCCAGGGCCGCGGCGTCGGCGGATTGCTGCATCTGGTGGCCGAGGACGATCGCGGCAAATTCATTGAGCCCGGCTTCAGCGGAGCGCCCTTGTTCGATGCGCGCGGGCAGAAAGTGCTCGGCATGGCAGTCGCCATGGACGCGGACCAGGCGCAGCGTCTGGCGTTCGCGGTGCCGACGCGGCTGTTGTGGCGGGCCTGCCCGGAGCTGGCGCGGCCCTACCGTGGGCTGACGGTGTTCGAGGAAGAGGATGCTGAGTTCTTCTTCGGCCGAGAAGCGTTCACCGACGCGCTGCTCACGAAGGCGGCAATGCGCCCACTGGTCGGTGTGACGGCGGCGTCGGGAGCCGGAAAGTCGTCGGTGATCCGGGCGGGCCTGCTCCCGAAATTTAAGAGGAAGCACAATGCCGTCGTGCTGGTGATGAGACCCTATGATGACCCGTGGAAGCAGCTGGCAGAGGCGCTGGTGCCGCGTCTCTTCCCTGCGGCTCAGCCAGGCGAGCGGCCTGGACACGTGCGACAGAAGGCGGCCGAGCTGCGCGCGAGCCCGTCGCGGCTTTGCGACGACGCCAAGATTATCCTGGAACAGGCCGACGCGAGCCGCCTGGTGATCTTCGTCGACCAGTTCGAGTAGCTATTCACTGGTGGCGATTCCGGTGGGCTCGCTGGCGGTATGCCCGAGCGCTTAGATTTCCGTGATCTGATGGTGGCTACGGCGGGGCTGAGCGGCAGGGCTGGGGCACCAAAGCTGCAATGGCTCTATGCCTTGCGTGGCGATTTCGCCGACCGGGCATTCCGCCACCCAGCCTTCAAGGACGCGGTAGGCGAAGGGAACGAGTTCCTTGCAGACATGCGACCCGATGAGCTGCGCGACGCAATCAGGAAACCGGCTGCGGCCCTTGATGTCGAATTCGAGGGCGGCACTGACACCCAGCCTGGTTTGGTCTGGCGGATCGCACAAGACGCTGGCGACACAGTCGGCAGCCTGCCTCTGATGCAGCACATTCTCGAAGAGCTGTGGGAGGGAATGCATGAGCGCCGCCTGACACACAAGGTGTACGAAGAGCTGGGCGAGCTGACGGGCGCGCTCGACCGGCACGCGGAAGCAGTCTACGCCGCGCTGACGACTGAGGCCCAGCAACTGGTGCCGAGGCTGTTTTCGCGGCTAGTCAACCTCAGAGAGGACGGACGGGCGACGCGCCGCATCGCGTGGCGGCAGGAGCTGGAGCAATTCGACCCGGGGCTGTGGGCACTGGCGGTCCAACTCGCTACAGATGTCGAACGGACCGACCAAGAGCCGCTAAAGAGCCGCCTGCTGGCGATCGGCGGCACAGCGGGAGCGAGAACCTCGGAGATTGGAGGGACCGAGCGCGCGTCGATTGCACCGATGACTGCGGCACGGGAGAGAGACTCCGCAGCCGACGGTAGGGTGGAGGTTGCTCACGAGGCCTTACTCGGACACTGGAGCAGGCTTCGCGACTGGATATCTCAACAAAGAGATTTTCTCCTCTGGAGAAATCGGTTGGATCGTAGAATTGCCGAGCTGGATGGATATCTCAAAAGCAACACTCAACCGCATTTCAGGGATATACCATCTGAGTATTTACTGCGGGGAACGCACCTCGCTGAGGCGATAAGGTGGTGGGAGGCGCGGCCGAACGATCTGGTCAAGGAGCAGGTCGAGTTCTTGGAAACCTCCAGGCATGCCGCTAAAGTCGAGCAGCAACGTCTTGCAAAAGAGCGTCAAGAGAAGGCCGATGCTGCTCGCCGGCAGGCGGAACTGGAAGCGGAGTTACAAAGGCTGCGAAGATACGTGACTCCGGCGGAGCAACGGATTGTCAACCTCAGTGCAATTGAGAATTCCGTAACGGAGACCGTTAAGACGCCACCGCTAGAATTCACGCCGACCCATTCGTCACCAGAGAGCTGGGCCGTCGAGGCGATCGGTGCCCATCAATGCCCGTTCACGGGGATCAGAGTGACGATCGGCTGCATAGATACGGGCATTGACTTATCCCATCCAGTGTTCGCTGACCTTGAAATTGTCCAAAGGAATTTTCCTCGCGATGAGAACAATAGCGACTGGGATAGTCATGGGACGGCGATAGCGAGCGTGATCCTCGGGCGAACCGTCAATGGCGTGCGGGTTGGGGTCGCGCCGGGCGTTCGCAAACTCGTTGTTGCAAAAATTGCGAGTCCATCATCCGATTCGCTGTTGCAGGCACTGTTGTGGCTGCACGATCAGCGCGTTAACATCATCCATATAGGATTTGGAATGGATCTAGTCGGTTATGCCGACCTATTGATCCAGCATGGCACTGGACCGCGGCAAGCATTCGCTAAGACCTTGAGTGCCCATCAGGAAAATTCAAGGTTATTTGCACGAGCGATCGATGTCCTACGTAACAGCGACAGACTATCTGGGGGCGGCACCCTGATATTTGCGCCGGCCGGCAACGAAAGCCGTGTCGACGACCGTGTCCCCGTGACATCGCCAATCGCGACGGCCGATGGTGTCATCTCCGTGGGCTCCGTCGCTCGCGGCGACCGCGGTCTCGAAGCTGCAGCGTTTACGAACTCGGGTCCGAGGATCTGTGCGCCGGGCGTTGACGTGCCGGTCGCCAAGCTGGGTGGCGGGTTTAGCACGATGAGTGGGACGACTTTGTCGTGCGCCATTGCTGTCGGTACGGCGGCGCTCTGGTGGGAGTACGCACGCGTGCGCGGCGGCACGGCGGCGGCTAATGCATGGAAGGTCGAGGCTCTCATGTTGGCATCGGCGACGAGGGACGGCTTCGTGCCTAGCACGAACCAAGAACTTCTTGGACACGGCTTGATCGTGGCGCCAACCGATGCTGGGGAACTGGCTGCCGTGCAGGGCAACGGAGCGAAGTCGCCCGGCGATGCTAGCATAGTCGGGATGGCGCCCGTAGTACCGCTAACCTCGGAGTAGCAATCGTAGCGAGCTGTATCTGGTCGAAGAGACGTCACGTAGCGGTGAAGCAATCAGCAGGAGCTTTCCATGAATTACGGCGATTTCATTATCATGGATGTAGGGGCAGACGTCGGCGCGGCTCTGGCGCGGCGCCGCGCGGCGGGTCGTACCAGGGGCGGCTCGTTCGAAACTCTGTCGACCGATGAAATCCTAGTCTCTAGGCCGCGCGACATGCCGGTGTCGGACTATATCTCAATTGCCACCACCAATGACAGGCAAGCCGCCCAAGATGCGAGCCGCGACCCGGCGAAGATTGTCGCTCGCAATATGCCTGTGACACTGATCAAGCCCGTCAGGGCAGCCGATTTCGGCATTGCCGCCGCGGGGGACCCGGTGGCGGACGCTAGGATGGCCGGCGCATCGTGGGGTATAGCCGACGTGCTGGGGCCTTCGCCGAGGGACCTCGACGGCGCCGGTGTAAAGGTAGCGGTGCTCGACACGGGGATTGATCCGGACCACGCGGCCTTCGCCCCGATCCGCGACACCATTGTGAGCAAGCGCCGAAATTTCTCTGATGGAGAGCAAAACGACGTAGACGGACATGGGACGCATTGTGCCGGCACGATCTTCGGGCGGGACGTCGAGAATGTCCGGATCGGCGTCGCCCGCGGCGTCACCGACGTGCTGATCGGCAAGGTGCTCGGTGACGATGGGTTCGGCAGCACGAAGTGGGTGCTAGACGCGTTGAAATGGGCGCACTCTGAAGGCGCGAACATCATCTCCATGTCGCTCGGCTTCGATTTCCCGAGGATGCAAAAGGATCTAATGACGCAGGGCAATCCGCCGGAGCTCGCGACGTCGATCGCACTGAAGGCTTACCGCGACAACCTTCGGCAGTTTGAAACGCTCGCCAACCTGCTGATGCAGGAAAACGAAGACTCCCCCGGCACGATCCTCGTCGCCGCCGCGGGGAACGAAAGCCGCCGTAACCTAAATCCCAATTTTGTTATCGACGTCAGCCTTCCCGCAGCCGCAGCCCGCGGTATGGTGTCGGTGGGCGCGACACGACCCGTCGGGTCCGAGCGACAAGCCATCGCGCCGTTCTCCAATGTCAATCCGCAGCTCAGCGCGCCCGGAGTCGGAATCGTCTCAGCCGCGCTCGGCGGCGGGATGCGGTCCGAGGACGGGACCAGTATGGCCTGCCCGCACGTGGCGGGCGTCGCCGCTCTGTGGTGGGGCTGGATGCATGCCAGGAATCAGGGGCAGGTGCGTGCTGCCGACGTTGCTTCGCAATTGACGGCAACGGCCCGCGACACCATCTTCGAGCCCGGCGTGACGTTCGGTGATCGCGGTGCCGGAGCGGTGCTCGCGCCACAGCAATGACTCTCAGAGCCCAGACCGAAAAGGGTTGAGTGGCCGGGGCTGGGCTGACTCCAAGAGGGTGCTGAAGCCTGACTTGGAAACGCCATGTGGACCCCGACCACTCGGCGGCAGCATAGCCGCGATGGGATGCGATACGAAACAGACCTGACCGATGCCGAGTTGGCTCTGATCGAGCCCCTGATGCCTGAACCCCGTCAGCGGGGACGTCCACGTGCATGGCCCCTGCGAGAGATCGTGAACGCGATCTTCTACGTTCTGCGCGGCGGCATCGCATGGCGTCTCATCCCCAAGGACCTACCGCCTCGAACCACTGTCTACCGCTGGTTCGCACTCTGGCGCGACACGGAATCCCTGCGCCGAGTGCCTGCTTGTGTGATGTGAGCGAACGGAGGACGTCCTAGGGATAATCCTAGGGGTAGTCCTATGACGATGGTGCGCGGGGAGGTCATCACGGCGCTGGAGCGACGCCGGCGCTGGAGACGGGAGGAGAAGGAGCAACTGGTGGCCGCCTCCTTGGTGTGGGTCAGCGTCCAACAAGGACCTACCGTTCCCAGTCTCATAAGCTGTTGAGCAACTTTACTTAATCTACAGTTTGGTGGGTACCGTTTGGACGCCGACTAAGAGGCGTTCGTGCCCTTCGCGCAGGCACCCAGAGCCCGCTTAAAGCGATACAACTCCAGTCATTTTTGGCCTCTTGAGCTTGCGAAGTGCAACAACCCGGCACCGGACCAACTCCACACCCACTCTCGCTCTTCGAGGTGTTTCAGGTGTTTCGGTGTGACACGTTGATCCTACTGAGGTTTTCGCTGTGCCAAGGTGTGACGGGCGGGTGTGACAGGCGATGAGCCTCGCCGTGTGACGGCCTGGCGCCACGCCTACGTCACCCTGAGTTTCCGCCCCGTCCACTTCTCAATGAGCACTGCGCTGTTCGCCAGGACGGCACGGTCGGCGTGCTCCGCCTGGAGCGCCAAGCGCTTGTAGGTCCGCCAACGCATCCCCTTCGGCTTCGGCGGGAGCGGCAGGGTAAGATTGTCAGTCCCGCCGATCTTGCGGCGCGCCTTGCGAGCGCGTGAGAACGCGCGATCCCGGGGCGTCTCCCGCTGGCAGGCATAGCCAAGCCGATAGTGCTGTCGCGACCCGAACTGCTCTCGCCCCTGAGGGCAATGCAGCTTGAGCGCCCGCCGCCCTGTGAACGGGCCGATCAACCACCAGCGTCGGCCGCCGAGCGGGGCCAGGAGACCATCGACGGGAAACTCCTCATGTGAGGAGTTCATTCGCTTCCTCAACACGGTCGAGACGAGTGTGCCCGCAGGCAAGCTCGTCCACGTGATCCTGGACAACTATGCTTCTCACAAGCACCCGAAGGTGCGGGCTTGGCTCGCGCGGCATCCGCGCTGGGTGT
>JAESFL010000900.1_pt1 | contig 14633 bp, 18 predicted proteins | sample 9269401 | NCBI WGS metagenome assembly JAESFL01 (sample SAMN14506025, study PRJNA617098) | algae metagenome | isolation source: Gloeocapsa sp. UFS-A4-WI-NPMV-4B04 and co-occurring heterotrophs from desert... | place: USA: Utah | collected 2006-10-01 | reverse complement strand
GAGCTAACTTTTCTAGGGCTTGCTGGTCAGTGTCACTCAGGGTGATTGTCAGCGATTTGCAGGGCATGAGTGTCAAGTTAATCTCGTCATTTATACCCTAACCGAATTTACGCCCTAGAATACTAGACACTTCACTTAAGTTTAAACCAAGTGTTGTGCTTACTTTTCTGATTATGTTAGCAGCCGCATTACAATTAGCGTTAATATATTGATTGAGTGCGGTGCGAAATAGCCCACGTTTTGTTCTTTTTCCTGACGACTTCCACCCTTCAGTTTTTTCACCAAATTTAGGCAAAAAGTCATTATCTACAAAACTAGCCTTTGATGTGTACGATTCTTCAGTTTCAACGAATCTTAAACAGTACTGCTGACATAGTTCAGCAATTCTATCTTTGAGTTTTGCACTAGGAACAGATACAAACTTTTGATTGTTAATTTTTCCCATATTTAAACTGTCTTTTTGTTTGGTATTCCAGCCAAAAACTAGAATTCCAATTTTATATGTTCAAGCAGTGATTGATAACAATCCTTGCTGCTTTATTTACGGCATCTCGCATCTGTCTATTACGCTTTTCAGTGATAGCTGCGAGTCTTTTAGACCAAAACCCTTTAGGTTTCTTTTCTTTAATTGTTGAAATTTGCTTGTTATAGAACTGATTGAGAGACTTTAAGTGTAACCCATCAATAATAATTGATGGGCCGACATTGCTAACACAAGTTAACCAATTGCTCAAACCATGATCTATTCCTATTACTTCGTTAAAATCTACATCTGCTTTCTGAGTTTCTAACTTGTAAACAAATTCTATATAGAAACAACGATTGCGAGGTAGTATTCGTAGCTCCCTGATATCTTCAAACTTTAAGTTAGATGGCATCTTGACACTAAAGTTCTTTAATCCAAACCATCTAGCTACAGTCAGCCCTAATGGAATTTGGATCTCATTATTTTTGAGCCTTAGTGCTTGTTTTGGATAGCTAACAACTGCAAATCCATCTTTCTTTCTATAGTTGGGTAGCTTTGGCTTATATTCTAATTCACCGTTGCGAAACTTTTTATCAAGCTCGTAATAAGACTTAAAGCTTTCTCGGACGGACAAAAGTGTTTGCTGTGCACCTTGAGAATGTAATGTTTGATAGTGACAATTAGTCTTGTATTCGTTGATTAAATCAAACTTACCTAAATACTTATGAATTTTAAACCAGACTTGACGAGCATAGTAAACGCCACAATTTGTAAGTTTATTTGCTTCACTACAAACAAACTTTAAAGTATTAGTCAGTTGTTTGTTATCATTGATTAAAACTTGCTGACAACCAAACACTTAAAATCACCTATTCACTTTAACTTATGTCTTAAATTATACATTGATTAACAACTAATAACAAGTGATACTGAATACTTCCTTTTACAGGGATACCTCTAATTAAGGTTGTACTTGCTCCAATAGGATTTACACTTGCTCCCAGCTGAACTAAGCTAGCTACGTATTCATTACCAGAAATATCAAAAATTCGAGATGGCAAAAACCCCCCCCCCGCTCAAGCTTAATTCTTTGTCTGCATCACCTATGTTTGTTGTTAAGAAGTAACAAGTAACTTCTTCTCCTCCCCTCTGACACCTTTGTAACTCAAATTTATAGTTATCCTGTTCAATAACTCTCTCGCCTTTTGACTGCTTCTCATTTTGTGCAACTACCCTAGGTGCTGCGGTCACACTTGGTAAGTAAGAAAAAGCTACCGTTGCTACACCAATCCCAGCACTGAACATTGTAGTAGATAGAACAAATACTTTGCCTGATTCCCAAAAACTTAACATGAATTTCTCCTGTATTTAATGATACGAAATGCTTGTGATGTTTTGCTGACAAGGTAGCAATCTTGCTTTAAAATTTCACATAATGCGTCTTTTTAGGCAGTAACCTTGTACATCTAATAAACTTTACCGACAAGATGACCCTATTACTTTTTTAAAGATAACTTTATAAAGTTTTAATAAAGTTTGCTAACTTATTGATAAAGATTAAATGAAGCTATATGGTTACAAAGTGAGCTTCAAATCTTTTCTTTAAATAACTCTAAGTAATTATTAGTTATATTTGCTTTTCTGTTTAGCGAAAATAGTGTAAGTTTATACTAAGTCGTAAAAAAAGTGTTAGGTAAAATTTAGGAATTGGGAATTCTTTGTACCAGTTGATCTGCTAGCTCAATTGCTGCTTTCATACTCGTGGCATCAGCTACACCCGCACCCGCAATATCAAAAGCTGTACCATGATCTGGTGAAGTGCGAATAAAGGGAAGACCAATGGAGGTGTTAACAGCGCGATCAAAAGCTAACTGTTTTACAGGTATCAACCCTTGATCGTGGTACAAAGCTAGATAAGCATCAGCAGCGCTTGAGGAGTCAGCTAAACCGTACCAAGCAAGACTAGGCTTAACCCACATTGTATCTGGTGGGATGGGGCCATCTAGTTGTAACTGACTACGGGTTTTGCGCTCTTGCTCTAGCCAAGGAATTAACCATTCTTGTTCTTCTTGTCCTAGTTGCCCAAGTTCGCCGCTATGGGGATTTAAGCCAGCGATCGCAATTCTCGGTGTTGCTAAACCAAAATCTTGCTGCAAGCACTCTACTAACAGATCCAATTTATTAGCCATTAGCTGCGGTGTGAGAGTATCTGCTACCTGACGTAGAGGAATATGGGTAGTAGCAAGCAAAGTGCGGAGTATCCAGTTTGTGTGAGGCGATCGCGCGACAAACAACATCCCAAATCGCTCCACCCCGGATTTTTGGGCTAATAGTTCGGTTTGCCCTGGATAATTATATCCAGCTGTTTTCCAGGCGGACTTAGCAATTGGCCCAGTGACGATACCTTGAAATTCACCAGCTAGAGTGCGGGCGATCGCAGTTTCCAGATAAGCAAAGCTAGCTTCCCCACTTGCGGCATTACCTGTGCCTATATTAATTTGACGCTCTATTTCAGTTTCTAAATGCACATCCAGAACTGTCAATTCATCTGGATCTACCAGAGTATTTACACCCTTGTGGCGCAGTTGGTGATAATTTTTCACTAATTGAGACTTGCTACCAATTATGGTGATATCGCAATTTTGAGTAACTTGCGGATCTGCTAAAGCCTTCAATATGACTTCTGGGCCTATACCAGCTGGATCGCCTAGTGTCAGTGCTAAACGAGGGCGATCGCGTTTCTCCAATTTTGTAGTAGCTGTTTTATCCAATGACTCTATCAAAATACTATTGTGCTTGCTTTGAATAGACAATGTACAGGGATGTATCACTCAACTGTTTTAAAATACTTTACATTGGGATAACCTTGTCTCAGAATGCCAACCTCATAGAGTCGGCATACTGCTTGTATATCTAGTTTACTTAAATCATTTCCAAGGGAGAATTGCACTTATGGGCGGTGAAATGTTTACAGCAGTTATCTTGTCCTTCGGTTTAGTCTTTGTAGGCATCCTGATGGGCTATGCGTTGCTCAGAATTCAGGGTGATAATGAGGAGGCTTTGTAGATTAAATAGAGGCTAGGGATCAGGGCTAGAGCAAGAATAATACTACCTAAGACTGCTATAAGCTCTTGGATTTATCCATAAAACACAAAATGTTTGCCTAAATGATTGATACGTATAGGCAAACATTCGCGAAGGTATCTCCAAGCTTAACTTTATGCATTCACTGATCCCTGATCTTTCTAAATAAGAATTTCTGCCAGTTTCATAAACTTTTGTTTGTCAAGCATATCCTGATACTATATTTTGTAATAAAACTTTAAGATTCATTAATTAATCCCTCATGACTATATTAGTTGTCGGTGCTAGTGGCACATTGGGAAGACAAGTGGTTCGCCGTGCTCTTGATGAGGGTTATACAGTACGTTGTTTGGTACGAAGTCCTAAGAAAGCAGCCTTTTTAAGAGAATGGGGTGCTGAACTGGTAGGAGGCAATTTATGTCAACCCGAAAGTTTACCGCCAGCACTCGTTGGTGTTACTGCTGTAATTGACGCAGCCACTTGTCGCCCTACAGATTCCTTAAGCATCAAACAAGTAGACTGGTATGGCAAAGTAGCACTGATTCAAGCAGCAAAAGCGGCTGGTGTTGAGCGTTTTATCTTCTTTTCTTTTCTGGATGCTGATAAATATCCAAACGTACCGTTGATGGAAATCAAGCGGTGTACTGAGTTATTCCTAGCTGAAGCGGATATGAATTATACCATATTGCGGCTATGCGGCTTTATGCAAGGATTAATTAGTCAGTATGCGATTCCGATTTTAGACGGACAGGCGGTTTGGGTCACAGGTGAGTCTTCACCGATCGCTTACATGGATACTCAAGATATCGCTAAATTTGCGATCTGCGCCTTATCTGTACCAGAAACAGAAAAGCAAACTTTTCCCATTGTTGGTTCTCGTGCTTGGAGTGCTGATGAAATTATTAATTTGTGTGAGCGATTATCAGGACGAGATGCAAGAATAACGCGAATGCCGATTAACTTACTGCGTACCATGCGCCGATTTTCACGATTTTTTCAGTGGGGTTGGAATGTGGCTGATCGGCTGGCATTTACAGAAGTATTGGCAAATGGTCAACCCTTAAATGCTTCAATGGATGAAGTCTATAAAACATTTGGGTTAAATCCCCAAGAAACCACCACTTTAGAAAGTTATCTCCAAGAGTATTTCAGTCGAATTCTCAAAAAGCTCAAAGAATTAGATTACGAAAAAACAAAAACAAAGAAGCAGACACAAAAAAAGACTCCCTTTAAAAAATCTTGAACAAAGGGATCAGGGATTAGAGATCAGGGATCAGGGGAATAAAGAAAAAACCTAGTTTTGGGGAGTTTTAATGAATAATGAGAGCAGCTAGAGACTAAACGCTAGAGACGAGGAAAAACCGCAAACCAAAGTGGGGTATGAATACTGGAATACTTAAATCGGAACGAAAACTCTTCGCTTTGTTACTCCCCAATCCCTAACCCCCATTAGGTCAAAAATGTGCAACGATCAACTCAATAATAAGCAGTGCTGTAATCTGGATATTAAGTGTGCCGAAAGCAGGCATTATTTACAATGATGTTAAACCGGTAGCAGGTCGCGTTGCTATCGAGTTGAAAGACGAGCTAACCTCTGCGGGTTGGGATGTCTGTATGACAAGCGGTGTCGGGGGCATTCTGGGCTACTCTACGCCGGAAAGTTCTGTCTGTCATACTCCTATTGATGGCTTAACTCCCCCTGGCTTTGACTCAGAAATGAAATTTGCCATAGTTTTAGGGGGAGATGGCACAGTTTTGGCTGCATCTCGTCAGGTGGCTCCCTGTGGTATTCCACTGCTAGCAGTAAATACTGGTCACATGGGGTTTTTAACCGAAATTTACCTAAACCAGCTACCCGCAGCGCTAGAAAAGGTGATGGCGGGTGAGTATGAAATCGAGGAGCGGGTAATGCTACTCGTCAAAGTGTTTCGAGGAGATTCTCTGCTGTGGGAAGCGCTTTGTTTAAATGAAATGGTGCTGCATCGAGAACCATTAACGAGTATGTGCCATTTTGAAATTGCAATAGGTCGTCACGCGCCAGTAGATATTGCAGCAGATGGTGTGATTGTTTCAACGCCCACTGGTTCAACGGCTTACTCGCTGAGTGCTGGTGGCCCCGTAGTGACACCAGGAGTACCTGCGTTACAGTTAGTGCCAATTTGTCCCCATTCCCTGGCTTCTAGGGCGCTAGTGTTTGCAGATACTGAAATAGTGACAATTTTACCAGCGAATCCAACGCGATTGGTAATGGTGGTAGATGGTAATGCCGGATGCTACGTTTTGCCAGAAGATCGGGTGCATATAGAGCGATCGCAATATTCAGCACGGTTTATTCGCTTGCAATCACCGGAATTTTTCCGCATTTTACGTGAGAAATTAGGCTGGGGTCTACCCCATATAGCAAAACCTACCTCGGTTGAACTACCTTAAGGAGTAGGGGCCAAGGAAAGAAATTATTCCCAAAATACCTTGTGCTAGGATGGTGAGTATTAATGCTCAGTTAAGTTTTTTTAGCTGGCGCTTTGTAGGAGAATAATGTCTAGGTTAAAACAGAGTGCAGTCCTTCAGTATCAACCTGAGCGGCGTATGAATACAGAATTTGTTGACAGTAATCCTTGCGTTTTGCTAATTGAAACCGATGAGAAATTGGCGGCTCAGGTTAGTCGTGATTTACATGAATCAGGCTATGAAACTGTTGTAGCTAGTGATGCAATGAGTGGTCTACATCAAGCCGACGCTTGTAAGCCTGCTTTAATTGTCATAGACCGAGTGCTATCGGGAGAAACGGGACTGGGTTTATGTACTCATCTTCGGAGCGCTGGTGCGCGGGTCCCGATGGTAGTATTAATGGGACGTGACACAGTTGATGACCGCGTGGCTTGTCTGGAAGCTGGTGCTGATGATTACTTTCTCAAGCCTTACCGCTCAGAGGAGTTTTTGAAGCTAGTACGCCTCTACTTAAAGCCTGATGTTAGTGAAGCAGAGCAGTTGCGATTTGGCGATCTAATTTTAGATTTAGCAGCTCGTCGAGCAATACGTCATGGACGAACAATTGACTTGACAATGAAAGAATTTGAGCTGCTCAAGTATTTAATGGAGCATCCGCGTGAGGTTTTAAGCCGCGAACAAATTTTAGAAAATGTTTGGGGTTACGACTTCATGGGAGAGTCAAATGTAATTGAAGTGTACGTCCGCTATTTACGCCTCAAAATCGAAGATGAAGAGCAAAAACGGTTGATCCAAACTGTGCGGGGTGTGGGATATGTATTAAGGGAAGCCTAAGAAGAGGCGAGAGAAAAAGCTTAGATACTACCTTGCCTAGTACGACTACTAATTTGGTGAGATCTCAGAGGCGAGAGTAAAATAAATAAAGTTGGGAGTAAGCAAAAGTGAGTAGCTGGTCAACTGTACTAGGAGTAGTGTTAGGTATTTTGCTGATCGGCTGTTCTACGCCGACACCAGCTATATCACCAACTGCAACGCCTGATTCTCAAGTTAAAGCTCCCGCTAATTTGGGTCAAACACTACCAATTTCAGCTCAAGCCACTATCGCCGATCGCATAATTGAACTAGAAGTAGCCAAGACGCAACAACAACAAGCGATCGGGTTGATGGGTAGAGCTAGCGTTCCAGACAATCGGGGTATGCTGTTTTTGTTTAATTCACCCCAAAATATCCGGTTTTGGATGAAAAATGTCAATATACCGCTTGATATGATTTTCATGACGGATGGGGAAGTCAAGGCGATCGCAGCTTCTGTACCTCCATGTAAAGCCGAGCCTTGTCCTACATATGGAGCAAATACCGCAGTTAATCAGGTGATTGAACTACGAGGTGGACGCGCCGCAGAACTTGGTCTAAAAGTCAATGATAAAATAAAGATTAAGTTTTTGAGCTTACAGCGTTAGAGACTTTAAATTTATAGGCAAATTGAATTAGCACATACCTAACATAGCTTGGCTGACATTTCACTTGTCTAATAGGCTTGCCCAGTAGTCATGTGAAGGCTGTAGTGGTGGAATGATTTTTAGGAAAAGTTAAGTATATTTATGTATTGTATTAAAACAAGGTAGCTTCGATAATATAGGTTATAAATACGGTTAAATTCTGCCAGGTATGTATAAATTAATCTAATAGTTATCTTTTACAGTAAAAACTCAATAAGCTGCTGATTTTACGTATAAGCCGGAAATTTCGCTCAAATGCCTAATTACCTCGTTCTTTTGATATAAGCATTACGAGTAGTAATTAAAGCTAATGCAGGATAAGAAATCTTCCTCTGAGTAGGTGCGATTAATCCAAAGAATAAATTTAATAGTAATTAAAGAATTTAGCACCTAGTTTGCTGATTCAATTTAATTACACAAGTTTGAGCTAGAATTCCAATCTACACTTTCAATTGGTAAAAGCGCAATATATAAAGACTGATAGCAAATTAAGTGGTCTGCGTTGCTTTCGGTAGCGGATAACTTAAAAAACGGGTTGATTAGCTAATCAAGCGTTTCGTCAGGCTTACAACATCATATTTAATCAAGGAGATGAAAAATTAATGGCAGCAGCAACTTATTCTCGATTTATACATTTTCTTCAAGAGGATTTAGCTATTTCTGCTGATTCACTCGCGGTAGCTCTCCGCCAGAGGGAACAAGATCCAGGGCCATTGCCGATGATTCTTTGGCAATATGGTTTGATTACACTAGAGGAGTTGGATCAAATTTATGATTGGCTGGAGAGAGTATAAGATGGTTCACTTAGGAGACTAGGAATGCTAAATAGACTATGCCTTGGGAAAAAACTAATACCCAGGCAAATCAGGTGGAGGAGTTTGAATTCATTTCGACATAGTAAAAGAAAGCGGGTTGAATCATCAACCCGCTTTTTTATTGATGTATCAGATAAAACAAATTAGGACTGGGCAATTATTCTCGCCGCCGCCGCCGCACCCGCTCCTGGAGTAAAGCCTTCGTAGCCTAGCTCTCTAAGGGCAACTTCAAGAGATGCGATCGCACTTAGGATATCGCGATCGCTGACAAAGCCCAAATGCCCAATGCGGAATATTTTACCTTTGAGATGATCTTGTCCACCAGCTAAGGCAATATCAAACTTTTTCTTCAAAATTGCCCGAATTTGTTCAGCGTCAACTTTGTCTGGTGCTACAGCAGTAATTGCAGGACTGGCAAAACTATCTTCAGCAAATAAAGGTAAGTTTAAACCTTTCATTCCGGCGCGGCTAGCATTCATCAGGCGTTGATGTCGAGCAAAGATTCCTTCCAATCCTTCCGCTTTCATCATCCGCAAAGTGGTGTGTAAAGCCACCATCAAATTAACTGGCGGTGTGAAAGGCGTAGTGTTTTTTGCTGTAGATTTGCGATACTTACCTAAGTCTAGGTAGTAGCGCGGCAACTTAGCCGTTTTGTAGGCTTCCCAAGCTTTAGGACTAACAGCAACAAAACCTAATCCGGGAGGGATCATGTAGCCTTTTTGGGAACCAGAAGCCACTACGTCTAAACCCCAAGCATCCATTGGCAAATTAACTGCCCCTAAGCTGGTTACGGCATCAACAATAATCAGCGCTTCACCGTGTTCTTTGACGTGGCGGTTGATTGTTTCCAGGTCATTAAGTACACCTGTTGAAGTTTCGCTGTGGGTAATGACGACAGCTTTAATTTGTTTTTCGGTGTCTGCTTGTAGTTTTTCGGCAAACAATTGGGGGTCGAGGGGTTGTCCCCACTCGGCGGTAATTTTTTCGACATTAAGGTTATAGGCTGCACCAACTTCTGCCCAGCGATCGCCAAACTTGCCATTACAACCAACTAAAATGCGATCGCCTAGACTCAAGAAATTAATCATGCCTGCTTCTACAGCACCAGTGCCACTGGCAGTCAGCATCAATACATCACTTTCAGTTTGGTGCAGCCATTTGAGGTTTTCTGTTACCTCCGCCATCAAGTTGCTAAATTCTCCTGTCCGATGACCAATCGGGTGTTTGGCCAAGGCAAGTAACGCCGCCTCCGGTACTGGTGTCGGCCCAGGAATCATCAGCATCAGTTTATTGTCCATTGTCTTTGTCCTACCGTTCAAAAAGTCTAAAGTGTTTGGAGTATATTCCAGGATCGCACAACTATTCCTCGTCTTTGACTACTTGCTACAAAATATATTGCTGCGTGGTGACTAATAGGACGTGGCTGTAACCTGACAACTAACAAATAATTGCTAAAAGCGCTAGTGGTAGAATAGCCATCAGTCGCGAGAAAATATTACTGAGTAATTTATTTTTATGAATATATTTTAATCTTGCTAAAAATTTCAATCCAGGAATTTACTTTTAAACTAAAGTTTGAATTTCTAGGTCACGCAACTACGGCTGAAAACTAACTATAGATATTGTAAGTTACTAATAGAATTGAAAAGCTTGAAAATAGAAATATACTTCTAAGGGTGTTATTTCAATGACTTATTACGTAATTTATGACGGTAATTGCAATCTCTGTTCTTCTTTAGTGCAAATTCTGGAAACCTTGGACAAGGGACAAATGTTTCGGTATGCACCAATGCAAAATGAACCAACGCTTCAACGCTGGGGAATTACGCCTCAAGATTGCGAGCTGGGAATGATTTTGATTGATGCTGATGCACCCAGTCGTCGCTGGCAAGGCAGCGCAGCAGCCGAGGAAATTGGGGGGTTGTTGCCGATGGGAGATGTATTTGTGACAGCGTATCGAAGGCTACCAGGTGTGAAATGGGTAGGCGATCGCGTTTACGAACAAGTCCGAGATAACCGTTACGCTTTGTTTGGTAAGCGTAACAGCGTTTACCAGACAGCATATTCAGTAGATTGTGACTGCTAGAAATAACGCAGATGGGGAGCTTTCTTAGCAGGGGTGATAAACTTATTGCCTCTTGCCCCTAGCCTCTCGCCTTCAACAATTAAACAATGTGATCGCATTTCTACAAAACTGTTTTAACTTTTCGTTAGCCTCTGGTTCTAGCTGAGTTGCTCCTTCAGATTGCCAGTTTTCCACAGTCGAGAGTCGCCACTGTTTGCCGCGATGATCGAAGCCAGATGCTTCAACGCCGATACAAGCACGGGAGCCATTTAAGGGGTCTTGGTAAAATCGAATTTCAATCAGAATGCTGCGACTCTGAAATGATTTGCTTCTACCAGGAAAGTGAAAGCCGAGGTCAATTGAATCTGGATCAACTAATTCCCTGGTTTCCGGATCATTCCGCCAAGGTTTTAGGTCAGATCTGACATCGGGAAACTGAGATTTGAATAAATTAACGACCGTTGCAATCTTACTGGCAAGTTCAAGGTTTGTTGCTTGTTCGGCTGCGTTCACAAGGGAACACTCCTTTAGATATGCGGATAAGGGTGGGAATGTGACGACAGAAAAACCGCCAGAAAGCCTACTGAGTTAGTGACTCAGCTTATCAAGACATTATGGATTTTGCAACGGATATTGGGCATCAATCGTTCAGTTTATGTAGCAACAACTAAGCATTCATACTTAAATAATGCCAATTATCTGGCTTAGAGTGACAAAGTGAGTGCAAGATAATTTCAAATTTAGTGTTATTAGGTCAAATTCCTTCTAAACATAGAAGCAGCGATTGTTTGGTGCGATCTAAAATGACACTGTTCATCAGCAGACGCAAAAAATTGAAATTATGGCGCGTTATCGGTCAATTCTGTCATTGATGCTAGTAATTGTGGCAAGCTTTCTAGTTAGTTGCAGTAGTCCTAGCGCAGTAAAGTTACCTGAAAGTTATACGGTGGCTCAAATAGATGTAATTCAACGATCAGTTCCCGAAATTACTGCTTTGCGCGATCGCATGAGTAATGAAATCCAAGCAATGATCCAAAGACGTGATTGGATCGGCGTGAGTAACTTTATTCACGGCCCTTTGGGAGAACTGCGGCTGGAGATGATTAATATTAGTCGTAGCCTCCTGCCTCAAGATCAAGATCTAGCGCGTGAGTTAACGCGAGATTTGTTTGACCACCTAGTCAAAATTGATCAAGGCGCTAAAGAAGCGCAGCCCCAAAAAGTTACGCTCAACTATCGAGAAGCATTGGCAGATATTGATAACTTCTTGCAACTGGTTCCTAAACCAAGTCCACAGCAAGAGCAAAGCTAGACATGAGAGGATAGGCAGTGAGGGGTCTAATTGACTCCTCGCCTGCTCAGATTAATAGCTAGAAATGAGTCATATAGTAATTATTGGCTGTGGTGTAGTTGGCGCTGCGATCGCCTATGAACTTAGCCTCGTTCCAGGGTTAAAAATCACAGTCCTCGACAAACAACCACCAGCGCAGGGAGCAACAGGGGCAGCGCTAGGCGTATTAATGGGCGTTATTAGCCATAAAATCAAGGGCAAGGTATGGCGGATGCGGCAGTTTAGTATCCAACGCTATGAAACCCTAATTCCTGAACTAGAAGCGCTCACGGGGCGTAAAATACCCTTTAACCGTCAGGGAATTCTCATGCTTTGTCCTGAAGGAGAGAATTTAGCAGATTGGGAAAAGTTAGCAAAAATTCGCTCCTCTCAAGGCTGGAAACTAGAAATTTGGGACACCGCCCAATTAAAAGTCAACTGTCCTCAGCTAAATTGTGAGGAGATGACGGCGGCTATTTACTCTCCTCAAGACAGACAAGTTGATCCAGTAGCCCTTACCTTGGCAATGGTTGACGCTGCTCGCTCAAATGGTGTTACTTTCCATTTTGGTGTCACCATTGAGGGCTATGATTTAAATAGCACATTACAGAATCAGCCCCTAGAAATCAAAAACACAAACGTAGCAAAAATTGATCAATTACCATTACTAGAAAATGTTGATTGGCTAGTATTAGCAGCTGGACTTGGTTCATCTCAATTTCAATTATCAAATCAAGCTTGGGCTACTCCTCAATCTGCAAATAATGTAAGTTTAAAGTCCTTGCCAGTTACAGAAAATTGTCCTCAATTCCATACTGAAACAAAGCAGATAGTTAATATTAAACCTGTATTGGGTCAAGCTATCCACATCCAACTAAGTTGTCTTTTAGGTAATCCAAATTTCCAGCCTGTAATTACTGGTGATGATGTCCACATTGTGCCAGTAGGTGGAGGAGAATATTGGATTGGGGCGACGGTTGAGTTTCCCACAGATCAGGAAATTGGGGAACCAGCCAAACTTGAAGCAGTAATGGCAAAGGCTAAAGCATTTTGTCCCGCCTTAGCCGCAGCAACAGTAATTAAAACTTGGTCAGGTTTACGTCCTCGTCCTGAAAATCGTCCAGCACCAATTATTGAACGTCTACAAGGTAGTAACATTCTTTTAGCTACAGGTCACTATCGTAACGGTGTTTTACTAGCACCAGCAACGGCTGACGCGATTCGTCAAATGATTGTAGCTGATGAAATTGAATTCTAGATTTTAAATTTTTAAGTATTAGGAAAAAAGCGTGTCAATTACAGAACATAAAATTAAAGTTGGAGAGTTAGAATGGTTTTATCGGTTAGCTGAACCAATAGGTAGGACTGATTTGTTGCCTGTTTTATTGCTACATGGCTTACCATCACAAAGTTATAGTTGGCGTAATATTATGCCAGCATTAGCAGCGCAAGGTACAAAAGCGATCGCGCCTGATTGGATTGGTTATGGCTTTTCGGCAAAACCAGAAAAGCGGGAATTTGCTTACACTCCCGATGCTTTTATTACAGCTTTAGCCCAGTTTGTGGAAGCCCTAGAACTGAAAAAATTTTCTCTGGTTGTTCAAGGTTTTTTAGGGTCAGTTGGTCTGCAATATGCTTTGCGTCATTCAGATCAAATTGCAAGCTTAGTTATTCTCAATACACCAATTTCAACAACAGCAAAGTTACCTTGGAAAATGCAACAATTGGGGCTACCTTTGGCGGGTGACGTTTTTACTCAAGACCCTTTATTGGTTGATCGGACGCTAGAAGGTGGTAGTCGTTACCAAATACCGGATGCAGATTTGGATATTTATCGTAAACCATTCCTCAAAAGTTCTGCTGCTGGGCGATCGCTAATGACAACTATCCGAAATCTGCAATTGCAGCAGTCAATGAAAGAAATAGAATCCGGCTTGCAAAAATGGCAACAGCCAACTTTAATTGTCTGGGGAATGAAAGACCCTTGGCTACCCTTGAGTATGGCGCAACATTCAGCATCAGCTATGCAGCAGGCAGAAATAATCCAACTTCAAAACGTTGGACATTATCCTCAAGAACATTACCATGAAACAATTTTAGAAGACCTTTTACCTTTTGTGCGTCGTTCAGCTAAGGGTTGAGATGTGGGAGATAACTGCATTAGCAATTAAGTCATTATTTAGTAGCTTGCATTGGTACGTTTACTGCAAAAAGTTAATTACAAAATTTGCTGTTTCATCAGGATTACTGTAGCAGAAAGCATGAGCAGCATCCTTAATTTTCTCTAACTTTGCTCCCGAAATACCTTTGGCTAGAAACTCGCTATTTTCAGGAGGTATTACTATATCTTTAGCTCCAGTTATTACTAATGTGGGGGATGTAATATTTGGCAAATGGGTACAAGTATCGTGAGAGAAAACAGTATATAGTTGGCGTTCCATAGCAGCTGGTTCGCTATGATATGGCTTTATTTTTTTGTAAATTTTTTTAAAGATTGGCGATCGCACCACCCATACTAATTCCAAAAACGTGAGCTTTAGTAATTCCTAATTCATCCAATAAACCGGATGTATCATTAGCCATATCAGCTATTGAATATGTATTTGTTGCTCGACTACTACGTCCAGAATTCCGATTATCAAATAGTATTACTTGATATTTCTCTACTAACTTTTGCGGTAGTTTTTCTCCCCAATCAAGCAGGCTAAACTTTAACCCCATAATCACTAATAGAGGATTAACTTTACCAATTTCATAATAAAGGTCAATGTTACCAACACGAACATTAGGCATAATAACTCCTAGGGCGTATCTGCAAAGTCTGGATATAGCGGAATGAGCTATTGCAACCAGATGAGAATCGCTGCAATCATCAGCATTGCTAAGTAATTTTCGGCTCGTTTTTCATAACGAGTAGCGACCCGAC
>JAESFL010000899.1_pt1 | contig 14642 bp, 19 predicted proteins | sample 9269401 | NCBI WGS metagenome assembly JAESFL01 (sample SAMN14506025, study PRJNA617098) | algae metagenome | isolation source: Gloeocapsa sp. UFS-A4-WI-NPMV-4B04 and co-occurring heterotrophs from desert... | place: USA: Utah | collected 2006-10-01 | reverse complement strand
TCGCGACCTTGAGGACGCACTCAAGCTGTCTCACGCCTGATCACCACGCCGGCCGACCGGCCTGACCGTCAAACTCTCGTAAAGATGGATGTCGCGCTATCTCGTAAATCTGGGTGTCGCTTGACACTCGCGGGCGTTTTCATCATCAATCCACCCGGCTGCGACCATGCTCCCTAGCTGGGCCGCGGCCTTGAAGAGCTCGTTGTTGCGGCTGCCCGGCGGCGTGCCGGCCACACGGGCGCAAACGTTCCGAATGGCAGCCTCGGCATAAGTGCGCTCGCGCTCACCGGCTGGCTCGCGGGACGCATCGGCAGACCCGCCGTTCTTCTTGGAGCCGTCGGACCGATGAGGTCGGATCATCTGCACAAGCCAGTCCGGGATGAGCGGGAGGGTGCCTGCCTGGTAAGCCTGAACGAGGGTCGTGCCACCCTCGGGCTCGCTCCAACGTGCGTCGTCCGGGCGGACAGCTCCAGGCGCAACAATGAAGCCGCCGCGCCCGCGCATGTTAATGCCGCCGGGGAGAACGCCCTCGCCATTGCCGAGGGGATCCTCAGGGCAGTTACGGAAGATCCAGTGCTCCCCGAATCCGGCGGTGTTGACCATCACCGAGCCAGCCGGGAGGCCGTGCTGATTGGCGAGTTCGCGAAAGGCGCTCACGCCATCCGGTCCGCCGTGCCGGTCGGCATCGAGGACGACGAGGCCGGCGCGCCCGAGAGCAAGACCCGGCAGCGCGCGCGGGTACTGGCGCCAGAAGGCGCGCACTGCGGCTTCGTCTGAGGTCGCCTTGTCCTGCCAGCCTGAGATCAACGGCCTCTTGTCCCATTTGCTGGTCCGCTGGTTGTGGCTGACCAGGACGGGGAACACGGGGAGGCCGACATGCGCAAGCGCGAGAGCAGTGGTGAGGTTGGCGCTGTTGCTCATCACTTCTGCTCCTTTGTTAGACCGGCGAGCTCCACGATCACGAGGGCGAGGGTTGGACTGACGCCCGTACGGCGTGCGACTGCGCGGACCGCCGGGTTGTCCAGCAACTCGAGGCTCCGGGCGTGGGTGAACAGAGTGGGCGCCATTTCGCGCGCGCCCAGGCGCTGTTGTCGTCCCCTGCTCATCACGACCGCATCCCGCCGTTCTGCTTGGCGCGCTGGGCCTGGGCGTCTGCGAGGGCCGCGATCAAGGCGCGAATTTCCTCCGCCCGCCAGGCGGTCACGCCGCCGATCTTGATCGCTTGGGGAAAACGGCCGGTGCGAACGCCCTCCCACCAGGTGGAGCGGCTCACAGGGATGTGCTGGAGGACGATGGGAAGGCGAACGAAACCCGTCTCGGGAAGTGAAAATCTCATCGATAGTTACTCCGGATCCGAATGGACCGGACAAAACCTTATCGAGTCGGTTCGGTGCTCATGGCCCAACTATTCGGAGAAATTTTCACCCGAATATTTTCGCTTGGTCCTCAGACGCGAGGTGGGCCAGTAGGGTCCTCAGCATCCCGCTCACAGGCGAATTTGAGCGCCACCCGCGCTGCCTGGATGGTGGCGGAATACCCGACATACTCCGCGAGCTCTTGGTAGAGCTGGACGTAAAGGCTTCTGGAGTCCCCTGACACGTAGTCTGGCGCAAGATGCCAGCGGATCGCCCAAACCAGGTAGTACCCAAAGTTCCGTGGACCGTAGTCCTTGATACCAGCCTTCGTGGTCGGCAGCTCACCAGCCTTCGCTTGCGCTTTGATTAGCAGATTCTCAGCTCGGATTGCAGCTGCGAACAGATCTCTGAAGCTCCCAAGTTCGACCTCATCGAGAAGGTTCTTCGAGTTGCCGTCCAGTTTTTCAAGTGCTTTAGCTAAATCCTCTGCAGCTTTATAGGCCACTTTGAGATTGGCGCGGATTTGCTTAGGAGTGCTTCTCTCGTGCAGATATTTCATCCCCAGCCCAACTTGAAGGGCATTGTTAAGACTGGTGCGGAACGCGTCAGGAGGCAGTCGACCAATCCGCTCCTTTACGATGAGCTGGATTTGCTCCCAGCGATCGTCGGGGAGCCGGAAGAAGGAGGTATGTCCAGGAGGAACGACACCGGTTGGCCCCCATTCGCGCTTGGCACTCACTGATCCTCTCCGCGCCCGTTGAGGTACTCGGCCCAAGCCTGCATGAGCTCGCGCCGGCGCTCAAGCGCGTCGCCTCTGCGGTAGGCGCGTTCCGTGCTGTCCCCCACCACGTGGGCTAACGCGGCCTCTGCGATCTCACGCGGGAACGGCGTCTCCTCGGCCGCCCAGTCCCGGAACGAGGAGCGGAACCCGTGCACCGTCACCTCGTCTTCCTTCATCCGCCGCAGCAGCATCTCCATGGCCATGTTCGACAGTGGCCGTCCGCCCCGTCCAGGAAACACGAGATCTCCTGCCCTCACGGCAGCCATCTCCTCCAGGATCGTCTTCGCCCAATCCGACAGTGGTACCCGGTGCTCCCGCCCCGCCTTCATGCGCGCGGCCGGCACGATCCAGATCCCCCGCTCAAGATCCATCTCGCTCCAGCATGCTCCGAGCACCTCGCCGCTTCGCGCAGCGGTCAAGATGAGGAACTCCAAAGCCCGGGCAGCCGTCGCATCCCGCTGCTGCAGCACCTGCACGAAGGTGGGCACCTTCTCGTAAGCCATGGCCGGATGGTGCCCCCGCTGGAGCTTCTGCCGCTTGGGCAGGGAGTGCTTCAGGTTGCCCTTCCAGGCTGCCGGGTTCTCGCCCTGGCGCAAGCCTTCCGCCTTGGCGGCATCAAGCACTAGCTCGATTCGACCTCTCAAGCGGGAGGCGGTCTCGTTCTTGGTAGCCCAGATTGGCTTGAGGACCGCAAGCACGTCCTCACGGGTGACCTCATTAACTGGCTTTGGACGGATTGCGGCGGCATATGTCTCAAGAGTCGTTCGCCACTGGTAGATGTGCTTCTCGCTACGCCAACTGGAGCGGTGCGCCTCGATGTAGCGATCCGCGAACTCGCCGAAGGTGGGCACCCGTCGGACGGGCGACCGCGCGTTCTGCTCGCGACGGACCTCGATGGGATCGTCGCCCCGGACAAGCACGGCCCGGCACTCGGCCGCGCGAGTGCGAGCGTCGGCAAGAGAAACCGCCCCGGCGCCAGCGGCAGTGCCGAGGCCCATCTCGCGTTGCTTGCCAGCGCTCCTGTAGATGAAGAGCCACTTGCGCGAGCCTGTGGGGCCAACCACGAGGTAGAGGCCGCCGCCGTCCGAATGGCGTCCGGGTTTGGGTTCTGTAGCCACGCGGCGAGCAGAGAGTTTGTGGAGTGCGCTGCCCATGTATGAGGCCCTCATCCTGGCGATCAGCCCCAGCGGTAGCCCCAGCAGAAGAGCCGGATTGAGGTAGATCGGCGCGGACGAGAATGGACAGGGAGCTTGGAAAGCGCAATGATTTCAGTGCAACATATCCACTGATTTGGGCCTGTTCGGACGACCGCGGATCCTAGTTCGACGGACCTCAGCTCCACCAAGGCTCCCCTAACCCCTTGGGCAACCTAAGCTCCTTGTAGATCAACACCTTAGCACCTCCCCTGTGGCACACATCGGTGATACACATGGGCTATGGTCAAGGTGGCAGATAATCATCATCTCATCCGTCGCAAGAGCGTCTGGTACTACTCGCGGCGTACGCCCGATCTCCTGATCAAAGAGCTCGGCTCGCGGTTTATCCGATACTCCCTCGGCACGAAGAACAAGAAGGAAGCCATCAAGCGCCGTGAGGTCGAGGACCTCAAGTGGAGCGCTCGGCTTGAGGCTGCCGAACAGCAATGCGCTACAACCCTCTCCGACGCACCTAGCTTCCAGTCAGGACCAGCACCGAAACGGCTTAGGGTCGACTTGATCCGGGACTATGTGGCTCGGGTCGACAGAAGGTCCGAGGAGCTGTTCGCTCACGATCCTCCCGAGACCAAGGTGCAGCGCCAGGACGTGGTGATGGACGCCACACTGGGCATTCAGATCCTCCAAAATCCAGAAGATCCACGGGGTGCAGATTGGATCCAGCAGGTGGCTCGCCAGATCCAAGGCGAGTCAGGACCTCCCGCTGATCCCGTCTTTGATGAACAGGTCCGGCGGGGACTGATTGAACTGCAGGCACGGAGGCTCGCGCGATTTCGCGACGACAGAAGCCGCAGCTACTTCGACTTCCTCTTTGACCCCGCACAGCCTCCGGAAGTGACATTCGGCGAGTTGGCTGAGCAATTCATCACGTTGAAACAAGAGGAAGGATCTGCAAGCGGGACGAGCAAGAAGACCCTCGATAAGCAGCAGGCCAATGCTGCTCTCGTTCGTGCCATCGTTGGCAATGAGACCCTGGTTGCGACCATCACCTATGACACCTGTCTGCAAGTGCGGGGTACGCTTGCCCAGGTGCCCGCCAACTGGACGAAACTGTTCAAGGGACTGTCACTAGAGGAAGCCATTAAGAAGGCTGCTGCCCTGGGTAAGCCCACGCTTTCGCCCCTGACGCAGCAGCAGTACCTCGCAACGTTCAAAGAGCTCCTTGATCTTGCGATGAAGAAGCGCCTGATTCCGAGCAATCCCGCGGACGGCATCCGGCCTTTGAAGCGGGATGATGTTGCCCTTCGAGACAAACGTCAGCCGTTCACGCCGGAGCAGATCAGAGACTTCTTCCAGTGTGAGTTCTACCTGGAGTGCGCGAGGAGCCACCCAGAGCCGTTCCGAGCTGATCAGAAGGGAGGCTGGCGCTTCTGGCTCCCATTACTTTCAATTTGGACAGGTCTCAGGCCGCGGGAGATTTGTCAGGCTCTCGTTCATGACGTTCGGCAGACTAAGGGCGGAACCTGGTACCTTGATGTCGTTGCTTCGGGTCAGGACGATGACAGCCCCATTCGGAAAACCCTCAAGACTGCGTCGAGCCGCCGGACGATCCCCCTTCACCCACAGCTGATCCGATGTGGGTTTCTAGATTTCGTGGAAAGCGTCCGCTCAAGCAGCTCTGACCCGCGCCTTTTCCCCACGCTGAAACCCAACAAGTTTGGGGATCCAGCCTGGTACGCGCTGAAGCAGTTCAACGAGCACTACCTCGACAGAGCGACGGAACGTGGAGAACGGCAGTCCTTCTATAGCTTCCGCCACTCCTTCCGCGACGCACTCCGTCGCATCGAAGCCCCTCCAGACGTCTTACAGGCTGTCGGATGGAGCCAGGGATCCAGGGTTGTCAGCGACAACTACGGCAGCCAGCTCGGGCCGGACCACCTCTCCAATTACATCAAACGTCTCGACTACCCGGGGCTCGATCTCGGGCATCTCTGGTGCAGATGAGGAGCTAGTGCTTTGACTGCGGACAATGACCTAAAACAGAACGAATTTATTGAGGCTCTCAAGGCGGGTAATACTAAGCTAGTCGCAAATACACTACACCAGCTCAAGAGCTTGGATGGCGAAGCGCTCACTGCACTTGCCGATATGTTCGATGGCAGCCCCGAGCTTCGGCATTTTTACCCTTATAAGCTGGTGCTCAAGCGGCGGACCCGTGGCAAGCCGTCCAACCGACTCGAGACGAAAGCTCGTTCAACAACCCGCGCTTTCATGATCGCACACGCCCGAAAAGCGTATCCGAAACTAGAGGCTGCTCTTGCTTATGTGAAAGACGCAACCGGTGTCGGCCTCTCGACTTTGAAGGCCGACTGGGCGCCGTTCAGCAAGAGCAGCAAGTCAAAAAAGTCCGGCAAAAAGCCGAATTAGTTGGACTAAGCATTGAATGACACGGGATGGGATGGCTGCTTACTAGAGAGCCTCAGAAGGCACCTGGTGCCACCGGCGCGGAGCCGAACTGGAGGAACTCGAAGTGCAAAACCCCTCAGCGCCTGCTCGGAAGCTGTCGGTCCATGAAGCCGCTGAATTGTTGCGTGTCAGTGCAAGCTGGCTGAATAAAATACGGCGGACCGCAGGTGGGCCGCCGTTCCTAAAACTTGGACGCCGCGTCGTCTACGACGCTGGCGATCTTGAGAATTGGGCACGAGAAACGTGTAGGCGAGCTGATGCTGAGCAACAGTAGCATAGGCAAAACTATCCAGCGGTAGCCACCGCTCGCGGCTGAGCCTGCCCAAGGGCAATCTACCTTACGACGACCAACTGACTGCTGCAGCTTCAATGCTCGCTGGGCAACGATCAGCTGCGCCTATTTTTGGAGTATCGGAAATGAGCAATCACATGACCGTTGCTGTTGGCGGACCACCCCGCTCAGGAAAGACAAGCCTGATTATCCAGATCATGTTAAACGCAAGAAACTCAGAAAATATTCTGGTTGTCGATTGTAGTTCCAACTGTGACATAAAAAAATTTTTCTATGAATGGATAGAAACGTAACATGGACGAGCACGGGTATCGTCGCTGTTCTGTGGATGTTGGGAGAAAGAGAATGTGGAACATATTTTAAAAAATATGACATCCAAATTCCCACTGACCCTCATCGACTGCGACGGTGATTTGGACATAAAGTCAGAAGTCCTCAAATACGTTGATCGCTACCTCGTTCTATTTGCATACGGTGATGATGAGCAAATAACAGAGGAGCTAGAGCTGGTCCGCCAAGCTAAAACGATTAATCCAAAGCTGGAAGTGTTTGGGGTCTTGAGTCGTATGCCACCGGAAGATCCTCCTGAGGAAAGTGATGCCCTTTTCTATATAGCTGATTATGGATTGGAGTTGGCTCCTGTCCGCTTCTCCTGCCGCTTCGATTATACGGACGCCCGAAACAATGGCACGTATCTGGATAGTTGCGGTACGCAGGCCAAAGCCGCAGCAGAATTATCGGCTCTGATCGAATGGCTTCCTGGCGAACTCATGAGTGACCAGTAAAGGCAGCCCTTAGAAGCATACCTAGACAACAGCCCGCTGATGCTGCGTAGGTCAGCGGCAAAGCGACAGTCTCACCTCTGCTCCCGGTATGACCTTGGGCTCCACAACGAGCCAGCGCGGACGCGCTCTGTCCTATTAATTGGCCGGTGGGGCGTGCTGCTCCCCGGCCGCACCAATCCAGCTAATTGCACTCAACTGTGACACAGGGCCATGGCCAACAGTCTCTCATCAGAGTTCCCCCGTGATCTTGATCGTATCCTACGGACAGAAATCCAAGCGGCCGAGAGGCGAACCCAAGCGTCGCATTTTCTCTCCATCGAAAAGCTGGCGGAAGAGCTCGGGGTGCATGTCCGCACCATTCGTCGCTGGCATGCCCGGGGAGAAGGACCACCTCGTGTGAAGCGCAGTCGCAAGCTGATGTACCGCAAAGCCGACGTCGAAGTGTGGCTCGTAAGGATTGGCAGAAGGACAGCACAATGAACCGACCCGTGATTATTTCTGCGTGCCAGAAGGCTAGGTATCTGTTTGGGGTCGAGTTCGCGGAGGAAGTCCTCCCTCATGCTCAGCACCACCAGAAAAGCCTCGACCAGTTGGAGGCCGCTACCATCGCGGGGAATAGACGCCGGGCGAACCGGGAACAGGATCGTATCTTCAAGTCCTACTCCTCCCGCCTCACCTGCCTCGTCCGGTCCCTAAAGAAGGAAGATGACGTTTCGCCGGAGTGGGTCCGGGAGGCAGCAGCACAGCTGAACGCGTGGGAGGACCCGGGGGAGCCCGTCGTTGCGTGGGCAGAACCCAAAGCGTCCGGGGACGGTTGGCGTCCGATGTGCAAATTCGGCCCTAAGCGCCGGGCACTCCAGACACTCGTGGGAGATGTCATCATCACCAAGTGCGAGCTGGATCCCACGAACTTCCTGAGGAAAGGGGGAGGAGCAGATCGAGCCTCCCTCCAGATCAAGGCCCTAATCGAGGCGGGGTACGAGCACTTCAACCTCATCGACATCAAAGACTATTACAGGTCCGTGCAGCACCAAGAAATCATCAAGGCCCTGCAGTTGCCGAAAGGAGTATACGAGAACTGCGTACTCATTGGACCGAAGGCCCATATACATGCTCTAGACCTATATGCACATATCGACCCTTTAGCGTTTGAGGAAGCGGTCCGGCAGGGACTGCCGCAGGGCTCACGTGTCGCCAACATCATCGCAGGCTTGCTGCTCGGACCTGTGCTGAGGTCTCTGACCTCGGCCGATCGCATTGTCGTCCACGGTGACGATGCTGCGATTGCAGCCTGTAGCATGACGGAGGCGAAGGCGTTCCACATAGCCTTGCCTGAGATTTTCAAATCTCATCCAGCCGGACCGTTCTGTCTCAAACGCTGTGAAGTCGGGAATGTCTGGGAGGGGTTCAACTTCCTGAAGTACAAGCACCGTCGCGACTCGATCACTCACGAGGTTCGCTTCCGGCCGGCTACGAAGAGCTACGCCAAGTTCAAGAACCGGGTGATCTCGATTGCGCAGCAAGAGGGACCGGCGACGGCTGAAGCGAAGGTCGAGCTGTATTCGAAGAACTGGTCTGACTCGTTCTTGCTATGGAACAGGAACGAGATCTCCGACATCCTGCTATGGTGTACGGCGTTCGAGGCTACAAAGGAGGGCCTCAAGGCAAAAAAGTAGGGAAGGTCTGGCGCCAGTTGGAGCTGAGGCATCATCCAAGGAATGATGGTTCCACCATCGACGACCGTAGCCTCGGCCGGCGGTCTGGACGACCCTGGCTTCACTCTGATAGCTGCTCAGCCTGAGATCCTGAGGTCAACTGCCCCAAGAGCGGACACGAGCACGCGAACTTCATCGTCAGGCGCGAGCCACACAGTTTGGACGAGACTTCCAGTCAGCACGATCTGACCTGCCCGCAGCGTCTTGCCTCGGCTCGCCAAATTGTTGGCCAGCCATGTCAGCGCGGCGTGCGGGTGACCCATGACATCAGCTCCGACGCCACGTCCCATTTCCTTTCCATTGACGAAGGTCTGGCCGACCACGTCGAACAGTTCGGGGGCGGCATCGCGGTCGACCGGCTCTCCCAGCACACAACCTGCCGCGAAGAAGTCATCCGCAATGAGGGTGGGAGTGTCGGTCTGCCGCCAGTCAACATAGCGGTCGTCGACGATCTCGATGGCTGGCATGTAGGAGGCGACGGCCTGCGCTACTCGCTCTGCTGTGAACGGAGCCTCTGACGGGGGCAGGTCCCGCCCAAGCCGAACAGCAATCTCACACTCGACGCCAACACGAAGGTAGTCTCCGGACTTGAGAGTGACACCGCTCGGATGAACCCCGCCAGCGAAGACGCCGCCGGCGCAGGGGTTCGGGATCCCAAGATACTGCTGCATGACAGGTGTCGTGCAGCCGATCTTGTAGCCCACCCGCGGACCCCACGCGTCGGCGGTCAGCAGCTCGTGGACGATCTCCTGGACCCGATAAGCTTCAGCCTCATCATGCGGTCTCAGCTCAGCTGGCAGGCGACCCAGAGGTGATCGGGAACGGCGAGCGTCGACAATGGTCTGAGCCGCTCCAGAGTTCTTGTCCATCCCAATCACCTACGTGGTCCCTTAGCTCCGCTCTTCGGTCAGCAGACACAAATGGGCAGTTCCATGCCCTCCATTCCAACAAACTGACTACGAGAACCAAGCCAACAGTCCCGCTTAAATTTGGCAGACCACGTTGTTCTTTGGTGCATACGAGCTTGAGATCTCGCTTTTGCAGGAATCAACATCATCTTGTAACGCGCCAATACCAACAACTTACTTTACTGACCATGAGTCAGGTCTATACTTACTTTGTTCAACAAGCTCAAACGGCCTGGAAGGGAGGGTGCAAGCTCCCGACCAGACCTCACCACCGAACCTCAAGCAGGAGAGTTCAATGGCTACTCGTCGTACTATCAACTGGTCCGGCACGATGCACGACATTCGTTCGTCGGGTCAGGTCTCCCCCTACCTCACTCCGAATGGGTCCTTCGATCTGCGCGCCATCATGAAGGCTGCCATCGCCGAGGCCCGGCAGGTTGGCCGCCGCTTCCGGCTGCCGTGGACGGCGCGGCTCAGCATGTGCCTTCGGTTCGTCTGGGCCAAGGCCAAGCGCGCAGCGGTTACAGCTCGGCTCTCCCAACGGGCAGATCACAGGTGAGACCTCATGATGGGGATCACTACGAGCCAATTCGTGGATCATCTGGGTCGGATTGAGCGGGCAAGGGATTTGGCTGAAAGACATCCACACCTGGTCTTGGCCTCCCCTGACATGTTCGACCTCCTGCAGGATGCAAGAAGCCTGCTGGGATCACTGAATGGAGAGGGTGAGGACGAGCGGGACATCAGCCATACCCGCCGACGCATTGACGCTCTGGTATCCCGCTTGGAGACTCACCTGTAATCTTAGGCTCTCTCCCCGAGCCGAACGGATCGCCACTGCACCTCCAGTGGCGAGTAGGCCCCGCATCCTTGAGCTGAGGCAGCCGCGGGACGACAGCAGTGGTGTCTAGGCGTCCCCGATCAGTGTCGTCACAGTTCCAGTCCCGCCGCAATCCGAGCACGGTTTGTTGTCGATCTCACCCTTGCCAGCACAGGTGGGACAGAGGTTCTCCCCAGACTGGTCTGTGCTCGGCTTCACCTCGTCTCCTGGCTTCTTCTGCTGCTCGTGTGTCATGATCTCCTCCGTCCGCTAGCGTTAATCTAGCCCATATGCCTGGGATCCCCACACCTTCCCATGATTTTGGAACGTCGCATCGATTTGGAAGGTGACATTCGGCGCTCTCGGCGCTGAAAATTGGTGTCAAATACTGGGGACTGAACATGCAGAGCCTAAGGAGCGAGTACCTGTTGACCCTCACTGGCGAAGTCGGTCCGCCTCAGGTCGTAGGAGACACTCCTCTAGGGCGTCGGCTCATCGTGCCTGTGCTGGGAGGTCACTTCGAGGGGCCCAAGCTGCGGGGGAAGGTTCTAGCTGGGGGCACAGATTGGATCACTGTGCGGGGTGATGGATCGTTCCACCTCGATGTGAGGATCACTCTGGAAACCGATGACAACCACCTCATCGGCATGACGTACCGGGGGATCAGACACGCCTCCCCAGAGGTCATGAAGCACCTTACAGCGGGTGAGCCCGTCGACCCTTCTGAGTACTATTTCCGGGTCGTACCCAGCTTCGAGGCCGGTCCCGGGCCATACGAGTGGCTCAACCGGATCATTGCTGTCGCTGTGGGAGATCGTCGTCCCAGCGGGCCGATCTACGAGGTTCACGAGATCCTCTAATAGATCGCTTCGGCATTCAACATCGAGTCGCGGCTCGCACTTCGAGGCCACCTGAATAACGCCGCCACATCAGCTCGTAGACCCAAGATGAGGCAAATCACCTGAAGGTGGCATTTCCTTTTATCAGAGGCCCACATGGTATGCTCCAGGCGTGCTGTGTGAGACTGGTGAAGGCGCACGCTTGGGGACTCATATGATCGTTGAGAAGCAAGTTTTCAGTCTGCCGCAGTACACGACCCGCAACGGCGCTGTTATCGAGGATCTACGGGTCGGCTGGGAGAGCTACGGCACGCTCAACGCAGACAGGTCAAATGCTGTTCTCGTCACCCACTACTTTTCCGGCACAAGCCATGCGGCGGGCCGCTACTCACCTGATGATGAGCTTCCCGGGTACTGGGACGCCATCATCGGCCCTGGCAAAGCCATCGACACAAACCGGTACTTTGTTTTTTCCTCTGACACGCTCGTCAATCTGAACGCGCGCGATCCGATGGTGATCACGACGGGTCCCGCCTCACGAAATCCGGCTACCGGCAAGCGGTACGGAATGAGCTTCCCTGTAGTCTCCATCGAGGACTTCGTCGCCGTGCAAAAGGCGCTGGTCGAGAGCCTTGGAATAAGGCGTCTGAGAGCGGTTGTGGGTCCCTCCATGGGCGCGCTCCAGACCTACCAATGGGCGGTGTCCTATCCTGAGATGGTCGAGCGCATCATCCCGGTGATTGGGGCTGCGGGCGGGGATCCGTTTCTCATTGCCTGGATCGACATGTGGGCATCGCCTATTCGGCTCGATCCCAAGTGGCAGGGTGGCGATTACCCCGAGAATGACCCTCCTACTGTGGGTCTGACGGAAGCATTCAAGCTCGTAATTCTCCACGCCCAGCAATCCGAGTGGGCTAGGAGCACATTTGGCAAGGAACCAGCACAGAGCCAAAGGCATCCTGCTCAGGCGATGAGCCATCGCTTCAAGATTGAACAGGGCCTACAAGACTTCGCCGCCATGCGGGCCGCCACAGCAGACGCCAACAACTTCCTGTACATCGTCCGGGCAAACCAGCTTGCTGGTGCCGATCCACGGAAGGTCCGGACACCAACGCTTCTCATCTACTCTCCAACCGACTTGGTTTTCCCTCTCGCCTGGATAGAACAGACAGCCGCAGCACTCCGTGAGAATGGAGTGCTCGCCGATATGGTAGCCTTAGAGGGGCCCAATGGGCACCTTAACGGGCTGTACCATATTGCACAGGCTGGTTCTCAGATTGCCGCTTTCCTCTCGAACCCCTAGGGATCGCGGATCAGATTGCCTGTAACCTGGGGGACACCGAGAGTAGCGACGGATCTGCCTTCATGGAGAGTACGGCAGGCAACGACATTTACGACCTTGCGGGAGTGGGCGGAGAGAGGATCACCTGAAAGGACAATCTAGGGACAAAGATCGGCGACGGTCATCCCCAAACGACAAAAGGAGAGACAATAGGGACAGAGCCCCATAAGTACCGCATGTAAGGGAGGAGCAGCTCCGGAATCTGTTGTGACCGAAGGGTTTCAGCCTCAGCAGGATGCGCATCAAAACTGGGGAGCCCACCAATTCCAGATGCGGAGGTAAGCGCTTTCGGGAACAGAGACAGTAGATCCCAAGATGCAAGTCCTGTGGGGATCAGAGGGAACCCCGTGCAATTAACTGCACCACATGTCCTTGGCGGCTGCCATGATGACGGGCCGGTGAGGGACAAATCAGGTCATCCACCCACCATGCTACAGCGTAAGGGCTGCGCCACTCCCGGGAGCTTCGATTAGGCGGATACGTCCACTCGGGCCATTCGTGGTTCAACGCCCCGGCCCTCGGCCAGCCCGCTACCACCCGTGACCAGCATCTCTAGGAGGGTACGAGCTTCGATGAGCGGGCGTGTGTCGAAACCTTCCGTGAAGCTCCCGTAGACTGTGGCAAGAACCTGGTACGCCTCCATCTGCCGGTGCTGGAGAGGCCCTCTCGCTGAGGCGTCACGCTCGTTGTCAGGTATAGGCCGTGAAGGAGACTACCGCACCCGCAGCCCCCTGGCTCAGTGATACGACAGAGGGCCTGACGAACAGGGGGAACGAACTTGGGCCTTTTCGGCACTCTCTACACCGCATCGACCTGGGTCATCCCGATCCTCATCGCCATCACCTTTCATGAGGCGGCCCATGCCTATGCCGCCTGGAGACTTGGGGACGAAACCGCCTTCCGCCTTGGCCGTGTGACCTTCAACCCCCTCAAGCATGTGGACCCGTTCGGGACTATCCTGCTCCCTGCCCTGCTCTTCCTGACCAAAGCACCATTCCTGTTCGGGTGGGCGAAGCCAGTCCCGGTCGCATTCCAGCGCCTACGTCAGCCGCGTCGCGACATGGCGATTGTCGCTGTCGCCGGGCCGGTCACGAACGTGATCCTCGCCCTGGTGTCGGCACTCCTGGTCCATCTCGTATGGCTGGTGCCGGAGATCGCAGCACGGTGGCTTCTCCAGACCCTCTACCAGTCGATCCTGCTGAACCTTGTGCTGGCGATCTTCAACATGATCCCTGTGCCACCTCTCGATGGAAGCCGCATCGCTATGAGCCTTCTGCCGGGCTCCTTAGCGAGGCCGTACGCCAAGCTTGAACGCTTCGGCTTCCTCATTCTGCTGGGGCTCATCTTCCTGCTTCCAATGCTCGGCAGGCAGATCGGCATCGATCTAAACCTCTTCCGATGGTTTGTTAGCGTCCCCTTGGAGTGGCTGACGCCGTTCTTCCTCAGTCTGGCTGGAATTAGGTAGCACGCAGTGGGATGAAGACTCTTCTGATCGTCTTCCACTCCCTGACTGGCGGTACCCGGCAGATGGCAGAAGCCGCTGCTCATGGAGCGGCCTCAGATTCTGACGTCCAGGTACGCCTGCTGTCGGCCCCAGAGGCTCAGTCTTCCGACGTTCTCACCGCCGATGGCTACATCTTCGGTACACCGGAGAACCTTGCTGCCATGGCTGGACTGATGAAGGACTTCTTCGACCGCACTTACTATCCCGCGCTGGAGCGGATCAACGGCCGAACCTACGCGACACTCATCTGCGCCGGCAGCGATGGCCGGAACGCTGCACGGCAGATTGAACGTATCGCCACCGGCTGGCGTTTGAAGCCTATCGCAGAACCTCTGATCATCTGCACGCATGCTCAGTCACCAGAAGCGATCTTGGCACCGAAGGTGATCAGCCAAGACGACCTCAGGCGATGTGCGGAACTGGGAGCGGCCTTCGCAGCCGGTATGGGCATGGGGATCTTTTGAATGGCGGTCGGACGGTCCCCATTGCTGCGGCGTCCACGTCCCGCCACTCCCTATCCTTGTCACTTCCGAAGGGGAGGAGGGTGGAAGGAGATCTAGGAGCCCGTCCGGGTAACGAGATCCCGCAAGGGGTAGGATGTAGGTGCCTCAAGAGGAGCGGGGCGCCCCCTCGCTTCACCGTCCTGTCGCCTGAGCGAGCTTGAGCAGGTTGTGGACGGTG
>JAESFL010000898.1_pt1 | contig 14676 bp, 12 predicted proteins | sample 9269401 | NCBI WGS metagenome assembly JAESFL01 (sample SAMN14506025, study PRJNA617098) | algae metagenome | isolation source: Gloeocapsa sp. UFS-A4-WI-NPMV-4B04 and co-occurring heterotrophs from desert... | place: USA: Utah | collected 2006-10-01 | reverse complement strand
TGCTCAATCACCTCTGCCTCGATCATGCCCCTTATTCCATCCCTATTCCTCAAAGCTTACTTGCTCTGTTGGCTTAGAGCCTGGAATTGGATAAATGCTCAACTTATTGTTACAAGCTGCCTAAGTCAAGAAAGCTGACACTGAGACCATCAAGATCATACTTCTGTAACTTGAACTCAAATTCCCCATGCAGGGTTTTGAGCATGACGGTGCGAGTGCCATTGCAGCGCAACCCTAACTCGTTTTTTTCCCCAGGGTGAACTCGCTCTGCGCCTGTTGTAGAAGTTGTGCCTCAATTTTGGGCAATGCCTGCTTGCGCCAATCCTCAACGGCTGCTTCAATCGTGTCCAGGTTGGCGTGGCGTAAATCTATCTCTTTCGCATTGCTCTGGCTGATGATGTTGCCTTGAGCATCCCGAATAATCACTTCGATGCTTGCCATAGGTACCCCTGTGATTGCCTGACTTCAGTGCATCCTAGCCTTTTTTCACTCTATCAACCCAAAGTTTAGAGGTGGAAAATGGTTGCAATTGGCAGGACTTGCCCTTCATACCTGCCACCCTACTCAACCGTCTATTGGCACTCCTTGCAGTGGCGAACAGCAGGGGTGTTCGAGCAACTGATGAGTGTCTTACATGGACAAGTACGTGAGCAAGTTAAAAAAAACCTAAATGGACGACGTTAATCATCATTGACTCCCAGGCGGTGAAAAATACCTGCAATGTGGTTGTGTGGAGTCAAAAGGCTATTGTTTCTACAAAGCAACCAATGGGATTAAAAGGCATCTAGCCATTGATACCCTTGGGTTTCCCTTTTTGACTCACTGTACCCCTGCCAATGTCTCCGATGATGCGGGATTGATTGAAATGTTGACTCTCAACATCAACTATTTCAAGTTAAAACCCGTTAACATTCCGAAGATTACCATCTTGCTAGACCACGGGTATCACCCGGAACATTTGACTCAGGAGTTAGAGCAGGTGTATCCGCAGATCATGACGAAAATCAAGTTTCAACTCTCGACAAAACCCTCAAAACAAGAAAAGGCAGCACAAGGGAAATCTGGCTTTGTTCCGGCTATAGCCAGGTGGGTGATTGAGCGGTCGAATGCTTGGATGGAGCGCTGTAAAATCCTGGTTAAGAACTTTGAGCGAACCCTATCAAATGCAACTGCCAAAATCAACCTTTGCTTTATCAGGCTAATGATTAAGCGGCTTTCAGTCTCTTCTTAAGATGTCAAATGGGTTCTATAATAGCCGGGCGAACCGCAAAGCCATTTTCAATCGTGGCATGGTCCCCAATATTCCGGCAAATCCACGAGGCAGACGCGCTCCCCAGCGTGGATGCCAACCTTTGTTCGAGCAAGCTCTTTATCAGGAACGATTTTTCACCATCGAGCGGGTGTTCGCCTGGGAAGATAAGTTCCGTCGTTTACTGTTGCGCTTTGAACGAATCAGCGAGTTGCACTATGCCATGAAAAGCCTAGCTTATACGATGATTAATCTCCGGCATTGCTGCCAGAGCTAAAGTTCTCGTCATCCATTCTCCAACAGGTCTCGGTGCGAGAGACCCAGATTTGTCGTGCCTGGGAAACGGAGATATTGTGAAAAAGAGCATGGAAACTATCAATATAGATCGTCTTTTCTCCTCGAATTCTCAATTTGATCTTGCCGCTTAATATTTCACATCAAATTTTACACAAAACCCGCAACCAGTTGATGGACTGCTTAAACATCCACCGCTCCGAATCCTTGGTCCGCTATATTGCTCAAGTCGAAGGACTGGAGATGGATTTGGGGGTGAAGGGCAAAAGAGGTATTTTCCAATCCGTGGAAACCAGAGCCGCATTTTTGAGTGACCCTAGCCATCGGATTGTTTTTCCCTTTACCCCAAAGCACTGTTCTTGGCTCAACCAGATTGAGATGTGGTTTGGCATTTTGATGCGGAAGTTGCTCAGACGTGCCAACTTTCTCAGTCAAGCTGACTTGAAAGTTCGCATTCTTGAGTTCATCGATTATTTTAACCGCACAATGGCAAAACCGTTTCAGTGGACTTACAAAGGGAAGGCGTTGGCTGTATAAAGGCAGGTAGACTTACGCCCAAGTCTACTAGTGAATCGGTAATTGCTGATTCAAGAGATCTTGTCCGTTCTGTTCACTTAAAAACTGATGCACTTGGCTAATAATGATTGCTCCTTCTCCTACCGCTGAAGCAACCCGTTTAACAGAGCCAGAGCGCACATCTCCAGCCGCAAAGATACCAGGAACACTCGTCTCGAAAATCATCGGCTGTCGTTGTAGCTCCCAGACTTGATGCTCGACGAGTTGAAGTCCGGTACAAATAAAACCTTGCTCGTCGAGCGTTAAACAATCTTGCAGCCATTGGGTATTCGGAACGGCACCAATCATGAGAAAAACATGGCGAATGGCATGGGTTTCCTCTGTCTCAGTGCCGCTGTTATACCAGGTCACTTCTTCTAGATGTTTATCACCCTTTAATGCAGTAATTTCAGTTTGTGTATGTAACGTGATTCGGTCTGAAGCTTTGATGCGACCGACCAGATAGTCAGACATACTCGCCTTTAAATCTTGACTGCGAACCAGCATTTGAACGTGACTAGCATGACGGGATAGAAAGACCGCTGCTTGTCCGGCTGAATTCCCACCGCCGACCACAATGATTGGCTCATTCTGACAAACACTTCCTTCCATCGCCGTTGCAGCATAGTAAACACCTGCATTGTCAAAGGAATGGTCGAAATTCAGGTTGCGATATCGGGCACCAGAGGCTACTACAATAGTTTTGGTCTTAATTTTTGCCTGATTGTCTAAGGTTAAGGTGAAGGGTTGAGTTTGGCAACCAATCTCACTGACAGAAAAGGGAAGGGCAATGGTGGCTCCAAACTTCTGAGCCTGTATCTGTGCCCGTCCAGCTAGAGCCTGACCAGAAATTCCGGTGGGGAAACCCAGATAGTTTTCAATTTTTGAGCTAGTACCAGCCTGCCCCCCTGGGGCTTCAGCCTCTATCAGCACAACATCTAAGGCTTCTGAGGCTGCATAGACCGCAGCAGACAGTCCCGCAGGTCCACCCCCAATAATGGCTACGTCATAAACATGGTTGGGTGGCAGAGCCTCGACTAAGCCAAGGCATTCAGCGAGTTCTAAGTTGGAGGGATTATATAACAGCTTTTCGCCCAGATAAATATAGACGGCTGGAAGATGTTCTATTTTAAGGTCAACCTTGTGCAAAAAAGCTTTTTCTTGGCAGGCTGTATCATAATTGAGCACTTCTAGTGGATAGCCGTTGCGACGTAAAAATCGTTCAATCCGGAGTGTGTCAGCGGATTCTTTGGTTGTAATCAGTACAACAGAACCTTGCTGGTGTGAAATAAGACCCACCCGGCGAAGAATAAACGCTCGCACAATCACTTCACCGATATCGGGTTCAGCAATCATCAGCTTGCGAAACTGCTGGCGATTAAAGCGCAATACCTGCCCGTCCTCGCCCATGCGACCACCGACCAAAATCTGTCGGTTATTAAATAAATCGATTTCTCCTGTGAACTGATGTTCACCATGTATCGTAAATACATTCAATCCATTTTGGCGGTGCTCATAGATCTCGATATTGCCTTTCAAGACAATAAAGAAATCAACGCTCCGCTGCCCTCGCTCAAACAGGATTGTTCCTTTTGCCAAAAATTCTTCTTGACCGAGCAACTTGGCTCGCTCAATTTGCTCTTCTGTCAAAGTGGGAAATGTTTGGGCAGTACGAACATAGGGATCTGTTGGATCGAATGGTTTTTCAGAAACAGTTTCCATGATAAAACTCTGTTAATGGCTCTTAATTTAGGAACTTTCTTCTAACTCCGATTTAGCTTTCAGCTGCAAACTTTTGACCGATCACTTTCCTCTGCCAATCGCAAATGACCCTTTATCCCTGAGACTGGTTGTACCGTATCAAAGTGATACAATCGCAATTGTATTTTCAGATTATAAGACTGACCGGATTGCATTTTCCAAGCTGCTGCAAAGGCTTGAGCCTCATTGACGATTGTACTAACACCCTGTAATGTGCTGTGTATTGGGCAGAGTCTGAAGGCTCAGGACTTGTGGAAGATGTCAAGGCTTGTGTTTGGTGTCAAGAATGTTGCCGCTCCTGCTGTTTATCGTCAGGCAATGACAGAAGCAGTTAAAAATCTTCAGTTTCTTGGCTTTAAAGTCCCTTTTCTCAAGCCTTCACGCACTACTCACCCCGATAAAGCAATGGCGAAAGTTTATCCATAACCTCGCTTTTCGCTTCCTTTATCTCTATCTACCTATCCCCAGGTTTTATGGCTGACCTTAATTTACGCTCGTGTTGACCTCTCCTCGATCAAGGCGATCGCTCATGATGGTGTTACTCTCAACGTCCTAGTCGAACGCAATCGCACTTATTGTCTTGAATCCCTCCCTGCCCCAGAACAACCTTTTCAAGGTCTTCAGCAACTCGCTCAGTTTACTACTCTCCTTCAATAATCTGACAACGGCTTGACCGCTCGGAAACAGCTTTTAGACCAAATTCGCATGATTGGGGTTAACTCTAGCAATGTTGCTGCTATTGGCTACTGTGATGTTTGTCGCGTTTTGCAAGTCGATTTCTCTAACCGCAAGCGCTATCGCTATCAAGATGTTCCTAGTCAGGTTTTCGATAGCTTTCTAGCCGCTCCCTCTAAAGGTCGCTTCCTCAAGCCGTACTTGAATACTCTTCTTGATCTACCACACAATTACCATCCTGACTAATTTACGCAGTTCATTTGTTAATTCTATCCGCTAACTTGAGGGCAGTTAATCTGTTTATTCGACAAGCGGGTTAGTCACCCCCTTAAGCACTTTAGGCAGATTGGGAATACCGCTACGACGATAAGGATTTCAACAATCAGTTGTAATTGAAAGGGAGTCAAGGCGAAACCCCAAATTAGGAGAAGTGCTCCGGTAATTGCAGCTCCAATCATCAAAACATCATCTTTTGTTTTAAGACCAAACCAAATAACCACTAGACCAACCGCTAATAAAACCAGGTAAGTTACCGACATACTAAACTTCTTGCAAAAGGGTAAAGGGGCGGTAAAAATAGGTTAGAGGATAAAAACCTATGGCCTACAATCAAGTAAAACATCTCAAGCCCTCAAAGTTCAAAAGATTATGTAGTGTACAACTAGAAACTTTTGAGCGCATGGTAAGTAGCTAGCCTGAATTAAACCTAAAACGCTCTAGCGTGTATTTACCTTTGACACTGCGCGTTTCAATACCATCCATCACAGCGATAGCTAAGTCATATTCATCCTCAAACATTCGTCCTGCAATTTCGTGCGTCTTGAGTTGATGCCACTTCTCCTCAATTCTATTCATCTCAGAACAATACTCAGGGAGGAAGAAGAGAAACAAACCCTGCTCCTGCCATCGTTGCCACTGTTGCCGAGTCAATTGGCTCGTATGCGAAGAGCCATTGTCTTGCACAATGACAGTCATCCGTCCCTGAGAGCTGAATGCTGCCGCAGCTTTATCAGCAACCCAATCCATGACGCGTGATGTAACTTGGACTCTTAAAACTGCCACAGGCCAGCGCGTATTCAAAGCTCTTGTCTGGTTGCTATATAGGGTGCGACCTCCACTTGATTTAGGGAATAAATAATGATATTGTTCAGGAGTACCAATTAAAAGGGTAAGTATGAGCACTCAAGTGCTGAAGGGTCGCAAGTGAAGATCGAAGTGACGCTAGACCTGAGCCGTTCGATGCTCACGAGTGAAGAAAACATTCAGCAAAGCCTCAACCATACTGGTTGTCTTGCCACTGAAGCTGCCCTGCAATATTTGGATACAGATGGTTCAGCGATAGAAATTGCGGGCGAAGTGATGCGTACCAAAGGCAAACAGCCCAAAGCCTACCAAACTCCTTATGGGGAAGTTGTGATTAAGCGTCATGTCTATCAACGTTCTGGTGGTAAAACCTATTGTCCGATGGAACGGGAGTCACGAATCATCATCACCTCAACTCCCTTGGAGAGCGAAGCAGGTGTCCTCGAAACTGGCTTATGGTTCAGCCCGAGATGTGCAACGAGATCTAGGGGTAAACAATCGCCGTCCATTAGCAGTGTCTTATATCCAGGGAGTCAGCGAAGCGGTTGCCAGTATCATTGAAGCCAAAGAAGAGAGTTGGAACGTTAGTGCCGCCTAAGCTGGAGGTTGAGATTAAGAGCGTTGCCATTGGCTTAGATGGAACTTGTATGCTGTTGTGTGATACCGGACTCTGAGAGACAATGGTTGGTACCATCAGCCTCTATGACGCTTTAGGAGAACGCCAACACACGATTTATAGAACCCATTTGGGATCTATTTAATCAGTTGCCAATCTTTGAAGCATCAGTCGAACAAAACAAAGAGGCTCAATAGGCGTTTCGGGGAGGTGAGCTAAGAGAAAAAGCTAAAATGCTTCAGTTGAAACCATTTCAGATATTTGGCACCTCCAGGGCTAAAACTCATTATCAGCAAGCGTTTGAGGCATTTTCCTCCAAATACCTCCCTGGAATCCCTATAGAGCCTTAAAACTTAGCTGATTGCTGTTGGTATCAGTTCCGTTGGGTCAAACTACTGTTTAGATTTAGGATAGAGCTAACCTGCAAATAGTTTTGTCATGCGTGGCATTGCAATATAGGTCATGATGGCAACCATGAGCAGCCTCACTATAAAGGTTCGCAAAAATGGTGGAAGTGGATTAATCAGCGGCACAATCAGAAGGTTAATCAGGCTGATCAAAACATAAATGGTTATACCTGAAATCACCATCATTTTGTAGCGGGGTGGTGGCAGCACTCCCGGCTGTTGGGGCAGGGTAAACCAGGTTTCTAATCCAGTGAAAATCGAGACTTGACTAGAGCTAACCGTGAGGTGATTGGCTCGCTTCAGTAATTTGTGGCGAATGGCAGAAGTTTCCCACTGCTTAACCCTCTTCTGTCAAACTGGGGTGAAACCTTGATTTGTCGTGGGCTGAAATAACGTAAATCCGTCAAATTCTCCCAGAGTGACAGAAGAAAGTTAAGATGGCTAATGCGATCAAACTTGAATACAATTCGATATTCGGGATTAGCATGATCAATCGGGCGAAAGACATTCACCCCCAAATGACCTTCAAAAGTTTTTGCGGCTTCACACAGGTCAGCTAAAACGACTTCAAATGCCGCTTCAAAACCCGGTTTTACCCGTTGCAAAATATCAATGGTCGCGGGCGGATCATGATTCGGATTCTCAACATTTCTCATAGCAGAAATACGATTTGCGGTGGCTAAATTAATGAATCTCCTGCAATACCAACGTCTAATTTCACCACTTGAGCGGGTTCGAGTCCGGTGGGTGGTGGAAAGGACATCCCCCCATTGGTGACGACATAGATGCTTGTGCGATCGCCTTCACCCCGTCCAAAGGCAAGTGCTGTACTTCCAGCCATTCCCTGTTCAGCTTGGGCAATAATAGTCATGTGACGACTAGGTGTGATTTTGACCACACTATTGTAGATATGAGTTGTGCCATACACATTACCATCTTGGTCAAAGGCAAAGTCATCCAGATTGACTGGTTGCAGGAAAATCTCTGGTTCACCAGGCTGACCATCTAGTAGAATCGGGATTCTAACAAGCTGCATCTTTTCAGTATTTGACGCGTAGAGGGAATTTCCATAAATCTTTAATCCATTCACCGCCGGAAATTCCTTGTCGGAAGAGCTGCGAGATAAGTCAGAATGTTCTAGCCAAATCCTGACTGTTTTCTCGGTGATATTAAGTTCCCAGATACAGCCTCGATAAGAATCTGCAATTAGATAGCGATCTTCCGCAAGGGGAGTTAGCCCATTCAAGAATATGGCATCTGGCAGCGTAACCAACACTGTTGTTGTCCCTTGAGGAGAAATAGTAAATACGGTCGGAATATTCTGATCATCCCACGCACTTAGTAACAAGTTGCCATCAGGTGCAAAAGCTAGCCCTGTGGCTTTGCCAGTGATGGTTGCATGAAGACTTGGGATGCCGTCTGCTCCGATCCGAAACACCTTGCCATCTAAGTGACTGGTGAAAAATAGCGTACCATCGGCACTAACAGCGATACTTTCCAAAAATGTATTGATAGGAAAATCAGCGATTTGACGTGCTGGAACAAGGTCAACAGATGACTCTGCAAAGATTGATGGTAATCCAGGTGGGATGGACATTAAAGCTCTCCTTCTATCAAATTTGTCACAGACTGAATCTACCACGTTATTTTTCTAAAGCACTGTCTTTCTCAGAACCTAGATTTTTGGTCTAACAACCAAATTAAGCCAACGCAGATCACCTCTTAGGCTGGAACCCTTAAAACTTCTGGATTCCTTTTTGGGACTTACATTGCCGGGTTAATAAGTGGAATCATCCGAATTTGGTTTAAAAGCTGTTGTCGAATAACAGATTAACTAGGTTCTTCCCAGCTTTTGGTGATCCTTTGGCAGAATAGGACAATACCCCTTTACATAAGGAGAAATAGATATTCGTCCAACAGCTTCTACCTGACCCGACACATCTGCGACTTGAAAGCTGGGAGTTAGACCCGGCAACGCATGAACTGTGCTTAAGTGTGACCTCAACCCAGCCCACTGCTGTTTGTCCCTTGTGTCAAAAGTCGAGCCGACGAGTCCATAGCCGCTACTACCGCACGCTCCAAGACCTCCCCTGTGCCAGCTTTACACTGCGGCTTCAGCTTGGGGTAAGAAAATTCTTCTGCCTGAATGGAGGATGTCAGTGACGCATCTTTACCGAGCGATTGCCGCAGGTCACTGCACCCTGGGCAAGACGTACTGACCGATTGGCACAACGTCTGGTTGCAATTGCAGTGGCATTAGGGGGAAGAGCGGGTTTCGATTGGGGCATCGCTTAGGCTATCTGATTGAGGATTCCAGCCTGCTTTTACTGCTCGCGACAGTATCCCTGCCTGCCATTGCGCCCCTAAAAATGCTGGGTGTGGATGACTTTGCCTTTGCTAAACGGCAATCCTACGGCACGATTCTGGTTGACTTAGAGCGGCAGCGTCCGATTGCACTGCTCAAAGATCGAGAAGCCAACACCCTCGCCCAATGGCTGGAGCAACATCAAGAGATCGAAGTGCTCTCGCGTGACCGCTCTGCGGTGTATCGCAGCGGCATGGATCAAGGCGCACCCCACGCCATGCAAGTCGCAGACCGCTTTCATCTGTTGCAGAACCTGACTCAGGTTCTAGAACAAGCACTGGGCAACCAAACTGCTGTTCTCAAGGCTGTCGATACTGTCCAACGTTTGGCAGATGCCCCTGAAGGGTGTCGCGTAACACAGTATATGTCCTCGTTAACCCCACGAGATGTGCAACGAGGTTGAGGGGATGGGCTTGAAAGTATTGTGCAGGGGGGATAGTGAGGGAGTAAATGGAGGGATAATTGGAGCGTCGGGTTAATCTGCTGGAGTAGGTAGAGATGGCGACGGTCGTAATAGGGCAGGAGCTCCCGTGGGGTTGAGCTTGAGGTAAGAGAGGAAGAGCGGAGGCGGGTGCCGAATTGGTTTGGGGAGGCAGTGCTGCTAGGACGGTACTGGTTAGAGAGTGGGTTGGTGAGCTACTTGGAAGAAGAAGTGCGTGTGGTGCGAGGGCGGATGGGGCGGTACGAGGTAGTAGATTGCGTGCTGTTGCTGAACAGTTATGCGCTCAGTGGAGAGAAGACGCTGGCGAACTTTTTCAAAGCTTTAGCGCCGGTGAGAGAAGTGCTAATGAGTGTATGGGGAAGATCGCGGTCCATCAGCATCGAGTTTGAGTAGATTTCTAGCAGCAGTGGACAAAGAAGGTGTAGGAGGGCTGCGGGAATTGTTTGAGTCGGATTTAGGGCGCAACGGGGTGCGAGTGATGCAGGGGGTGGGGATGTTTGACCGAGTCGAAGATCACTACATGGTGTTTGATGTAGATGGCACCGTAAGTGCCGCGCGACAACGAGCAGTGGAAGCAGATCGGAGCAACTATCCGCCAGTGCAGAGACGGAGCGAGCTTATGTGTGCGCCGGGGTACAAGGGAAGGAAGCTCTGGGAAGTGAGTCGGACACGGACGACGATTGCGGTGGCGCAGACGAGTGAGTGGTTGGGAACATATGGAGGAGCGGGGAATGGGGATGCGAAAGGCGAACTAGAGCAGGCGTGTCGAGTGATTCAACGCTACTTGAAACAGCAGGGCTTGAACGTGGCGCACGGCTTAGTTCGACTGGATGGATTGTATGGGACGGCAAGCCTGGTGAGCGTGGTGCAGCAAGCGGGGTTAGGGTACATCCTGCGCTGCCGGGACTATCACTTACTGAAAGAGCCAGAGATCGCCGAGCGATTGGAAAGTGCAGCAGCATGGGAATGGAAAGAGATAACCAGCAACAGCTTCAGTCAGCTATTAGACCTAGGGTATGTGGAGGCAATGAAACGGGGTTATGCGACCCCGATGCGCGTGCTTATGGTGCGAACGCCAGAGAAATTGCATCAAGCGCGGATCGGCAAACGACGGAAGAAATACGTGTACGAGCTATTTTTGACTTCACAGTCGGTAGGAAGTTTGAGCGGGTTGGATATCATCAGCTTGTATCGAGGGCGAGGGGGATTTGAGCAGCAGTTGAGCCAGGAGGACGAGGAGCAGGACATTGATCGGTGGTGTAGCTGGCAACCAGAGGGGCAAGAGTTCTGGCAGATCTTGGGGCAGTGGAGCTGGAACTGGAGGTTGTGGATGGGGTGGCAGCAAGCACAGGCAGTGCGGCAAACGATATGGGCAGAAGGTGAACCAGACGATGGGCTAGAGTTGAGTTTAGACGATAATTGCCCTGTGCCTCAACCGATTCTGCCACCATCGCTACAATTTATGCAGGAACGTTCTAGGGAAGCGAAGCAAGATGGCTCTGCTCAAACAGAAGCTAGACAAGTCCCTGCTGAACAAATTCCGGCTGTACAAGTCCCTACTGGTGAAACAACAAGCGCAGCATTAACTCTTCAAGCAGAGGCTGCTCGGTATGGACCACTAGAGGTTTCAACGGAATGGGGACGGAGCTTAGGGAAGGGGAAGCGATTTGGGAACGAGGATTTCCAGATTGTAGATGAGAAGACGCTGCTGTGCCCAGCGGGACATCCAATGTACCAGCGGACGCGCAAGCAGAAGGAGAATGGCGATCTAACGATCCAGTTTGGAATTAAACCGAGATTATGTCAGAGTTGTACGGTCAAGCGGCAGTGTTTGTCGCCCCACTCGAAGGGGGTAGGAGGTCGGAGAGTGACGGTGATTCGGCGAGCGCTCAGTACAGCGAAAGGTGTAGTCGATAAAGGGTCGGCGATCGTGCGCTCCGCATTTGGGTGGTTAATAAATCCAAAGCCGAAATACGAGCAACCGATTTACTGGTGTGATATCGCAGCAGGGCAATTGCGACGGCTCTGGCATGAACACCTGTCGCGGCAGGAGATTGAGATTAAAGCGAACGGACGAGCGAGGCAAAGTAAGAGGAAACTGGAGGAGGAGTTGCTGAGTCGGGCACAACGAGAACATCGGCGATTGAGTTGGTGGGAGCGATGGCAGCGGAACGAGCGGAAAGCGGAAGAGCCACGTTGGACAGTGGTGCTTTATAGCGCAAAAGCGATCACGTCCGGGATGCAGATAATAAGTCAGCGATCATTCAAGGCAACGGGATAGAGTTCGTGAAGTATAGGGATTAAAAGCTAGACATCGCAGAACTTTGAGGAGTATAGGCTTTTAGTGAGTCTATGCTTATATTCTCGTATTTGGACAACAAAATTTATTTAATGGCACTTTGTAAGTTTCTAGCCCTAAAATAGACTGAAACCAAAGCTGGGCAAGAGAAATACCTCGATAGGGTGAAAATGGCTGCAACGTAAGTGAAGCAAGAAAATATTGCTAATTGATGTAAAACTGGCTCTATATCTGCTTTTGAAGTAAATTAAGAAGCAGTTTCTTTCAAAGTTCCATTAGTTAATAGTGATAGCTATGGGATTAATCAACAAAAAGCTTGTAGAGGAGCACACAGAGATTCAAGAGAATAACCGTTATCGGTTTCAAGTTTTACTTGCAGGCAAGAGCCATCATCAGCGATCGCTTACTTTGATTGTGAAGAGGCCAACATGATTGCAAATTGAAGTCTGCCATAGAAACTGTTGCTAGATAGATATAGATAGACTAAGTAAAGGTAATAAGTTCAGATACAGATTTGGTCATAGTGAAACCTGATTTGTCGCATCTCTCGCTAATTGGGTTCTTACGCAGTTTTTGTGATTTAGAATTTAGAAGTCCTCCGAACCATCTAATTCACGTTGTCTACTTCAATAATCACGCCTAACTTCACCAAAAGAGCGTAAGAACCGAGATTAGCGACGAAGAGCGTGAGACGCGACACCTTCCTTACATATTGGGACAGGTTGGCATATCATCTCCAACGAGTAGCCTTGCAAGACTAGGCAATGCCTCACCGTAAGTTGGGTGAATATGAACCGATTGTTCGAGTACCTGCCACGTTGCTTTAGCTTCCATGAGTGACAAAAAGATATGCACGAGTTCAGCCGCTTCGTACCCAACCAGCGTTGCTCCTAAAATCAAATTTGTGTGGGTGTCGATGACCATGCGGTAGAAACCCAGATCGTGCCCCCACTCAATGCTGCGAGCGATATGAGCCATCGGCAGGGTGACTTCACGGGCAGAGATACCCTGTTTCTGGGCCTGCTCTAATGTCATACCCACTCGACCCACTTGCGGCTCTGTATAGACAGCATAGCCTAACACGCGATCGTTGCGTGTCCGATGTTCGCCACACAGAATGGCTTTCAGGCGACGATAGTCTTCCCAAGAAACATGGGTAAAAGCAGGCTGTTTGGCAGCGTCGCCAATCGCATAAATTCCAGCGCAAGTCGTCTGAAACTGATCGTCGATTCTAATAAAACTCTGTGCATCTAATTCAACACCTGTCACCGCAGAATTTAATACTTGAGTATTTGGTTTGCGCCCAGTTGCAATCAGTAATGCTTCTCCATCAACTACTTCGCCATTATTCAGCGTTAGGGTAAACACACCGTTAATGTAGGCAACTTGCTGAACCGTCACATTGAAATGTAGCCCAATTCCGTCTTGCTTAAATGCATCCAAAAGCACAGCACTAACATCAGGTTCTTCTTGAGCCAGCAGGCGATCGCCCCGCACGATTAATTCGGTCTGGCTTCCTAAACGTGCCATTCCCTGCCCTAACTCCAAGGCAATGTAGCCCCCGCCGACTACGAGCAACCGGGGCGGAATCTGCTGCAAATCAAAGAAATTTCGGTTGGTGAGATAAGGCGTTCCAGCTAAACCAGGAATATCAGGAATAGTAGAGGATGTTCCTGTGTTGATAATAATGATCGGAGCCTGCACCATCACACCGCCTCCGCTGACCGTTCGCTCTCCGGTGAAAGCAGCTTCAGCGCAGATAACTCGAACTCCTCCACTCTCTAGCCGCCGTTTGGTACCCTGGTTAAACTGGCTGCGAATACTACGTACACGCTCCATCACTGCAGAAAAATCGACTTCAACGTGTGCGTGTATACCTAGCTTTGCAGCTTGTCGAGCGCGACCTGCGGCATGGGCAGCGGCTAGAAAGGCTTTAGAAGGAGTACAGCCATAGTTTATGCAACTACCACCCAACGCATCGCGCTCAAATAGAACAACGTTCTTCCCTGATGAAGCAAAGTCAGCCGCGAGTGGAACTCCGCCCTGACCGCTTCCAATTACAATGACATCTGCTGTTTCCATTGTTACCTCTGTAAATATAGACATAGAAAAAGCTGTAAATGTAGGTAAGCTTGCGCTGTGAAGTAAGACAGGTAAAGTAAGTGAACCAAAAAGCGAGAGCAGTTTCCCTGTTGTCGAGCCAACAGCAACCTTATTTATCTCTGTCTTATCTATATTTAATATAAACTATCTACACCTAAATATCAATACTCAATAGATGCGAACAACTTATCTCTATTGACCGAAGCTATTGAGCTTAAATTACTCAAACCCCTTTAAGTAAGCGTATCTAGCGTACTTTTAAGATCAGTGTCTAGTTGTGTAGATAAGGAATTTGTATTAGATATGGATATCTTATGAATGGTTATCTAGTTAAAGATAATCATCAGGAATTGTCGAATAACAGATTAACTACTGGTATGTCAATCTTTAATTGAGGGATAGAGTCGGTGCAGTTTGACCCGTGCGTCGGTGGTGGTAAAGCGCCAGTTAATCCAAGTTTGCTGTTGGTTACGTTGCTCTTCCCAGGCGGCTACCTCGGTTTGCAAAACTGTAAACTCTGGAATGCGTCGGTCTAATAGCGGTTTTCAATTGGGTAGAACATAATAACAGCAGTGGGTGAACCAACCGATTATGTCTTTGTCAGTCACCAACTTGATGCTTTCAGTAATAGCTTGATTGAGCTGATTGCCTGACAAAAGTAGGTGAAACCCAATAAATACGAGGAAATTGGAGAGGAGGATAGAGGTTCATGAGAGGCTAGAGTTACCACACAACAGCCATCTACCATGACGCACACTACCCAACTGTATGGTCAATTATTCGGCTTCTTACGTCAATACTGTCGTGTTCGTGATTTACGCCACCTC
>JAESFL010000456.1_pt1 | contig 14796 bp, 14 predicted proteins | sample 9269401 | NCBI WGS metagenome assembly JAESFL01 (sample SAMN14506025, study PRJNA617098) | algae metagenome | isolation source: Gloeocapsa sp. UFS-A4-WI-NPMV-4B04 and co-occurring heterotrophs from desert... | place: USA: Utah | collected 2006-10-01 | reverse complement strand
TAACCGTCGTGACGATCTGCACGCCTTCCATCGCCTCCTCGATGGAGTTGCAGACGGTGATGCCGAACCCTAAGCCCGCGAGATTGCGCACGCATTTCGTGCTGGCCGAGCGGTCGATGTCGTAGAGCCGCAGGGTGTCGATGCTGAGGAGTGCTTTGAATGCAAGCGCCTGGAACTCGGCCTGCGCCCCGTTGCCGATGATGGCCATGGCGCGCGCGCCCTTGGGCGCGAGGTGCTTGGCCGCGACCGCGGATGTCGCGGCGGTGCGCAGGGCCGTCAGAATGGTCATCTCGGTCAGGAGCACGGGATAACCGGTTGCCACATCGGCCAGCACGCCGAAGGCCGTCACGGTCTGGCGTCCCTCGCGGGTGTTCTTCGGGTGCCCGTTCACATACTTGAAGCCGTAGACCTCGCCGTCGCTGGTCGGCATGAGCTCGATCACGCCCTCGCGGCTATGCGAGGCAACCCGCGGGGTCTTGTCGAAGGATTCCCAGCGCCGGAAATCGGCCTCGATGCACTCCGCCAGCTCCAGCAGGAAGCGCTCCACGCCAATAGTGAGAACGAGCTTCATCATGTGGTCGACGCTGACGAAGGGGACGATGTTGAGTTTCGGAATCATGGCTTAATGGTTCTTTGGCGTGTGACGGTAGCTCTGGGTCGGGCGGTCGAGCACGCGCCGGCCCATGAGGCTGGAGACGAGGTCGACCATCAGCAGGGCCGTGCGCCCGCGCTCGTCGAGGAAGGGGTTGAGCTCGACCAGGTCGATGCTCCGCACCAGGCCGCTGTCGTGCAGCATCTCCATGATGAGATGCGCCTCGCGGAAGGTGGCGCCGCCGGGAACCGTCGTGCCGACCCCGGGGGCAATGCCCGGATCGAGGAAATCCACATCCAGGCTCACGTGGAGAATGCCGTCCGCGGCGGCCACGCGCTTGAGGAAGGCGTCGAGAAGGGGCGCGACGCCGTTCTCGTCGATGGCGCGCATGTCGTGAACCGTCACGCCGGCTGTGGAGAGGGCGGCCCGTTCCGCCGGGTCCACGCTGCGGATGCCCACCATGCAGACGTTCTCCGGCTTGAGCGGGTTGGCCACAGCCGGGAAGTAACCATCGAAGCCCTTGCGGCCCGTTGCATAGGCCATCGGCACCCCATGGAGGTTGCCGCTCGTCGTCGTCTCCAGCGTGTGGAAATCCGGATGGGAGTCGAGCCACAGCACAAAGAACTCGCGGCCTTCCGTGGCGGCCCGGCGGGCCAGCCCCGTCATGGAGCCGGCTGAGAGGCTATGATCTCCGCCGATAAAGATCGGCATGCCGTCGCCGCTCGCCCGGTAGGCGGCCTCGGTGATGGCCTCGGTCCAGGCCACTGTTTCGGCTAAGGCCTTGATGGCGCCGTTCGGGTGGCGCAGCTCGCGCAAAGGCGCGGGCGTGATGGTGCCGCGGTCTTCGACCGCATAGCCGAGGTTACGCAGCTCCGTCACCAGGCCTGCCGTCCGGAAGGCGCTGGGACCCATGTCGCAGCCGAGCCGGCCGGCGCCCTCCTGAACGGGTATGCCCAGAACGATGCACGTGGTCGAAGCCATTCTTTTCTCCATCTTTCCCCGTCAAGCTACCTCGTGGCCTTGGCAGAATGAACAATGTACTTTGACAAAAAGCGCAGAGCTTGTGATCATTTTGGCAAGTTCGGCTAATCAGAGTGGTACCTGATGGATGACCTCGATCAGCGCCTAATCACGCTCCTGCGGCATAACGGTCGGCGGAGCGTCTCGGACCTTGCACTTGCGCTTGGCGCCTCGCGCGCAACGGTTCGGGCGCGGATGGAGCGGCTCGAGCGGTCCGGGGACATCGTCGGCTATACGGTGATCCTGCGGGCCGATGCCGTTGCCTTGCCGGTGCGCGGGATCATGCTCATCGAGGTGGAGGGGAGGGCCGGCGACCGGGTGGTGGATGCGCTCGGCGGCTTTCCGGAAGTGAGCGCCATTCACACCACGAATGGCAAATGGGATCTCATCGTCGAACTCGGCGCAACCAGCCTCTCGGATTTTGACGCCATCCTGCGGCGCGTGCGCCTGATCCCAGGCGTGATCGCGTCAGAGACGAACCTCCTGCTGGCAACCCCGCGCAGCACCCGCGCCAAGCTTTAGAGTCGCTTCCACAGCAGCCATGGCACCCTAGGCTGGCACGACTGCCGCCATTCGCTACAGTGCGGGCTGTATTCGGGAGGGTTATGCATGTCCAAGGAAGTCGTTGAGGTTCCCATTCTGTCCGAAGGCGTGCGGAAGGTGGGCGTTCCGCTGTCCATGGTGACGAGGGCGAACGGGTTCGTGTTCGTATCGGGAACGCCGCCCTTCAACATGGAGAGCGGGGGCTTTGTGAAAGGCGACATCGAGGTGCAGACGGAGGCTTGCCTCCGTGCGCTTCAGCATTGCCTGGAGAGTGCCGGCACCTCACTCGACAAGGTGGTGATGGTGCGCATCTATGCGGCCAATGCGGGCTTCTATGGCGCCATCAACCGCGTCTATGCCCGCTACTTTCCGGAGAACCCGCCCTCGCGCACCTTCGTGCCGGTCGCGTCCTGGCCCATGGAGTTCGACATCGAGATCGAGTGCATCGCGGTGGCCTGACCGGTTCGGTCTGAGGGTTGCAATCAGGCCGCCGCGTTCGGGAGAGATGCCCTGTGCGTGACGGTCTCCTCCTCGGGGCTGCGAACGGCGTTGCGGCCTGCGGCCTTTGCTCGGTAGAGGGCTTGGTCGGCAGCCTCGAGAAGCGTGTTCCTCTCGTTCCCGCGAGAGGGTTGTGCCGAGGCAACACCGATGCTGGCTGTGACGATGTGGTAGGGGCTGCCCTCATGCGCGATCGCCATCGCGGAGATGGTCTTACGGATGGTATCGGCGATCCTCATGGCGCCTGCCAGATCCGTCTCGGGCAGGATGACGGCGAACTCCTCGCCGCCGTAACGGGCTGCGATGTCCCGGGGGCGCCGGATGCTGGAGTCGAGGGTGCCGGCAATCGCGCGTAGAACTACGTCGCCGCGCCCATGCCCATAGCGATCGTTGAAGCTCTTGAAATAATCGGCGTCGATGGAAAGCAGCGACAGGGCGGAGCCCGAGCGAACGGCCTGGCGCCATTCGCGCTCGAAGGTTTCGCGAAAGGCGCGACGGTTCGGCAAGCCTGTCAGGTCATCCGTTCTGGCGATCCGCCGGAGCTTGGTCTCGGCTCTCGTGCGGCGCTTCAACTCCCGCTGGAAGAGGAACGTCAGTCCTACCACGGCACAGCAGAGCACCAGCGTCACGAGGCTAAGGACAAGAGCCTTCCCCTCCCATGCGGCGAACACCTCATCCATCGACAGCGCCACGGTGAGCACGAGAGGGTACTTTTCCAGCCGCCCGAAGGAGACGATGCGGTGTACGCCGTCGATGGGGGAGACCGAGTCGAATGTGCCGGACTTGTCCTTCAGGAGGCGCTGGACATGGGGGGAGCCGCTCAGATCCTGGCCAACCTGGCTCTTGTCAAAGGGGTAGCGGGTCAGCAGGACGCCGTCGCCTCGGAAGAGATTGATGGCTCCATGCTGGCCGAGGCTCAAGTGCTCGAACCGATGATTGATGGTGTTCAGGGCAATCGACCCCATGACCACTCCAGCGAAGCCGCCATCGGAATCGGAGAGCCTTCGGCTGATCCCGATGGTGAGATCGCCATGGGGTGCCTTGCTTCGATAGGGGCGGCTCACGTAGAGGCCGAGGTGCTGTGTGTTCCTGTGAGCCGTGAAGTACTCGCGCTCTGAAACGTTGAGCGACCGTGAGGCGATGATGGGCCCTGCATCGGCAATCAGGTCGCCGTTTCTGTCTACGACCAGAAGGGAGGCCATGAAGTTTGCCGAAGCCGCGCGGTCGAACAGCATCCGGTACTGGAGATCAGGAGACAATTGGTGGGTGCTGAGGTGGCGAAGTCCCTCCATTGCTCCCTTCAGGGATAGATCGAGCAGTTCAAGATTGCTTTCAAGATCGCGGGCAATAGTGGTCAGCACATTCGTGGAGGACTTTTCAGCCTCCTGCCAGGTGCCGAGCCGATCCATCCAGAGCGTATGGGCGGAAATCCCAAGAATGCCGAGAGCAATCACGCCTGCGATCAGGTGCAAATAGACTTCTGAAAACAGGCGTTTCATTTGGCTGCAGAACGATCTTGGCAGAACGATCTTGTTTGAATTTATTCTATAGGTGAAGGGTCTGGAACGCGCCAACAGAATTGTTGGCGCAAGGATGGTATCCATTAGTCTGTTGTGGATGCTGGTTATATCCTTAAAACGAGGCTAAGTGCCCTTAAGAGATGTATCGTCATATTTTGATATAATGTTAACATTATTAAGCGATGCTGTATGACTTCATCTCGCACATTTCACAAAACCCGCCAATGAGGAGGGCGGCTATGTTCGGTCCCTCGCACTCTCATAGGATCTGGCGCATAATGAGCGCCTTGATCGATGCTCGGCCGGAATGGGCCGACCAGGATGTTTTCGAGGCGGATCGCGACAAAATTCTTCGATACGGCACCTCCATCGGACTCAGCGTGGAGGAGCTTCTCCGGATGACGGAGCCGGATGCAATACTCGGCCTCTGGACTGCAGCCGAGGCGGCGCAGGCTGAGGATTAACCTGCCTGGGAGGCGCGGGATCGGCGCGCCTATGCAAGCTGCCGGGTGCCAGCCCATTTCGGGAGCTTGGCCTTAAGGACCGAAAACTATTGAGAACGCAGAGACTTGCTCATGTGACTCATGAATAAACCTGGAGCCGTGGAACCGGCAATGGCGGGACAAGCGTTCCTTCATAGCAGGAATGGAGTTGTATCATGGCAGGGTCCCCAAGGCGTTGGTTGTGGACGGCATCGCTCATCGGCGTTGTCTCGGCAGCGCCCGTGCTTGCCCAGGCAGGCCGTCCCTGGGTCGATCCTCCGGCGGAGAGCAGCACCACACCGTCTTCGCCGTCAGCTTCTGCACCGGCGGCTCTACAGGCTCCGGCGCCAGCGTCATCGACGCCTCAGCCCTCCTCGGCTTCTGCTCCCACTGAAGCCCCAAAGGAAAAAGAAGCGGTTGCAGCACAGTCACCCGCTGAGGCCTCTCCGCGCAAGGAGAAGGCAGGTGAGCAGGCCAAGCCGACCGTCACCGAGCGCAAGGCCCGTCCTGCCGCACAGCAGGCACGTAGTGTCACCCGTTCCCAGAGACAGGAACGGCAGGCAACCCGGCGGCGTGAGCCAAGTTCGGAAGTTGCTGAGGCGCGTCCACCCCGCAACGGTATCGAGCGACGAGCTCGGGTGACACGCTATGGATCGGTTCAGGAGGGAGTTGATGCAGGATTGGAGGTGATGAGACTTCAGACAATCCAGCTTCCTGACGGTCGGCGCATCGAGGTTCTGACCCGCCCCAGTCAGGACATCGCCGGCGAACTCCCGGGCCGTTACTAGGTCAAGCACTCTCGAGAACCTGCCGAGAGGTCTTGTTAATGGAGATCAACCCTCCGGCCTGGACCGGGTGGATCCCTGATCGACTTTGGCAGGATGAATGTCGACATTGTCCAGACGTCTTGCAATTTCCTGTGTCTGACGACGGATATCGAGCCAGAGGCGCTGCTCGCGTCGGGCATCCGCAAGGGCGCGGTGTTCGGCAGGGCCGAGTTCATCGTCCTTTCTCTGGGCCTGAGACAGAACCTTCCTCATAAGGCTGTCATGAAGATCAGCCGGCACGCTTATTCCGAGCAGGATGTCGTGCATTGTCTGCCGATGAACGGCTTCCGTGTCCTGCAGCCGCAGGGCATGCCGTGGGAGCCCGGCTGTTCGCAGCAGGCGGCTCAGCCATTTGCCATCCCATGACGGTGCTGTTGCATAAAGGGCGTAGCCTGTCAGAACTGACATCATTCGCCGTGCGACCTCCGCCACAGGCGCTCCTTCCGCGCGCAGCCGATCCCGCGAGAGTCCGTGGACGGCTTCCGCCTTAAGGTCCCAATCGGTCCAGGCCGGATCAGGGCGAATGAGGTGGCTCTCTTCTTCGCCATTTGAGAGAACCCAAGCCACCTCGATGGGATATCCGTGTTTGCCCAAGGATGAGGCTTCGAAGTCGAGGAACGCGATCTTTGGCAAGTCGGGCATTGCGGGTCCGTTATCCTCCTGCCTGAGTCTATGGTCACAGCCTGCCTCGTTGCGGCTAGACCTGAAATGCCGGCGTCTCTTCAGCCAATTGCGAACGGATGGCCTGCAGCAGGTCGTCGTCGGATAGGCTTGCCTCCCAATCTTTGCTCAGTTCGAGGCGTACGGACTTGGCGCCTCCCGAAGGCGTGCAGACCACATGGACCTGATTTCGCGTGCCGTCGACGCGTGCGGCATCCGTTTTCTCCGGATCATTGCCGAGACCTGCGAAAGCCTGAATGCAGGTCCACGTGATGCCCTCCGCATCACTTATCTCTCGCGGCATGTCATCGTCCTTTCAGGCATGCAGAAACGCACCAACCCCGTCAACGCGTGAGATCCGTCGATGCTCCAACGGACCTAATCCAACCGTCCTTGACACATTGCGCTCCCGGACCGAGCCTTGCCCGGCTGCCAGATGGCAGGACCTTGTATGGAGAGGACCATGGCGAAAAACGTGAAGGATCTGCTGGCCGAAGCGAATTCCTCGGTGCCCAGGCTGTCGTCCAATGAGGCAGCCGAGAAGATGCGCTCAGGGAATGTTCTCGTGGTGGATGTGCGGGATCCGACGGAGGTTCAGCAAAGCGGGAAACTCAAGGGAGCGGTCAATGTCTCCCGCGGCATGCTGGAGTTTCGGGCAGACCCGGAGAGCCAGTACCACAATCCGGCGTTCCAGAAGGACAAAACCATTCTCCTGCATTGTGCCTCCGGCGGGCGCTCCGCCTTGGCAGGCAAGACCTTGCAGGACATGGGCTATACGGCTGTGTTCAATATCGGTGGCTTCAAGGATCTGGCCGAAGCCGGCATCGATATCGAGCAGGCTTAATTGCTAAAGAGCAATCCTCAAAAATGAGGACACTCGGCCCTGTATGGGGCCGAGCGTCAAACGATAGGGCGTTGGTCGCCCCGTCTGGCAACGTCACTGAGCGTTGGCAGATGTGAATGTCGGAGAGCGCAAGGCGACTCCAGTCGCCGCTATGGAGCCAGTCGACACGGGATCGGCAACGGCCGTGCCGAGGGCCTGAAGCAGGCCCTTGCGTTTGGCCTCGTAATAATAGCCGCCTGCATACAGGGCGACGGCGCGATCGGCATTGCCGCCTGCAACTTTATACGCATTAGCAAGATACGGGACGGCGTAAGTGAGGTTGGTGTTGGCATCGAGCAACCCTGATGGGCTTCCCCGGAAGCCCATGCCACGGGCTGTTGCGTAGCGGATCTGCATCAGGCCGAAATTGCCTTTGCTCAATGCCCGCGGATTATAGCTGCTTTCTCTTCTGATGACCCTGTGAACCAGAGCCTCTGGAACCCTATGGGTCCTGGCGTGATGTGCAACAAGCGAGTCGATCGTCGTGCGATCCTGTGCTGCAGCAGGCAAAGCGCATACGACTGCGGCGCAGGCAAGAAGAAGACGAGAAATCATGCATATCCCCTTGGTTAAGGGAATTTCTCGTCATCAATCGTGGCAATAGGAGGTCAGCTTGGCCTTAAGACGGCTGAAATGTCGGATGTGAATGCCTGCTAGAGGGCTTTATGAACCAAATGGCCGGCAACTACCCCTTTCGGGTGAGAAGCCAGCCGTTCGCTGCCAACATTGTCACCTGATCACAGCGGATACGTCATACATGACATCTAAATCAGGGCGTTCTTCCGCTAGATGACCAGGAAGTCGGCTGCCGTTAACTTCAGGCCCTTATCGATCTTGGCGAACTGCATGACGCGGGCTTGTCCCGATCCATCGGGATCATAGAACAGGCTGCCTGTCTTGTTGTTGTAGATGATCCGATCCTGTGCATCCAATGCCTTCGACCCAACGACGAAGCTATCAGGCGACAGCCTTCCGGATGTGAGCTTCGTGAATACGTTGTCGTTGAGGCGGATCGTATCGTCCTTGACTCTGAAGTTCAGAATGACGTCGATGTTGCTGGCTCTTGGCTTCGTATCGAACGTGAAGGCATCCTTGCCGGACGATCCGACGAGGATGTCATTCCCGCTTTTGCCCCAGATAATATCGTTGCCGCCGTTGCCCTCGATCCTGTCGTTGCCTGCGGATCCCGTGAGCTTATCGCCTTTGCTCGTGCCGGCGTATGTCTTTGAGGTCGATGGAAGTCCGTTTGTCTTGAACAAGGCCTGAGATGCGTTGACGGGATGACCGAACTTCAGACCGAAGAAGGAAGTCTGGCCATAGCCAGTTCCCTGCGTTTCGTTCACTCCGAGATAGGTGCCTGCCTTGAAGTAGAACGCATCACTTCTCCAAGCCTGATGAATTTGGTCTGTGGCCGTATAGGTCTGACCATCGGCCGAGACAGTCACTTTGACACGGTCGGTTGTAACATCGATCGAATAGGTGAATCTCTCATTGAGAGCGACATTAGGTCTTGAGCCAGCCTTGCTGGTCAGAGCAAACTTCGTCTCCTGGCCCGTGGCACTTGCAATATCATTCACAAAGTAGAGGGTGCCCTTCTCCCAATAAAGGCGAACGAGTTCCTCATCCTGTCCATGAACCTGACCGACAACGACGCGTCCCTTCGCTCCGTTGAAGAGAGTTGGAGCTTGATCGACTTCGAGAGTGGCCTTCATGAAGCCACCCTGCTTGACGGTCCATGCTGCCCGTTCCGAACCGTTCATCTCCCGAAGCTCGGAGCGTGCATACCGCGATCCGCTTGTCGTTGCTCCCCCCACGGGAGCTTTGAAGACCATGGCTCCATCGGATCCCGCGAAGAAGTACTCCGGGTTCACGTAGCCGCTGAGGCTCTTCACCTCAGAGGCGGTACCTGAGAATGTCCCATACCGGTCAGTCGGAAGAGTGATCTTCCAGTGTGTGAGGTTGAAGTTGCGGCTTGGTGCCAATGACGAAAGTGAAGTCAATTTGAATGCCCCAAAATGCTTTGAGCCTTTAATCGGCTCGTTTTTATCCGACTAAGCTTATGCGTAACGTTATTGGAAATTGTTTCTTCAATTATGCTGTCGAAGACTTTTCTCGTGCGAATCTGAGATTAGAAGGTCGTATATCGACAGCATGGATAGTGTCAATTTTTCCTATATCGCATCGTAAAATCGATCTTGCTGCCTCCCGACTTTCATTCGCTTTGATGATGTCTGTTGTGTCCGAGCAATGGTAGACAAGCTTGGCAGTTGAGGCATCGCGCCCGACGCTGTCTTCTACCTCCCTCGAACGGATTAGTTTGATATAATGGAACGCGAGCTTGGCCGCTGATCAAAACGAAAAGTCCTGGATTCAGTATGGGGCACACGTTGCAAATTTATGATGCTCGCATTGCGACGAGGTATGCTTTCCGGGACTCGTGAGCGTCCGTCGCTTGGGATCTTTGAAATAAGAGCATGATGAAAGCCATTTTCTGAACTGCTCCACTGAGCACAAAACAGCGCATTCTCCTGCCTTTGGTATTGAATTATTTAGTTCAACGACTTCAATTTCAAAGTTTAACAAAAGTATAGTTATGTAATATCTGCCGTGTGCGGTGCAGCAAAATAATCAAGGGGGTATGTGTACTCTTATGAGTTAAGCATGATCTATTGATAGGAGTAGTTCTCTACTTAACCCGTAGGGGGTATCTCTCCAGCCGAAATAGTGAAGCGCTTTTGAGTAAAGCAGGAGTATTTATTGGGCTGCAACCGGCGCATTTCTCTTTGGCGCCTCGATTCCACTGTTATTCGGCAGGAACAGCCTAATGCAAATTAGTGTCTTTGGGATTGGCTATGTCGGAGCGGTCTCATCGGCGTGTTTGGCCAATGACGGCCACCACGTCATCGCAGTCGATCCGAACCCCCAGAAAGTGGGTCCTCTCAACGAGGGCATCAGCCCCATCGTCGAACCGGGATTGGAAGAACTGATCCAGAATGGGATCAGCAGCCGGCGCCTCATGGCAACCAGCGACGTTCGCGAAGCTGTCAACGGCACGGATCTGTCGTTCGTCTGCGTTGGAACGCCTTCGCGTCCGAACGGCTCTCTCGATACTGCTTACGTCAGCGCCGCCGCTGAGCAGATCGGCGCAGCGATCCGAGAGAAGAACTCCTTCCATTCGGTCGTCATGCGCTCCACGATTCTGCCGGGCACCATGGAGAGCATCGTTCTGCCTGCTCTCGAGCGCGCTTCCGGTCGCCAGGCCGGTGTAGGCTTCGGCGTTGCATATTATCCGGAGTTCCTGCGGGAAAGCACCGCCATCAGCGACTACTATGATCCAGGCGCCATCATCTTCGGGCGTCATGATCAGGCGACGGTTGATCGTCTCCTCGAAATCCACAAGATCTTCAAGGTGGAGCCCAGGATCGTTTCCATCCGGACTGCCGAAGCGGTGAAGTACACCAACAATGCGTGGCATGCCCTCAAGATCAGCTTTGCCAATGAGATCGGCAATATCTGCAAGGAGGCAGGAATCGACGGCCACGCCGTGATGGACGTGCTCTGCGCGGACAACCGGCTCAACATCTCCAAGGCGTACCTCAAGCCTGGGTTCGCGTTTGGTGGGTCCTGCCTTCCGAAGGACTTGCGCGCTCTGCGCTTTGCGGCTCGGAAGCTGGACGTTCCAACACCTATCCTTGACGCGACGATGGACGCCAACGAAGAGCAGCTGCGGCGCGCATACTCCATGGTTGCTGCAACGGGCAAGCGCCGGGTCGGCATCATCGGCTTGAGCTTCAAGCCTGAGACCGACGATCTGCGCGAGAGTCCGCTGGTGGAGCTTGCGGAGCGCCTCTATGGCCGCGGATACGATATCCGCATCTATGATCCGAACATTCAGGTCTCCAAGCTGACCGGAGCGAACCTCCAGTTCGTGAAGGCGCACCTTCCTCATCTGACGTCACTGCTGACGGCCGATGTCAACGAGGTCGTCGATCACGCCGAAGTGTTCGTTCTGGGTAATCGTGACGAAGCCAAGCGCCTCCTGAGTGTCGTGCAGGATGACCGGCCTCTCATCGATCTCGTTCGTATCGACCAAGCAAGGTGCTCAGGTGACTTCTATCAGGGAATCTGCTGGTAACGGCAGTATCCGTCTCTCGGAGTCGATTGGGGCGCATATCCTTTACGTGGTTGCCGTGGCGGCTTTTGCCGCCGCGCTTCCGCCTGGAGCTTATGTCTCTGTCGGAGCCGGTGTGATCGGAGCCATCGGAATATTGGCGATGTGGCGCTATGGGTGGGGCCTGCTGCACTTCATCCGTGCGCTCATCTTCCGGAAGCTGGTCTTTCCGCGCCAGCGGCTTGCTGCCGACGAGGCGGTCAGGAGCGACCCCCCTGATACGTTTCTTCTCGTGACGACGTTTCGAATCGACAGTGCCGTTACCACGCGCGTTTACAGAGCCGCTTTCGAAGCTGCGTTGGCTGCGCCCGGAAAGGCGACAGTGATCGCATCGATCGTCGAGGCTGGTGACCAAAGGCTCATCAAGAGCCTGTTTCAGGCGATCTGCGGTCACCAGGACAGGGTCGACTTGGTTATCGTCAGGATCGCGGGGACAGGCAAACGGGACGCTCTCGCTTACGGCTTCAGGGCTGTCGCCAGGCGCGCTCCGGCTGCCGATGATGTGGTTGCCGTGATCGACGGAGACAGCATCGTTCCGCGCGATCTCGTGCAGAAATGCGTCGGTTTCTTTCAGCTCGATCCGACGGTGGGTGCGCTAACGACCGATGAGACCAGCGAAGTCCGCGGCAGTCGCATCTTCCAGGAGTGGTACGCTTTGCGGTTCGCACAGCGGCATACTCTGATGTCCTCCGTGGGCTTGTCTGAACGTGTTCTGACATTGACCGGCCGCATGTCGATGTTCCGCGCAAGCATCGTCTGCAACCCCGAGTTCATCCGCCAGGTGGAACTCGACTACGTCGATCATTGGCGTCTCGGCCGCTTCAAGTTCCTCACCGGTGACGATAAGTCGAGTTGGTTCTGGCTTCTGCGGAACGGCTACAAGATGCTCTATGTGCCGGATGTCGTCGTTCTGACGGTTGAGGATCCGCCATCGGAGAACTTCGTCTCGGCCGCGGCCATGCTCATGGTACGGTGGTTCGGCAACATGCTGCGCACGAATTCGAGAGCCCTTGCTCTCGGACCTCGGAAGATCGGCTTCTTCACCTGGTGGTCGATCCTCGATCAGCGCATGTCGATGTGGACCTCGCTCGTAGGCTTTTTCGTTGCGCTTCTCGCCGGGATCTTCATCAGCGGATACGCGTTCCTTCTGTATGCGCTCTGGATCCTGACCACCCGCTACATCCTGACCCTCTCCCTCTTGGCCTCGCGGCAGAGAGTATCCGTCTTTTATCCCTTCCTTCTCTACTTCAACCAAATCTTCGGTTCGCTGATCAAAGTCCACGTGACGTTCCGTTTGGATCGTCAGAAGTGGACACGACAGAAGACGACATCTGCGAATGTGGCAAAGCGCCCGCTGATCGCAAGCAACTTCATGTCAGCATACATGCACAGTGTTGCGCTTATCGCATTCGTATCGGTCTTGGCATGGGGCATGAATGTCCTCCCCACGCCAAATCCCATGTTCTTTCTTCCTTGATGACAGCGGTGCCGCTTGGAGAACGTATCGATGACAAGAATCACGCATGAGGCTGAGGTTCAGAGGCAGCATCCTCGATACCGACTGCCCGTGAAATGCATTCACAATGGGATGCAGCTCGCGGTGGTTGACATTTCGGTCGGAGGCTTGGGGCTTCGGACCGGGTCAGTCGATGCAAAGCCTGGACAGGTGCTAGACCTCACGCTTGCCTTTCCGTTCAGCGGTTATGAGCTGACACTGCCCATCAATGCGGAGGTCCGTTATGTCGCCAGCGAGCATAACAGAATCGGTCTGCGCTTCGTCGACGTCTCTCCGCGCCAGCATAGTCTCCTGCGTTTCGTCCTCGATGCATACCTAGCCGGAGAAGTTGTAGAGGCGGGGGATGTGCTGGATGTTGTCGCCCGACGCAACGAAGGGAAGACCCGGGAGGTTCCTCCGCGGCCCCAACCCAAGGGCTTCGCGGCCAACCTTGCTCATCGTGGCCGAAGCGCCGCGGGCTACATCGGCATCGGCGCGGCGACACTGCTTCTTGTGGGCTTCATCGGAACGAGCCTGTTCGACCGTTTCTACTTGATCCCGGCTCAATCGGCCCAGATCACCGCCGATCTGCTCACCGTGCCTGCACCATCGAATGGTCAGCTCACCTTCGTAGCCGCCGGAAACGAGGTCAAGGCCGGCGAGCCGCTTATCACGATTCAAGGAACGCAGGGTAACAGCATCGTCCTCGACAGCCCCTGCAACTGCGTGGTTCAGACCCGCTACAACCGGACTGCCAACTTCGTTCGGGAGGGCGCGCCGATCCTGACCCTGCGGGAGAAAACCAGTAATCCTTATGTGACCGCCAGTATCCCGCAGGATCAGGCGTTGCGGTTCTACAAAGGAGCAAGTGCCGTGATCGAATATGCCGACGGCACTCGCGTAAGGGAAGCCAACATTGAGCGCCTGCCATCCTTTGAAGATCCTTCTCTCGCTGGGAGAATGATCGTCAAACTCGCGCCCGGACGTGAGCTTGGGGCTTCGACGATCGGGCAGCCGGTATCGGTGGTCTTCAATACCTTTTCCGGGTCCTCAATGGGTTCTGCCGTCAGCAAGCTGCAAACAGCGTTCCACTGGGCAGGGAACAAGATTGCATCTATCCTGGCCAAGGACAGCGCGACAGCCAATGCACCAAAAAAGGCCACAGAGCCTCAAAGTGAGAATGGAAGGCGGCTAGCCGGACTTAGTTCTGGGGAATGAATGGGTCCGGGCCAGCAACCGGAGGACATCACTTGAATTTTCTGGAGATCAACAATGGACAATATCATTCCGGTTCTTATGTGCGGTGGCTCAGGCACCCGTCTGTGGCCGATCTCGCGGTCCAGTGAGCCAAAGCAGTTTCACGCTCTTTCCGGCAGCGACAGCCTATTCCAGCAGACGGTTCAGCGCTTCCGCACGGAGCAGTACGCCGAGCCCCTCATCGTCGTGAATACCAACCATCGCGATCTTGCTTTGCGGGAGATCGGGCAGCTGAACACAGGACCGGCCCGGCTCCTGGTCGAGCCCTGCGTTAGGAGCACGGGTCCAGCCATCGCGGCCGCCGCAGCTCTGATCGCGGAGGAGGATCCTGAAAGGCTCATGCTCGTCGCACCGAGCGATCATGTCATCGAGCAGACCGAAGTCTTCACGCAGGCTGTGTCGCAAGCAGCATTGGCAGCACGCCAGGGACAGATCGTTCTTTTCGGCATCCGCCCGACTCATCCCGAGACCGGCTTCGGTTATATCGAGGTCGGCGAGGCTTTCGATGGCGCCAGCTTCAAGGTTGCAGGCTTCGTCGAGAAGCCGAAGCGAGATGCGGCTGAGTCACTGGTGGCCGGCGGCCACCATCTTTGGAACAGCGGTATCTTCATGTTCACCGCCCGTACCATCCTGGAAGAGCTCGAACGATATGCGCCGGAGGTCCTGGCCTGCGCCCGCCGGGCTCTTTCCACGGCACAGCGGGGTAACGACACGATCCGACTCGCCGCCGACTTCGACACGGCCCCGGTGATCTCGATCGACTATGCCGTCATGGAGCGGAGCGACCGGCTGGTCTGCGTTCCTGTGGCGCCTGAATGGCGCGACCTTGGCTCTTGGTCAGCCCTGTG
>JAESFL010000897.1_pt1 | contig 14797 bp, 11 predicted proteins | sample 9269401 | NCBI WGS metagenome assembly JAESFL01 (sample SAMN14506025, study PRJNA617098) | algae metagenome | isolation source: Gloeocapsa sp. UFS-A4-WI-NPMV-4B04 and co-occurring heterotrophs from desert... | place: USA: Utah | collected 2006-10-01 | reverse complement strand
CGTGCACCGAGGGCGGCAGAAGCCAGCCCTGGTCCACGTCCCACGAGCGAAACGTCTTGGCCATGAGCCAAGTGAAACATCCCGCAAGCCGCTCGTCGAGACGCTTACTCGGACAGGCTCCTAGTGGATGCACCACTCACAAGGCGCTGCTCGCCGCTCGAGCAAACTTTCCTGGGTGTAGCCGAGTCAATGAGAGCCATTCCAGACGAGCTCTGAACACTCTTCGGCGTCCTTGGATTGGTACGCTGATTGGAACCGCGTTGTCGCTCGCATTCCTGCTCTAGCGCGGCATGGCGGGCCGCCCGATCCACAGCTGGTTGAGGCCGCGCACAAACAGTGTGGGGTGGGCTCGCCCGCTGAGACGCCCGATGGCTTCCTGGTAGGGGCCCACATGGCGCAGATGCCTCGGCAGAAGCGGGTAGGCACGCCTGAGCCAACGCAGAGCTCTCTCAGCCCTTTGCCGCTCGTCGTCAGTGTAGACCAAGCCAAAGCTGTCTCGCACCGGCTCGGGCAGCAGGTGCGCGGTGAGGGCGTGGTACCAGCCGGGAGCATGCAGCCAGCTTCCTGCTCCCCTGAGAACCTGCTCGGCGATGAGGCGTGCTTCAGGCGTGACCGTCAGGATGTCAGAGGACCACATGCTCCTGCAGTAGATCGTGAACCCATGCCAGTCCCGTGGCTGGTCCTCCTCGCTGAGGCCGAACATGGACCCCAACAGCCGGCATTCCTGGTAGTAGCGCTCCCGCTCGTCAGGGCTCAAAGGGGGCAGCACCAGATTGTGAGCCATAAGGGCCGTCTCCACGAGCGTCGCATGGACCCACATCAGAGCAGAGGCTTCATTGGCGCGGTACGCAGAGGCTGCCTCAAACCGTCCGGCAGAGGCGGGGAGGCGGCCTTGGATCAGCTCATGCCGGCGGTGCAGCCGGCCTGCGGCTGCAAGCGACTGCTCGCGGTCACCGAACACGAGCGTGAACATGGTCGCAAAGGTGCGGTGAAAGCGGCCGAGGGGATCAGCCAAGGTGGTGGAGTGCTGGGCGATACCAGCGGCGACCCAGGGATGCGTGAGCTGGAGCAGGAGAGCGCGTCCGGCACCCAGAAAGAGGGCAGCCTCTCGGTCGACCTGCCAAAGGACGGAGCTTGGGCCAAACACGCCCTCCCGCTCGCCAGCCGCGGATGCGCGCACCTGCTCCAGTTGTCTCTGGAGGTCAGCGGCTCGTACATCTCGGACCATCGGCGCCTCGGGTGATGGAAAGAGAACGCCTGAGAGCGTGGAACAACCGGGGACGCTCGCCCTCGCTGCAAACCTGATGGCGACCGCTCAGGAGGGACAGCGATCTCCAAAGCACCAACCAGATGATAGTGGCGTTACCTGAACCTGGAGGCACTTATGCGGATCATTGTCTATGGTATTGGTGCGATCGGCGGCACGGTCGCGGCGGCTCTGGCGCGGTCGGGGCAGGCGGTGGTTGGCATCGCTCGCGGCGCTCAGCTGGCGGCTCTCCAGGAGAATGGCCTGGTGCTGCGGACCCCTGAGGGGACCCGGCGGGCCACCTTCCCCTGTGTTGGCGATCCGAGCGAGATCGATTTTCGCTCCGACGACACGATCCTGCTCACCATGAAAACACAGGATACGCTGCCAGCCCTGGAGCGGCTGCGAGCAGCAGGCGTGGTCGATCAGCCGATCTTCTGTGTTCAGAACGGTGTGGCCAACGAGCGCTTCGTCCTGCGCCGCTTCCCCGAGGTCCACGGCGTGACGGTTATGTTGCCTGCAACGATTTCAGCTCCCGGCGAAGTCAGTGCGTTCTCGACACCACGCCACGGCATCTTTGACATCGGCCGCTATCCAAGCGGCAGCAACGAGCACGACACCCGCCTGGCGCGTGCTCTGGACGCCGCCAACATCGCAGGCTTCGTCTCATCCGACGTGATGCGGAGCAAGTATGGTAAGCTGCTGCTTAACCTCGGCAATATCGTCGAGGCGGCATTTGGGGTTGACGCCGACCGCAAGCGCTACACCACACGGCTGCGGGCCGAGGCCGAGGCTGTGCTCGAAGCCGCCGGCATCGCCTGGCACGACGTGGGGGCTGCCGATCCGCGGCGGGACGCGCTGATGCGCTACGCTCCCATCGAGGGGGTCGTCCGCTCTGGCGGATCCACCACGCAGAGCCTGGCGCGCGGCGCCGGATCAGTCGAGACGGACTATCTTAACGGTGAGATCGTGCTTCTGGGGCGGCTCCACGACGTGCCCGTGCCTGCCAACACCTTTTTCCTGGACCTGAGCATCCGCATGGTACGCGGGAACCTCAAGCCCGGCGCCATTTCCGTCGCAGAGGTCGAGGCTGGGCTGGGCGCAGCCGGGATCGCCCGGTGATCAGGTGAGATCGGGTAGTCCGTGTCGCTCGGTGCCTTGGCGTACTCGACACTCGAGCCAGCGATTCAACGGAGCTGGGCTAATACGTCAGAATGATTTCAGGGGCACCTCTATAGCGTCCGCGTTGCTATCGACAGCGGTCGTTAGCTCAACTGCCGCCATGTGTCAGGGCCGGCCGTTGTCAGCGAGCTACGGTTAGGTCCGCTTCGCGCCCAGCTCAGTCATTCACGGCCGCCTCTCGTCTGCCCGAAAGCTGACCTTGATTCTGACTCACTGGATAGTCCATCTCGACTACTACGTGGCCCTCGCCAGCGCAGGCTTGTGCCGCGTGCAGCGCTATCGACAACTGCTGCAACGCGCGTTGGTGATGGCTCCAGAAGCCTAATAAGCGTCGATTGTTGACAATCGACGACGTCCTCCCTCTTATTGTCAGTATTCGATCAGCGCCTAGGAAATGGCGATGACGACCTGGGTTGCTCGGACTCGCCACTTCACCGCCTACCAACCCGAACTCCACTCCATACGTGGAACAGGGCCGCGTTCGCGCGAGGCGATGAGGGTCTCGAACCCTGCCGCAACAGGTGCCGGCTCGCGGCCCGACCGCGACGCTCAAGACGCAGACGTGGCAACTCACCCAGAGGAGATACGATGATGTTCCGCCCCAACAGACGCACAGTGCTTGCGGGAGCGGCTGCAGCTGCGTCCCTCGCTCTACCCGGCATCGGCCGCGCGCAGTCATACCCGACGAAGCCCATCACCTTCGTCTGCCCCTTTCCGGCCGGCGGCATTGTCGATCTTGTCATGCGCTCGTTCAGCGGCGACCTGGCGGCGGAGCTCGGCCAGCCCGTTGTCGTCGATCCACGCCCGGGTGCAGGCGGCATGATCGCTTCGACGGCAGTAGCCAAGGCGGAGGCGGACGGGCACACGCTCATGATGGCGACGCTCAGCCACCTCGTCGCGCCACTGTTGAGCAAGGCGGAATTTCATCCAATCGATGATTTCCAGGCGATTGCCGTGTGCTCAAGCAGCGTGTCCGTGGTGTGCGTGCCAACATCGGTAAAGGCCAACAACCTCGCCGAGCTGATTGCGCTCGCCAAAGCGAACCCGGGCAAGTTGAACTACCTACGCCCCGGCCACGGAAGCTTCGGCCATCTGACGGTCGAAACGATCAAGCTCAACGCGGGCGTTGACATCACACCGGTAGACTACAGGGGCCTGCCACCCGGTATCCTTGACATGCTGGCCGACCGCGTGCAGGTCGGCATTCTCTCGTCTGGACTCGCCGCCCCGCATGTGCGCGACGGCAAGATGCGCGTCATCGGCACCGTTGGCGCCACGCGCGCAAAGGAATTCCCCGACGTGCCGTCACTGACGGAGCAGGGCTTTGCGGACGCCAACCTTGACTCCTGGTACATGGTCGTCGCGCCGAAGGGCGTGCCCGCACCGGTGATCGAGAAGCTGAATGCGACCCTTAGCAAGGTGCTGGCGAAGCCGGATGTCCAGGCACGCCTGATCACCGCAAGCGGCATCCCCGTTCCGCCCTTGACGCCGGACGCCGCCCAGGCACTGCTGGTGAAGGATTTCGCCAAGTACCAGACGCTGGTTCGCGAAGCCAAAATCACCGGCCAGTGAGGCTTGAGGGCCTATCTTGAGCGAAACACTCCTGCTGAAAAACTCCTGCGTCCTTGATGTGGACGCGGGCACCATCTCCTCGCGACGCGACGTCCTGCTGGCGGACGGCCATATTGCGTCGGTGGATGCGGGGGCCGAAGGCGCACGCGAGATCGACCTCGAAGGCCGGACACTGATGCCCGGCCTCATCGACTGTCACCTCCATATCTGCGCGGACAGCATGACTGCCTATCCGACGCAGTTCCCGTCGCTCGCCGCGGCCCGCGCTGCCAAGATCATGCACGAAACGCTCATGCGCGGCTTCACCACCGTGCGCGACGCCGGCGGCGCCGACGCCGGCTTCCGGCTTGCCGTCGAGCAAGGCCTGTTCACCGGGCCGCGGCTCTTCGTGTCCGGGCGTCCTATTTCGGCGACGGGCGGTCATGGCGACCTGCGCAACCTGGCGGACTTTTCCGCGCGCGACACGCTCTCGGCCGAACTTACCCGCTTTGTAACGGCGGACGGTGTCACCGAGGTCCGCCGCGCGGCGCGCGAGGAACTGCGCCGTGGCGCCGACCTGATCAAGATCCTCGCTTCGGGCGGCATTTCAAGCCCGTCCGACCCGCTCGACCACGACCAGTTCGCCATCGACGAGATCGAGGCAGCGGTCGATGAAGCACGGCGGACCGGACGCTACGTCGCTGCCCATGCCTATATGCCGTCCGCCATCACGCGCTGCGTTGAAGCGGGCGTGCGGACGATCGAGCATGGCAATTTCATCGACGAGAAGTCGGCAAACCTCATGGCAGCGCGCGGGGCGTACCTCGTGCCCACGCTGGTCGTGTACAAGCGTGTCGTGGAGCACGCGCAGGAAATAGGGATTTCGGCTTTCCACCTCGCGAAGGCCAAGGAGGTGCTAGCCGTTGGCACCCGCTCGCTGGAAATAGCCGTGCACGCCGGCGTCAAGATGGGGTTCGGCACCGACCTCTTCCGCGCTCCCAAGGAGCATCAGTGCGAGGAGTTCCTAATCCGCAGCGCCGTGCAATCCGCGGCAGACATCATTCGCAGCGCGACGGTGATCGGTGCCGAGATCGTTCGGATGGAAGGACGCATCGGGCGGGTCAAGGAGGGCTATCTCGCCGATCTCATCGTCATCGACGGCGACCCACTGGCAGATCTCAGTTTGTTCCAGGGGCAGGGCAAACACATTCCAGCCATCATAAAGGGCGGGAGATTCGTGAAGAACGTCCTCGAAGCGCCGTCCGCATGAGAGTGCCGAGCTTCATGACGCGGGACGTCCTGGCTGGACTGATCTTCCTAGCGACCGGTGCACTGTTCCTGGCAGGAGGGTCGGACCTTGCGCTTGGTACGACGCGCGACATGGGCCCCGGTTATCTACCGAGGCTCCTTGCGGTGGGCACCATGCTGATCGGCGCGGCGGTGATGTGCCGCTCGGTGTTTCGGGAGGGCTTGCCGGTCGGCCGGATACCGTGGCGGGCACTCGTGCTCGTCACTACGGCGATCACCTGCTTTGGCTTGACGGTGCGCGGGCTGGGGTTTCTGCCAGCCGTGGTCCTCGCCAGCACCCTCGCCTCGCTGGCGGAGGAACGCACCTCCCCCATACGGTCCGCAGCGCTCGCGCTCCTGCTTGGACTGTTCTGCTGGCTCATATTCCTGAAGCTTCTCGGCTTGCCCTACAGCATGTTCGGCCCTTGGCTCAGGGGGACTTGAGCTTTGGACGTCCTCGCCAATCTCGCGCTCGGGTTTCAAACAGCACTGACGCTGACGAACCTGGCGTACTGCCTTATCGGCACCGTCATCGGGACATTGATCGGGGTACTTCCAGGTCTTGGCCCGGTCGCCACCATCGCCATGCTCTTGCCGCTGACCTTCGGCCTGCCCCCCGAGACGGCGCTGATCATGCTCGCGGGGATTTTCTATGGGGCGCAGTACGGTGGCTCGACCACCTCTATCCTCATCAACGTCCCGGGGGAGGCGTCTTCGGTTGTCACCGCCCTCGATGGCTATCAGATGGCTCGGAAAGGCCGCGCCGGGGCAGCGCTCGCGGCTGCCGCGATCGGCTCCTTCTTCGCCGGCACTGTTGCCACGGTTCTGATCGCACTCACCGCGCCGGCGCTTGCTGGCATTGCTCTCGCGTTCGGCCCAGCGGAATACACCGCTCTCCTCGTGCTCGGACTGATTGCATCGATCGTGCTGGCGCAAGGCTCCATCCTGAAGGCCTTTGGGATGCTGTTCGTCGGTCTGCTGCTTGGATTGATCGGCCAGGATCTGAACTCCGGCGTAATGCGGTTCACGCTTGGCGTCCCGGAACTCAGCGACGGCATTGGATTCGTTATCATCGCGATGGGTGCATTCGGCATCTCCGAGATCCTGAAGAACCTCGACGACGCGGAGCAGCGGTTGGCGATTTCACAGAACCTCGGCCGGCTGATGCTCGGTCGCGACGACCTCAGGCGCATGGTCGCGCCCGCGCTGCGTGGCACCGCAATCGGTGCGATCCTTGGGGTGCTGCCGGGCGGAGGAGCCGTGATCGGCTCGTTTGCGGCTTATAGCATTGAGAAGCGGATCTCGCGCCCCATAGAGGGCATGGGCAATGGTGCAATCGAAGGCGTCGTGGCGCCGGAAAGCGCCAACAACGCCGGCGCGCAAACCTCGTTCATCCCGCTGCTTACGCTCGGAATCCCAACCAACGGCGTGATGGCGCTGATGGTTGGCGCGATGATCATCCAGGGCATCGCACCAGGTCCCAATGTCATCGTCGATAAGCCGGCGCTGTTCTGGGGCCTGATCGCGTCGATGTGGATCGGCAACCTCTTCCTCGTGATCCTCAACCTGCCACTCATCGGTGTGTGGGTTAGGCTCCTTACCGCGCCCTATTCGCTTCTCTACCCTGCCATCGTCGTGTTCTGCGCCATCGGTGTTCTCAGCCTCAAAGGATCGCAGCTCGACGTGCTACTGCTCGCCCTTTCCGGCGTGGTCGGCTACGTGTTGTCGCGGCTTGATTGCGAGCCGGCGCCGCTGTTGCTTGGGTTCGTGCTCGGACCGCTCCTTGAAGAGTATCTGCGCCGCGCGCTGGTGCTGTCGCGGGGCGACTGGACGGTTTTCGTGACGGAGCCGATCGCGGCAACGATGCTTGCAATAGGCTTCGTTGCGGTAGCGATTGCCGTGTTGCCTATGGTGCGCAAGTCGCGCGACAAGGCACTCGCGTCGAGCTGACTCTGTTGTTCAGCTTCGAGGGTCAATGGTATGGCGCCGCAGCCGCGTACCGGCCGGAACGAACGGCCACTCGCAGCTTAAGCAGTGCAATTCATCAAGGTTTGAATGATGGCAACGACAGTCCAGAGCCTGCCGCGCAGCACGTTCCGCGAGCAGATTGCATTGCGTCTTCGCGAAGCGATCATGGACGGCACCCTTGCGCCAGGCAGCCAAATCATCGAGTCGAAGCTCGCGAGTGAATTCGGCGTGAGCCGCGGCCCCTTGCGTGAGGCGATCCGGGAACTGATCAACGAAGGCCTGCTGATATCGCGCTCTTATACCGCGACATCAGTGCTCGAGCTCTCCACCGCGGATGTGCGCGAAATCTATTCGGTCCGCACCATGTTCGAGACGTTCGCATTCGAGCTCATCTGGAGCCGCCGCGACGAGGCATTCGGCGCGGAACTCAAGCGCCGCCACGCGGTGCTACTTGAAGCGATCGACCGGGGGGACGACGAGCGAAGTATCGTCGCTGAGCTCGCGCTACACTCGCTGGTGTTCGAGACGACCGGAAACCGGTTGCTGAATTCGCTCTGGGATACCCTGCGCGGCCGCGTTCAGATGTACTGGGCAGCCCACCACCGTGCCCATGGGCGGCGCGGACCGAAGCGGAGCGCGCATGACGATTATGTCAACCTGGCGCTCGGTACCAGCCTTGCAGCGATGAAGCGCGAAATCGTCGGCCATATGCGGCGCGGCGCGCAAGTCACTGAGGAATTCATCGAGAGCCGACGCCAAGAGAACGGGCAGAAGTAGCGCGCGAGGTTCCTAGCTGCCCTGGATCATCGCGTCGTACAGTTCGGCAATTCGTCCTGTGACTGGACCAGGCACTCCGGCACCGACCTTCCGGCCGTCGATCACAGTGACGGGCGTGATCCCTCCTAGAGTGCCGGTGACAAACGCTTCCTCCGCCGAATACGTCTCGGCGAGCGTGAAGTCGAGTTCGCGAACCTGGCCGCCCGCGGCAGCGAAAAGCTCGACGATCTTGCCGCGTGTGATCCCCTTGAAGTTGTAGCGACCTGTCGAAGTCCACAATTCACCGCGCCGCACGACAAAGAAGTTGGTCGAATTGCAGCTCGCTACAAACCCGTGCGGATCCAGCATCAACGCCTCGTCGGCGCCCACATTGATGGCCTGGGTCAGAGCCTGGATGAAGTTAAGTCGACTGTGCGAGTTCAAACGCAGGTCGAAAACATCGGGCCCGCTGCAGCGGATGGTCGAGGTCAACAGTCGCAGCCCGTGCAGCTTGGTTTCCGGCCTAGGTGACTTGTACTCGGCAACCACAACGATTGTTGGCCTTCCCACTGCGAAACGCGGATCCTGGTTAGGCGTGGTCTTGCGGCCGCGGGTGATCATCAGCCTGATGTGAACGCCATCATGCATGTTGTTGCGGTCGAGCACCTCATGGATCAGCATAACGAGCTGTTCGCGCGTCATGCCAATGTCGAGTTGGATGGCGCCGGCGCCCTCATAAAGGCGGTCGATATGCTCGTTCACGGCTAGGAGGCGGCCGTTGACGAGGCGCAGACCCTCCCAAACGCCGTCTCCGAGCACGAAGCCAGCATCAAACACAGAGACCGAGGCTTCAGCACGCCGAAAATACTGCCCATTCACATACACAAGAACGGTTTCGTTGCGCGCATCGTCGACATAACCCTGCGAACTAGCCTGGCTTGGATGTGCGACGATGTTCATTTTCGCCAACCTCGCGATGCGACGCCGCCTGCGCAAAGCAACGGTGCCGACACTCTAGGTCGCGATAGTCGATTGTCAACATTCGGCTAAGCCGTCTAAGCTCGCGCCGCTGCGGGCCGGCACAAGACTCGGGAGAAAGAAGAATGCCCCCAGACCTGGTTGCTATGCAAAGCAGGCTAGACATCTTCGAGTACCATCGACCTGATCGCTGGCTCCGATCCAACACCGAGTTTCTCATCCTGGCCGGCTTCGACGGACCGGAGCCATTTCTGGTGCTCGGTATCGGCGCGAAAAGCCGAGGGGATGAAACGGCCGCGCCGGACGATCTCGCCGCAGCACATGTGATCGTCGGAACGCGGGTGGGCGACGAAAGTAGTAGGGGCATAGCAGCTTACGTCCTCAACCGCCATCTCCCGGCTGATCTTGAACTTCCGGCATTCTTCAGGAGTGGGCAGTTCTTTCCCACAGATGGCACGGCGGAGGTGTCGCTTGTGAGCGGCCTTCCCGACCTGTCGGTCCTAGGCAGGCATGCCCATGCGCGCGGCGAGGACGATCAGCCCCTCATGTTGACCGAGCACGGGATGCGCTGCCGGATCCATATTGAGGGTCGAGTGACCGACCTCCGCTGGGCGCTGAGTTGGAGGTTCGAGGGGACGCGACTTCCCTGGTCCTTGGAAAGAGCCGTAGCAACTTGATCTAGCTAGCTCCGGCTAAAGCAGAGTTTGCCTTGGCAAGATCCCGGCAGACGTTTCCAATATACAAGAGCGACATTGCTGTTGTAGCCTCCCGCCGACCGCTTAGCGCCCATTCTCGCCGTTCCCGTTGCTTGGTACTGCACTCCAAACCGGACATTAGTGCATCTTGCGGATCCAAGGCGCTCATTTACGTTTGTTTAGGCGCCCTGCCACTCCTCGTAAGGTTCGTGCCGACGTCGGCCATCCCCAATCTCTCGCACCGTGCGGGGCCATACCCGTGCGGTGCAGCTGTGACGATCGTACATATGGTCGCCCTCGGGGGCTGCAGCACACTCGAACCTTCCTCCTGATCTTGGACTCATCTCGCAAGCAGATCGTGGCGACCAAAGCCGGCATCGAAACCTGCACCCAGTTGCTCCATATCGCCTTTCGGTCGCCTACTCGGCGCGACCTCGGCTTTCCGAGCACGTGAGAATATCGCTGCGGCACACTCCGCCCATGACCTGCTTGGATCAGCTCGCGAGATCGTGCTGCCCGTTCGGCGACACCAGAAGCTTGTCGATGAGCTCGGCACGACTGCTGACGCCCAGCTTGTCGTAGATCCAGCGGCTGTGTGCGACGGCCGTGTGCGGGCTGATGTGGAGCTTTTCGGCGATCTCGGCGTAGGACAGCCCCTGCGCCATATGGAAACACACCTCCGCCTGGCGGGCGCTGAGCGGCAGTCTTCCAATCTGCCGCATGAGCTTCACGGGTAAAGGCTCCTGGTGCTCGATGACGACGCCGATCACGCTCGGCGACGCGTCGGTCGGATCGAGCTTGTAGGCCCGGAAGGTGAACCCGCCCCACGCGTTCCTGTGATGATAGACCGGCGGCCCGGCCGAGCCCTCGCCGTTGAAGACTTCGACCAGATTTTGGCAGATGCGCACGACCGCGGCCGGCAAGGCAGCTGGCTCCCGCGGGACGCCGCCCAGACCGATGCGCGGGTGGGCAGCGAGTGTCAGAAGGCGGCGCGCCTTGCGCGACAGGTAGAGGGGCCGGCCGCCGCCGTCGGCGATGATCAGCTCGGTCTCGCCGCTGTCGACGAGCGGCGCGTCGAGCGCCTTCTTGGCGTAGTCCGGCCGCGTGAGCATCATGTCAAGGCTGTAGCGGGTGATCTCGGCGGTCGAGACCGCGTCGCGGACATGTGCATCGTCGTCGAAGCGATCGACTAAGAACCAGCGGGCGGTCGGATCGCCAATCTTCGCCATGAGGTTCACGAGGCGCACGGTCCGGCGCCACTCCTCCACCGTCTTGGCGTTCTGAATCAGACCGGTCACGTGGCGCGCAACCCGCTCCCCGTCCTCAAGCGACACCGTCACATTGTTTGGGTTGCCTCCGTCGTCCCCCGGCGTCAGGGGAGCCGGAGGTGCCTCGACCAGCGGAGCAACCGCGGTGGGCTCCGGGCCGAGCGGGCCCTTGGCCTCAACCCAGGCCTTCAGGGCCGCACGGGCCTGCAGACCGAGATGGCCCTCGGGCTTGCCGGTCAGATACCCCGCGGTGGTCAGCTCGCGCTCGATCTCGACGCGTAGGCGCAGAGGCATCTCCCGCATCAGAGGTCTGAACCGCTCCTCCTCAAGGCCAACGGGCACGAGGCGCAGAGCGTCCATCACAGCCCCCGCAACGGGATTGAGGCCATGCCGGTCGATGAGCGGGCCGTTGAAGTTCGGGAGGGACTGGACATTGATGCGCTCGAGATGCAGCGCAACCACGTCAGTTATGCCCTCGCGCAGGGTCATGTCGCCCCGGGTGAACGCGAAGAGGAAGCCGAGCTTGTCCACGCCACGCAGCCAGCCGGCCTTCGCTGTGGCGCGCGTCCAGCGGATCTCCTCGGCCCGGTCCTTCGCGACCCCAAGCCCGTTGCTGTAGGCCTCGGCGAGGAGCGCCATGGCCTCGACGTCGCCGCCTTCAGCGCCGCGCCGGATGGCCTGCGTCGCGGCTACATCGTCCTGCGGGTAGAGCCAGCCCCGGCGCAGAAGCTTGCCATGCACCGTGTGGGCGACGGCCACGTTCTTCGGCAGGAGCCGCTCCAGGGTGGCGCGGGCATGCGCTGCCATGACGGGCGAACCGTCGGAGGACCAGCGGCCGTAGCGGAAGGCGAGCAGGGCCGCCGCCTCATCGCTGCCCGCAGCCTCCGCCACTTCCAGCAGCTTGTAGCCGCCGGCCTCATCACGCAACTGCGGGTGGCCACCGAGCTTGATCCGGGCGAGCGCCAGCATGGCCCGCTGGTCGCCCGTGTCGACCCGCTCCTCGAGGTTGAAGCGGACCGCCTCGGCCTGCCGCTGGTCGAGGGTGGTCGAGAGCCCCGCCAACATCTCGGCGAGCGGCCAGATCGCGTCGTTGGGCATGTAGAGCACGTTCGCAAGGGCGCGCACCGCCGCGGCCCGGTCGCGGCCCATCACACCGCCGTCACGCAGGAGACGAGCGCGCAGCATCTGCATCTCGGGCGAGAGGACGATCGGCATTGACGTGCCGCTCATGAGCGCGACGGCCCGCGTCGCGTCCTTGGGGCCACCTTCCCCAGTGAGCAGCATCTCGGCGAGGTAGGCGCTCGCCTCTCCTTCCAGGTGCTCGTGGTGGAGGAGCTCCTCGAAGATCGTTCGCGCCCGCGCCGGGTCGGCCTTGGTGCCGATGCCCGCGCGAAGGTAACGGCCGAGCAGGATCCGGGCGGAGGGGTGCGAAAGGTCGCCATCCGAGGCCATGAAGCCGAAGGCCCGCTCCTGCTCGGCAGGGGTGGCGGCTGGCTCGGCGGCGACGAGACGGGCATAATAAATTCGCGCATCTCCGCGGCGGGAGGCCCGCGCTGTCTCGGCCATAGCTTTCTCGAGCCAGTCCCGCGCCTCGACGGGATCGCGCCGCATAGCCTCGCCCGCGGCGAGGGCGCGACCGAGGTCCGCGACCGCCTCCGGATGGCCGCCCTGGGCCGCGCGGCGAAGCCCCGCCTCGGCCTCGGCCCGAGACAGGAGCTTGCCGCCGATGGTTGGCCCTGCGCCGTTGCGGGGGACGACGTCGTAAGCGCGGTGGAGGAGATAGTTGGCCTCGAGATCGCCCCCTGCTGCGAGTTCGCGCAGGAGCGGGACCGCATCGGCCTCGGCGCTAGCGAGCAGCACGCGGGCATATTGCAGCTTCAGGCGCGCCGGGCGCAGGCTCGCACGATAAGCCGCGCGGCAGGCCTCAAGCGCCTCCGGCAGGTCCTTGGCTGCTGTGAGGTCGACCACCGTGATGGGCGTCTCGCTCGGATCGAGGGAGGGCAGGGGCGCGAGCCGGTCACAGGTGGCGGAAGCGGCGAGCGCGAGGCTCTGGGCGTCCGCGGCGCCGGGCAGCGCGGTGAGGATCGTGCCGGCGAGGAGCGCGATGGCGAGGGGCCAGGCGTGGAGCAGACGAGGTCGGCGGGTCATGAGGCTATCCGGGATCAACGGTGAGCCCGCATCTTGGGCGCGCGTTGTTTCGCCCATGTACCGCCGATCTTCCCACATCGTTTCGTAAAGCAATAGAAGTCGACCGCGAACAGTTGTGGAGTCAGAGTGATCGGCCTCCATGGGAGCCAATCAGTGGCTTCGGGTCTGCCAGCGGGCGAGGTCTGCAAAGTATGACGGGTAGAGGAAGATGGATGAGCTGAATCAGCTTCTCGAATGGGCTTGGGCGCGCCACCACAATATGTACAGTTGGTACATCCGCCCCCTGTTCATTGTGGCGTTTTGCTACTTTGCCTGGCGCCGCAGCCTGATCGGTGTCGCCGTGACGCTCGTGGCGACCCTCGCAAGCATTGCCTGGTTCCCGGCGCCGGAGACACCCAGCCCAGACGCTTTGCGCTACCTCGATCTTGAGCGAGGCTGGCTGAGTAGCGGACCGTTGACGGTGGTGATTGCATTACTGATTGCCACGTCACTGTGGCTGCTGGCAGCAGCATTCTGGCAACGGCGATGGCTCTATGGCGTCCTTGTGCTCAATCTCGCGACTCTAGCCAAGGTGGCGTTCAGCGTCTTCCTAGGGGGCGATGCGGGATGGGCTTCCCTGGTGCCATCACTTGTAACGCTGGCGGCTTGCAACTCTGCTTTCGTCGCGCTGTACGCGCGCAGGCGACGTGTCCACGTCAAGAACTGGCCTTGGGAGCAGGTTCGCCGAAGCGCCCCAAGGCAACGCCTCAGACGTACTTCGTGACCAAATAACGATGCTGCGGGACGGCCGCTTGTAGCACGATCCCGACCTACACCTGGGCACTCTCGATGTCTGCTTTCGGGAACAGCATCGTGTGCCCTGAATGCCGGGATGGGCGCAAAGCGGACCCAACGGGTTGCTGACTGGAGTTCCGTCTGGCACATAGCTGAAGTTGACCCTTCGACTGCTTCAGCTGTGCAGGCGGTCGTGTTCGATAACCCTCGTCCGCTGCAGCCCTGGCGCCCCCGATAACTGGTGTTCTCGGTCATGCCCCAAGAAGGAGGGCGTGTCCTGATAACAGCCGCCACCCGCCCGAATGTAGCGGTAGCTGACGCGGAAACTGGAGCGGTGGCACGCCATCAAATCTGGGCCGCAAAGCCAGTCTGGCCTGCATTTCAGCTGCTTCAGAGGAGAGCGTCTGCGCTTCAGGAGGTTACAGGACGACCACTTCCGATTTTCTGCGGCGTTTATGCGTCCAGGCCTAGAATCGTTGACAATCGGGCTGTCCGATAACAAGCCTTCGCTCAGGTTAGGTTGGCCGCGCCGTACGGATGAGTTGGTCAAGCCAGGCGAGGATCTCAGGGCAAGCTCCGTTATGTAGTGCCCGGCTAGGGCACCAATCCTAGCTGATGCAAGTCGGAGGGACGCTCCCACCCGCCCAGGCAAGAGTATCAGAGCTCGTCAAGAGCCAAGTGCCATCAAGTCAGGCAGCGCTATAACCAGCGGTTCACCTGTTTCGCGGCGAGCCCTTGAAGGCGACCTCAGATCGCTCGTGGGGAGACGATCTATAGATACTGCTGGAACTCACCGAGAGCGATGATCGCCTCGTGTACAAACAGGCAAAGTGCAGCGACAAACGCCAGCAAACTCAGGACGAAGAAGCTCGCGATCAGGATCTCGGACTCGAAGTTGAACAGCGCTCCCGCAAAGGCGAATACAACCAGCAGACCCGTCACGA
>JAESFL010000896.1_pt1 | contig 14816 bp, 13 predicted proteins | sample 9269401 | NCBI WGS metagenome assembly JAESFL01 (sample SAMN14506025, study PRJNA617098) | algae metagenome | isolation source: Gloeocapsa sp. UFS-A4-WI-NPMV-4B04 and co-occurring heterotrophs from desert... | place: USA: Utah | collected 2006-10-01 | reverse complement strand
GATGTTGATCAGATCGGTGAGCCGGTCCCCCTCGTGCCGAAGCTTGCTCGTACGTGCCATGGGCTCTCCATGCCAGAGTGTAAGCCCAATATAGCACGGCAAGTAAACTAAGTGAACGGCATTGGGCCTTCGCCGACGGGTCCGGCACGGGCGGGTGCCGTGCGCACGGCACGCACCCGCCGTTGGTGTCCGCGCAGGCGGACAGTGTGAAGTTGTAGCCGCGAATTCATTCGCTCCGTCGCTGGCCGCGCCCCCTCCGCTCCCACCCCGCCGCCGCCGACGTCCTTCGCCCGCCGAGATCTGACCACCCCCACCCTCCGCTGGCCGGTCCGCCGTTGCTTGCTGTAACCTGTACCCTGTCCCCTGTAACCCGCAGTTCCATCCCGCCGCTGCCCGCTATTCCCTATTACCTATTCCCTATTCCCTGCCGTCCCCGTCCTTGTCCCCACGCCCCCCAACCCGTATTCTCCGCCGCGACCCCGGGCCCGCCCGAAACCCCGCCGCGCCGCGCCCGTAGTCTCCCCGGGCGCCGAACGCGCGCCGCATCGACGACATCCACCCGCTCCTCGCACCGCCGCACGCCATGCACGGCCGCGAATGGCTGATCGAAGCGCACGGATGCGACCCCGCGCCGCTCGCCGACGTAGACGCGCTGCGCCGCCTGTTCGACCGCGTGATCCAGGAGCTGCGCCTGCACCCCGTGGCGCCCGCCCAGTGGCACCGGTTTCCCGGGCCCGGCGGCGTCACCGGCCTGTGCATGCTGGCCGAGTCGCACCTGGCCTGCCACACCTTTCCCGAGCACGGCTCGCTCTGCCTGAACCTGTTCTGCTGCCGGCCCCGGCCGGAGTGGGACTGGGAAGGTGAGCTGCGCGCGATGCTGGGCGCCACCGACGTGGTGGTCCGCAGCGTGGAGCGCCCGTACGCCGCCACCCCCGCGCTCCTGGGATGAGCGCCCCCGTCGCCAACTGCCCCAGCTGCGGCGCCGAGATCCGGTTCCGCTGGGCCGGCGCCGTGCAGACCGTCTGCGAGCACTGCAGCTCCATCGTCGTTCGCCGCGACGTGGACCTGGAGGCCGTGGGCCGCGTCTCCGAGCCGCCCCCCGTCACCTCGCGCATCCGCCTGGGCACCGAGGGCACCTACGACGGCCGCCGCTTCACCGTCGTGGGCCGCATCGCCTACGCGTGGCAGAGCGGCGCGTGGAGCGAGTGGCACCTGGCGTTCGGCGACGGGCGCAGCGGCTGGCTGAGCGACGCGCAGGACGAGTACGCCGTGACCTTCGCCGTCCCCGCGCCGCCGCCCCTTCCCCCCGCGGACGAGCTGCGGCCGGGGCAGGAGGTGCCCCTGTACATTCCCGGCGGGCCCTTCACCGTGGGCACCGTGACGGCCGCGCGCTACGCCGGCGTGGAGGGCGACCTCCCCTTCGAGTACCGGGGCAAGGAGCACACGCCCTTCGCCGACCTGCGCTCGGAATCCGGCAAGCTGGCCACCATCGACTACAGCGAATCGCCCCCCCTGCTGTTCGCGGGCGAGTTCGTGGACTTCGGCGCGCTCGCGCTGACGGAACTGCGCGAGGGCGAGGCGCGGCGCGTGGAGGCCACGCAGGCGCTCAACTGCCCCAGCTGCGGCGGCACCGTCACCCTGCGCCTCCCCGGCGAGTCGGTGAACGCCGTCTGCGAGTACTGCCTGTCCGTGCTGCAGGTGGGGGAGAGTGAGCGGCTGCGCATCGTGCAGAAGTTCAAGGACGCCGTTCGGGTAAAGCCGCTCATCCCCCTGGGGACCACGGGGCGGATGCACGGCGCGGAGTGGACGGTGCTGGGGATGCAGCAGCGCACCATCCGCGTGGAAGGCGTGCCCTACTCCTGGCGCGAGTACCTGCTGCACAACCCGGAGCGCGGCTTTCGCTACCTCACGGAGTACGACGGGCACTGGAACGACGTCGTCGTCCTCAAGACGCCGCCCACCTTACCGAAGAGCACCACGCGAGCGGTCGTTTCGCTGCACGGGGAGCACTTTCGCCCGTTCCAGCACACGTCGGCGGAGACCACGTTCGTCCTGGGCGAGTTCCCCTGGCAGATCCGCGTGGGCGAAAAGGCGAAGACGGACGACTACGTGTCGCCGCCGCGCCTGCTGTCGCGCGAGGAGGTGCCGGGCGAGGTCTCGTGGTCCCTGGGCGAGTACACGCCCCCCGGCCGCGTGTGGGACGCGTTCAAGCTCCCCGGCACGCCGCCCGTGCCGCGGGGGACGTACGCCAACCAGCCGTCGCCGCACACGGGCCACCGGCGCCTGTGGCCGCTGTTCGCCGCCTTTGCCGCGCTGCTGGTGGCGGTGCTGATCGTCCGCGGGGCCGGCGGCAACAAGCCCGTGCTCGTGCAGGAAGGGCTCACGGCGGAGAACGCGGTGCCGGAGCAGGCAGCTTCCGTCTCGTCGTTCCAGGTGCAGGGCCAGCCCGCGCCCGTGCAGGCGCGGGACCCGGCGGAGGACGTCTACGTCTCCCCGCCGTTCACGGTGGAAGGCCGCCCCAGCACCCTGCGCGTGTCGCTGCGGACCAACGTCAACAACAGCTGGGCCGGGTTCGACATGACGCTCGTGGAGCAGGCGAGCGGCCGCACCCGCGAGTTCAGCCGCGAGGTGGGGCACTACTCCGGGGTGGAGGGCGGCGAGCGCTGGTCGGAGGGGTCCCGCAACGGCGGGGTGACCGTACCCGCCGTCCCCGCGGGCACCTACCGGCTGCTGATCGCGCCGCAGGGCTCCGCCCCCGTGGTGTACGACGTGCGCGTGACCCGCGACGCGCCGTCCGTGTGGCTGTACCTGCTGGCGCTGGTGGCCCTGCTCGTCCCGCCCGCCGTGCGCGGCCTGCAGCACGCCACCTTCGAGCACAACCGGTGGATGGAAAGCGACTATCCGCCCGTGACCAGCGACGATGACGAGGAGTGAGCCATGCGGCGCCTGAGCCTTCCCTACCTCGCGTACGGCCTGGCGGTGCTGGGCCTGCTGGCCATTGCCGAGTACCGCGGATGGACCCCGTTCAGCAATGCGCGCGAGGGGCAGCCCGCCCCCCGCTCGGTGCGCGACAACCCCGGCGCGTATCGATCGCACTACACCGGATCGGGCCGCTACGTGGGCGGCAAATGAGGAGAGGCCGATGGAAGAGCTGATGAACAACATGGGCGCGGCGGCCGTCTACGCCTTTCTGGGCATCCTCCTGTTCGTGCTGGCGTTCAGCGCCATCAACCGGATGACGCCGGGAACGCTGTGGAAGGAGCTCATCGAGGAGCACAACACCGCCCTGGCCATCGTCGTGGGCGCCATGGCCATCGGTATCTCCATCATCATCGCCGCGGCCATCTGGTAGCGTCCGCGGGGCTGGCGGGAAATGCTTATTTCCTGGCGGACCCCAAAGGAGCATGGCCAGGGGCATGCAAACGCTCCGAGACGCACTCCAGGTACGTCTCGAGGTCCATGCCGTGGGCGGCGGCCAGTGCCACGATGGCCTCGTCGCCGGGGATGGAGCCGTTCTCGATGCGGCGCAGGTGCCGCGCGGACAGCCCCTGCACGCGCGACTGCGCGATGCCCAGGCTTTCGCGCAGGGCCCGCACGGCCGCGCCGAACGCCTGGTCGTGCTGTCCGCATCAAGCGATGAGCGGGGTGTTGCCCACCTGCCCTGAGCACGCGACGGACTGTCATCCTGAGGGAGCGCCCGCGGGCAACCTCATCGCGTCCGAGCCCATGGACGCGACCGAAGGATCTTGCATGACCCACCGGGAGGCGGCCTCCCACCGACCAGACCCGGCCTCTCGGAGCGGTGGAGACCGGGAGCGAATGAATTCGCGGCTACAACGTCACGCTGTCCGCCTCCGCGGACAAAACGATGACGTCGCGGGCACCATCCGCCACGCCGACGACGGTCATCCTGAGGGAGCGCCCTCACCTGACCTGAACGCGCACGGATGGTTGGGCGCGACCGAAGGATCTTGCCCGCGCCACCCGGACCCGGCTTCCGTGCACAGGGACCGGCCCCTCGCTTTGCACGCAAGATCCTTCGGTCGCCGCCATGGATCGTGCACCGGCAAAGGTTTGCGCGGCGGCTCCCTCAGGATGACATCTCACGGGCTTCGGTTGGCAACATCAAACGGCGGATGGTTTCCCGCAGATGCCATCCGGCTACACGCTTTCTCGTAAGGACTCGAAGTTTGGCAATCCCCTCCGAGGTACGTCCGTGAACGCGGCCCTGTTCGTGACGGTGCTGCTGATCGCGGCGTGCGGGCTGGTCTACGAGCTGGTGGCGGGCGCGCTCGCCAGCTACCTGCTGGGGGACAGCGTCATGCAGTTCTCCACCGTCATCGGCACGTACCTGTTCGCCATGGGGGTGGGGAGCTGGCTGTCCCGCTGGGTGCACCGGGGCGTGGCCACGCGCTTCGTGATGGTGGAGCTGATGGTGGCCGTCGTGGGCGGATTCTCGTCCACCCTGCTTTTTCTGGCGTTTGCGTGGACGGATGCGTTCCAGCTGCTGCTGTACGTGCTCGTCTTCATCATCGGCACGCTGGTGGGGCTGGAGATCCCCCTGCTGATGCGCCTGCTGAGCGGCAGGCTGGAGTTCAAGGACGTCGTGGGCAACGTGCTGACCTTCGACTACCTGGGCGCGCTGGGGGCGTCGCTCCTCTTTCCCCTCGTCCTGGTGCCGCACCTGGGGATGGTGCGGTCCGCGCTCCTCTTCGGCCTGGTGAACGCGGTCGTCGGGCTGTGGTCCACGCACCTGCTGCGCGACCTGCTTCCCCGGCCGCGGGTGCTGCAGGCGTGGTGCGTGGCCGTGATCGCGCTGCTGGCCGCGGGGTTCGCGGGTGCGGAGCGCATCACCCGCACGGCGGAAAGCAGCCTGTACGCGGACCCCGTCGTCCTTACGCGCACGTCGCCGTACCAGCGCATCGTGCTCACGGCGTGGCGCAACGACATGCGGCTGTTCCTGAACGGCCACCTGCAGTTCAGCTCGCGCGACGAGTACCGATACCACGAGGCGCTCGTCCATCCCGGCCTGGCCGCCCTGCCGGACGCGCGGCGGATTCTGGTGCTCGGCGGCGGCGACGGGCTGGCCGTGCGCGAGGTGCTGCGGTATCCGCGGGCGCAGGTGACCCTCGTGGACCTGGATCCGGAGATGACGCAATTGTTCAGCACGCACCGCGAGCTGACGCGATTGAACGCCAACGCGCTGGGCTCGGACCGGGTGCGCGTCATCAACGCGGACGCGTTCCGCTGGCTGGACGCGTCGCGCGAGACGTTCGACTTCGTCGTGGTGGACCTCCCCGATCCCTCCAACTACGCCGTGGGCAAGCTGTACACGACGGCGTTCTACCGCCTGCTCAAGCAGCACGTGAACCCGGGCGGGATGATCGTCGTGCAGAGCACGTCTCCCCTGTTCGCGCGGCGGGCGTTCTGGAGCATCGACCGCACCCTGCGCGAGGCCGGGCTGCGCACGTGGCCGTATCACCTGTACGTGCCGTCGTTCGGCGAGTGGGGCTTCATCCTCGCGGGACGGGACGACGGCTATGCGCCCCCTGCCCAGCTTCCGGACGGGCTGCGCTACCTGTCCGCGGCCGGCATCCCGCAGCTCTTCGATTTTCCCCTCGACATGCGCCCGCTCCCCGTGGAGGCCAACCGCCTGGACGACCAGGTGCTGGTGCGCTACTACAGCGACGAGTGGGAACAGATCACCCGCTAGGCATCTCCCGCCGCGCGTTCGTCGCCGCCCTGGCCGCGGCGCCGTTCGTGGCGTGCGGCCGCAAGACGGAGCGCGTCGTGGAAGGCGGCTTCGCGGACGACGGCGGGGCCCGGGGCCACCGCCTGCGCGACCGTGCGTCCGCCCCCGCGCTGCGGCGGACGGAGCGCGTGCCCCTCGTCATCGTGGGCGGAGGGATGGCGGGGCTTTCCGCGGCGTGGCGGCTGCGGCGGCAGGGCTTCGAGGACTTCGTGCTGCTGGAGCTGGAGGACGCGGTGGGGGGCAACGCGCGGTCGGGGGAGAACGGCGCATCCGCCTATCCCTGGGCCGCGCACTACGTTCCCGTGCCGGACGCGCGCGCCGTGTGGGTCCGCGAGATGTTCGAGGACCTGGGCGTGCTGCGGGACGGCGTGTGGGACGAGCGGATGCGGGTCTCCGCGCCCCGCGAGCGCCTGTTCCGCTGGGGCCGCTGGCACGAGGGATTCGAGGGCGCGCTGATGGACACGACGGCGGACCGCGACGAGTTCCGCCGGTTTGGCGAGGAGATGGATCGGATGCGGGCCACGGGGGCGTTCACCATTCCCTCCGCCCTGGGCGCCCGGCCCTCGCCGCTGGACGGGGGATCCATGGCGCGGTGGATGGATGAGCGCGGGTTCCGCTCCGCCGGCCTGCGCTGGTACGTGGACTACGGGTGCCGCGACGACTACGGCGCGTCCATGGCGGATACCTCCGCGTGGGCCGGCATCCACTACTTCGCCTCGCGCGCGCCCGCGGACGAGGCGCGCGGCACGCTCACCTGGCCGGAGGGGCTGGGGTGGGTCACGCGCCGCCTGCTGGAGGGCGCGGGCGGCCGCGTCCGCACGGGGGCGCCCGTGCATCGCGTGGAGCGCGCGGGCGGGGGGCTGCGCGTGCTTGCGGGCGACGTGGAGTACCGCGCGGACGCCGTCGTCTGGGCCGCGCCCTCGTTCCTGGCGCCGCACGTGGTGGAGGATGCGCCCGCCGCGCGCTTCCCCTACTCGCCCTGGGTGACGGCCAACCTCACGCTGGAGCGCTGGCCGGCGGAGCGCGGCTTCGAGCCCGCGTGGGACAACGTCATCCACGGCTCCCCGTCGCTGGGCTACGTGATCGCCACGCACCAGTCGCACGCGTTCCGGCCGGAGCGCACGGTGTGGACCTGGTACCACGCGCTGTCGGATGGGACGCCGGCGGAGGGGCGGAACCTGCTCCTGCGGCGGCCGTGGGCGGAGTGGAGGGATCTCATCCTCGCCGACCTGGAGCGCGCGCACCCGGACATCCGCGACTGCGTCTCTCGCATCGACGTGATGCGGATGGGCCACGCGATGGTCCGCCCCACCCCCGGCTTCCTGGCCGATCCCGCGCGGCAGGCCCTGGCGGATGCGCGGGGCCCCGTCTTCTACGCCCACAGCGACCTGAGCGGCCTTTCGCTCTTCGAGGAAGCCCAGTACCGCGGCATCACCGCCGCCGATCGTGCCCTGGCGTGGATCGGGAGCGGCGCGGGGGCGGCGGCGAAGGCGGGGTAGGGGAGAGCGGAGGCGGGCGGGGGAGGGGAGGCGCGGACGCGCGGGGCGGGGCTCCGGCGGGGCTCGGCGAATGAATTCGCGGCAATGAACCCGCGATGTCGGCCTTCGCCGACAGGTCCGGCACGGGCGAGTGCCGTGGGGTACGCGGAGTTCGGCCGATGGGTGTTTCGCGGCGGCGGGGTGCGTCCGGCGGACCAGTCCGCGCAGGCGGACTTCGCGAAGTTCCAGCGGCGAATTCATTCGCTCCCGGGATCCCTGCCCCCCGCCGGATTCCTGCCCCGCCCGCCGCGCCGCCTGCACACAGTGTAAACCGTAGACGCACGAAGAGGACGCCGTGTCGATTCGGCGTCCTCTTCGTGCGTTTACCCGGGCGTGCTACCCGGCGTCGGCGCCGGGCGGCTCAGCGTCGCGCAGCCTCTCCAGCCAGGCGGGAAGCTCCGTGCGCGCCTGCTGGTGGTAGAACACGATGCGCTCCACCAGCGCGGCCCGGACCGCCGCCTGCTGCTCGTCGGGAATCCCGTCCAGCAGAATGGCGAGCGCCGCGCGCGCTGTCTCTTCCGAGAACTCTCCCCGGCTGGCGCCCCGGTTCACGTACCACGCTGTGAGCTTGCGCAGGGTAGAGCGGTACGGCCGCGTCCCGTTGACGAAGTGCTGCAGCCCCATGGGGCTCATCGGGATGCTGCGCGCGACCGCTCGAAGGGAAGTTTCCGCGACGGCACGCCGCGCCGCCTCCCGGATCGCCTCGATGGGCGCGTGCGGGCTAGGCGGGGGCATGCGTTGCCTCCCCGTGGACGCGGCCGTGCGGCCTCCGTCCAAACCGTATAATTCGCTTATTCGTACACTGTTGATCCTATCGCCCCGGGGCGGGGTTAACAAGAGGCGCGTTCCGTCTCGACGGAACGCGCCAAATTTGGACAACGTACACAAAGCGACGGGGCCGCATCCCCTGGAGGATGCGGCCCCGCGCCTGCGTCGGTCGAGCGCCTGGATCAGGCGCCGTGGATCACAGGCTCTCGATGCTCGAGACGATCCGCTGCGCCGCCGCCGTCAGCACCGAGCCGTCGGCCGCGGACAGGGTGCCGGCCTGCACCAGCGCCTGCACCTGGTTCACGAACGCGCCCAGCTGGTTCACGGCCGTGTGCCCCTGGCCGCGCAGCAGCGAGGCCGTGGCCGCGCGCACCTTGGCGTTCAGCGCGTTGCCGTTGCCGTGGCCCAGCGAGCCGCCGGCCACCAGCGCGTCCACCATCCCGGACAGGCCGCCCATGGCCTGGGCCGGCGAGCGCACCGTCACCGTGGCCGTGCGCACGCCCTCGGCGCCGTCGTCGTCCGTCACGCGCACGGTCACCGTGAAGGTGCCCGCCGCCGCGTACCGGTGCGAGAGCGCGAACGCCTCGCCGTTCAGCGCCAGCGGCTGCGCGCCGCTGCCGTCGCCGTAGTCCACCGTGGCCGTCCAGCTGTCCGCGCCGGGGTCGCCGAAGGTGCCGCTGGCCGCGTACGTCTCGCCCTGCAGCAGCGAGCCGCCCGCGAACGCCGCCACCGCGGGCGCCACGTTCATCACCGTCACCGTGGTGCTCGCCGTGTCGGCGGCGCCGTAGGTGTCCGTGACGACGACGGTCACCTGGTAGTTGCCGTTGTCGGTGTACACGTGGCTGGGCGCGGCGCCCGTGCCCGTCTCGCCGTCGCCAAAGCTCCAGGCGTAGGTCAGCGCGTCGCCGTCGGGGTCCGAGGAGCCGGCGGCGCTCAGCGTCACGGCCGAGCCCTCCATGCCCACGTACGGGCCGTCCGTGGCCGCGACCGGCGCGCGGTCGTTGGCCTCCACGATGCGCTCCACCACGTTGGGCAGCGCGTCCAGCAGGTCGTAGCCCGTGCGGGCCTCGATGTCGTCCACCGTGGTGGCGTATCCCTGCCACGGGTTGTTGCGCGTGCCGCGCGCCGACGCCGTGTCGTTGGGCATGCGGACGGCCAGCACCTGCACGTCGCCGTAGCCGTTCACGTCGTCCAGCCCCTCGCCGCCGTCCATGACCACGGCCACCTTCCACGTCCACTCGGGCACCTGCACGCGGCCCTCGTTCTTGAGCGTGGCCGGGTTGGCCGAGTACTCGCCGCCCGCGACGACGTAGATCTCCTTGCCCTGCTGGCGGGCCAGGTCGTTCAGATGGTTCTCGAACTGCACCCACGGGCCCTGGTTGCTCTCGCCGGCCTGGGGCAGGATGTTGGTCATGAGGAACGTGGACGCGTTCTCCTGGAACGTGGCCGTGCGGCTTTCCGACTGCACCATGTGGCCGCGGTCGTACCCGCCGTTGCGGTAGTTGAAGTCCACGATGCGGGCCGCCGCCGGCAGCGTCTGGTCCGCCGTGAAGCAGTCGCAGCGGGGCGCCGTGCCAAAGTGCGTGGCGTTGATGTTCCACGACACCCAGTTGGGCCCGCCGCGCGTGGCGCTGTACGAGGAGACGAACTCGTCCTTGGTCACCAGCAGCCCCGGGGCGTCCGGCGTGCCGAACTCCACGTGGTTGCGGTACACGGCCGTCGTGGGGACGTCCGCGGGAAGGATGGTGATGCTGGCCGTCCCCGCCACGCCGTTGGGCGCCGCCGCCGAGATGGTGGCCGTGCCCTCGCCCACGCCGTTGATGTAGCCCAGCGAGTCCACCGTGGCCACGGACGGGTTGGAGCTCGTCCAGGTGTACGTCACGCCCTGCACCGTGGCGCCCGCGCCGTCGCGCGCCGTGGGGAACGCCGGCTTGGTGTAGCCGACGGGGATCTGCCGGGGCGCGTTGATGCTCAGGGAGATGCTGGCCACGTTGCCGCCCGGGGGCGGGGGCGTGACGGTGCCGTTGCTCACGCCCGGCGTGCCGCGGTCGCCCGCGCCGAAGATGGCCGTGGCGACGGCCCAGGCGGCGCCGTTCACGTTGGTGTTGTCGCTGGCCGGGTCCAGGAGCGCCCGCGCCGCGCCGGCGGTGGTGCTCGTCCATGCCACGGAGTCGAGCGTGGCGCCCGTGCCGTCGCGCAGGGCCAGCCAGTCGGTGCTGTTGCCCAGGTTCAGCGTGGTGGTGCCCGCGTACACGTAGCGCAGCGTCACGCCGCCGTTGGTGGCGGTGCTGCTGTCGCGCCCCAGCACGGCGTAGCCGCCGGCCGCGATGACGACGCTCTGCGAGATGACGTGCGCCGCGTCGCCCTGCGAGGCGATGGTCCACCCCTGCAGGTTGACGGCGCTCGTGCCGCGGTTGTGCACCTCGAACCACTCGCCGTTGGCGTCCGCCACGGCGCGGGGGTCCGCCAGGATCTCGTTGATCACCACGTCGCCGGTGGTGGCGGGCGGCGGCGGGGGCGGCGGGGTGGTCCCGCTGCCGTTGTTGGCCGCGCCCGGCGTGCCCTTGTCGCCCAGGCCGTACACGGTGGTCTGCGTGGACCAGTTGGTCCCGCTCATCACCAGGTTGTCGGCCGCGGCGTCGATCACGCCGCGCGACGCGCCGTTGGGGGGCGACACGGTGCCCCACGATACCGAGTCCAGCGTGGCGCCGTCCGGGTTGCGCAGGGCAAGCCAGTCGGTGGCGCTGTTGTTCAGGTTGAACGTCTGGTGCGCGTACGAGTAGTTGGCCCGGACGCCGCCGTTGACGGTGGAGTCGGCGTTGCGCGCCAGCACGGCGTAGCCGCCCGCGGGCACCACCAGGCTCTGGTTGATGACGTGGACCGCATCGTTGTTGGAGGCGATGCGGTAGTTCTGCAGGTCGATGGGCGCGGTGCCCGTGTTGTATACCTCGAACCACTCACCCAGCTCGTCGGCCACACCGGCCGGATTGGGCATGATCTCGTTGATCACCAGCGTGGGGCCGGCCGCCGCCTGTACGTCCAGGCGGGCGCCGCCGTTCGCGACCGTCGGCTGTTCGCTCGTGCATGCGGCGAGCGCCAAAGCCAGTACGGACGCGCCGGCGGCGCGCAGCGTGAGATGACTCATGGAGGATGGTCCAGGCAAAGGAAGGCGCCCCCGGGTGCCAGAGGGCGCAAAGACTGCGGTGACAGCCCTTTAACTTACCTTAACCGACACCGGAGCGCAATCCCGGCGTGTAACACATTGCTCCATGGGAATGTAGCAGAACGCGCTCCGGAAGGGCCCATCCGTTCACGTCTCCACGGCCACGGTGCGCACGCCGGCCAGGTTTCCGCGCCCGTCGCCCCCCACCACGTAGCACTGCACTTCGATCCGGCCAATGCGGTACACGGTCGTCCACCGCAGCGCGTGGCGCAGCGTCTCGCGCAATTGCTCGTAGCGGGGGCGGATGCGCTGCGCCTCGGCGTCGTACGGGTCGCTGGTTTCCGCGTGGCGCAGGAAGAACTCGTCCAGGTCCCGCTCCTCCAGCGGCGCCCCCGGCTCCGCCTCCACCAGCCGCGCGAACGCCTCGATCCCCGGCGGCCGGTCGCCCGCGCCGGGGAGGAAGAAGAGCTCGAACGGGCGGTCCGATTCGCTGCTGTACGTGAGCCCCTCCGCCTCGCGCTCCAGCCGCTCGCGCAAGGCGGGATCGAGCTCGGTCGATGGATCGGTCATGTCGCGATTTCGTGGTTCGGGAAGATCATGGATGGACCGGCGGACAGATTGTATATTGTATACAGGACGCAGGGGGCGGCCCGTTCGCCCGATCCCAGCACGACGTCCGCGGATCCTCATCATCCTTTTCGATGGAAATCAACCACCAACGCGGTCCGGGGGCCAGTCCGGGCGGAACGGCATCCGCCATCGCGCCCTCCACATCCTCCGGAAGCCGGGAGATTGCCATGGGGCCGGGCTCGCTCGTGGTGGAGGCGGGCGGCTTCCGGGTGATCCGCAGCCGGCTCCCGGCGGGGTTCCGCATCCCCGAGCACACGCACGAGCGGCACAACCTGGCGTACACCGTCACCGGGGGCGTGCGCGAGACGTTCGGGCGGGAGCAGGTCCGGTGCCGTCCGGGCAACGTGCTGCTCAAGCCCGCCGGCGCGCCGCACGCCGACTGGTTCGACGACCGCGAGACGATCACGCTGCAGCTGGAGTGGCGGCCGGAAAGCACGCCGCGGGCGGGAGCCGCGCTGGAGCGGGTGCTCTTCTTCGGGGCGGGGGAGATCAGCGCCCTGGCGGCGCGGCTCTATGCCGAGCTCCACACGGAGGACGATGCGACGCCGCTGATCGCGGAAGGGCTCGCGCTGGAGATCGTGGGCCGCATCCTCCGCGGCCGCGCGCCCGCCGGGAAGGACCGGGTGCCGCGCTGGCTCTCTCGCGTCCGCGACCGGCTGCACGACGAGCCGGGCGCCGGGGTGGCCATCCGCGACCTGGCCGTGGAAGCCGGTGTGCGCGCCGACCACCTGGCCCGCCGCTTTCGCGAGGTGTACGGGACGACGGTGGGGGCGTATCTCCGGCAGGTGCGCCTGGAGCGGGCCGCGGTGGAGCTCCTGGACCCCGGCCAGCGCCTTTCCGAGATCGCGCTGCGGGCCGGGTTCGCGGACCAGGCCCACTTCACCCGCGAGTTCAAGCGCGCGTTCGGTGTCCCGCCCGGCGCGTACCGGCGCGGGACCGCGGTGTCGGCCGGCCACTCGACGGCCTGACGACGAACGGCGCGCACCGCGGAGGTGCGCGCCGTTCGACTACTGTATCCGGCGCCAGTCTGGTCGCCATCCGGCACGGCGCCGCCCCGGCTGGATGCAGTCCGCGCAGGCGGACTTCGCGAAGTTCCAGCGGCGAATTCATTCGCTCCGGACGGGACGTCGCTGCTCCGCCAGGACGCTACGGCGTTCGAGAACTGCGCGCACGACGGCCGTTGAGCTCCCGGATCACGTCGATGGCCGCGTCCACCTGGGCCGTGGCGTTGTAGTAGTGGGGGGAGAGCCGGACGGCGGATTCCACCCCCCGCGGCCCGAAGTCGTGGATGGCGAACTCCTTGAGCGTCGCGACGGCGTTGATCCGCTCCGCCGCGAGCGCGGCCATGATCTCGTGGCCCGTCCATCCCCGCACGGCCGCCGTCACGATGGCGCACGGATGGGTTCCGCGATCCAGCACCCGCACGCCGTCCACCGCCGCCAGCCCGTCCCGCAGGCGCCGCCCCAACGCGATGGCCCGGGCCCCGGTGCGCGCCACGTCCTGGCGCAAGGCGTAATCCACGGCGGCGCCCATCCCCAGCACCAGCGCGTAGGGAAACTCCCAGTCCTCGTAGCGCTTGGCCGTCTCCGCGACCTGGAACTCGCCGGGCGCCGTCCAGCGCGCGCCGCGCATGTCCACGAAGAGCGGATAGTCGCCGCGGGCCAGCGCCCGGTCCGACGCGTACAGGAATCCGATCCCCCGCGGGCCGCGGAGGAACTTGCGCGCCGTGCCCACCAGGTAGTCGCACCGGAGGGCCGCGATGTCGATGGGGATCTGCCCCGCCGCCTGGACGGCATCGACGATGAACGGGACGCCGAACTCCTCGCAGACTTCTCCCACGCCCGCGACGTCCTGCACCAGCCCCGAGTGCGTGGGGATCCACGAGACGGCCACCAGCCGCACGGGCATCGTCCGCAGCGCGTCGCGAACGGACGCGGGGTCGATGCCGCCCGCCGGCAGGTCCGCCGCGTGGACGACGCGTACGCCCAGGCGGCGGGCCAGCGCCAGGTACTGGATCTGGTTGGACGTGTAGTCCGACCGGCTGGTGACGATCACGTCGCCCCGCTCCAGGTCGAACGAGGTGAGCGCCTGGATGAACCCCGCCGTCCCGTTCCCCACCACGGCTACGTTGCGCGCCTCCGCGCCGATGAGCGCGGCGATGCTGCCGTACACCGCCTGGATGCGGTCCGCGGCCTCGTCCGCCGCCTCGTATCCGCCGATCTCCGCCTCCCGCCGGAGGTGGTCCACGGTCGCGTCCAGCACCGCGCGCGGCGGCAGCGCCGAGCCCGCGTTGTTCAGGTGGTTGCGGTGCGCGCACCCCGGCGTGTCCTCCCGCCACCGCGCCACGCGGTCCTCCATCCCGATGCCGTCCGCCGTCCCGTCCGTCACGGTGCCGCTCACGGGGCGGCCGGGAGGTACGCCACGGCCTCGATCTCCACGCGCGCGTCCAGCGGCAGCCCGGCGACGGCGACGGTGGACCGCGCGGGGCGGGTCTCGCCCAGGTACTCCGCGTAGGCAGCGTTCATCTCCGCGAAATCGGCCATGTCGCGCAGGAACACCGTCGTCTTGACCACCGCGGACCAGCTTGCGCCCACGCTCTGCAGAACGGCTTCGAGGTTCTTGAGCACCTGCACCGTCTGCTCGCCCACCGAGCCGACGAGCAGCTTGCCCGTGTCGGTATCCACCGGCGTCTGGCCGGAGAGAAAGATCAGGTCCCCCGCGCGGACGGCGGGGGAGTACGGTCCGAGCGGCCTGGGGATGCCGCGGGCCTGGCCGGGCGAGGAGTCGCCGGGAATCTGCATGGATGCACTCCGTGGTTGAGTTGTCGGACCGCCTGGAAAGCCGGAGCGCCGTGCCCCCGCCGATGGAGAGAAGCTAAGCGCAGAACGTGGGGAGGTCTTGAATGGATTCGCGCTGTTTTGAACACAAGCAGGATTCCGTGCAGCGCATCCTTCCTGATCGGCTC
>JAESFL010000895.1_pt1 | contig 14832 bp, 19 predicted proteins | sample 9269401 | NCBI WGS metagenome assembly JAESFL01 (sample SAMN14506025, study PRJNA617098) | algae metagenome | isolation source: Gloeocapsa sp. UFS-A4-WI-NPMV-4B04 and co-occurring heterotrophs from desert... | place: USA: Utah | collected 2006-10-01 | reverse complement strand
CATTGAGTTCGATTGCTTCGATCACTTTGCGGCGCAGGTCATAGTCGTAGGCTTTGGGCATTGGGCTAAATCGACTGTGGGACAGTCTTCTTATGATATCGTCCTGACTTATCTGGCGCTTGCTATAGTAGAAAAGCTCCAAGAAGGTATAAATCATTTTAGTGATAAAAAGCCTGAAATGTATCTAACAAAGACACCAATAAAGCAAGCAAAAAAAGATACTTTGGTGAAAATTACTGAATAATATTTATTACAAAATTTCTAAAATAATTTATTAGGTTTAATTATGGGTTCTCGTTCACGGCACACTGAATCTTTTGAAGAACTTAATATATGGCCTGCTTTTACAGATTTAATGTCCAATGCCTTCATGATACTTATCATGTTATTGTCATTGGCTCTTGTGAAGTCTTTAATATCAAGTGCTTCTGATAAAACATCAAAAGGTGTACCACCTATTCTTGTAATTGAAGATAAAGGCGCTTACAGATTTGCTTCAGGTAGTGCAGAAATACCAAAACCAATGTCTACTTATATTGGGAAGAAGATAGTACCTGAAATTGAACGAAAAACAAAAGAATATCAGATAAATGTGGTAGAAGTAATTGGTCATACTGACGGTCAAGCTAATGGCACTGTAACTAGCAATCTAGACATTAATTTAGAGAAAGTAGCTGGTGCTAAAATGCCTGTTCGCAATCTACAATCCGGCTCTAACGCTGATTTAGGACTAATGCGATCGCTAGCAGTTGTAAGAGTGCTGCGTGACATCCAAATAAAAAACGGACGGTTGAAAGGGCTAAAATTTCGCGCTTATTCTGCTGCACAGCTAATCTTGCCGAATGGAGACTTTGCCCCAACTAATCGCAACCCAGATGCTACACGGCGACGTATTGAAATTCGCTTTACTCGTCCTGGTAAGCCGATAAAGGTTAGCTAAACCTTTCTCCTAGCAGATTCACTCACTACCTATAATTAGTTACCTACTAGCCGCAATCTTCTCGCCTTGCCTGAACAGCGCGATCGCGTTTTACTAGCTATTGCCTGATTAAAGTAAGCCTACAGGAAAAATTCCTGATACTTTGTTAAAAATCTTTAGAAGTTGAATACTTGCGGCTAATTTGCAGTAAAGTCAATTTCAAGCATTGTGTAATTTCAATAGGAAAATTGACTATGTTGTTTTCAGCTTCATATCTACCCTCCTTCTTGGTTGTCCTAAGTTGCCTGGTTTTTCCAGGTGTAGCTATGGCAGCCCTTTTGCTGTACATTGATCGCGAAGATGCTCCTACTTAACTAGAGCTTATTCTAGTTGGAGCGCCCATTGATCATAAAAAATTGCGGCAGCCTTTTGGCTTACCGCAATTTTTTTGATGTTTATCCTAATTAATAAACAAATATCACAATTATCTGACTTTGGGCAGATGCCTAATAGCCAAACTCAAAGCACCTTTACAAAGAGGAACCCAAATGAGTATAGGAACCATAAAAGAAAGTTCCTAAAATAGTAATTCCACCTAGTCCAACGATCGTTGCAACGATCCACAAAGGAATTCTTCCGCTTCCAGACACAGTTTTTATCCTCCTTTAACAACAAATGAATTTGGTTAGACGACCAACGTTGAGATTAACAGTAATATTTCCAGTTCTTGAAAAAGATTGCGAGACGCAAAGCTAAACCGCAATTTTTTCGCTTAGTTGAAGAAAAAGCTGGAAAATAGGATGCCAAGGACGAAAACAAGCAGAAGACCGAGATAAAGTGAAGTCCGATTTAATTCAACAGGCTGATTATTAGGATTGGGAAGTTTCTCTGGCATTGTTTCCTCCTAGCGCTGAATAAACTGCATGGAAGCGATCGCGCCCAAAAAGAAGATCGTTGGCACAGCTAAGGTGTGAACTGCAATCCATCTAACTGTAAAAATCGGGTATTGAACTGGTTGATTGAGATTATTACTTGTCATGTCAAATTACTTAGCGAGAAATTTGTCAATTTGGTTTTTTGCTTCAAAGCGATCTTGGACGATCGGTAGTTCTTGGCGCTCTTGTGGGTAATATTCATTTGGTCGAGGTGTACCAAACACATCGTATGCCAGACCAGTCTGCACAAATAGCCAGCCTGCAATAAACAAAGCTGGAATCGTGATACTGTGAATTACCCAGTAACGTACACTTGTAACAATATCCGTAAACGGACGTTCTCCAGTTGTTCCTGCCATTTAGATTCCTCTAACAACTATTCTTAATGACTTTATTATCCTATGAAACCCTCATAAAGATTAACAAGCTAGTTATCTTTTCACTAAATAGGTATCAATGCTTATAACTTTCAGTCATCAGCCGGATAACTTAAGTTTCAAGCTGTTTGATCTGGTTGTTGATATTTCAGTAAAATACCTCGCTGACCGATAATGAATCCCTGTTCAGGAGTGAGAAAAACAATTTTATAAAAGTTTGAAGGAACATCTTCAACTTCACGGTCTTTTTGCCAAGTTTTACCACCATCGTGACTGCATAACAAGTTACCACTACCACCAGCCACCCAAATTTCTTCAGGTGTTCGGTATGCTAAATCAAGTAAACCCCAACTAGCAGAAACTTCTGGATTATCAGCGTTTTCCCATTCATCAAGTTTCTCAGGTTTTGTAAACTGAATCTGACCTCCTCGTGCTAGCATCCATAGTCGTCCATCTTTCCCAAATCCCATATTTTGGACACGACGAGAACTATTACGGTTATGACCTAGCCAAGCATTTTGTCCAGGTTCCCAAGTAGAGTAGAAGTTGCCCTTGGCGGAAACTGCTAAATATTTACCATCTGAGGAACGCGCAATGTTACGAAGCACACCGACGGCTTCTTGCACCATTGCTTTCCAAGTTTTTCCACCATCTATAGTTTTGTAGATCGCGCCTACATCAGTGGTCATTTCTGCCGACTGTGACCCAAGTGCAACAATTGTATTAGGATTACCGGGGAGCTTTTCACTTAACGGAATGCGTGACCATGATTTACCTGCATCCGTCGTATGTAAAAGAATCGAAGGTTCGCCTGCAAGCCATCCTTCTTGACCAGAAAAACTTACGGAAGAAAAAAGATACTTCTGATCTTCTAGTTCCAGGGTTCTAGGTTGCCAGGTTTGTCCTCCGTCCGTTGTTTCTAAAAGCGTAGAGTTGCTACCTACTAGCCAGCCGTGCTGAGGATTATCAGTAAAGGCAATATCTTGTAAGTTAGCGTCTGTTGGTACAGAGACAGTTTGCCAGGGATTGTAGCTAACCGAGGGTACACTACTACAACCGATACACAGCAAGACAACCGCTAACAAAACTCCAACTTGCTGCCAAATTTTGAAGAGTGAGTACATTAGTATCTGTAAGTTTTATTTTGAAAAAGTAATTTTGGAGTAAGTTTGTTTACTTAAGGCAAATTTCCTGTTCTCCTACTTATAAAAGTAGAGAATTAAGCTAGGAAAATCATCAACCCTTATCAAACAAGCATTGCAGCTATGAATGGGATCACGGTTAGCTATTGCGGCATATAGCATCTACAAATGCACGATCGCAAATGGCGCATCTTGCCGCAAGCTGCGGGTCTTATTGTAACCCGTATAGACTGAGAAAAAACAGAAATCCTAGAGCTAAACCACCAAAAATTAGTAAGTTTTTCTGTGTCGGCGTTAATTTATTAACACCAAGACCATAGGTAAGATTTTCCTTAAATCCAGAAGCTGTACCTAAAGGGCCAATGTTCTCGAACTGAGAAGTTCTAACACCACAAACCGGACAGCGCCAAGACGACGCCAGGTCGGTAAAAGGTGTTCCTGGCGAAACTTGATGCTTGCTATCTCCCTTATCAGGTTCATAAATATAGCCACAGGCACGGCATTCATAGCGGTCTAGCGCTTGAGTTTCAACAACAGGTTTGCTCATAGCTTAGGTAATTTAAAAACTTGAAAGGCGAATATTAAAATATCTGTTAAAAATTATGACATAAGATACCTTTACTACTCTTATTTATTTGGACAAACATAAATTAGCTAACACATTTGTTAAAAACGTTAGTTTGCGCCCTGTTGCTTGTGCGTTGAGAGGTTCAGTATCGTCTCAAATGAGAAAAATCTAAAATCAATTAACTTCGGAACTAGCGTCGGGCTGGTGACAATTGAACCGATATAATGTAAAAGAAAGTAACAGAATTCTTTACACAAGAGCGATAGTTATCAATCGTGTTTGTCCTTAGCGGCTACGAATATCTATTAGGCTTCTTACTAATTTGCAGCCTAGTTCCTTTACTTGCTCTCTCAGCATCCAAGCTTCTACGGCCTAGTGGCCGCAATCCAGAACGGATTATTACCTATGAATCCGGCATGGAACCGATTGGGGGAGCCTGGATTCAGTTCAACATCCGTTACTATATGTTTGCCTTAGTCTTCGTCGTTTTTGATGTAGAGACTGTGTTTTTATATCCTTGGGCTGTTGCCTTCAGTAGCCTTGGATTACTGGCATTCATAGAAGCCCTGATCTTTATTGCAATTCTTGTTATTGCCCTTGTCTATGCCTGGCGTAAAGGAGCTTTGGAATGGTCTTAAATTCTAATCTGGAGCAGCAGAATCGCATCATTAACCCCATTGAGCGCCCATCAGTAACGCAAGAGCTTTCTGAAAACGTCATTCTTACGACTGTTGATGACCTTTACAACTGGTCACGGCTTTCCAGCCTCTGGCCTTTGCTGTTTGGGACTGCTTGCTGCTTTATTGAGTTTGCAGCATTGATTGGCTCTCGATTTGACTTTGATCGCTTTGGTCTTATTCCTCGTTCCAGCCCCCGGCAAGCTGATTTAATTATTACGGCTGGAACAATCAACATGAAGATGGCCCCACAATTAGTGCGTCTTTATGAACAAATGCCAGAGCCTAAGTATGTAATTGCTATGGGAGCTTGCACAATTACTGGTGGGATGTTCAGTGTCGATTCGCCGACTGCTGTAAGAGGTGTAGACAAACTAATTCCTGTTGATGTTTATTTACCTGGTTGTCCGCCGCGTCCAGAAGCGATTATTGATGCTATTATCAAGCTCCGCAAAAAAATCTCTAATGATTCAATGCAGGAACGGGGTCTGATTAAGCAAACACATCGTTACTACAGCACTACTCACAATTTGAAGTCTGTTGAACCGATTTTGACTGGCAAGTATTTGCAGGCAGAAACGCGCACTTCAGCACCCAAAGAGTTGATGGAAGCGATGGGAATGCCAGTATCACCAGCTTTACAGTCACAAGAAACAGAGGAGGTGCGTCGTGGCTGAAGAATCACCTACACCCGCGCCTGAATCTGCTAGCGATCAAGAAGCGTCCCAACTGGTAGAAGCGGGTAAAGTCTCGCGATGGCTGACAGAAAATGATTTTGCTCATGAAGTGATGGAGCCAGATCATCTAGGAGTTGAAATTATTAAGGTTGATCGCGACTACCTACTGCCAATTGCAACGGCGCTGTATGCTTCTGGGTTTAATTACCTTCTGTGTCAATGTGGTTATGATTCCGGCCCGGGTGGGGATTTAGTTAGTGTTTATCACTTAATTAAAATGAGTGATAATGCTGACCGCCCTGATGAAGTGCGATTAAAGGTATTCTTGCCCAGGGAAGACCCAAAAGTACCTTCAGTTTACTGGATTTGGAAGTCAGCCGATTTTCAGGAGCGGGAATCTTTTGATATGTACGGCATTGTCTACGAAGGACATCCGAATTTAAAACGGATTATGATGCCGGAAGACTGGGTAGGCTGGCCTTTACGTAAGGATTACGTTTCTCCTGACTTCTACGAGTTGCAGGAAGCTTATTAGGGGTTAGGGACTAGGGATTAGCGCAAAGTTTGAGCGGAGGAAACCTCCGCTCAAAGCGATGTGTTCGAGAGGGGCTAGGGTAAGAAGAAAACAGTTGCTCTACTCCCTCCCTAGACAGTTCCTACGTTTGTCGAATTGGATAAGGGAAGAAGTTTGACATAAACGCGATCGCACCTTGCCGTTTCTACACCTACTGCTGGTTGGTAGCCACTGCTTTCGTATAACCCCACAGCCTCAATTAAAATACTGGCTGTTTCAACCCAAATTTGCTGAAAACCTCTCATGGCGATCGCTTGTTCCAATTGTTGTAATAAATATCTACCTAGTCCAAATCCCCTGGCACTTGACAAAAGATACATTTTGCGTATTTCTACTACTTTTTCCCCACGCTTCACGGGGTAGTATGCAGCCGTACCTACTAGCTGATTATGATGTTCAATTACCCAAAACTCGCCCCCAGGTAATACGTAATACTCTTCTACTGCTAAAACATCTTTGTCTGCGCCCGACGGTTCCCAGCCTAGATGATATTCTGCTAATACAGAACTAATAATATTGGCAGCCGGAGCGCGGTCTCTCTTTTGCCAATCACGAATTAAAAAATCTCGATAATGAGCTTTCACGCGCTGACCCTTTAACTATGAATTCTTGGTTTAGGATCAAGGGATGTTAGCAGTTGACTTTCTACATCGCCAGAAAAGAGTTGTTTTAAGGCGTTAATTGTATTCATCGTATAAAGATATACGTTTTTTATTTAAGTTACTTAGAATACTTAAATTAAATCGTTAAAGCTTAATTACAATTTAAGTAATATATCTGAGGTATTTTATCCTCGGTTCTGATATTAAAGCTACACAAACTATATCTAAATCAATAAATATTATTTTAAACCAATGGTTTATTTGAAAGAAACAAGCCAGCGTCGGATTATTATTGGTGATGTGCATGGTCATTATGATGGCCTAATGACTTTATTAGAAGCGATCGCTCCTGATACAAGCGATCAAGTGTATTTCTTGGGAGACTTAATTGATCGAGGGCCGCACAGCGCCCAAGTTGTGGATTTTGTTGAGCAAAGTTCTTACCAATGTTTACTGGGAAATCATGAGCAAATGCTATTAAACGCCCTTGCTAGGGGACATTCTAGTCATATGCAACAGGCTTGGCTCTACAATGGAGGCCAGGCAACAGTAAATAGCTACAAAGAAGCGATCCCCCAGGAACATCTAGAGTGGATGAATAACTTGCCTACACATCTAGACTTGGGCGATATTTGGCTGGCTCATGCTGGAATTGACCCCAGAATTGAGTTAGAAAAACAAACTGCGGATCAGCTTTGCTGGGTGCGTGGAGAATTTCACAGTATTCCACAGCCGTATTTTGCCGATAAGCTGATCATTATCGGTCACAGCATTACTTTTACCCTACCAGGCGTTGCTCCAGGTAAACTCGCTCAAGGACAAGGATGGCTCGATATTGATACTGGCGCTTATCACCCCAAAAGTGGCTGGTTAACAGGATTAGACATTACAAACCATTTGGTATATCAAGTCAATATTTTTAACCGTTGCGTTCGCACCTTACCGCTTGAAGAAGCTGTAACGCGGGTTGACCCCGCGCAGGTGCTGATGCGTCGTTGAGTTTAGCTCAAAGATCTGATTTTAGCTTTATAGGTAGCACTATCCAGCCCAATGCCTACATTAGCCTGTTGAGGATTAATCGCGCGTTTCAGGGCGGCAATACGATCGCTCGTTGCAGGGTGCGTACTCAAGAATGTGGGAGTTGAGCCTCCTTGCTTGAGTAACTTTTCCATGAAAGTAACTGTGGCAGACTGAGCATAACCAGCGCGTCTCATCATTTCCAGTCCTTCTTGGTCGGCTTCATATTCAGCATCACGGCTGTGGGGTCGCCGCAGTGCCAGTTCTACACCAATTCCAACTGCTCGATTGCGATCTAAGCCAGCTACCGTCGCAACACCACCAGCGAGCGCTGCTTGGCGCATTTGTTCTACTGAATGGCGACTTGTGATATGTCCAATTTCGTGAGCGATCACACTCGCTAGTTCAGCTTCATTGTCTGCAAGTTTCAGCAAGCCAGTGTTGACATAGACAAAGCCTCCCATTGTCGCAAAAGCGTTAATACCTTTATCATTAACAACTTGGAAGGTATAAGGAATATTAGGGCGATCGCTATTGGTTGCTAGTTTCTGACCAATTTGCTTGACATAATTATTAATTTCTGAATTACGGTAAAGCCGAACTTCCCGGCTAACCAGTTGTTGATTAATCTGGCTACCAATCTGGACTTCTTGTCTGTCAGACATATTAGATAACTGAATCACTTGAACTCCCCGCATCAGTACGTCGAACCAGGGAATTGCCTGTGATGGCATGGGCGAACCCAACCAAAGGCTCAACGCTACCACAAAACTTACCAACGGATAAAACCACCGCCGTCGATAGCGACGGGAAGAGAAAAGTTTAAACATAATATGAGGAGGATTTTCAAACAATTACACAGACTACAGTTCTAACTCAGACACAAATAAAAATTGGTGCTGTCCCTAATTTGTCGGTAAAACACCTAATTAGCCTTTAAGAATAGACGCACTAACTCAAGTTTTGGTTGCCAATTTAAAGTTCCTTGGATGAATATCTTAATTTGCTCCCAAATAAATCGTGTGCTTTCCAAAATTTACTTTTGTGGTAAAAGCCTGATGGCGGAACTCGTTGTCTCCTCTAGGAATCAGGGAACTAAAGCTTGAGTGGGCGCGATCGCATCTCCTTAAATATCATCAGTTGCAGCCGAAGTCATGGTAATCTGGCACAATGCAATTGCCAGAATAATTAGCTTTGATTTAGCGTGTGCTAGGAAGATATGAAGATTTTGGATTCTCAAGGGCGCTTGTTTGGCAAGGTAAGCATCCTCGACTTGGGTGCGGCGTTAGTAATTCTCTTAGTTCTTGTCGGCATATTTTTCTTTCCCGGTACTTCCGGTTCTGTTGCTCAAGTAGGCGTTACCACCAAACCAGTTGAGGTAGACTTGGTTGTTCGGGGTTTAAACGTGCGCGATCCTCAACAGTTATTCGATCAAGGCTTTAAAGAAGGCGGCAAAACCAATATTATTATCCGCAATGAGCCTCACGGGCAGATTGACATTAAATCTGTTAAACAGTTGCCTAGAACCATTTTAGTTCCCCAACCGGATGGCTCAATTAAAGAGCTACCCGATCCAAGAGACAACCAATTCAGTACAGATATGCTTTTGACTTTGGGTGGCAAAGCTCAAATTACTAAGGACGGCCCAGTGATAGGTAATAGCAAACTAAAAATTGGCAATCCTATTGAGCTTGATGGCTACAATTACAACTTTAATGCCACAGTTATTGACTTACGAATTCCCAAATAACTTTGATTAAGTAGAGGCTATTTCAACTTCAGTCAACAAAGATATAAATTTCTTAATTAAACCAATTGTCACTGCTGGCAATTCCAATTGAGGTGTTAGTCCAACATCTTGCAAGTGTTGGAATCGGATTGCTTGAGGATTCATATCAGCAAACCGCCGCCCAATTTCTGGGCCAGTGAATTGAGACTTTTCACCCCAGATAATTGCTGTGGGAATTGTCAACTGGTTAATGTAAAGAGACAAATCAAAGCACAAGTCGCCGCGCACAAAAGAAAGTGCCGCATATTCGGCGTTTGGTTGCTTGGCTGATTCAAGGTATGCCTCTACAATTTCTTCGTAAACTCGGCGGGAATCAGCAAACTGACGTTGTTCTAAGAAAGTGCGAATGCCGTTACTGGTAGCTACGCCAGTGCTGTAGATCAAGCGATCAAGAATTGGGGTGCTGATTATTTGAGCAAACAAACTGCGCGAGTAGTTTTCACCAAAATCTGATAGTCCAGCAGGTGTAGTCAAAATTAAGGATTTGAATAATTCGGGACGAGCGATCGCTACTCTAATTGTAAAAGCAGCCGTCAGCGAAGAAGCAATTACGGTTACTGGCTGAGTACAAGTCTGTTCAATAAATTGAGCAATTGTAGTCAGGTAATCCTCAATTTGGTAATTTCGGACTGGATGCTCTGATCTACCCCAACCGATCAAGTCCGGTGCTACGATGCGATATTCTGTTGCAAAGGCAGGATAAACTTTTGACCACTCATAAGCAGATGAACCACCACCAAAGCCGTGTAGAAAAACTAATGTTTCTAAATTTTCCGAATCCGTTGAATTTGCTGTACGCCAAGGCGCGTTAGCGGCAGTATAGTAAACCATTCTGCCAAGTGAAGTGACTACGGATTGCTGCTCAAAACCGAGTGGTTGAAACATTGGGATGATCTCATGCTGACTATTTCTGTTATCTAAATAGGGCAAGCTACGCGATCGCGATTTTAAAATTGTCGCATTTTGTCGCCTGCCCCACTTTTTTGAGGCATTGATTCTGATCAATGCGGGACTTTAATCGTCGTCATCATCGTCATCGCGATCGCGGGATCTGTGCTTGCGATCATCGTCGTCATCGTCATCATCATCTCTGTGGCGACGATCATCATCGTCACGATATCTGAATTCGCGATCGTCATCATCATCGTTGCGATCGCGGGATCTGTGCTTGCGATCGTCGTCATCGTCATCATCTCTGCGGCGACGATCATCGTCACGATATCTGAACTCGCGATCGTCGTCCCGTCGTTCACGCTCATTACCGCCTAAACCTCTAAATAAATCACCTATTTCCATAACTTTCCTCCCCAAAGTAAGCAAAAAATTTTTTATTCAAATGACCTTTACTCTAGTAGTCTGTCATAGTAGTTTTGACCAATATCTCTGCCACCAGATATAGATCAAATGTTTATCAACTTCGTACTATTGATGTTCCTTGCCAATAATAAGCTCAACTTAATTCACATCCAGGTTTGAGTAGTTATAAAAACCTTGAGTTCCTGAATATCTTACCCATACTAAAAGCGCATTACATTCCCTAATTAATTTTCCTACTACTAACAACTGCCATGTCTAACCTACCGCAACTAAACACAGAAATTATTTGGGCTATTTTGAATGAAGAAATTGATGATGCTACAGTAAATCAATTAGTCTGGCACTGCCTTGGATATCGTTACGATGAATCAGCTAAGTGGAACACTACAGAGGTTGCAGCAGAATGGCGGGATGAGTATCCAGAACCACCAGATTTTATTAATAGTCGCCCTGCTACGGTGAAGCTGACTCGTTCGATTCCTCCAGAGAACAAACAGCTATTGAAACAGCTAGGATTTACAGGTTACAAAATAGGTGAGTTTGGGCCTCGGCAGACTCGGCGAGCAACAGCAGCAAATTGGTTATTGAGCTATATGAAGTCTAATAATATGGAAAAGTAAGGCTAATTCGATTTGAATTAAGCAAAACACTATCTATTTTTGACATGACAACAACACTACAGCTTTTAATGAAAACTGCTCCTCCACCAAATATGTCTAATGAAGCACACGGAGATTGGGAGCAGATTGAAAGAATACTTGGGTTAATATTACCAAATGATTATAAAACTTTAATTTCTGAATATGGCACTGGACGTTTTTCTGATTTTCTTTATACATTTAATCCCTTTTCTCAAAATGAATGGCTAAATTTAATCAGTAGTAGTCGAAAAGTTTTAGAAAGTGAGAGAACGCTTAGAAACGATTTTCCCGAAGAGTATTCATTTCCATTATTTCCAGAACCTAATGGTTTATTTCCTTGGGGAGCTACTGACAATGGAAATTATTTATATTGGTATACTAAAGGGGAACCTGATGATTGGGCTGTAGTTGTCTGGGAATCTAGAGGATCACTACATGAACTTTATGAAATGCCAGTAACTGAGTTTTTAATAAAATGGCTTTCTAGGAAATTAGAGTGTCAAGTATTTCCTGAAAATAACGAATATTTCCCAAATGCAGTTTTTGAGCAATATAGAAAGCTAGAACATATTAGTGTTTACTTTGATTATGTACAGCTTCCCTACCAACAACGATTAGAACTTGTATCGAATTACTTAGGACAAAGAAAAATCAAAGGTTTTTATCAACATGAAAGCCGTAGTCAATGCCACTTTATAGTTGATTCATTAAATTCAGAAAGCACATATTGGGATAATATGCACTATGGCAGTATTCTTAGGCTGGCTTATCCTCAAGATCGCGAAAATAAGATAAAAAAGAAAGTTTTTGATTTATCTAAGGATTTAGGTCTACCTATTAAACAAATATTAGATTATTCAGGTAATCCTATTTGGAATTAGTCACAAATAAACTAAAGGCTATTAATACACTCTGGAGTATTATTGGTAGGGCTATTTACTTTCGTGCTAACTGCATAAGAAGTCATTGATTCAGGTTGATAAGGGCGTAGTAACTGCTGTAACGATTCAGTGTTTTGCACTACTGGATCGAGCCATAAATCATAGTCTTTCGGATCAAGAATTACTGGCATCCGGTTGTGAATGGAACGCAGTAAGTCGTTCGCCTCGGTTGTTAAAATTGTACAAGACTGAATTTCTTCTCCATCAGGTGATTTCCACCGTTCCCACAGTCCAGCAAAAGCAAAGGGTTGGTCATTTTGTAAGCGGAAATAAAACGGCTGTTTTTTGTTTTCTTGCCGTTGCCATTCGTAAAAACCATCAGCTACTACTAGACAACGACGATGGCGAAAAGCGGATCGGAATGAAGGTTTCTCGCCTACGGTTTCCGCCCTAGCGTTGATTAGCCGCGCTCCCATTTTGGTGTCTTTTGCCCAAGAAGGAATTAAACCCCAATGTAACTGATGTAATTGGTGGACGCTATTTAAACTACCCAGCACCGTTGACACAAGTTGCGTTGGTGCAATATTATATCGTGGCTGTAATTGAGGAACTTCATGTAACTGAAAAGTAGATGCGATCGCCTCACCTGAATGTCTTAACGTAAATCTTCCACACATAGGTTTATTTTGGATAAATTCAAAATAACTAAGTACTAGCGAACTGAAATACTAATAGTATTATTCTAATAAATCTATGCTGCGGTTATATGATTTTTTGCCTTCTGGAAATGGGTATAAAGTACGTCTATTATTGTCACAACTTGGTATTCCTTTTGAGCGAGTTGAGCTTAATATCCTTAAGGGAGAAACCCGTACTCCAGAGTTTTTAAGTAAAAATCCAAATGGTCGAATTCCACTTTTGGAAACTCAACCAGGACAATTTCTAGCAGAGTCGAATGCTATCTTATTTTATCTTAGTGAAGGAAGCCAATTTTTACCCAATGACCATTTTTTGCGCTCAAAAGTGCTGCAATGGTTATTTTTTGAGCAGTACAGTCATGAACCTTATATTGCTACTTCAAGATTTTGGATTTCTATACTAGGTAAATCAGCAGAATATCGAGACGCACTTGAGCAAAAACGTGAACTCGGTTATGCAGCACTTACTGTAATGGAAAAGCATTTAGGATCTCACACTTTCTTCGTTGATGAGCGTTATACAATTGCTGATATTGCCTTGTTTGCTTATACCCATGTTGCTCATGAAGGCGGTTTTAATTTAACAGAGTTTCCAGCTATAAACACCTGGTTAGAGCGAGTTAAACTTCAGCCACTACATATTGGTATGACATAACTATAGGGATTGCTTATCAGGTTTAAAAATATGCCTAAGCAACCCCTATAGTACAACGTTGCTAAACAAAGAAACGTTTTATTAATTTAGTATTTATAATCTTTCGTCTAGCAACATTGAAAGTTTAGATTTCCTAAAGCGTAACTTTATTACGCATTAATTTGTGGGTAAAGTGTAATTTAATGTAGGTAAGCTACTACTGTAGGTAGGACAGGTATTTTGAACTGCCGACTTAATTGCAACATCAGCAAACCGACTAACTCCAGTTGTACCTAACTTAGCAATTACATCTGTGGGAAACATTTTTTGAGCATCAGCTTCAACACCCACTTTAATAGTTTCATAGGGTCTTGCCTGTTTCATCTGGCTACAGGTGGTATTAGCTGTAGATATTAGTCTTCCCAGAGGAGCAGTGGCTATAAAGTGATAGTGCCGTAGTCCAAGAGGTCCTTCTCGTATCCAATCAGATTCTAGTGCTAATTGGCTGAGATAGTTCCGAAATGGTACTGGATATGCCCAGTCACCTGTTTGTGGTTGTGTTTGTACTTGTGCTTGTGCTGGTAGATTGAGCGATACTGCGGAGGCTATTCCTAGTGCTGTTGCTGCAAATCTTTTTAACATTATTTTGTTTTTTTTGTATTAGTTGTGACAGACATTTGTATAAGTTAAGTATAACTCTAAGAAATATTGAGCCGCTTTCTAGAAGTTATCCCAAAAGTAAGCAATCACTAGAGAATAAGTAATATTTTTAACATAGTAATATTTATAATTTAATAGAAAAAACTGCTCATTTTGCTTGAGTTTGGAAGTTTTATAAAGTAAACTAAAAATAAGTAATACTTAATATAAGGTATTAATTTTAACTATATTTTCCTCAGTAAGAAGATAGGATGATTAAATATTTTAATTTATTTATATTTTCTTAATAATTAATTAAAATAGTAGTAAATACCTAAAAGGTAGTATCAATTTCGATCAGCTTTTGCCGGGATGATAAACCAGACTTAATTCTAATTTTTGACTTAGGTAGATCAAACTTTTTTGTCAGTATTCTAATCAACTCCTCATTTGCCTTACCATCTACTGGCGGTGACTTCAGATGTATAGTAAAACTACCGTCAGTTTCTTCCTTGACACTTTGCTGTTTTTACTTACAGCAATTTTCAAATAAGTAAGCTACAATGAGCAAACCAACCGAGTGCGTTATCGGCGCAAATGTGGTGGTTGATAATATCAGTTAATGCTTCATCAAGTGCTTCAAGAGTTCGAGCTTTGGCAGAACGTAAAAATTGTTTGAGCGAGGACCAACATAATTCAATTGGAGAAAGGTCTGGAGAATAGGGCGGCAAGAACACCAACTTAG
>JAESFL010000894.1_pt1 | contig 14848 bp, 12 predicted proteins | sample 9269401 | NCBI WGS metagenome assembly JAESFL01 (sample SAMN14506025, study PRJNA617098) | algae metagenome | isolation source: Gloeocapsa sp. UFS-A4-WI-NPMV-4B04 and co-occurring heterotrophs from desert... | place: USA: Utah | collected 2006-10-01 | reverse complement strand
ACCTCCACCACCCCCTCGGCTCCGACCGATCGCCCGGCCGCGTCCGGCACCGGCACCACCACGTCCGGCTCGCCGGCCATGCAGCCCGGCGCCTCGGGCTCTTCGACGACCATGAGCCAGCCCTCGACCACCATGAGCCAGAGCGGCGGCATGCAGGGCCAGTTCATCACCAAGATGGAATCCAACCATGTCATGGCATCCGATCTGATCGGCACCCGCGTGGTCGGCGCCAACAACGAGTCGATCGGCGACATCAATGACGTCATCATGGACCGCAACGGTCAGATCATGGCCGCCGTTGTTGGCGTCGGCGGATTCTTAGGAATCGGCGAGAAGGACGTAGCCGTCCCGTTCAACGCTCTCGAGTTCATGAATGCCCAGCAGGCTCAGGCCATGAACAACAACAGCGCTGGTGGCAACAACAATGTCGCGACCACCGGTTCGACGACCGCGACGGGCAACACCGCCACGACAGGCTCGGGCGCTTCGGGCACGGCCGGATCGTCCAACATGACGGCCAGCAACACCTCGAGCAACCAGAACCAGCCTGAGCGTGTGGTTCTGCGCATGACCAAGGACCAGCTCCAGGCGGCTCCTGCCTTCGATGAGGATGGCAACAACTCGACCACCGGCTCCGCCGGCCAGTCGGGCACTACGACGGCTCCGAAGCCGTAACCTGCGATCCAACTGAGAAGTTGCGCGGCGCCTGGGTTTTCCCAGGCGCCGTTTGCTATGACCCTAGTTGGCGCGACAGCACAAAATAAAAGGCGCAGCCAAAAAGCTGCGCCTTAAAGGTGCCAGTCCAAGGGGGCATTCGGACCGGTTATCAGTAAAACTGCGTCGGCGCCTTCTGGTTCCGAGGAATTTGCCAAAAAAGTTTCCTACTCGCTCCTGCCGACCCGCACCGCTCTGTCCGGACTTGTTGACGCATAAGGAACCGGGGTTCGAGGCATACGTTGCCGTTAGCGAGAAGGGGAGGAAACCATGACTGCAACGAACGAGCTGGATGCTGTTTTATGCCAGGAGGAGTTGCCGGATGAGTTTTCCAGGCTGACATCGAGTTCCCCTTACAGGGACAAGCCCTCCGTAGCGTCTATGCTCAGCGGCATCATTCCCGTCTGCCACCAGGATGAGGTGACCTGCCCCCTGATGCTGAGGCGCCATCTCGTCGTTCAGGCATGGCCTCATGTGCTGCCGACCGGGGGCAGCCCCGGCGTTTGAACAGAGGTTCAAGGTTTTTCCATTGATGGTTCAATCATCGTCATACCCTTACATCGTCGGTTCCGTAGCGGTTCTGCTCCATCCAAGCGCAGTGCCGGTCCTCGACGTGTTCCGCTCCTTGAACCGCCTCGAGGACCAGTACGATCTGGCTATGCTCGACGGTCCTGAGCAGGCGCTGGCAACCTATACGCAGCCGGAGACCGCAAAAGGGATCGTGTCGGACGCGCTCCTTCTGGCGTTTGCCTTGACGCGGCAGCGCGGTCGGCCGTTCGTGCATAAGCCGGTTGGATCGCGGCACGGAAGCCTCGACGAATATTGTCTTCTGACACTGATTGGAGCCTCACGCGATCTCGGGTCTGGTGTGGCTATCGAGGCAGCCCGCTATCTGGACATCGTATCGCTCGACTTCATGGCAGCCTTGGCCGGGGATCTGGTGCGGCAGATCGATCTTGGGGCCGTGGCGTTCGAAATTCCGAAACTTCCCGACTTTCGCGCCATGATGGGCATTGGAGATGCCGATGAGGTTCGGGTGGAGACTGCCCTGACCCGTGCCGAATTCAACTTGAGGCATCAATAACTATCAATTCTAATACGTTCTCCTAAAGTAAAGGGGCCGCTCAGCGGCCCCTTTTTAATATTTACAGCTGATAAAAGCGTTATTCCTGATTGCCGCGGGTATTGCCCGAGGCCTGACCGCCCTTGCGGCCGGCTTCCGAGGCGAGTTCACGGTCCTGCGAGAAGGACCGCTTCTCGGCGGGAACGCTCTTGCCGCCCTTGCTGGCGATTTCACGCTGCCGGTCGGAATCCATCGACGCGAAGCCACGCTTCGAGGTCGAACCACCTGCCATTTATGCCTCCTAATCGAGTGGTGTTCGTGCATCATCAACCGCTCGCTGAATCGATGGTTCCGGTAAGAAAGGGTCAACCTTTGCAAAAAATTTTACGAAATTATTCAGGCCCTACGAAATGGCACGGCCGATGCAAATGTTTGACTTGAGGAAACAAGGCAACATCTTGTCAGTAGGAATAAGAGCCAAGAAGGTGCTGGTCCCGATACAGGTAGGGAATGGCAACTATATTTGCCAATAGATTCCAAATCAAAGGTAAGTCATAGAAGATCAAATATTCAGACTGAAATCGGAAATTGAATTCAGATTAGCCAGGATCTCGGGTTCCTGCGGGATGAGAGACCAGGGAGTGGTGCCCGGGTGGCTCCCGTCGTTATAAGGGAAAGCGCCGTGCTCCGGGCGCTCCCTGTAACAACCGGCAGAGGATAGAGAACAGAATGACCTACGACGACAACAATGTGTTCGCAAAAATCCTTCGCGGCGAGCTGCCTTGCCACAGGGTCTATGAAACGGATCATGTCCTCGCCTTCATGGATGTCATGCCCCGCGGCGACGGGCATGTTCTGGTCATCCCCAAGGCGAAGGCGCGCAACCTGCTCGATATTGCGCCGGACGACCTCGCGGAACTCGCGAAGGCGGTGCAGATCGTCGGCAAGGCGGCGAAGGCCGCGTTCTCGGCCGATGGCCTGACGATCCAGCAGTTCAATGAGAGCGCGGGCGGGCAGGTGGTGTTCCACATCCACTTCCACGTCATCCCGCGCTTCGAGGGTATGGCCCTGAAGCCTCATACGGGCCAGATGGAGAAGCCTGAGGTGCTGGCGGCAATGGCCGACAAGATCCGAGCTGCCCTGGCTTCCGCGTGATGGCATGAGCGGCAGGGTAGACCTGCCGCCTTCTTCTCGAGATTTCAGTCCGCCCAGTCGAGGGAGCGCGACACGGCCTTGTTCCAGAGGGCATTCAGGCGCTCGCGGCGGGAGGCCTCCATGGCGGGCGTCCAGCGCTTGTCCACGGCCCAATTGCGCACCAACTCGTCCGTCCCGCTCCAGAAGCCCGTCGCCAGGCCGGCCGCATAGGCGGCGCCGAGAGCCGTGGTCTCGATCACCTTCGGGCGCACCACCGGCACATCGAGGATGTCCGCCTGGAACTGCATCAGCAGCTCGTTGACCACCATGCCTCCGTCCGTGCGCAGTTCCGTGGCCGTAATGCCCGTGTCCTTGGTCATGGCGTCCAGCACCTCGCGGGTCTGAAAGGCCGTGGCCTCCAATGCCGCGCGGGCGATGTGCGCCTTTGTGGCGTAGCGGGTCAGGCCTCCGATCAGGCCGCGGGCATGGGAGTTCCAATGCGGCGCATAGAGGCCTGAGAAGGCCGGCACGATGGTCACGCCGCCATTGTCCTCGACACTGCGGGCGAGGGTCTCGATATCGGGGCTCTTCTCGATCATGCCGAGATTGTCGCGCAGCCATTGCACGAGGGCGCCCGCAATCGCGATCGAGCCCTCCAGGGCATAGACGGTCTTCCCCTGGCCGAAGCGGTAGCCCACCGTGGTCAGGAGACCGCATTTCGACGGGTAGGGTGTCTCGCCGGTGTTCATGAGCATGAAACAGCCGGTGCCATAGGTGTTCTTGGCCTCGCCCTGCTTGAAGCAGGCCTGTCCGACGAGCGCCGCCTGCTGGTCGCCGAGAATGCCGGCAATCGGCACGCCGGCCAGATTGTCGGTGGCCTCGCCATAAACCTCGCTCGACGAACGGATCTGCGGCAGGCAGGCGCGCGGGATGTTGAAGAGGCTGAGGATCTCCTCGTCCCAGTCGAGGCTCCGCAGATTCATGAGCTGCGTGCGGCTGGCATTGGTCACGTCGGTGATGTGGCAGCCGCCATTGACGCCGCCGGTCAGGTTCCAGACCAGCCAGGTGTCGATATTGCCGAACAGCACGTCGCCGGCCGCGGCCTTCTCGCGGGCGCCGTGCACGTTGTCGAGGAGCCAGCGCAGCTTGAGGCCGGAGAAGTAGCTTGCCAGCGGCAGGCCGGTCTTGTCGCGCAGGCGGTCGTTGCCGCCGTCACGGGCGAACTCCTCGACGATCGAATCGACGCGGGTGTCCTGCCAGACGAGGGCGTTGTGGAGAGGTTGGCCCGTGCGCCTGTCCCAGATCAGCGTCGTCTCGCGCTGGTTGGTGATGCCGATGGCGGCAAGGTCCTGGGGCTTCAAGCCCTTCTTCGCCAGGGCTTCCTGGATCACGGCCTGCGTGTTGGGCCAGATCTCGAGCGGATCGTGCTCCACATAGCCGGGCCGGGGGTAGATCTGCTCGTGCTCCTTCTGCCCGACCGAGACGATGCCCCCGGCCTTGTCGAACACGATGAAGCGTGAGCTGGTCGTGCCCTGATCAATGGCACCGACGTAGTGAGCCATGACTTTCCCCGAATTTTTGCCCGAATTTATTGAGCCGCGACGGCCGCCGCTTTTGTCCTGGCCAAATAGGCATCGATCTTGGCCGGAGCGTCAACCGGCACATGCAGCCCGAGCTTGGAGCGGCGCCATAGGATGTCTTCCGCCGTGCGTGCCCATTCGCGGCCTACCAGGTAATCAACCTCCGCGGCAGTCAGCCCGGCACCGAAATCCTCGCCGAGATCGGCCATGGACTTGGCGGAGCCCAGCAACTCCTCGATCCGAGTGCCATAGGACCGGGCGAGGCGATGGGCGAGTTGCTCGGGCAGGAAGGGCCAGCGCTGGCGCACGGTCGCGAAGAAGCGGTCGAAATCCGCATCCGGCATGTCGCCGCCGGGCATCTTGGCCTTCTCGGTCCAGGACGGCTTCATGTTGGGGAAGTAAGGTTTCAGCTCTTCGAGGGCGTGCTCGGAGAGCTTGCGGAACGTGGTGATCTTGCCGCCGAAGATCGACAGCACCGGCGCCTGGCCCTGCGGCGCATCCATGTCGAATACGTAGTCGCGGGTGACCGCCGAGGCGTTGGACGATCCGTCGTCGAAGAGCGGGCGCACGCCGGAATAGGTCCACACCACTTCGGCCGGCGTGACCTCGCGCTTGAAGAAGTGGTTCACCACGTTGCAGAGATACTGGATCTCGTCGGGGGTGATCTCCACCTTCTTGTCCGGCACGGACTCGACCGGGATGTCGGTGGTGCCGATGAGGGTGAACTTCTCCTGATAGGGAATGGCGAAGACGATCCGCTTGTCCGTGTTCTGGAGAATGAAGGCTTCCTTGGTGTCGAAGAGTTTCGGCACCACGATGTGGCTGCCCTTCACGAGGCGCACGTTCTTGGTGGTGTTCAGGCCGAGCTTGGCGTTGAGCACGTCGGCCACGAAGGGGCCTCCGGCATTGACGATCACCTTGGCACGCACTTCCTCGGTTTCGCCGGTCTCCACGTTCTGGAGGGTCGCGACCCAAGTCTGGCCGTCGCGGCGGGCGGTGGTGAGCTTGGTGCGCACCCGGATGTCCGCGCCTTTCTCGAAGGCGTCGATGGCGTTGAGGGCCACCATGCGGCTATCCTCGACCCAGCAGTCGGAATAGACGAAGGCCGTGTCGAAGCCGGGCTTCAGGGCTTGGCCGGCCGGATGGCGGGTAAGCTTGATGCCCTCCGTTCCCGGCAGCTTCTTGCGGGGCGCGAGGTGGTCGTACATGAACAGGCCCAGGCGCACGAACCAGGCCGGACGGATGCCCTTCTCATGCGGCAGGATGAAGCGCAGGGGCCAGATGATGTGGGGGGCGGATTCCAGCAGTCGCTCGCGCTCGAACAAAGCTTCGCGGACAAGCCGGAACTCGTAATACTCAAGATAACGCAAACCGCCGTGGATCAGCTTGGTCGAGGCGGAGGAGGTGTAGCCGGCAAGGTCGCCCTGCTCGCAGAGCACGACTGAGAGGCCCCGGCCTACGGCATCGCGCGCGATGCCGGCGCCATTGATGCCGCCGCCTACAATCAGAAGATCGGTCACTGTCGTCACGGAATGCGTCTTTCCTTAGATACCGGGCTGTCCCGGTGCCCTGCAGATGGTTTCTTTAGCCGCCTAAGGCAAGCAAATTCTTGAACTTGTTCAGGGCTCGTTCGCCAAGGCCAAGTTTAGCATGAAAGCTATGAGGGAGCACACGGCCATGCCGAGGCACAGGACGATCACGGCATCGTAGCTGCCCCACCAGGCCCAGAGGGCACCAAAGGCGAAGGGGGCAATGGCCATGGTGATCCGGACCGGCATGGCGATCATGCCCTGGATGGCTCCGTAATCCTCGCGCCCGAACAGCTCCGGCGGGAGCAGCGCGCGCACGATGGTGAGCATCCCGTTGGAGCCGCCGTAGAGGGCGGCGAAAACGAAGATGAGCCAGGATCCGCCCGTGATGAACGGCAGGAGCAGGAAGCCGAGGGCGCTCATGGCCATGGTGACGACCCCGATGCCTCTGAGGCTCATGGCCCGCTCCCCGAAACCGGTCAGGAACCGCGCAGCCACCTGGGCAGGCCCGATCACCGTGTATGCGGCCACGGCCGCTTCGATGGAAAAACCCCGCTCGAGGAGGATCGGGATCAGGTGGACGGGAATTCCCACCGAGATGATCCCTTGGAGGACGCTTGTGATTACGAAGAGCCAGAAAGCAGGCTTGGCAAGAACGCGGCGCGGGTTCGATGGGGAGTGAGCGACGGTGCGGCCTTCATCCCGGTGCTTGGGCTTTTCAGGAGCTGCCGGGATGCCGGTGGCATGCAGGACCGCGCAGATCCCGATATTCAGGGCCGCCATGGCCAGGAGCGTGTCGCGCCAGCCGTAGCGGTCGATGAGCACGTGGAGGAGAGGGATGAACACCGTGCTGGCAAAGCCCGCCACGAGGGTGATGATGGTGATGCCCCGGCGGGCCAGCAGGCCGAGGTTCAAGGCGAGGACCGCAAAGCCCGCCTCGTAGAAGAGGGCGCTCGTGGCGGCCCCCAGGCCAATCCAGATCAGGACGAAGGCCGGATAGCTCTCCGTGAAGGCCCAGAGGACGAGAAGAAGGGCGGCCAGCACCGAGCCTCCGGTCATTACGGCCCGCCCGTAGCCTTGGTCGATCAGCCGCCCGACCGGCACGGCGAAAAACGCGGAGGAGATGAGTGCGAGCGAGAAGGCGGCGGTCAGGGCCGTCTTCGACCATCCGAGGTCCCGCTCCATGGGCTCGATGAGGAGCGCGAAGGCGTAGAACAACGTCCCGTAGGAGATCAGAAGCGTGATCGACAGGGCCGAGACGATGCGCCAGGGCATGGGGCCGGAGGGTGACATTCTTGCTTTATGTCAGGCCTTGCGGTTGACGGATAGGTTTTTACCCCCCATATGCACAACAGGCGACGGCGCCCGGCATACCGGGCAGCTTGAGCGGGACTGCGTGACGGATATTCGCATGAGCGAAGACCCCGGTCCCCTTCTTCATTCGCTCCATCATAAGACGGCCCCATCACGCGGGCTGTTTCCTAAAGAGCCCTGAAGCGCCTTTGCTTTATGAAGCCGACCTGCTTTCCGGCTCACTGTATCCGTTCGAAAGACATCTCCTTTGACACTCTTTACTGATTTCGGATTGGCCCAGCCGATCCTGAAGGCCCTGACCGCTGAAGGCTATGAGAAGCCCACGCCGATCCAGGCCCAGACCATTCCGTACGCCATGGAAGGCCGCGACGTCTGCGGCATCGCCCAGACCGGCACCGGCAAGACGGCCGCCTTCGCGCTGCCGATCCTGCACCGCCTGTCCGAGAGCCCGAAGCCGCGACGCGCCAAGAGCCCCCGCGTCCTCGTGCTCAGCCCGACCCGCGAGCTGGCGAGCCAGATCGCCGACAGCTTCAAGGCCTATGGCCGCAACCTCCGTCTCACCACCGAGGTGGTGTTCGGCGGCGTCACCATCTCCCGCCAGGAGAAGGCGCTGATCAATGGCGTCGACGTGCTCGTCGCCACGCCCGGCCGCCTGATCGACCTCATCGACCGTAGGGCGCTGTCCCTGCGCGAGATCGAGATCCTCGTCCTCGACGAGGCCGACCAGATGCTCGACCTCGGCTTCATTCATGCGCTCAAGCGCATCGTGACCCTTCTGCCGAAGGAGCGTCAGAGCCTGTTCTTCTCGGCCACCATGCCGAAGACCATCTCGACGCTGGCCGAGTCGTTCCTGCGCAACCCGGCCCATGTGGCCGTCACCCCGGTGGCGACGACTGCGGAGCGCGTTGAGCAGAGCGTGATCTTCGTGCAGACCGGCCGCAAGCAGGTCCTGCTCGAGACGCTCCTGCGCGATCCGTCCGTCGAGCGCGTGCTCGTCTTCACCCGCACCAAGCATGGAGCGGACAAGGTGGTGCGTGGCCTCGACAAGGCCGGCATCGCGGGCGCTGCTATCCATGGCAACAAGTCCCAGCCGCAGCGCGAGCGTGCGCTTGCGGGCTTCCGTGACGGCTCCTGCCGTGTGCTGGTGGCCACCGACATCGCGGCCCGCGGCATCGACGTCGAGGGCGTGTCCCACGTCATCAACTACGACCTGCCGAACGTGGCCGAGTCTTATGTCCACCGCATCGGCCGCACGGCCCGCGCGGGCGCCACGGGTCTCGCCATCTCGTTCTGCAACGACGAGGAAAAGGCATACCTGAAGGACATCGAGAAGCTGACCCGCCTCAAGGTGCCGGTCATGCCGTTGCCCGAGGGTCTTCCTGCCGGTTCCGCCCCGTCGGAATCGTCCGAGCCGCGCCGCGAGCAGTCCGGGCGCAACGGTCAGCCGCAGCGGAGCCGTCCGGCTCCTCATGCCCGCGGGCATCAGGGCCATGGCCAGCCGCGCAGCGTCGATCCGAACGCCGACCGAGGGCCGAAGCGCCGTCGCGGCCGCGGCGGCAAGCCTGCAGGCAACGGTCAGCCGCAGGGCGGCCAGCCTAATGGGAACCAGCAGCGTCCCGCGCAAGCGCAGCGCCCGGCCCAAGGGCAACGGCCTGCTCAAGGAAAGCCCGCCGCGAACCGTTCGGAAGGACGCCGCGGAGACGGAGCCCAGGTGGCCTGGCTCGAAAAGAGCCCCCGCCGCCGGTAAGACAGTTTAAGGCGCCTTCGGGCGCCTTTTTCTTGCGCTATGGTCCACTGTGCTGGTTCATGGCAATGAACCAGCTGCAACTTCCAAGCTCTAGGGAGACACCGCCTAATGGCGAAGCGCGCCGGAAGCGCCGATCTGCCGCTGCATTCGGGACATGTGCCGAAATGGCTGGCGGACCGGATGACGCGTCTCGGCGGCGTGGTGAGCGAAGCCGTCGTGCACCATTACGGGCGCGACGAGCTGCTGCGCCGGCTTGCCCATCCGTTCTGGTTCCAATCCTTCGGGGCGGTGATGGGGATGGACTGGCATTCCTCCGGCATCACCACCAGCGTCATCGGCGCCTTGAAGCGCGGGCTCACGCCCATGTCGAAGGAACTCGGCATCCATGTCTGCGGCGGGCGCGGAAAGCACTCGCGGCAGACGCCGCATGAGCTGGTTTCCATCGGTGAGCGCGTCGGCTTCGACGGCGCGGCGCTTGCCAATGCCAGCCGGCTGGTGGCGAAGGTTGACAGCGCCGCGATCCAGGACGGGTTCGACCTTTATCTCCACGGCTTCATCGTCACGGATGACGGCAAATGGGCCGTGATCCAGCAGGGCATGAACGACGATCGCCGGCAGGCGCGCCGCTATCATTGGCTGTCCGAGGATTTGGAGAGCTTCGTCGACGAGCCGCACACGGCCATCGACGGCAAAGGGCAGGGCACCATCGTCAATCTGACCGACCGTCGGGCAGAGGCCTCGCGCAGGGCGCAGATCGAGATCCTGGGCACGCTTGGACCTGACGGCGTCGCCCGCAAGTTCCTGGCGCTTGAGGAGCGTGAAGCCGCTCCGGCTGCGAGCCCGCAGCCCCTGCTGCCGCATCTGATCATGCCCGAGCATCACGACGTTCGACCAAAGGACGTGGTGCTGCGGCGGCTCCATGGGACACTTGCGGCGGCGGCTGATCGCGGGCCGGAGGACTTTTCCGACCTGTTGATGACTCCGGGCGTCGGGCCGCGCACCGTGCAGGCGCTCGCCATGGTGGCGGAGGTCGTGCACGGCACGCCCTGCCGGTTCAGCGATCCGGCGCGATTTTCCTTCGCCCATGGCGGCAAGGACAGGCACCCGTATCCCGTGCCGGTGCGCGTCTATGACGAGACGATCCGCGTGCTGAAATCCGCCGTGCAGAAGGCGAAGCTTGGACAGCAGGAAGAGCTTTTCGCCCTGAAGCGTCTGGACGATCAAGCCCGTCAGCTGGAGCGCCATGCCACCGGCCCGGATGTAGAGGACCACATTAGGCAGGAGCAGGCGAAGTCGCATGCTTACGGCGGTCGCTCGATCTTCGGCGAGGAGCCGCCGCCGGAGACGGTCTAGCGCTGCGCCTTCTGCAGCAGACTCTTGTCGAGCATCACGTGGACGCCCTTGTTGCCGTTGACCACCTGGGTGATCCGCAGATCAGCCGCGAGACTGCACAAAGCATAGGCCTCCGCCTTGGTGATGCCGGTGCGGGCCACGATCAGGTCGATCATGCTGCGCAATGCGATGACCACGCAGTCGTCGAGGTCCGGGTCGAACGCCATGGTCATGACATGCGTCGGCGTCTCGGCCATGGGCCAGGTAAGGCTCATGTCCTCGCGCAGGTGCAGCTCGAAGGTGCCGATCAGGCCGGTCTCGATGGCCGTGACGCAGACTTCGCCGTCGCCCTGCACACCGTGCCCGTCGCCGACGGAGAACAGCGCGCCGTCCGCATGGATCGGCAGGTAGAGGGTGGTGCCTGCCACCAGCTCCTTGTTGTCGAGATTGCCGCCGTTCCGGCGCGGCGGCAGGGTGCTGAGTGCGCCCCAGGAGGCCGGCGGCGCCACGGCCATCACGCCGAAGAACGGTTTTAACGGCAGTTCCAATCCCCAGGGCAGCTTGCCCGTCATCCGCTCGCGGTCGAGCGGGATATTCATGAAATGGATCTCGTCGAAATCGTCGGGCAGGGCGCCTTTCTGCGGTGCGGAATAGGTGAAGCCCCAGTCGTAATGCAGCTCGATTTCCTTGATGCGGACTTCGAGAACCTGACCGGCCTTCGCGCCGCGCACCGCGACGGGGCCGGTGCAGATGTGGCCCGGCAGCTTCGGCTTCTGGGAGGCATGAATGTCCGACAGCGCCTGCGGAATCACGAACGGCGCTTTTGGCATTGCCTCGGGTCCGCCGGAGACGGTCGAGATCGTGACCGTGTCGCCGGAATCCACCGTGAGGAGCGGGGGAAGGCCCGCATCGAAATAGCCCCAGTGAACGCTCTCGGGCGACGCATCAATCCGGTACTCGGCCACGAAACACCTCTGCTGTCTTCAACGATGCAGGATGTCTCGCATTCCCTTGACCCAAGGACAACAGGCCATCCGTTTAATGATACGGATCCGCCGCGTCGCGCAGGCCGTCGCCCATGAAGTTGAAGGCGAGCACCACGAGCACCACCGGGGCCATCGGGAACAGAAGCCAGGGATGCAGCTGCACGGCCGCGAGGTTCTGCGCCTCGTTCAAGAGCACGCCCCAGCTCGTCACCGGCGGGCGCAGGCCCAAGCCTAAGAAGGAGAGGGCGGTCTCGCCGAGGATCATGGACGGGATCGAGAGCGTCGCCGAGGCGATCAGGTGGCTCATGAAGTTGGGAATGAGGTGGCGCGCGATCACACGCTGCTTGGAGGCGCCCATCAGTTCCGCAGCCTTCACGAAATCCTCCTCTCGCAGGGAGAGCAGCTTGGAGCGCACGGCGCGCGCCAGGCCCGGCCAATCGAGCAGGCCGAGGATGATGGTGATGCCGAAGAAGACCAGAATCGGGCTCCAGTTCGGCGGCAGGGCCGCCGATAGCGCCAGCCACAGGGGCAGCTCCGGCAGGGAGCGCAGGATCTCGATGGTGCGCTGGATCACGTGATCGACCCAGCCGCCGAGATAGCCCGCAAGGCCGCCGAAGAAGAGCCCCAGGGTAAACGAGACCGCGATGCCCACGATGCCGATGGTGAGCGAGATGCGTGCGCCATAGATGATGCGCGAGAGCAGGTCGCGGCCGAGCCGGTCGGTGCCGAGCAGGAACATCGTCCCGTTCTCGGGCGGGCAGACCAGGTGGAAGTTGGTCTGCCACATTCCCCAGAACTCGTAGTCGTCGCCACGGCACAGGATACGAATGGGCTGCGGTCGCGAGGTGTCGACCGTATAGACCCGGCGGAAGTTCTCGATGTCGAAGCTGTAGTTGTAGGGATAGACGAAGGGGCGCATGAGTTGCCCCTCGTGCATCAGGTGAATGCCTTGAGGCGGCGCATAGAGAAAATCGCCGTTGCGCTTGGTCTGGTTGTAGGGCGCGATCACCTCGACGAAGGGCACGAGGGCATAGAAGGCCAAGAGCACGAAGGCAGCGGCGAGCGCCACCTTGTGCCGCCGGAACTTCCACCACATCAGCTGCCATGACGACGCGCGGTAGAAGCTCTCGCTTTGTGCGCCCACAGGCTCCGTGGCGCCCGGATCGAAGGGCGCGGGATCGACGTAGTGCCGCCTGGAAGTCACGACGTTGTTCATCGCCCGCCTCCCATGCGGATGCGCGGATCGAGCCATGCCAGCAGCAGGTCGGAGACCAGCATACCCACGACGGTGAGCACGGCGACGAACATGAGGATGAAACCGGCGAGGAACTGATCCTGGCTCTTGAGCGCACTCAAGAGAATCGGCCCGACCGTCGGCAGGCTCAGGACCAGCGACACCAGCACCGAGCCCGAGACGAGCTGCGGCAGGAGATTACCGATATCGGCGATGAAGGGGTTGAGCGACATGCGGAACGGATATTTCAGCAGGGCCTTGGTGGGCCCGAGACCCTTCGCCTTCGCGGTCACGTAATACTGCTTGCCCAGCTCGTCGAGAAGGTTCGCGCGCATGCGCCGGATCATGGCGGCAGTCCCGCCGAGGCCGATCACCACGGTGGGAACCACGAGATGCGAGAGGAGGGACTGGATCTTGGCCCAGCTCCAGGGCTCGCCCGCATATTGCGGATCGTAGAGGCCGCCGATGGAGATGCCGAACCAGCGGTTCATGTAATAGAGCAGGATCAGCGCGAGCAGGAAGCTCGGGGTCGCAAGGCCGATATAGCCGATGAAGGTCGCGATGTAGTCGCCGATGGAATATTGCCGCGTGGCCGAATAGATGGCGATCGGGATCGCGATGAGGTGGATGAAGATCACCACGGCGAAATTGACGAGAAGCGTCAGCCACACGGCATCGCCCACCACGTCCACGACAGGCTTGTCGTATTCGAAGGACCAGCCCCAGTCGCCCTGCAGCAGTCCGGAAAAGCCGTTCGGGCCCGGCATGACGCCGAGCCAGACCAGGTACTGCTGCCAGGCCGGCTTGTCGAGGCCGTATTGCCGGATCAGGAATTCGGCCTTGGCGATGGAGGCGGATTCGCCCTGCGCCCGCAGCTCGGCGATCTGATTGGTCAGGAAGTCGCCCGGCGGCAGCTTGATGATGAAGAACACCAGGGCCGAAATGATCAGCATCGTCACCGCCATGGTGACGATGCGACGCAACAGGAAGCGGATCATCGACGAGCCTCTTTGCCGGCGGCCTTGTTCCAGTAGATCTCATCGACCCTGTAGATCCCGAGCATCGCCGTCGGCTCCCAGCTGTAGAGGGCCTTGGCCGGAAGACCGTGGAGGCCGTTGCGCACGACGATGGGCTGCAGGGCGCCGGCAATGGTGCCGATAATCCACTGGTTCTCCACGTGGTTCCTCAGCATCTCTTGCCAGGCTGCTCTCTGCACCTCCCGGTTTCCGGTGTTCATCCAGGTCTCGTAGGATTTGAGAAGGCGCTCCGCCTCCGGAATATCGACCGACTCTCCCATCTTGCCCTTGGTCTCAATGTACTGCCCCCATTTCGGCCAGGCATAATTGTCCTGGCGCATGGGAGCGAGCTCTGTCGGCGGCATGAGGGCGGTGGGGATGGCGTTGTCGAGGCCTGGGGCTGCCACCATCACGGTGAGGCCCGCATAGGATCGGTTGCGCAGCACCGTGCGGTCCTGCGGCTTCACGAAGAGGCGAACGCCGATCTCGCGCCAGAACTCGCCGATGAGAGTCAGCCCGTCCACCACGAGGCTGCTCTCGCCGTCGGTCTCGACGATGATCTCCAGCTCGCGCCCGTCCGGCAGCAGACGGATGCCCGCGCCGTTGCGCTTCGTCAGGCCGATCTCGTCGAGCAGGCGCGAGGCTTGGCCCGGATCGTAGGCCGCGTGCTGCGTGCGCAGCTCCGGCATGAAGAGCGGGCTCTCCGCCACGATGGTGTTGTTGCCCTCGACGCCGAGCCCGAAGAGCAGCGCGTTGTTGAGCGTCTTGCGGTCGATCCCGAGCGACAGGGCGCGGCGGAAGCGGACGTCCCGGTTGAGCTGGCGCCAGACCGGATCAACCGTGTTGAGGTTGGGATAAAGTGCGAGCTCCGTGCCACGGGCATAGGGCCAGAGCAGGGTCGTGTAGCCCTTCGCCTTCTCGCCCTGCTTCAGAACGGGGATGTCGCCCATGTTCAGGCCGCGAAACAGCAGATCCTCCTCGCCCGCATTGGCCTTCGCGGCAAAGAGGCCGCTGGCTGAAACGTCCATGATGATCCGGTCGACGTAAGGCAGCTGCTGTCCCTGAGCGTCGACGCGATGGTAGTAAGGATTGCGCTCGAAGATGAAGCGGTTCGCCGGCGCCGCATTCATCACGCGCCACGGCATGAGGGTCGGCAGCTCCGGATTGGTCTGCTCCTTCATGTCGTCCATGCGGTTGTG